>Ga0182027_10007252_pt1 | contig 16395 bp, 15 predicted proteins | sample 712E1DmetaG_FD_121300 | JGI IMG/M metagenome (GOLD analysis project Ga0182027, IMG submission 121300) | Permafrost microbial communities from Stordalen Mire, Sweden - 712E1D metaG (Illumina Assembly) | ecosystem: Environmental > Terrestrial > Soil > Wetlands > Permafrost | place: Sweden... | reverse complement strand
TTTATTGGCTCCTCAGGTAGGACTCGAACCTACAACCCTTCGGTTAACAGCCGAATGCTCTGCCATTGAGCTACTGAGGAGTGTATGGCGTTGGGCTGTCCACTCCTACGTTATCAGAGCCTGCGAAGTGCGTCAAAAACATCCGTTCGGCTCCGGCCAGCCGCGCTCCCAATCTGGCGGCCATACCCAAATTCGCACCGAACGATACCCCCGGACAGTACCATGGAGAAGAACGAGCAGGAGGCCCAATGTCCAGGATTTCCCGCCTTAGCCTCAGCGAAGCTTCTCCCGAAATCGCTGCGCTTTTCGACAAGGTCTATGCCCAGCGCGGCAATGTCCCCAACATGTTCCGCGTGATGGCCCACCGGCCCGAGATCTTCTCCACGATGCAGGCGCATTTTGCAGCGGTGCTGAACTCCGGAACGGTTCCCACCAAGCTCAAAGAACTGATCATCGTGCGCACCAGCCAGGTGAACGAGACGCCGTATTGCCTGGCGAGCCACACGATTCTTGCCCACAACCTGGGCTGGACCGACGACCAAATCGCCAACCTCGCGGACTGGCCCCAGCGCGACGACTTCACGTCTGCAGAAAAGGCCGCTCTGCACCTGGCCGAGACCGTCACTCGCAACGCCAGCGCCGTCACCGACGAGCAGTTTGCCGAGTTGCGCAGCTTCTACTCCGAGGGCGAGGTGGTCGAGCTGCTCTGCGCCATCGGCCTCTTCAACTACTTCAACCGCTTCAACAACGCACTCAGGATGGAGCCCACGAAGCCCGGCGAGGGTGGCCCGTCGCCGCAGAAACCGGCTCTCGAGTCCGCGGCAGTGCGGTGACGCCGAACCTGCACTCCGCACCCCGCTCGCTTTGTCCACTGCGGCGGACGGAAAAATTGGCAACGCTCCTCGCATTCCGTCATGAGGTTTATGACGTTCTCCCAAGGGGTTCACTGCACGCATGAAGCTTAAGCTACCGCCGGGCGCCTTCCACGCCTACCTCTTCGATTGCGACGGCACCGTCGTCGACTCCATGCCTCTCCACTACATTGCCTGGAAGCAGACGCTCGGCGAATGGGGTTGCCCCTTCGATGAAGATCGCTTCTACTCCTGGGGCGGCAAACCGCCCGTCGAAATCATCGCGGCGCTGAACCAGATGCGGGACCTCAAAATGCCCGTGGAAGCCGTCGCCGAGCGCAAGGAGGCTCTCTACTACGCGCTTCTCCCGCAGCTCAAGCCCATTCCGGAAGTTCTTGAACACATTGACGCCCAGCAGGGCCGCATTCCCTTCGCGGTCGTCTCGGGCAGCACCCGCGAGTCGATCGTCAAGTCCCTCACCACGGTCCATCTGCTCGATCGCTTCGCCGTCCTCGTCGGCTCTGAGGACTACGCGCGCAGCAAACCGGCTCCGGATGCGTTTCTGGTCGCCGCCGCGCGCCTCGGCGTCGCGCCCAAAGACTGCCTGGTCTTCGAAGACACAGAAATGGGCATCCAGGCGGCGACAGCCGCCGGAATGGCCTCAGTCCGCGTTCCCATGCCCATCGAACGCCGCAATGGAACCGGCTCCGGCGCGGCTGCGTAAACAACCAGAAGAAATCGGCAGGAGGCTTGTTTGTCTTCAACCGTCATAGACGAGCATCCAGGTAGCCGCCAACGCTGGGCCGATACCGCTATCCTCGTCGGCATCGCCGCCGTCATCGCGCTCGTTCATCTGTCTACCGACAATCGCTACGGCTTTCATCGCGACGAACTCCAGTTCCTCTCGGACGCCCGCCATCTCGACTGGGGATTTGTCGCTTACCCGCCACTCACACCATTCTTGGAGCGCATCAGTCTCGGCCTTTTCGGCCTATCCATGGTCGGCCTACGGTTCTTCTCGGTCCTGGCGCAGGCCGCGGCCATCATCGTCACCGGACTCATGGCAAAGGAACTCGGAGGTTCGCGCTTTGCGCAAGTTACGGCAGCCCTCGCCGTCGCCTTCTCGCCGCTGCCTCTCTTTGAAGGCACCGAATTTCAGTACACCTCTTTTGACTTCCTGTGGTGGGTGCTGATCGCGTATCTGACCATCCGCCTGCTCAAATCCGATAATCCGCGATGGTGCCTGGCTCTTGGCGCAGTCGTTGGCATCGGCTTGCTCACCAAATACGCCATCGCCATTTACATCGCCGGCATTCTAGTCGGCCTGCTCATCACGCCCGCGCGACGATTCCTCAAGAGCGTCTGGTTTTGGGCGGGGATCGCACTCGCGCTCCTCATCTTCCTGCCCAATCTTCTGTGGCTGGTGCGACACGATTTCATCTCCTACCGCTTCCTCGAATACATTCATGCGCGCGATGTTCGGCGGGGCCGTGCCGACGGCTTCCTGTTGGGCCAGTTCCTCATCTGTGCCAATCTTGCCGCCGCGCCTTTATGGCTCGCCGGCCTCATCGGTTTCCTGCGCGACCGCCGCTACCGCATGATGGCCTTTATGTACTTGGTTCCGCTGGCGCTCTTTTGGATCGGCAAGGGCCGCCACTATTACATGGCCGGAGCCTATCCCATGCTGTTCGCCATGGGCGCGGTCCTTGGCGAGAGCTGGCTCCGTTCCTTGCCTCGCTGGAGCCGCCGGACCGTCGAGACCGCTTACTTCGCCGCCTTCGCCTTTGTCTCGGCCTACGTCTGCGCCGTCATTCTCCCGCTTCAATCCAGCGGCCCGCTCCGGAGCTTCGCACTCAGCCGGAACGGCGACATGCGCGAGGAATTCGGCTGGGACGAACTGGTCCGCACTGTGGCGACGATTCGCGATTCGCTCCCGCCGGACGAGCAGGCGCACCTCGGCATCACCACCGGCAACTACGGCGAGTACGGAGCTATCGAAATGTTCGGCCCCGCCTATGGCCTCCCGAACCCCATCGGCACCACCAACTCCGAATGGCTGCGAGGCTATCCAACGCCTCCGCCCACCACGCTCATCGTCATCGGCCTCGGCGAGCAAGACGCGAACGCGATCTTCACCGGCTGCCGCTGGGCCGGCCACAACGGCAATGCGGAAGGTGTTCGTAACGAAGAGAGCCAGTACCACCCCGACATCTTCGTCTGCGGTCCGCTGCGCAAGCCTTGGCCGGAATTTTGGAAAGATCACCAGGACTTCGGATGATCGGCTTGCAATCTTCCGTGCCCCATCCTTTTCTTTCGCTGCGGCGAACAAAAAGGGTGGAAAACAACGCTCACTCGCTAACTTGCTGACTTGCTAACTCGCTCCCTTGCGCCCCTGCTCCATCAATACAGCAGCACCGCCACGCGATACGCCGTAAACGATCCCTCCGAATTCCGTGCCGGACAACTACCCATCGCGGCCTGGCGATAATTGCCCGACGCGAGCCGGTCCACCAGCGCCTGCGGCAGCCGCGTCAGATCCGCGTTCTGCCAGCGCATGACGAAGTGCGGCATCTCGCCGCCCGGCGCGCGCGGCATTCCCTCATCGGTCGCGCACGCCTCACGCGCCAGGCTCGGGTCGCGCAGAATCGCAACTCCGCTCACGCGAATGAGCGCGGCTACTCGCGCCTCCACTTGCGCGGCGCTCAACTGCTCCACCGCGCGGCTATAGTCAGCAACGGCATAGAGCACTCCACGCGAAGCCACCACCGCAACGCCAACGCGGTCCACATCCGGGCTCAGCAGGTTGGCACGATGCCCCGGCGACTGCATCCACTCTTCGTGAATCGCATCGGCCGACGGCCCCACGGCCACGTTCTCCTCAATCAAGCTGAAGTGCGCTCCGGACTGCGCGGCGCGGGCGCTCAGGTCCGGCTCGCCGCGGTACTGGTGCGAAATCGGCCCCTCGGCCGCCATGCGCAGGCAATGCTGCAACGCCGCAGCCGCCAGCGCCTGATCCCACTCCAGGCGACCCACTCCTGCCTGCGCGCGCGTCTCGTTGGCCAGCGCACGAATCTCTTCCGCCTCCGCCGGCCGGTTGCCCGAACCTCTGTCGGGCGCTGGCGAATTCCACTGCGCCGCCACAAGCGCAGGAAGCGCGGCGAGAAGAAACGTGCGCAAAAAGATCTTCATACTGTCTTAAACCCGGCGCTCGCGCGCATGTCGCTCTATTCTTTTCCGGAAGGCTGGTCTGTAGGCCCCGCCGTCCGCACCTTTTTGTTTTCTGCGGGGACAACGTCCGCGAAACCCCGCATGGAAATGCGCCGGCCGGTCACACTTCTAAGACGGGACCGGATCCTCCGGCTCGGCCTCCGCGCTATCGAGAGCGGGCTTTCCCTCGTTCAGATCGTTACGCCGTGCGACCCAGGGGAAAAGAAGAAGTGCCGGCAGTCCCACGACGCTCGTCATCGCGAAGAACCATGCCCAGCCCATCTTCTCTGACAACCATCCCCCTGAGGAGGCCACAACGGTGCGGCCGAGCAATGTAATCGAGGAAAGCAGTGCGTACTGGGTCGCTGTCGCCGTGAACGCGGGCGAGCATAGGCTCGAAATATAAGTGATCAGCGCGGTCCCTGCCATTCCGCCCGTGATGTTCTCGGCGGTGACACATAACGCTAGATAGCCGATGCGATGTCCACCCACAGCCTGCAGGACAAAAAACAGGTTCCCCGCCGACTGCAATATCCCACAAAGGATCAGCGAGCGGAGGATTCCGTACCGCGTCGTCACGACTCCGCCCAGCATCACCCCGGCGACAATGGAGAAAAATCCGAACACTTTCGATGCGGCGGCGATCTCAGGGAGAGAAAATCCCAGCGAGATATAAAGCGGCGTCGACATCACTCCCGCCATTGCCTCGCCCAGCTTGTATCCAAAAATAGCGATCAGGATGACGGGCCAAAGCGGCCGCTGCATAAAATCGCGAAAGGGACTGATGACAGCTTTCGAAAGCGCATGGCCAACCGCATGCCAGCCCGATTCCGCCGCGCGCGATCGCCCAGCAGGGACTTCCGGCTCGGGGCCAAACAAAAATGCCAGCAGTCCCACAACCATCAGCGCAGCCATGGTGGCATGTGCGGCAAACCATCCGGCGTAGGCTGCGATCAACAGGCCGCCGGCGCCGGAAACCAGCATGCCGATCCGGTAGCCTGCCTGGACCATGGCTGCTCCGGGTGCCTGCTGATCGCCCGTCGTGCTCTCCACGCGCCAGGCGTCAATCACAATGTCCTGGCTCGCCGAAAGAAATGCAACAAGCACTGCGAAAGCCGCCATCAGTCGCAGGTTGTGCTTCGGATCCGAAGATCCCAGAGCAAGAATTGCGCCGATCAGGAGAATCTGGATGGTGATGCCCCAACCACGCCGCCGTCCCAGAGGAAGCGGCGGAGGAACCCGATCCATGATGGGCGCCCACACAAACTTGAATGCGTACGAGGTACCCACAAGGGCGATCGCGCCGACGGCAGCGCGCCGCACTCCGGCTGTCGCCATCCACGCTTGAAGAGTTGAATACGTCAACAACAGCGGCAAGCCGCTCGAAAAGCCGAGCGCAAGCACCTGGAGCACGCGGGGCTCAGTATAGGCAGCCAACGCGCGCCGCCAGTTGGTTCGGGTTCGTGCGTCCTTGGTTGCCGGTAATTCGTTCATCTCAACGCCAGTTGGTTCGGGTTCGTGCGTCCTTGGTTGCCGGTAATTCGTTCATCTCAACGCCAGTTGGTTCGGGTTTGTGCGTGCTTGGTTGCTGGTGCTTCGTTCATCTCAATTTGAGTGCGCGTCTTCTCTCAGCCTACCTCCGCCGGCGCACCTTATTCTGAAAACGTGAAACTCGGAATCATCTCCGACACCCACGGCCTCCTCCGTCCCGAAGTCGCGCCCGCCCTCAAGGGCGTCGACCGCATCCTCCATCTCGGCGACGTGGGCAGACCTTCGGTCCTTCAGGCTTTGGAGGAGGTTGCGCCGGTAACGGCCATTCGCGGCAACGTCGACCGCGAAAGCCCATGCGCCAGGCTGCCCGAAACCGACGTCGTCCTCATCGAAGACCCGCCCCACGCCGGCCTCTACATCTACATGCTGCACGACCTCAAGAGCCTCCACCTCGACCCCGCCGCCGCCAAATTCGCAGCCGTCCTCCATGGCCATACCCACGTCCCGAATTTCATCACGAAGAAAGGCGTCCTCTACTTCAACCCAGGCTCCTGCGGCCCTCGCCGCTTCGAGCTTCCGGTAACAATCGGAATTCTGACGATCGAACCGGACGGACGCCTGAAGCCGCAAATCGTCCACCTGCCTGTCGCGCCTTGAACCGAGAGAGCTCTCATGAATAGTTCCCTGTTCCCCGTTTCCTGCTACGTTTTCCCCGTTCCCCGGCCCTGTCTTCTCGCGAGGCCAAGCCCGCGATAGCGGGCGACAGATGGTAGCCCCAGGCGCAAGCCTGGGGTCACTGGGTGCAAGCAGAATCATGAGCCCGCGTCAGCGGGCGAAAGAACCCAGTCCCGCAGTCCCCGAGTCCCGTAGTCTCGTAGTGCCGCACTCCCGCGTTCCACATTCCGGTAGCGTGTCCCCTTCCTTCATGCCTCGTTTACATCCGCGATGCTGCAATGCATTCAGGACGCCGCTTCGGCGCGCGTCACGCAGACGGCCGATCATCTCGACCGCCTCGATCCAGGAGCCAACAAAATGGCCTCCCGCGCAGTCTTTTGCTGCGGATTGCGGCTTTGCTCGGTCCTCCTTTTCCTCACCATCGGCACAGCCGCTCAAACCACAACCACAACCACAACGCAACCTCCCGCGCCGCCGCCTGCGGATGCGGGCACGTCTACCGACTTCTTCATCATGCCTGGGTCGGACTTCGACCGGCCCGGCCTCGTTCCCAGGGCCAACCTGAACATCGGTATCGGCCACCCTTTCAAATTCCTCCACAAAGACCCCATCGGCGACGAGCTCACCTTCACCTACACCTACGAGAACGCCGGCTCGCACGGCTTCTTTCACACCAACTTCGGATCGCATACTGAAGCGCTGGGCATCATGAAAAACTTCAACCTGCCCAAAACCAAAGTCCTCACGGGCTACACCTGGATTCAAGCCGGCCTCACAAGTTTCACCGGCAATGCGCACATCGAGAATCGGCTCTGCGACGGCGAAGCGCTGGGTGCTGCCATCCACTTCAACGACCATAACGGAATCTGGATCCAGGAGAGCTACAACAAGATCCCCACGGTTCCGTGGTACACCACAACCGGCATCGGCTACACCTGGAGTTGGTAGGCGATTGAGTAATCCGATTGCGGGGAGCGCCGCTCGCCGGCGCACCTGCCTCCGCATCGCCTGAATCGAAGAGCGCGCCGCCTGCTCCCTATCCCTACTCCCCGTCCCTTGGTTCCTGCCTTACCGGTACGCCGCCGGGATGAAGTTCTGCTCGTGGATCGGCGGGCGCACATATTTCGATTTCACAATCCGCGGCAGCTTCAGCGGCGCGGGTGTCAGGTCGCGGTAAGGAATCATCGAAAGCAGGTGCCGGATTACGTTCAGTCGCGCTTTTTTCTTGTTCTCGGCGTTCACCACGAACCACGGAACCTGCTTGGTGTCGGTCACCGCGAACATCTCGTCCTTGGCCCGCGAATAATCCGCCCAGTGCTTGCGCGACTCCAGATCCATCGGGCTTAGCTTCCATCGCTTGGTGGGCTTGTCCATGCGGTCCTGAAAGCGCCGCTCCTGCTCTTCGTCGCTCACGCTGAACCAGTACTTCAAGACGATGATGCCGGAGCGCACCAGCATGCGCTCAAACTCCGGGCAGCTCTGCATGAATTCCAGATACTCGCGCTCCGTGCAAAAGCCCATCACGTGCTCAACACCGGCGCGGTTGTACCAGCTCCGGTCAAAGAGAACCATCTCGCTCGCCGCGGGCAAGTGCGCCACGTAGCGCTGGAAGTACCATTGCGTCTTCTCGCGCTCCGTCGGCGTGGCCAGCGCCGCAATGCGGCAAACACGGGGATTCAGCGACTCGGTGATGCGCTTGATGGCGCCGCCCTTGCCCGCCGCGTCACGGCCCTCAAACAGAACCACCACCCGCAGGCCCTCATGCCGGATCCACTCCTGCAGCTTCACCAACTCCACTTGCAGGCGGCGCAGCTCACGCTCGTAGTCGCAGTCCTTGCCCAGCCGCAGGGAGATCGATGCAGGCCTCTCAGCCAAAATTCGATCTGCGACCTGCCTTCTCTTTCCTTCCTCGTGCTTGTGGCGCTTCTTGCTTTTGTCTGCCATCGTCTTCCTCCGGGCGCTCAGGGCTCCCGTTCCACCAAACCGCTCCGCCGCACCGGCTCTCCTCGCCCCTCCGTCGCACCGCAGAGCATGAGCGCGCACCGGTCCATCAATGTATGTATCGGCAGAATGCAACGTCTCCTTACGTGCCGCGCCCCGTACGCGCCGGGCACGAGCAGACATTCCGCGGCGCCTCGCCGCCTCCTGGATGCGAGCCCACGCGCAACCGTTCGAATCGGCGAGCGTTTGGCCGCCCACCGCTCTATTGCCCACATTGATCCCGTAATGAACAAGGTACGGTAACTTCTCGTGTCGCCGCAGAGGCAACTTCAACGCGCCGATAATCGAATCTGTGGAAGGCAGAAACAATCTCACGCTCCTGAAGGACTATGAGGCCTACCTGCGCGTGGAAAAGGGGTTGCGCCCGCTCACCTGCGAGGCCTATCTCAGTGACCTGCGCATCTTTGCCGAGCTCCTCGAAGGGCGCAACGCGGTGCTGCCGACAGCGGTCGAGGCCGATGTAGCCGCGCTTCTCGATCACTTGCGCAATCACGGCATCGACTCCCGCAGCGCGGCGCGCAAGCTGAGCTGTTTGCGCGGCTTTTATAAATGGCTGCTTCTCGACCGCCGCATTCATCACGACCCCACCGTCAACATCGAATCCCCAAAGGCGTGGAAGGTCCTGCCGAAATCGCTCGCCGAGCCCGAGGTGGCGGAGATGCTGGAGCGGGCCGGCATGGCGGCTTCGCACCCGCAAGCCAAGGCCACGGCTCTGCGTGACCGCGCCATCCTGGAGATTCTCTATGCCGGCGGGCTACGCGTCTCTGAAGTCACCTCGCTGGCCACTAGCGACCTTGCGCTGGACCTGGGACGCGTGCAGGTCCGCGGCAAGGGCGATAAAGAACGGATTGTCCCGCTGGGCCGCTCCGCGCTCCTCGCTCTGGAGCAGTATCTGCGCGAGGGAAGGCCGCACCTCGAGCGGATCACCTCGTCTCGCAAGGCCGGGGTCCCCGCGGACGGGCGATTGTCCGCGGGGTGGAAGGCTGGAGCGGCGCGGCAAGACCGGGCGCGGCTATTTCTCTCCTTGCGCGGCATGCCGCTCACTCGGCAATGGGTGTGGCGGCTGGTCAAAGTGGCCAACCGCACTACGAGCCCGCACGGTTTGCGCCACAGTTGCGCTACACACATGGTGGAGCACGGCGCCGACCTGCGCAGCGTCCAGATCATGCTGGGCCACGCCGATATTTCCACCACGCAGGTGTATACGCACTTGGCCCTGGGCCGGTTGAAGGCCGTGCATCGCATGCATCATCCACGGGGGGCGCGCCGAAGGCTGGAGTCCGATGCGCACGCTGACACGGCTTCCGTTTCACAGCCTGTTGCGCAGAAGACTTCCGGCGAGGGAACCGCATGAGCGCCACCGCTGCTCCCCCGATGACCTCGACGGTCGACGCGCTGGTGGAGACTTATCTGCAGGTACTGGTCAACGAGCGCCGCGCATCCGCGCACACGTTGCGCGCATATCGCCGCGAGCTGCGGGGATTCGCGGTCTGGCTCGCGGACCGGCATGAAGGGCTCTCCGTCGATCAGATCGAGCACACATACATTCGTGCCTACCTGGGCACGCTCTATGAGCGCAAATTGTCGAAGGCTTCGGCGGCGCGGGCGCTGGCGGCCATCCGCAGTTGGTTCAAGTGGCTGGCGCGCACCGGCCATATCGAGCAGAACGCGGCATCGCTGGTGGCCACGCCTCGGCTGCCCAAGCATCTGCCACGCGTGCCTTCCATCGAGCAAATGAACCGCGTTGTGGACTCCGTGCTCGATGACGCGGCAAGCTGGCCGGCTCGGGACAAGGCGATTCTGGAATTGCTCTACGGCTGCGGTATCCGCAACGCCGAGCTGACCGGCCTGAACCTCGACGACATTCACTGGGCCAACGAGGCGATTTTGGTGCGCGGCAAGGGCCAGAAGCAGCGCTACGTGCCGCTGGGCGATGCGGCGGCCGAGGCCCTGCGCGCCTACCTGGCCGAGCGGTCGGCGCTGCTGGCCGCGCCTGGCGGGGAACAACCGCTTCGCACGGCGGCGCTCTTTGTCAATCTACAGTTGCGCGGCTTGGAAAAAGGCGGCGAGGCGCGGTTGACCACGCGTAGCGTTGGTCGCATCGTCAAGCGCATCGCCATTCTGCGGGGCCTCTCCTCCGACGTGCACCCCCACACTTTGCGCCACGCCTTTGGCACCCACTTGCTCGAGGAAGGCGCCGATTTGCGCGCTATCCAGGAACTACTCGGCCACGAACGCCTGTCGACAACGCAACGCTACACCCAGCTCACCACCGCGCAGTTGACTGCGGTCTACGACCGCACCCACCCGCGCGCGAAATAGTACTTTCACTTTGCCAACCAACACAATGCCCGCTTGCAAACGCGTTGTACGACTGCGTTATGTCGAGTAGTCGGCGTTAATGTGGATGTATTGTGCCGTCAGGTCGGTAGTCCAAAAAACGCACGAACCCAAGCCCTGGTGAAGTTCGATGGAAACCGAGAACTCGCGCTGGCTGATGTAGGCGTGAGCCACGGCTTCGTCAAACTCCGGCGCACGGCCGCCATCGCGGCAGATAGGCAGGTCGCCAAAACGGATGTCGATGCGGCCGGGATCGATCTGGGCCCCGGAGTAGCCGATTGCAGCGACAAGACGCCCCCAGTTGGGGTCGCACCCGGCCCATGCGGTTTTCACAAGCGGCGAATGGGCGATCGCCTTGGCCACGCGCAGAGCATCGGCATCATTTACCGCGCCGTCAATGCGCAATTCCACCACATGCGAGACGCCCTCGCCGTCGGCCACGACCTGGTGCGCAAGAGATGTGCACACCTGTGCGAGCGCGGCAGCGAAGGCCGCATCGCCTCGGCCGATGGGCACGCCGCTCGCCCCCGACGCGAGCAGCAGGACCGTGTCGTTGGTCGAAGTATCGCCGTCGACGGAGATGCGGTTAAAGCTGATATCGATAGCGGGACGAAGATAGGCATCGAGATCGGCGGGTTCGATCGCAGCGTCGGTCAGAATGTAAATGAGCATCGTCGCGTGCGGCACGAGCTGCGGATGGATCATGCCCGAGCCCTTGCCAAAAGCCCCAATGCGAATTTCGGCGCGGGCCTCTTGCAAGGCGCCGTCGCGGCCGGTCAGATCGATGCGCGCAAAAGCCGCTTTCTCGACGGTATCGGTTGTCAGGATCGCCTGAGCTGCCTCGAGAAAGTGACGCGGTTCGGCGCCCAGTGCCGCGGCCAGATCGGGCAGGACCGCGATCAGCTTCTCCGCGGCGAGTGGAACGCCAATGATGCCGGTCGATGAGGGGAAAACCTCTTCCGCGCGGCAGCCAAATACCTTTGCCGCGGCGGCGCACGTGTCGCGCGCAGCGCGAAGGCCGGGCTCGCCCGCGGCGCAGTTGGCATTTCCCGCGTTGATGGCAGCGACGCATACACGACCGCCAGTTGCGCTTAGATGTTCCTTGTCCACAATCAGAGGAGCCGCGACGACGCGGTTCGAAGTAAAGGCGGCAGCGGCGCTGGCCGGCGCATCTGCCACGATGACGGCGAAATCAGCTCGTCCACTGGCCTTCAGGCCGGCCTTGGTGGCCGCGAACCGGAATCCGCGAGGGATGACGTACTTGGAGAGATCGCTCATGAGCCGGACCCCATTTAATCTAGCAGGTGGGGGCCAGCCAGCGGGATTGAATGAGCCAGAGCGAACAGAAATCGTCGGAGTTCCTGGAGCTGCGCAATGTCGACGTGGCGCGCGGCGAGCGCGTCGTTCTGCATGGCGTGAACCTCAGCATTCGTACCGGCGAGCACGTGGCGATCCTGGGACCGAACGGCTGTGGGAAATCGACGCTGATAATGGCCATGACCTGCCAGCTCTATCCCATCGTTCGCTCCGGAATGCGTGTGCGCATCTTCGGCCGCGAACGCTGGGATTTGACTGAACTGCGCCGGCATTTTGGCATAGTTAGCGCCGGGCCTATGGGTACCGAACTGCCTGGTGAGCGGACTGCGGTAACCTGTGGCCTCGACGCCGTGATCGCTGGCTTCTTTTCCGCTTCGACGCTCTGGCCCAATCTGCATGTCACCGCCGAAATGCGCGCGCGGGCGCGGGAGGCTCTGGAACGGATGGAAGCGACGCATCTCGCAACGCAACTCGTGGGTACCATGTCGGCTGGCGAGAAACGCCGGATTCTGATTGCCCGTGCGCTCGTCCACCGGCCGCAACAACTCTTGCTCGACGAGCCCTCCAACGCGCTCGATCTGGCTGCCCAACGGGAACTGCGCGAGACGCTTCGCGGGCTGGCCCGCGAAGGCACTGGCTTGGTGATGGTCACCCACCATCTTGGCGACATTCTGCCGGAGATCGAGCGTATCATCCTCATGCGCGACGGGCGCATCGTGGCCGATGGTCCGCGAGAGCAGTTGCTCACCGAGGACCGGCTGAGCGAGCTCTTCCGTGCGCCGGTGCGGATCGGGCGTGACGCCGAATGGCTGCATAGCTGGTGAAGGAAGACGAAGAGTCCGGGCACTGACGGGTTCGTGAGTTGACATTCTGATGGAGGCTTTGTCTACTGTGACACAACCTGCCCGATGGAAGACCCTGCTGGCTTTCGGAATCATCTACTTTGTTTGGGGGTCAACCTTCTTCGCCATTCGTGTTGGCGTCAGTGAAATCCCGCCGTTCCTTTTTTGCGCGATGCGTTTCCTGGCAGCAGGACTGCTGGTCTACGGCTGGGCATTCGCGCGGGGAGAGCGGTCGCCGAGCGCGCGGCAGTGGATTTCTGTCATCCTGCTTGCTTTCCTCATCTTCGTTGTTGACTACGGTTTGCTGTTCTGGGCCGAGCAGCGTGTGCCATCTGGCATCGCCGCCGTGATCCTGGCCACCATTCCGGCATTCATGGCGCTGGCCGAGATTCTGATCTTGCGCACGCAAAGGCTCACGCTGCGGCTGGCCGCGGCGCTGCTCGCCGGCATTCTGGGAGTCGCGGTCCTCATGAGCCGGTCAATTCTCTTCGGGAAACTGGGCGGGGCGCCCATCGACACGGCCGGTGCAGTCGCTCTCATCATCGGCGCCATGAGCTGGTCGTTGGCATCGGCGTTGGCGCGCAAGCTGCCACAGCCGTCGTCTAAGGTGATGAGTTCGGGCGCACAAATGTTCGCCGGCGGAATCATGCTGGCCGCGGTCGCCGCTGCTCGAGGGGAATGGCGCGGAATTCATTCCCTGCATGTCTCAAGTGCGGCGTGGATCGCATTGCTCTACCTCGTCTTCGCCGGCTCCATTGCGGGATTCACGGCGTACGTGTGGCTGCTGCACCACGAATCGCCAACCAAAGTGGGAACCTATGCTTACGTCAATCCGGTAGTGGCCGTCGTGCTGGGCTATTGGCTGGGCGGCGAGCCGATTGGCGCCCGCACGGTCTTGGGCGGGTTGTTCGTCCTGGTCAGCGTGGTCACCATCACCAGCATGCGCACCAGGAGCACCCCGATCGCCACGGAAGACGCGGGATAAATGGATTGCGGCGGGCAGGTGCGGTGCAGGCCTGCTTGCACTCACCCGCGCCGCCGCGACTTGTGATACCATTCGGCCAACTGGTCACTCCCCTTTGGCCGGGCGGCGGAGGTCAAAATCATGATGCGAATTTCCAGGCGAAACTTCTTGAAGACCGGCGCAGTTGCAGGCGCGATGGCAGGGATGGGCGGTCTGCCTCTGCTTGCCGAGCGAGCAACCGCTTCGGATCTGGTGACGCTGGGAAAGTCGGGCGTCAAGGTAACGCGCCTCGCCTTCGGAACGGGAAGCAAAAACGGGCTCATCCAGCAGGCGTTGGGCCAGGAGGGATTCACGCGGCTTGTGCGCCACGCCTATGACCGCGGCGTCCGCTTCTTCGAGACTTCAGAGTCCTACGGCGCCTCGCAACAGATGCTGGGAATTGCGCTGAAAGGAATTCCTCGCGACAGCTATCAGTTGATGACGAAGGTGACGACGGAGGATGAAGGCGATCCGCTGAAGAAGCTCGATGAGCTGCGCAGAAATTCTAATACCGATTATTTCGACATTATGCTGCTTCACTGGCAGCACACCGGGACTTGGCCGGCCGACACTGGGAGGTGGCAAGACGCGATTCTTGAGGCTCAGCACAGGGAAACGATCGTGACGCACGGCGCTTCCGTGCACGGATTGCCGGCGTTGCGCCAGGTGTCCGGAAACAAGTGGCTCGATGTGGCCATGATCCGCGTGAATCACAAGGGCACCAAGATGGACAACGAGACCGACGATTGGAGCACGCCTGGCAACGTAAGCGAAGTCGTCACCCATGTCCACGCGGCGCGCTCCGCGGGAATGGGTGTGATCAGCATGAAGCTCATCGGCGAGGGCGCATTCACCAGCCGCACCGACCGCCAACAGGCCATGCGATTCGCGTTCAGGAACGCCGGCGTCGACTGCGTTACAGTCGGCTACAAGAACACAGCGGAGATCGACGAGGCCATCGATAACGTGAACCTGGCGTTTGTGTAAACGCGTGGCTTGGCAAACTCTCGTCGCATTCGTCGGATTCTTGGCAGGCGAACCCCAACCCGCAGATCGAGCCGGTGCGGGACTTCGGGTGAGCAGATACTCAGGCGGGATCGGCGCACATAAAATCCCGCTGCGTGGTTGGAAATATCTCCGCGCTGATGTTGGTGGTTGCCAAGCAGCGGCAGAGCGATTGCGGCACGCCCAGCGGGTTGATGATGAAGCATCTCTCCAGGCTTTCCAGCAGACTCATAGCGGCTGAAGGGTAGTCCCTGTCCAGTCATTCATTCAACGCTTACGCATGTGCGCCGTGCCGCCCTTGGCATCCAGTTTCCAGGCTGTGCGCAGTACGCTCTTGACTTGGTCCCGCTGTTCCTTGGGAAGATAGTCGAGCACGTTGCGCAGTTTGTGCGCGCTGCTGCGTTGCGTCGGCAGTTGGGCGCGTTGATTCTATCTCGAATGTAACGGCCATTGAGGAAACTCGGCCATGATTCGTTTTCGTTTCACTTTGCAAGCCTTCAAATATGGCTGCAATGATTGCAACATTCCCTGAACTGGGTTTTGGCAGTTTCGCACTGCGCAGAGTCCTGAAATCCGGCGCGTGTGTCAGTTGAGCAGCGCGACGACGCGCTGCCAGTCGGTGGTGGTCAGGAATTCATACAGCCGCCAGTTGATAAGGTCTTCCTGCCTGAGGTTGGCGTGATCTGGACCCACCGCCGGATGATACCTGATGTCAACAGAGATGACCTGCAGGTCAGAGAGTGGGAGCGAGCGGTCGAAGAAATCGGGGTTCGTCGTCACCAACTCCTCCGCACGCGGCGCGTCGGGCGCCACCAATCCCGACGCGTCGGGTCCTTCTGACTCTTTGTCATACCATGCTGGCGATGCGCGTTCGGCGGGTGTCATTCGGGCCAGCTCGGCGCGAAGGGGTTCGACTATTCGGTCCGGCGCGACGGGCTCAGGCGGTTGTTGGGCGGCCAGCTGCACCTCGCAGCGGGCCTGAGCCTCCTTCAACTGGGCGGGTGTATCAGCCTCCAACTTTTCCATCTCCGCACGGTACCGCTCGGCTCCAGCCGAATCGCTCTTCTTCAGTACCTGGTACGCTTCCTCGGTTGCCTTGCGGCGTTCGTCCCGGTGGAACATCCATTCGTTGTACCCATTTCCGCACGGAGGCGGAGTCGATTTCTTCGCTTCGGCCAGGGGGGCGTTCAAGCGTTCGCGCTCGCGAATGAGCGCCAACACAAGCTGCTCGCGGGTCACTGGAATCCAGGGGGCGCGGTTTCCTTTGGTCAAAACCAGGCGCATGTCGCCGGAGTGATGTTCGTAAACAGGAAAACCATCAATGCGCGCCTCGGTTTCGTGCAGCATGTAGCGGATCAGGCGCCCATCGGGCAGCCGTACGCGCTCTGCCCAAGGCGTGTCGCCGAGGGTCTCGGTGAGATTGTTGACGTCAATCAACACCTCGTTTTCAACAAACTTTTGAAGGCCCATACCCTTTTCCGTAAGCAGGTAGTACCAGAGGAATATATCCAGCGAAAAGACGGGCGGATGGTGGATGCATGGCTGGCTTTCGCATTGATCGGGTTCGTCAGGCGCCACGTAATTCCCGTACGCATGGGGTTCGATTCCCATGGGCGGGCTGAAGGTCTTTGACTCCTGAATGGCCGAGATGAGCGCGCCGATT
>Ga0182027_10007250_pt1 | contig 16396 bp, 11 predicted proteins | sample 712E1DmetaG_FD_121300 | JGI IMG/M metagenome (GOLD analysis project Ga0182027, IMG submission 121300) | Permafrost microbial communities from Stordalen Mire, Sweden - 712E1D metaG (Illumina Assembly) | ecosystem: Environmental > Terrestrial > Soil > Wetlands > Permafrost | place: Sweden... | reverse complement strand
ATGGCTTACGCTGAAGATGATGCAGCCTACTTTGAATTAGGAAAGTGTTATGCTGAGACAGCAAGATTCCAAGATGCGGAAGAACAATTCCAAAAGGCTGTTGCTTTAAACCCTCAGAACTATAAAGCCTGCATAGAACTGGCTCTGTATTATCTGAGTGAAGGGCGGCTCCAGGATATAGAAGCGATGCTTAAAGGGGTTATCGCAAAAGCTCCTAGAGACGGCATGGCTTATTCTCTATTGGGCCGGTATTATATGTATGTAGGGAGGAACCAGGAAGCGGAGGAGATATTAAAAAAAGCGGTTGAACTTAATCCGAGAAATGCCCGTCTGCTTCTAGCTCTTGGGTTATGTTACTCAGAGACAGGTAGATTCCAGGAAGCAGAGGCAACATATAATAAGCTGGATGCTATAAAGCCGAAAAACTATAAGGCATATGTTACCTTGGGATTTTGCTATTTCCAGGCGGCAAGATTAGATAAAGCAGAAGAGATGTTTAAAAAAGCTATTGTATTGGATCCTCAAAACTATGAGCTCTACCGCTCTTTAGGGAATTGCTATTATAATCCTGCAGGGGGATATCGGGAGAAAGAGAATGTATTGAAAAAAGCTATTGCAATAAACCCTGAAAACAGTAATGCGTATTTAGGATTAGGTAAGTTTTATATCAGTCAAGGAAGATATACAGAAGCTAGGAAACTTATTATAAATTCCCTGAAAGCAAGTCCGGGAAACCACAAAACGTATACGTCATTTGAGTCGTATGACGGCAGCCAGGTGAGCCTTAAAATATACGCTACATTTGGAGCGTATTATTACAAGGCAGGCAGGTTACGGGAAGCAGAAGAAATATTTCACAAAATTCTTGAAATAAATCCAAGAAATTACGAAGTATACCTTCAGCTTGCAAACTGTTACAAGGCCGCAGGAGAATTGTCTAAAGCAGAAGAGATGCTTATAAGGGCGATAGCAATAAATCCTAAAGAATCAAGGGCTTATTTTAAATTAGGATGTTTTTATAAAATAGAGGCGCGGTATCAAGATGCGGAGCAAGTGTGGATAAAAGGTTTAGATATAAACCCAAAGAATTATTACATATGCTCTAAATTGGCTCAACTTTATACGCAGGAGAACAGATCCCAGGATACAAAAAGAATAATTCGCAGAATTTTCGAGATAGATCCGCAGAATCAGGAAATATATCTTGAACTTGGAAATTACTTTAAGCCTATTAGGCGATCCCAAGAGACGGGAGAAACATTTAAAGAAGAATCATCATTAGCTGTAAAAAGATATATACAGCACTCAGGTAGATTGGCTGCTTATAAAAAAGCCACAATTGATAACTACCAGAGACTTAGAGAAATCGTACTGCAAAAAGGGATAAGGCTGGTAGTAGTACAGTATCCCTGCCGGAGCATAGAGCCATTAAAGAATATTTTTAAGAATAAAGATAGCATTGTTTTTGTAGATAATGAAAATAAGTTTAAAGATGCGTTAAAACAGGGTAATTATAATGAATATTTTAATGACCATTTTGCCGGCGACTTTGGCCATTGTACGCGTAGAGGTAACCGATTGTTGGCTGAAAGCATAGCCAACGTCATACTCCGGATTGGGGATTAAATTATAATATGATGTTTAAGAAATTTATTTTACAACCGTTTATTGAGTCAACTAAGGAATTCGAAAGGAATAACGCCTTTTGTATTAATGAAAAGTTCTATACTTATAAGGAATTTGCTGAAAGTATTACAAAGATCCGCAAAGCATTGCAAAACCAGAATATCAGGAGCAAAAATATCGGGTTAGTTGTTAATGATAGCTTAGAAACTTATGCAGCGGTTTTTGCGATTTGGCTGGAAGGATATGCCTATGTCCCGTTGCATCCACAGCAACCGTTTGCAAGAAACATAAAGATAATTAATCAAACAGATGTTGATTTAATAATAGACTCCAGTGTCAAATCTGGATTTACGGCAAGCGCGGTTATCAACAGTTCTCTGTTGGCTCCGGAGGGGGTTTATTTAGACCCAAAACCAACCCCTGTTGATGCGCTGGCGTACATAATCTTTACTTCCGGCAGCACAGGTAAACCTAAGGGTGTTCAGATTACCAGGATGAACCTGGGGGCTTTTATCAAGTCTTTTTTGGAGGTGGGTTTTCATATCGACCAAAACGATAGATGCCTTCAATGTTTTGACCTTACTTTTGATATTTCTGTCCAATCTTATCTAATTCCCCTTACGCGAGGAGCCTGCGTGTACACAATGCCATACAATCGAATCAGGTATAGCTATATATGCGATTTATTAGAAAATCACAAAATTACATTTGGGGCGATGGCCTCCTCTATGATTAGATATTTGCGTCCCTATTTTAATGAAATTAATATTCCGAGCATGAGGTATAATATTTTGGCTGCGGAAGCATCGCCGCTTGATTTAATAATTGAGTGGTCGAAATGTATCCCTAATGCTGAAATTTATGATTTCTACGGCCCTACAGAGGCAACGATATATTGCACATATAGTAAATTCGCAAAAGAAGGGTCCAATAAACATTTTAATGGCATGTTGTCTATTGGTAAGCCGATGAATGGGATAAGCGCTATTATTATAGATAATGAAAAGAGGGCGCTAAGTAAAAACCAAAAAGGAGAACTGTGTGTTTTCGGAGATCAAGTTACTCCCGGATACTGGAATAATGAAGAAAAGAACGCGGAATCTTTTTTTGAAATAAAGTATGATAAAATAGTTAAGAGGTTTTATAAAACAGGAGACTTATGCTATTTTGATGAAGATGGGGATATAATGCTGGCGGGGCGGTTAGATAATCAAGTTAAAATACAGGGTTATAGAGTTGAGCTTGGGGAGATCGAATATCATGCAAGAAAATTCTTAGCAGGTCAGGAGGCGGTTGCGGTAACCTACCCCGCTCAAAATGGCAGCAATGAAATCGCGCTTTTTGTTGAGGGGGAATTATTCGATAATTATAAGTTGCTGGAGTACTTAAAAACTAAAATTCCGCCCTATATGATCCCTTCAAAAATCATAGTTAAGGATAAGTTTCCATTAAATACGAGCGGAAAAACCGATAGGATCGCGCTTAAAAACCTAACTCAATGAAGTATGGAAAGAGCGGAAGTTCTAAGTAAATTAACAGTGATTTTTAGAAAGCTATTTAGTAATGATTCCCTGGCGCTTACCAATGAATTGACCGCAAAGGATGTAGGTGGATGGGATTCCTTATCGCATATGCTTCTTATCACGGAAATAGAGAGCGCTTTTTTAATTAAGTTTAAATTGAAAGATTTGAATAGAATGAAAAATGTGGGTGACATGGTTGATATTATTATCTCTAAATTATAATTAACATGACCTTTACATCTTTTAATTTCTTGATTTTTTTCCCCTTGATTGTGATTCTATGCTATAGCACACCGGTAAAATACAGGTATGTCACTTTGCTCACCGCCAGCTATTTTTTCTATATAAATATTAAACCGATTTTCGCGTTGATAACAGCTGGCGTAACTTTGTCAACTTACCTGTTTACCCGCTTGATGGGTAAAACTAATTCCTGGCCATGGAAAAAGAGATTTATGGTAATAAATATAGTATTGATATTATTACCGCTGTTTTTCTTTAAGTATTTTAGAAATATTAACGCAGGAATATTTGTTTTGTTGGAATTATTTCATTTGAAATGCCCATTACCTGAAATAAAATTGTTTCTCCCAATCGGCATATCTTTTTACACTTTTATGGCCATTGGTTATACTGTTGACGTTTATAATGAGGAAATCGAACCCGAGAAAAATTTAGGCATTCTAGCCCTGTTTGTTTCATTCTTTCCTTTGATATTATCAGGCCCTATCGAGCGGGCTAAAAATATGTTACCCCAATTTAAAGCTCAAATAAATCTTGATTATAACATGGTAGCCCAGGGGTTGAAATTTATGCTATGGGGTTATTTTATGAAACTTGTGGTAGCGGACAGATTGGGAATTTATGTGGATGCTATTTACGGCAATATTTATCAGCATAATGGCACCTCTTTATTATTTGCTTCTTTTTTGTATCCTTTTCAGGAGTATGCTGATTTTGGAGGCTATTCGCTAATTGCCATTGGCACTGCAAGAATATTAGGCTTTAATGTGATGCAAAACTTCAAACGGCCTTTTTTAGCAACTTCTATGTCAGAATTTTGGCGTCGCTGGCATATTTCGTTAATTTCTTGGCTTACCGATTATGTTTATACACCCCTATCCTTTTCTTTCAGAAAATATAAAGTATGGGGTATTGTAATTGCTTTAATGATTACATTTTTTATCAGCGGTATTTGGCATGGAGCAACTTTGGCTTTTGTTGTTTGGGGTTTAATGCAAGGATTATTTCTGAGCATAGAGGCATTGACGAACAAAGAAAAGTCAATATTTGAGAAAAAACACAATCTAAGCAAAAAGAGTTGGTATGTTTCTATGGGGGTGTGTTTTACATTCATTTTGTTCGCCGCTTCAGAGGTGTTTGCCAGGGCTACAAGTATTAACGATGCTTTTACTGTTTATCGCAGAATATTCACAGTTCCGGGTACCTTATTCATTGGGCGGTTATCAATCTTGATTTATGGCGTATTTGGTTTATCAATATTACTATTAAAAGATCTCAGGGATGAGTTTGCGCCTTCGTGGTTTTTGTTATTTGAAAATAAACATAAATTTGTTCGAGTAATAGCGTATAGCTCGATTATTATTTTGGTTCTTTTAATAGGAGTTTTTGACGGCGGACAGTTTATTTATTACCAGTTTTAGCCAATATGATTAAAAAAATAGTTTTCAATATAGCCGTTGTTTTCCTTGCCGTATTTGTTCTTGATTTCGTAATAGGCGGGACATTGCGCAATTTTTATTTTAGGGAGACTTCGGGATCTTTCTTCCGAGGAACTTACTCAATGGAAATAACGAAAGCCGATATATTAGTTTTTGGTGCGTCTACCGCCGTAAGTAATTATGTTCCTGAAGTTTTTGAAAATTCGCTAGGAGTGACATTTTATAATACGGGACAAAATGGCCTGGGTATTTTCTTCCAACTTGCTACATTAAAGTCCGTATTAAAACGTTATACTCCTAAATTAATTATCTTAAGCTGTGGTGAATCATTCTCAAAAGATAAAGAATCTTATGATAAGTTGGCCTACCTGTTGCCATATTACAGCAAACATAAGGAAATTAGAAAGATTGTCGAATTAAAAAGCCCATTTGAGAGAATAAAATTAATATCTGAAATATACCCATTTAATTCACAGATATTTACCATACTAGTTAGAAGTATAGAAATCGCCAAAATAAATGATTCTTCCAAAAAAGGGTATGACGCTTCATATAAACGATGGGCTCATAAAATCGATACTGTTAATACTTATACAACATATGCAGAAGATCAAAATAAGGTGATGGCGTTGCGGGAATTCATAACTCAAGCAAAAGAATCAGGAGCAAATATTTTCGTAGTTTACCCTCCTGTTTTCCAAAAGTTCAATATGCGTCAGGAAATTGAGATATACAATAGAATATGTTTGATTGAAAAGGTTCCCTTTTGGGACTTCTCTAGGGACACATCATTTAGTAATAATAAAAGTTTATTTGCAGATGTGGATCATTTAAATCATAATGGCGCAATGCTATTCTCAGGATTAGTTGCTGCTAAGATTAAACAGGCTATAAATAAAGATGGGCCTTGAGTTTTATAAGGCTGACAATTTTTGATAACTTGCGAAAATGTGCTTTAGGATACGGTGAAGTCAAAAGATCTTGAGCGTATTTTAAACAGATTCTCAAGGTGTCTAGTAATTATATTTGACGAATAAACAAATAATTAAAATGAGCCCTAGGCAACAATCTAGAAACAAATATTTTCCTCTGATAATTTTAGCGGCAATCTTTCTAGCTATTAGGATATTAATCTTATTTTCCTCAGTTAGCAGTATTGTATTTAATCAGGAATTATGTATTGGAACATTTACCAAAATAATCGCTGAAGGTTCACAATTACCGATTTTTTCATGTTTAGACCAGTACCGATGGGGGGGTATCGTTATCAGTATCCTCGGCGCCCCGTTCTTTCTGTTCTTTGGAGACGCCCTGGTTGTTTTACGTTCAGTAATAATGTTGATTTCACTTGGCACACTCGTAGTTTTGTATCTATTCACTTTGAAGTTCTTTAATAGAAGGACAGCGATTGTGGCGAGTTTACTGTTTATCTTCTCGCCTTCCCACTATACCTGGATGTCTTATATTTCTACCGGTAGTTATTCTGAGCTTAATTTTATTACCATTTTGACTATTTTTATTTTTTTCAAGATTTTCTTTACTCAGCGGAGCGCTCAAGAAATACCCGGCAATTCTCGTGCCAGTTATCTTTATGCGCTTTTTGGGTTTATCTGTGGTTTTGGACTGCTTTTTGATTACCCGTTTTTACTTACGATATTTTGTTGTTTGTTGTTTTGGTTTATTTTCGATAAGAATTTTTTTCTAAGGCGGTTTTTCTATATTTTCTTGATTTTTTTTATCATCGGTTTTTCCCCCTGGTTCTATTATAATATCTTCTATCATTGGAATGGCGTTTTTGTTATACACGGACGGTCAATATGGCAATTGTTTACAAATAATAGTTTACCCAAGCTATTGGCCCAGTTCATAAAACTTATTTTAAAAGATATACCTGGTTTTTTTGACTTTAGCAATATTCGCTTCCGGGGTATTTTATTTATCAAGGGTGTATATCTTTCTTATGCTTACTACTTTTTCTTCGTGGTATCTTTTCTTGGCATCATTTGGATGAACCGGAAATCAATTCTAAAGCTGCTTTTGGGTTTAATACCGTTGCCAAAATTTAGAGTTTCTCCGTCTGATGTTTCAAAAGATGATTTTTTAATTGTTTATTCTGCTGTATTTTGCTTAATCTATGCCCTTCTTGATTTTCCGGTTTTTTTAACTCCAATGAGGGATAATATTATTTCCCCCTCCAGGTATGTTTTTCCTTTGCTGCCTTTTATTTTTATAATTATAGCCATATTTTTGGATAAAATCAGCGAGAAGGTTAATAATAAATACCGTTTCTCTGTCTTTTATTCTTTGGCAGCGTTTATAATTTTAATTGGTTTTGTAGGAAATTTAACCCTTATTGATATTTCCGGTTTTAAGATCAGCTCTATCCCCAAGGGCTATAATTATGTGAGATTTGGAAAACAAATAAAGTCATGCTGCACATTTAAAAATAATATCGATCAATGCCTTGACTGTATAAAAAAAATTGGCAGGAAAGACAGGCGTTTTGCTTATGAAGGTTATGAATGGGCGACTCACATAGGATTACCGGAAGTTCAGGTGTATGCTGAAAAGGTGCTTAGGCGGCTTGATAAGGAATATTGGCCTTTTGCCTATGAGCGGCTCGGAGAAACATTAGAAAAACTTTATTCCCCCGAGGCTTTGATAGACTGGAAATTAGCGGATAATCTGCAGGCGGATTATCTCCCTTATGTTTATCGAGGGATGGGAAGGGGATTAATGAGAAAAACGGGAGCTGTTGATATTAAAAAATACCTTTTATTAAAATCCAGGATTGGCGGCATGCACCGATCATATTTCCATGAAGGTATAGGCATAGAATTCGATGAAGCGTTGATAAACAATACAAAAAAAGCTATTCAGTTTTTAAACAGCGTTGATAAGGTTGACAGAGAACACATTTTTAAGGGGTTTGGAAGAGGCAGAGAATATGTAGAGATTAGATATGCTGAATTGTTCATGTTTGGTTTTGGAAAGCTCGGATATAATTTAAATAAATGGAATGTGATAATAGGTAAAATAGAGGAAGAGTTTAGGCCTGATTCTTATCAAAGATTAGGCATAGAAACAGGCTGGAGGTTTATTCATGGCATGAAAAAATACCACAATTTTCTGGATAAGATTGATGAGCAATACCGCCCTTTTCTCTATAAGGGAGTAGGGATAGGCATAGGGTGGAGGTTTGGATACACTATAGATGGATGTAAGCGGATTATACAAGATTTCGATAAAAGATTCTGGCCTTATTTATACAAAGGGTTAGGGATAGGGGTTACGCGATGGAACGGCTACCAATTAGATGTGGGAGGCCAGTATATCAGCAAAGTTCCCGTTGATTACAGGCCATATTTTGAACAAGGAATTAACGAGGCTTTTGGTGAGAGATATGAAACTAAGGGATAAGCTTTTTATCGTCAATGCGCTACTTATGGCGCGTGTTTTTAAAAAGAAAACTCCGCTTATTGTGAGCTGGGCAATTACTACCCGATGTAATAAAAGCTGCGCATATTGCGATATACGGAATACTAAAATCAAAGAAATGGAAACTGAACATGTCTTTTCGCTGATTAAAGAACTATCCCGGCTTGGAACAAAAATCATTCATTTTACTGGAGGAGAGCCGTTACTTAGAGAAGATATTGGCAGGATAATAGATTATTGTAGCGAAAAGGGAATTTTAACCTCAATTAATTCTAATGGTTCGCTCATGGAACAGCGAATAAAGGAGCTTAAAAATTTAAATTTGGCAGGGTTGAGCCTGGATGGTCCCGAAGATGTGCATGATAGTGTAAGGGGCAACGGTTCATATAAAGAGGTGATTGCGGCGCTTGCTCTCGCAAAAAGTAGGGGCATAAGCCTAAGGATTCATACTGTTCTATCGAAACTAAATCTTCAGAGCATCGATTTTCTTTTAAAGAAAGCGGAGGAGATGGGCGCGCCCATTCTTTTCCAGCCGTCAACTGCCCTTCTGTTGGGAGGAAATCAGCAGAATCCACTGTCTCCGGACGAGAAAGAATATAAGCGGGCAATTGGTTACCTTATAACTAAAAAAAGGGAAACTGCATATATAGCACATTCAATATCGGGGCTTAAGTTTTTGTATAATTGGCCGCAACTTAAGAAAATACGCTGTCAGGCGAGTCTTATTTCTGCGCGGATTGAAAGCGATGGGCGCGTTGATATCTGCTTCAGGAATCAATTTAAATCAAAACCAATAGGTGCCAATGAGGTAACTTTCCAGGGGGGATTTTACAGCTTTCCCTATTTTTATTGCGACCAATGTTGTTGCCCTTCTTCAGTGGAACTCAACTGCCTTTTAAATCTGAAGTTAGACACAGTGTTTAACACATGGAATCTCAGCTGCCTGTTATTCAATACTAAGAAGAATCGACGATGCGATTAGCGTTTGTATATCCCCCACAAGAGGCCTGCCCCGCCTTTTTCCCAAAAAGGGTCGCTGCACAAGATAGCAGGGAAGGTCAGGTACTGCCTCCTTTAGGTATTGCTTATTTAGCTGCTATTCTGGAGAAGAGCCATAAGGTTAAGATATTAGATGTAAATGCCCTTCGCATGGATCAAAACGAAGTAATTGGCCATCTGAGGTTATTTCGTCCGGATATACTTATGTTTAGTCTTGTGAGCACTAACTTCCAGAGTAATTTGCGCTGGATAAAAGAGATAAAGAAAGAGATACAAGTTCCTGTTATCGTAGGGGGGATTCAAGCTACCTTCTATCCAAAGGAGATTTTAACTTATGAATGTATTGATGTTTGCGTCATAGGCGATGCATGGGAAACTCTTCCCGAGCTCGTAGGCCGGATGGAAGAGCACTCTGATCTCAAAGAGGTTAATGGCATTGCCTACAAAATAAATGGTGACATTCTAACTACGGCAGCAAGGCAGAGCGCTGTTAATATAGATGATGTTCCGTTTCCAGCGCGTAATTTATTGCCAAATGAAAAATATACTACAATACTTTCAAAGAGAAGGCCGATTACCGCTATGATGTCCAGCACAGGTTGCCCCTTCCATTGTATCCACTGCAGCTCTGGGCATAAGGTTATTTTTAGAAATCCCTTTAAAGTCGTTGATGAAATGGACGAGTGTGTCCATAAATACGGAATAAAAGAAATCCTGTTTTATGATGAGATATTTTCGTTGGACAAGGGAAGGGTAAGGGTAATTTGCGAGGAGATATTGAGACGTAAGCTCGATGTTAAGTGGACGATTAGGACTAGCGCAAATCTTGTCGATGAGGATTTAATAATGCTCTTTGCGAAGGCTGGCTGCATACGAATAAATTATGGCGTTGAATCAGCGGAACCTATCATCCTGGATAGATTAAGAAAGAATATATCTTTGGAGGCGGTAAGAAATGCAGTGCGCTGGACTAAAAAATTCAAGATTGATGCCCTAGGGTTTTTTATGCTAGGCTCTCCTGGTGAGACCCTGGGTAGTATTCGTAAAACAATACAATTTGCGAAAGATCTTAATTTTGATTTCGTGCAGTTTACTAAAGTTGCGCCTTTACCGCATACCGAGTTATACGGTATGATGCAGGAAGCTACGGGGAAAGATTTTTGGAGAGAATATACTTTGGGTAAAGAAGACCTAAATAATCTTATGTCGATAGGAACGCAGGTTACCTTAGATGAACTTAATTTCTGGATAAAGAAAGCGTACCAGGATTTCTATTTCAGGCCGGGTTATATTCTAAAAACCTTAATGAAAGTGAATTCATACGCAGAACTTAGGCACCTTATGCATTCGGCGTGGTCACTGCGATGATTTTTTGTGAGGTTAAATGAAAATACTGTTGCTTGTGCCAAATTCAAAAGAAGTAAGAGTAACCATCCCGCTAGGATTGTTATATATCTCCGCAGCTTTAAGAGGTAAGGGTTTTTCTGATCTAAAGCTAGTGGATGCCAGGCAGAAGAAATTAGGACGCGAAGAGATCTCTAGGCACATTAAGTCTTTTTCTCCTGACGTTGTAGGTATTTCCGGGTTAAGCATAGAAGCGTCAGAGGTTCATGCGCTTGCGCGCCTAGTGAAAGAAACAGGCAAAGAATGTAAAGTCGTTATAGGAGGGCCTTATGCCTTTTCTAGCCCGGAGTCTATTATTAAAGATAAAAACATAGACTTCGTAATCATAGGTGAGGGAGAAAGAACGTTCTTGGAGCTCCTTGAGGCCCTGGAGAGGAGGGGAGAGATTTCTGGGATCGACGGGTTGGCTTTTAAAAACCAAAATGGGCCAGTCATTAATTTCCCATCTACCATGATTGAGGATCTTGATTCTATTGCTTTTCCTGCATGGGATTTGCTTGACATGAAAGAATATTTCAATACAAAAAGCCATCATTCTTCTGATTCAGTCCCCATGTCCAATAGAATAGCTCCGATATTCACCTCTCGAGGTTGTCCTTATGATTGTATTTATTGCCACCATATTTTTGGAAAAAAAATAAGGTTTAGAAGCGCGCAAAATGTGATTAAAGAAATCGAGTTCTTGATCGCGAAATATGGTATAGAAGAAATTGAGGTCGCTGATGACTGTTTTAACCTTGACTTAGCGCGTGCCAAGCAAATTTGCGATGAGATAATCAAGCGTGGTATAAGAATTAATCTCTCATTTCCTACTGCCCTGAGAGCGGATGCAGTAGACGAAGAATTAATCGACAAGCTGAAACGTGCCGGCGCGCATATGATTTGTTATGCTATTGAATCAGCCTCTCTCCATATTCAGCAACGGATCAAAAAAAACCTGGATTTATCTAAAGCCAGACATATAGTGCAATATACTGTAAAAAAGGGGATAACTACTGCCGGTTTTTTCATGTTAGGGTTTCCAGGAGAAACCAGAGAAGAGATGCTGCAAACCGTAAAATTTGCGCTGGATACTCCTTTTCATCTCATGCATATCTTTTACGTGACTCCTTTACCGCGTACGCCACTATTTGATGAGCTGGTGAAGAATAATGTTGTATTAAGCAAGGCCACAATATATCATTATCATAGGCTTACCTTTAACGCCTCATCTGTTCCAGACGTTGAGCTTAAAAGAATACGAAAATTGGCGTATATAAAATTTTATTTCCGTCCATCACAGATGTGGCGTCTCTATAAGAAGGTGCCGAATAAAAGGCTGCTTATAAGGAATGCTTTTGAAATTATCAAACGTTCTTGCACAGCCTGATACTGTGCTCGATTTTGGATTAAAATTGTATAAGACTATGCCGGAAACAAAGACCAAATTTATTAAAAACGGATATAAATCCTTAGTAATATTAACATTGGCCTATCTGTTAGTAAGATCGGCAGTTTTATTTACTTCTATAGACAAGATACACTTAGATGAAGAAGAATACCGTGGTAACGTAGCCAAAGAATTGATTTCAGGACCAATTCTCCCCCTGTTTGATTATCAAAGAAGTGAATATGAAGGCGGTTCATTAGTTAATGGTATTTTGGCAACGCCGTTTTTCTTAATCTTTGGTGAAACCCTGCTTTCTTTAAAATTGGTCGGACTTTTGGCAGGCTTAATGCTATTTATCCTATGGTTCCTGTTTTTAGATGAATTTTTTAATAAGAAAGTGGCTGTTTTGGCCAGCATACTCCATATTCTGCCTCCATTTATCTTTACTAGAGTTAGTTTATCTGTCATCGGAGCGCAGGAGCAAAGTGGGATTTTCACAATACTTGCAGCCTGCCTTTTTTATAAAATAATCTTTAAACAAGCCAAGAGAACGATTTTTGTTTTCTTAGGCCTTGTATGTGGTTTTGGATTGTTTTTTAGTTATGTTTTCCTTTTGACATTATTAACCATCTTGTTGTTATGGTTTTTATTTGATAAAAGGTTCATCCTTAGAAAAGATTTTTTAGCTTTTGTTATCTTTTTTTTCATTGGTTTCAGTCCCTGGATTTGTTACAACCTAACCCACAATTTTGAAGGATTTATCGTATCTGATCAGCCGGCCCTTTATTGGTTTACCCAAAATAGCCCTTTTGATTCATTGTCGCGCCTCATAAAATTTACCACTGTGGATATCGTAAATTCTTTTGAATTTTGCAGAATCGGATTTCTAAGCGGTAAATTCCTATCATATGCGTATTATTTGGTTTTTGTGGTTTCCTTTTGTGTGCTTTTATTTCTCAATAGAAAAGTCTTCTTGGGGACTTTATCGAGAATAATACCCGGTAAGCGTTTTAACTTTCCGCCTGCTGAACCATCTAAATACATGCTTCTTTTAATATTTCCTATCGTATTTTCTACTTTCTATAGTTTTACCGGAATCTCCCCCAAGACAGATTTTTATTCTTCTTATGTGCTGCGGTATAGAAATGTGCTTCCCCTATACCCTTTTATTTTTGCTTTCATCGCCATCTTTTTACATAAAATAAGCAATATGCATAAGTATTTTCATAGTTCATATTTTGCTCCGATTCTCATGGGAGCTTTGATCTTTCCAGGGTTGATTTCTAACGCCAGGGTAGTTACTGTGGACAACCTTCGTAGGAGCTCCCTGTTAACGATTTATCGAGGATATAATTACTATAATCTGGGGAGAGTGATAGCTTGGAGGTTTGACGGCTCATCAAAATGGATTGATTCCGTAAAGAGTCTTAAGAATGCTGAGGCAAGGCGATATTGTTATTCCGGCATGGGCTGGGGGTATGCCGAAGATAAATTTAACGCTGATTATACTCTTTATCTAGGCACGATAATTCATAAGATTGAAAGAGATTACTGGCCGTATGCTTATGAATGGATGGGTGAGGCGCTAGAGAGAGGGCTTAGATATGATAAATCAACGGCTGCCGGCTTAAGGAATTACCTTAATCCCGATATGATTTCTTATTTTTATGGGGGCGTGGGCCGCCAGGCCGTTAAAGAAATAGGGGGTAATCCGGAACAAGCGCTTATAGATTTCAGGAAAAGAATTGATGAAGAATATGCTCCTTATTTTTTCAAAGGAATCGGCGTGGAACTTTTCAGCGTGTTAACTGATAGGCCAAAGATATTTTATCGGTTTATGAATTCCGTTGATGCAAGATTCAAGCCGCTGATATATGAAGGGATGGCTCAGGGGAGGGAATATTACCGTTTTATTTATGGTGATTTTGGGTTTGGTATCGGCAAAATTGGTTATGATATTGGTAAATGGGGAAAGATTATGAGCAAGATGGAGATAGAATACAGACCTTTTTGTTATGAACGGTTGGGTATTGAAATAGGATGGAGGTTTATCCACGGCGTAAAAGAATACCTTTCTTTTTTAAGAGCTACTGACCAGGAGTATCGGCTGTATCTTTATAGAGGTTTAGGGACGGGTATTGGGTGGAGATTTGCCTATGATCTTAAAGGATGCGTCAAATTAATCCAGAATATTGACCAAGCGTTCTGGCCTTATGTATATCAAGGTTTGGGAATGGGCGTGGCCAGGAGATATGCTTATCAAGAAGATGCGTGGGCTAATGAGAGTAAAGAAATCCCCGTGAGTTATAGATCTTTCTTTTATGCGGGAATAAAAGATGCTTCTAGCCGGAAGTATGGAGGATACAATTAGATGCGGATAGCGATTATCGGAGCGGGCTTATCAGGATGCACCATGGCCAGGCTCCTTAAGGACAGAGGGCATGAAGTAGTCATCTTTGAAAGGGAACAAGCTCCAGGCGGCCTGTGCAGAACTGCCGTTTATGAGGGGAAGTTATATCAATTATTCGGACCGCATAATCTCCACACATATAACGAGTCAGTTATTACGTTTTTCAGCAGGTTTAGCCAATTCAACAATTATATTCATCGCGTGGGAACGTTCGTAGAAGGAAAAACCTTACCATATCCGATTAGTTATAAGAGCATAGAGCTGCTTAAAGATAGGGACTGCATTTTAAAAGAGATTTCAAGTCTTCCTGATAAAATCGATATGTCGAATTTTGAAGATTGCGTTATTTCTATGGTGGGGGAAAGATTGTATAAGGATTTCATCGAAAACTATACTCTTAAATTCTGGGGTATATCACCTAAAGAAATGGATGCGGAGTGGGCACCTAAAAGGATAGAGGTCAGGCAGGATGATAATTTGGGATATTTTAAGGATGAGTGGCAGGGGTTACCTGCAAAAGGTTATACGCATATGTTTGGAAAAATGATTGAAGGCATACTGGTTCATTATAATACGAAGATAGAAGATTACCGCGACCTAGGGCATGAATTAGTTATATCCACCATTCCCATAGATGAACTATTCAGTTTTTGTTACGGCCGCTTAACCTATAGAGGGCTTGATTTTACCATACATTTCAATGAATCCAAATGGGAAGACGATAGATATGGCTGCATAAACTTTCCTAATAGCGACGTTGCCTATACGAGAAAATGCAATTATAGCCTTTGCTACCGTAACGGCGCAGTTAATTCTTATATTGTTGGTTACGACTTTCCCGGTAATAACAACAGAATGTATCCTATCTACACCAGTAAGAATAGAAATCTTTTTCATAAATATCTTGAACACTTGGTGAAAATAAAGAACCTTATCAGTATAGGCAGGCTTGGGTTGTTCAGGTATTATGATATGGACGAAGCAGCGGAATGGTGCCTTAATAACATAAAAACAATTGAAGGCTACTTAGAGTTGAGTCCAGATAAAAAGATGCAGTTTTTTACTCAGAGCAAGTGAAAGGAAATAAATTCTCATGCCAGTTTCACTCGTAATGCCGGTATACAATGAAGAAGAGATTATAGAAGAGGTAGTCCGCCAATGGTATAGCCAGGTTGTTGACAAAATAGATGGTTCCGAGTTCATTATTGTTAATGACGGAAGCACTGATTATACATTTGATATTCTCCAGCGGCTAAAACCGGAATTTCCTTATTTGAGGATTATTAGTTTTCAACATAATAGTGGGCACGGTAAAGCAGTGCGCGAGGGGTTTAGCCAGGCAAAGAATGCACTTATTTTCCAACTCGATAGTGACAACCAATTTAGGGCAGATGATTTCTGGAAATTACATTGCCTAATAGAAAATAATGATATTGTTTTAGGTTTTCGTAACCCCCGAAGAGACCGTTTGCATCGCAGGGTCATATCTTTATTGTTAAGGTTTGTTAATGCTGCTATTTTTGGTATTTGGATCAAGGATATAAATTGCCCCTTTAAACTTATTAGAATTAATGTTTTAGGCGATGTGGTCAAAGAGGTGCCTGAGACTTGTATTTTTTTTCCAATTCTTATGTTAATTGTGGCCAAGCGAAAGAAATACCGCATTGCCGAGGTCCGTGTTTCTCATTATGCGCGAAAGACAGGCAAGGGGACATTGATCAATGTAGCGTTAATTAAGGGATGTTTTTTTTGCTTAAAAGATATTTTGAAGCTTAAAAGTAGCCTATTGGTTAAAGGCCTGCTAAAGGAGCAAGTTTAAGTTAAGAACCATGAAAATACTCTTAATAATACCGAATACAAGCAAGATCCACAGAAATATACGACTAGCTCCTCTCTATATAGCTGCCTCCTTAAGAAGCAATAAATCAAACTATATCAATATTAT
>Ga0182027_10007249_pt1 | contig 16396 bp, 5 predicted proteins | sample 712E1DmetaG_FD_121300 | JGI IMG/M metagenome (GOLD analysis project Ga0182027, IMG submission 121300) | Permafrost microbial communities from Stordalen Mire, Sweden - 712E1D metaG (Illumina Assembly) | ecosystem: Environmental > Terrestrial > Soil > Wetlands > Permafrost | place: Sweden... | reverse complement strand
TGGTTGGGTCCGGCGGTAACGAAGCCCACGGGATCGACGTTGTAGAAATTGATGGCGCCAGTGCCGGAAGCGTCGATGACGCCGCCGGTGCCTCCATCATGATAGTTTCCAAGGGAGAATCCCCGGTTCGTCGATACGGCCCCTCCCGTGTATTTAAGCGTGCCGCCGTCGGTCAGAACCAGATTGGCCGCGGCGGCGGTCGAGGCGCCGATGTTACTGGCCACGCCACCATCGGCCAGACTGCTGACGGCCAGCGTGCCACCGGAAATTGTGGTGGAACCTGTATAAGTGTTGGCGCCGGTGAGAACGTTGTAGCCTGCGGTGTTGATGACCTGGGTCGGGCCGGTGATCGTAACGGCGGGGCCGCCAGAACCGCCAGTCGTGGTGAAGTAGTAGGGAGCAGGGGCGGTGGCCGTGGTGTTGAACTGGAGTGTGCCCGAGCCGGCGCCGGTGGTCACCGTGGCCGTATTTAGGATTCCCGCCGGCAGTGCGTCGGCGCCTGACTCCGCACCGATGTTCAGCGTGCCGACACCGGCTGCGCCGTGGCCAAGAGTGACGGTGCCCGATCCTCCGCCGACGTTGACAGCTCCGCCGTTGGCGATGGTGAGCGTGCCGCGGCCGTCGCCGTCTCCCACAAACAAGCCGCCAGATCCATTGTACGAGCTGCCGGCGCCATCGACCGTGACAACGCCAGAGCTGCCAGCGTCCCAGCCGATGGAGCAATCATTGTTGGAGACAGAACCGCCATTGGTGATGGAGAGCGTGCCCGTGCTGTAATTGCCCACTCCGATACCGCCGGTGCTTGTCAAAGTGCTTCCGCTGCCGTCGACCGTGACAACGCCAGAACTGGTGCCGTTGCCAAGTGCGAACCAGGCACTGGAGACGGATCCGCCGCCAGTGACCAGGAGCGCACCAGTGCCGCTCCATGTCCCAACATTGACGCCGTAGGGAGCGCTTAGCGTGCTGCCGGCGCCGTTGACCGAAATCGTGCCGATGCCGTTGTAGCCGATCGTAACAAGACCGCCGTCGAAGCTACTACCCCCGGTGATGGCGAGCGTGCCGGTCCCGTAATTGCCCAGTGTCAGGTCGCTCGAAATTCCCAACGAGCTGGAGCCGTCGACCGTGACCGTTCCGGTGCCACCGGCATTCCCGATGACACCCCTTGAGCTCACGAGAGAACCGTGGTTGGTTATTGCGAGGGTGCCGTTGTCACCGCTGGCATAGCCGACGTTGAGGTTCGCTGAAGGATGGCTGATCGAGCCACCGTCGATCTTGAGCGTGCCGTTGTGGACCGTCGTTCCGCCGGTGTAGGTGTTGACGCCGGTGAGCGTTTGCGTACCCGTGCCGGCCTTCGAGAGCGCGCCGGCCCCGGCGATGACACCGGAGAATGTGTAACTGCCAGTGTCGCTGATTGTCAGCGCCGTACCACTCGTGATGTTGGCGGTGCCGCTGCCAGTAGTGATGGAGCCAAGGCCGCCGACTACCTCATTGAAGTTCCCGTTGAGGATCCCGCCTGCATCGAACAAAACCGGGCTGTTCGGAGAAAACCCATTCATCGCTCCGTCGGCCAGTGTGCCGCCGAGAATGCTCGTGACGCCGGTGTAGGTGTTGGCACCGGTGAGGACCCAGGTGCCCGGGCCTGACTTGACGAGTGATGTCGAGAAGATCCTGGTGAACTCACCGAGTACGCGATGGTCGCCAATGACCGCAGCCAGCGTATTGTTTCCGGTGTTGGCGCCGGTCAGGGTAAGCGTTTGGGCTCCACTCGAGACAAAGCCAATGCCGCCCGGGCTGTTGAAATTGACCGCTCCAGTGCCGGAAGCATCGATCGCCCCACCGCCGCTGCCGAGGGAGAACAGCCGGTCCGTGGATGCCGTGCCGCCGGTATACCTAAGCGTTCCGCCGCCACTGAGGACTAGGTTCCAGGGATCATTGCTAGAGGAGCCAATGCCGCTGGCAGCGCCACCATTGGCCAGATTGCTGACGGAGAGCGTGCCGCCGTTAACCGTCGTTGAACCGGTGTACGTGTTGGCACCGGTGAGAACATTGTAGCCGGCGGTGTTGACGACCTGCGTCGAGCCGGTGATGAGAACGGCCGTGCCGCCGGAGGTGCCATCCTGGGTGAAGAAGTAGGGAGGGGAGCCCGTGGCTGTGGTGTTGAACTGGACGGTACCCGATCCGGAGCCGGCAGTCACACTGGCGGCATTCAGGATTCCCCCAGGCGCCGCGAGGTCGCCTGGATTACCGCCGATGCTCAAAACGCCGACACCGCCCGTGGCGGACCCAAGAGTGACCGTGCCCGATCCGCCACCGACATTGACGGCGCCGCCGTTGGAGATGGCAAGGCCGCCGGTGCCGAGATCGCCCACAAAGAAATCGATGTTGTTGGTCCAGGTGCCCCCAGCGCCCACCGTTGCCGTGCTCACGCCGCCAACGTTGTACCCGACGTAGCCATGGTTGTCGATGACGGTGCCCCCGTTGATCGAAAGGGTGCCGGAGCCGAGATTGCCCACCAGCAGACTGTTGGAGTTGGTCCAGGTGCTGCCCCCGGTCACGGTGGCCGTGCCGGAACTCCCGGTAAACGTGCCGATTTCACTGTCGGTGTCGGAGACAGAACCGCCGTTGGTGATGGCGAGCGTGCCGTTGTCACCGCTGGTATAGCCGACGTAGGTGACGGACGCAGGGGCATTGATCGAACCGGCGTTCAATTGCAGCGTGCCCTGGCGGATCGTGGTGTCGCCCGCGTAGGTGTTGGCACCGGAGAGTGTTTGCGTGCCCATGCCGGTTTTTGACAGTACGCCGCTTCCGGAAATGACGCCGGAAAACGTGTAATTGCCAGTGTCGTTGATCGTCAGCGTCCCGCCGCTCGCAATGTTGGTGGCGCCGCTGCCAGCAGTCAGTGAATTGAGGCCGCCAATCGCCTCGTTGAAGTTCACGTTGAGCGTCGAGCCGGAATTGAAAGACATCAGGCTGTTCGGCGAAAACGCATTCGCGGTGCCATCGGCCAGCGTGCCGCCGAGAATGCTTGTGGCGCCGGTGAATGTCTTTGCACCGTTTCCAGTCAGAACCCAGGTGCCCGTGCCTGACTTGATGAGCGATGTGGCGCCGCCGTTGTCGCCAACTGCCGCGGCAAGCGTGTTGGCGCCGGTGTTGGCGCCGGTCAAGGCAAGCGTACGCGCTCCGGTTGAGACAAATCCCATGCTGCCCGTGTTGGTGAAATTGAGGGCACCAGTGCCAGAAGCGTCGATCGTACCACCGCTGATGCCGACCGAAAACAGCCGGTCAGTAGAGGCAGCGCCCCCGGTATACTGGAGCGTGCCGCCGTTCAGGACCAGGTTGGCAGCAGCGTTGGTGGAGGCGCCGATACCGCTGGCAACGCCACCATTGGCCAGACTGCTGACGGAGAGCGTGCCGCCGTTAATCGTCGTTGAACCGGTGTACGTGTTGGCGCCGGTGAGAACATTGGCGCCGGCAGTGTTGACGACCTGCGTCGCGCCGGCGATGGCGATCGCGCCGCCAGAACCCGTGCCATCTTGGGTGAAATAATACGGCGCAGCAGGAGCGGCTGTCGTATTGAACTGAAGAAAGCCCGTACCATCATACGCTGGATAACCTTGTCCGGTGAACACCGTGGCCGCCTTCAAGATTCCCCCCGCCGCTGGGTCGGAGCCTGCCGGCGCACCGATGTTCAGGGTGCCGACCGCACCCGTGCTATAGCCAAGGGTGACTCGCTTCACGTCACTGTTAACGTTGACTCTGCCGCCGTTGGCGATCGTGAGCGTGCCGGCGCCGTGATACCCCACATATAGCGGTCCCAATAAGGCATTGAAATTGAATATACTGCCGGGGCCATCAACCGTCAGCATGCCGTTGCCGCCGGCGAGCTCTCCGACCGCGGCGCCACTGGTGGTGACAGTGCTGCCGTTCTTGATTTCGAGCGTCCCCTTGCCCGAGAGGCCCACGACCAAATCGGACAACAACATTGAACTGCCGCCGTCGACCGTCACTACGCCGATGCCGCCCGAGTCATAGCCGAGATAGCCGTTGGTGCCAGTGAGCCTGCTGCCGTTCGCAAGGGTCAGCGTGCCGCTGCCATCTTGGCCAACCATGAAATCACCGTTGGTCACGACGACGCACCCATTGGTGATCGCGAGCGTTCCATTGTTGCCACTGCTCCCGTCGATGAGGATGGGACCGGTGTTCGAACCGCCCCTCAATTCGAGCGTGCCGCCATCGACCACGGTGTTTTGGCCATAGGTGTTGACGCCGGCAATAACGTTGTAGCCGCCTGAATTGATGATCTCCGTCCAGCCCGTGATCGCGATGGACCCGCCGCCGGAAGTGCCAGTCTTGGTGAAAAAGTAAGGCGAGGATGATGTGCCCGTGGTGTTGAACTGGATGGCACCAAAACCACTGCCCGTCGTCACCGTGCCCGCATTCAAGATTCCGCCCTCCACCGCGCTGCCGCCTGACTGCCCGCCGATGTTTAAAATGCCGCTTGAGCGTTCGTTGGTAGACGCGAGAGTGACGGTGCCCGATCCGTTGCCAACGTTTGCCTTGCCGCTGTTGCTGAGGGTGAGCGTGCCGCTGCCGTCGTAACCATTGCCCAAATACAGGCCGGTCAATGCGGTCAAGGAGCTGCCCGCACCGTCAACCGTCACCGCGCCCGTGATGCCGGCACCGTTCCCGATGTAGCCATTGTTGCCGGTGACGCTGCCGTTGTTGGAAATGGCGAGCGTACCGTTGTCGCCTGCGTTCTGGCCGACCGTGATGTCGGCCAAAGGATGGCTGATCGAACCGCCGTTGGTGACCGCAAGCGTACCTTTGTTGACCGTGGTGCCGCCGGTGTAGGTGTTGGCGCCCGTGAGAACGTTGAAGCCAGCAGTGTTGATGACCTGCGTCGGACCGGCGATGACAACGGCTGGGCCGCCAGGGGCGCCGTCCTTGGTAAAGTAGTAAGGAGAACCGCTGGTCGCGGTCGTGTTGAACTGCAGGGTACCCGACCCGCCGCCGGTGGTCACGGTGGCTGCATTCAAGAATCCCCCGGCGGCCGCAGAATCGGTTGACTTCGCACCGATGTTCAGCGTGCCGTAGCCATAGGAAGCTCCAAGAGTCACAGCACCCAGACCGCTGCCGACGTTGACGACGCCGCCGTCGGCAATCGTGAGCGTGCCAGAGCTATTCCCGCCCACGGTCAGGGAAGCGCCCGCGTTCGTCGTCGTCAACGAGCTGCCGGTACCCGTGACCGAAATGGTGCCGCCCATGTACCCAACGCCGAGTTGAGCAACGGTCGCCGAGACTGCGCCCCCGCCGGCGATTTCGAGAGTGCCCATGCCCATCTGGCCGACGGTCAGACCGCCTGCTCCCGAGTTGGTCCAAGTGCTGCCGGAGCCAATGACAGAGACATCGTCTCCCATGTAGGAGGTGCCGATGTTGCCGTTGGCGCTGAGAACCGTGCCGCCGCCCGTGATGACGAACCCAGCACCGTAGGGGCCGTAAGAGCCAACATTGACGTCGGCCAACGGATGGTTGATCGAACCGCCAGACACCTCGAGGGTGCCGCCGTTGACCGTGGTGCCGCCTGTGTAGGTGTTCGTACCGGAGAGAACGTTGAAGCCAGCGCCATTGACCACCAGCGTCGGGCCGGCGATGACAACGGCAGCACCAGTCGAGCTGCCATCCTTGGTGAAGTAGTAGGGAGTGAGGTTGGTGGCTGTCGTGCTGAACTGGAGCGTACCCGAACCGGAACCGGTCGTCACCGTGGCTGCATTCAGGATTCCGCCCGGCGCCGCGGTGTAGGACGATTCTCCACCGATGTTCAGCGTGCCAACACCGCCGGAAATTGCCCCGAGAATAACGGTGCCCGATCCGCCGCCGACTTTGACTACGCCGCCATTGCTGATCGTGAGCGTGCCGGTGCCGTCGCAACCCACCTGCACGAAGTCCGTCGAGGAGCTGCCGGCGCCGTCGACGGTGACCGCGCCGGAGCCGTTGGCATTATTGCCAATGATGAAACCAAGGCTGGAGACGGAGCCGCCGTTGGTGATGGCGAGCGTACCAGTCCCGGCGTTGCCCACGGCCAAAGCACCCGATAGGCTCATGGAGCTCCCAGCGCCGTCGACCGTCACCGTGCCGCGGCTTTCAACGATGTTCCCGATGGTGCCGAGGTTCCCGGTGACGGCGCCGCCGCTGGCGATGGCCAGCGTACCAGTCCCGGCGTTGCCCACAACGAGGTCGCTGATCGTCGTCCACTTGCTGCCCGCGCCGGTGACCGTGACCGTGCCAGAGCCGCCAGCCATATCCCCGATGCGGCCGAAGTCGCTCGTGACAGCGCCAGCGTTGGTGACGGAGAGCGTGCCGCCGCCAGAGTCGCCCACCAACAGGCCGCCAGACAATGTCCATGTGCTGCTGGTGCCGTCGATCATAGCCGTGCCGGTGCCGCCGGTGGCGTAGCCGATGAAGCCGTTGGAGGAGGAGACGGTGCCCCCGTTGGCGATGGACAGCGTGCCGATGCCCGCGTTGCCCACAGTGAGGCTGCCCGACAGCGCAAACGAACTCCCGGCACCATCGACGGTGACCGTGCCGATGCTGCCGTTGCTGTTCCCGATGTAGCCGTTGTTGCTGGTCACGGAGCCGCTGCTGGTGATGGCGAGCGTACCGTTGTCACCGTCTACATCGCCGACAGTGATGTCCGTCGACGGATGGCTGACCGAACCGCCGTTGACCGCAAGCGCTCCTTTGTTGACCGTGGTGCCGCCATCATATGTATTGGTTCCACCAAGGGTCAGCGTGCCATCACCGGTCTTGGCGAGGCTGGCGCCAATGCCACTGACATTGGCCAGGAAATTCACCGCAGACCCGCTTGCGACATCGATTGTATGCGGACCACTGGAAAGCGCGATCGCGAGGGGATTGACGGCACTTCCGAACACAACCGGATACGGGTCCATGCTCGTGGTGATATTCCCCGTGATCGTGAGTGTGCCCGTGCCAGTGAACGAATATGGAGCGTACACGCTCGAGAACGTCAGATTGCGAAGCGATATATCGGCCGACCCTAACAATACCGACGTATTCATCGCCATGCTGAACGTGGCGTCTTCGGTGCCACTGGTGAAGCCGGGGACTCCCGAGTACCAATTGAGAGGATTCGTGATCGTGCCGTCGGAGCCGTATCCAGACCAATAATATACCTGCGCCGATCCAAAGTTCGCTCCGAACGCGAGCATGACGAGTCCACAGACGATGATTCTTAGCTTCATGGCACGAGGGGGTATGGCGGGAATTAAATGCAACGAAATAAGCTACTTCCCGAATCTGTAACCAAGGAGTGATTTTGTGGCAGAATGGAGAATAGACACAAACATAATTAGGAGAATCTACTGAGCCTGGGTGAGTCTCCATATTGTCGACAGAAGCGGGCCTGGAATCCTGTGCCACTTTCGGCAAGTCTTTGGCACCACGGATAATCCGGAGACGATCCAGAACCTGTGCTTTCAGGTTGAGAACTCGGCCTAATGACCTGATGGGCCGGACCCCTCGACGGCTATGTGAATGCGCCAGACGGCTTTTGATTTGACCGGCCGGTCAATACTGACTGACTGGCCAGTCAGTGACGAATTCTGACAAGAAGCATCGCATTATGAAAGCGGCCGAGGAGCTCTTCCGCACCCACCGCATCGACGAGGTAACCTTGGATGAAATCGCCCGCAAGGCGGACGTCGGCAAGGGGACCATTTACCTGTATTTCTCCGACAAGGAGGACGTGATTTTCCAGTCCATGGTGGCGGGCTTGGAGGAAATGTGCGAGTTGCTCCGGCAGATCGCAGCAGAGGGCGGTGACTTCCGAGACCGGTTGCTGCGCATGTGCGAGAACATCGTCGTCTTCTTTCGAGTTCGGCGTCCGCTTTTTCGCATCATTCTTTCTGAGGACGAGCGGGTCATGGAGAGCGGCAGGGCCGGTTTGCGCGAGCGCTGGCGGAAGCGGCGCAAGACGATGACGGAGGCCGTGTCAGCGGTCATCGCCCAGGGCATCGCGTCGGGCGAAATCCGGGCGGATATCCCCCCCGGGATTCTGACAGAATATCTGCTGGGCATGCTGCGAGCCCGCTCGTGGGAGTTGGAGAGTTGGCCCGAATCGCAACGCAGTCATGTGACGGTAGTGGATTTGTTCCTCAACGGAGCAGGCCTGCCACGGCCCCAAGCATAAACCATTTCAAGACCAAATGAGCACAACAACAGGACAATCATCTTCGGAATCCCGGGAGCCCAAGCTGCCGCCAGCGGATCACGGAGACTCCGAACCGGAAGGTCACGGCAAACGCCGGCGACGGAGGATTCAGGCGGGAATCGCCATTTTAGGAGTCATAGCCGCAGGCGTGTTCGGCTACTGGTTCCTTTTCATGCGGGGCATTGTTTTCACGGATGATGCCCGCTTCGCCGGTCACCTGGTCGACATCGCCCCGGAAATCAACGGTCGACTGATCGACGTGGCCGTACACGAAGGACTTTATACGCACAAGGGGACCGTGGTCTTCCGGCTGGACCCAGCCATTCCGCAGGCGGCGCTCAACCAGGCCGAGGCTGCGCAGGTTTCCGCCAGGGCAAATCTCGGCTTGAGTGAGGCGCTGTACGAGAAGGCGGTGAACGGCAACCGGCCCGAGGAGGTCAAAGCCTCTGAAGCGACCGTCAAGCGGCTGCAGGATGAAGAGGAAATGGCTCGCTTGAATTTCGGGCGGATCCAGGCGCTGTTCAAGGGCTCCGCCGTGTCCCAGGACGATTTCGACCGGGCGCACACCGCCTATGAATCCGCCCAGCAAACCCGGGAAAACGCCTTGCAGAATCTGGTCCTGCTCCAGCAAGGGTCGCGCAAGGAGGACATCGCCGCGGCCAAGGCTGCGATGGAACTGGCCCGAAGCCGTGTGGCGGAAGCTTCCGCCGCCGTGGAGAATGCCCGGAGCGATCTTGCCCGGTGCACCGTACAAGCGCCCTTTGACGGCTGGGTCGTGCGCCGTTGGATCGATCCCGGCGCAATGCCGCTGGCCGCCCAGCCTGTCGTCAGCATGTTTGACCCGACCACCCTGCGCGTGGATGCCAATATCGAGGAAAAGTATCTCGACGACGTCGCGATCGGCGACACCGCGGATATCTCCGTCGACGCCTATCCGACGCTGCGGCTCCACGGCCGGGTGACCGAAATCTTGCGCGCGACCAACTCCGAATTCAGTCTCATCCCCGCCGAGGGCGTCTCGGGCACCTTTATCAAGGTCACCCAACGCGTGCCGCTGCGCATCGCAGTAACCCCGCCGCCGGAACTGGCGCTGGGACCGGGGCTGTCCGTGGAAGTGCGGATTCACTCCGGCACGTCGAAGGGAAGTGAAACAAGACCGGCGGAAGGGCATGAATAGGCTTCCGTTGGCCAATCGAGTCCCCGCACAGGCCGATCTAGCAACGTCATCCAAAGCGTCGGACCTCAAAGTAGCGCCAGTCTTCGACTGGCGATGGCGATCTCGCCGGTCACAGACCGGCGCCACCAGTCATTACATCCTCAACACCACTCTTAACCATGTCCGCTGACCAGGACGATCTGCGGGGCAACCGGTGGGGGGTCCTGGGCATCATCATGCTCGGCACGTTCATGGCGGTGCTGGACTCCAGCATCGTGAACGTCGCCCTGCCGCACATGATGAGCACCTTCGGAGTCGACCGGGAGCAGATCGAATGGGTGGCGACGGGCTTCATGATGACCTCGGCAGTCGTCATGCCATTCGTCGGCTGGCTCACCAACCGGATCAGCTACAAGGCACTGTACCTGGGCAGCCTGGTGGTCTTCACTCTGGCCAGCGCAGCTTGCGCCATGGCATGGAGCTATGAATCGTTGATCGCAGCCCGCATTCTTCAGGCGATTGGCGGTGGCGCCATTCAGCCCATCGGCATGGCCATCGTGGCCGAGTTGTTCGAGCCGCACGAACGAGGGAAGGCGCTGGGGATCTGGGGCATGGGCATCATGGCCGGACCGGCAATCGGACCGACGCTGGGCGGATATCTGACCGACGCATTCAGCTGGCGGACAATCTTCTCGGTCAACCTCCCGGTGGGCGCCGCCACCTTGCTCATCGGCATGATCGTTATGCGTCCGCTGCGCGCCCACGGCGCCAAGCGGCCTTTTGACCTGTTCGGGTTCGTTTTTTTGTCCATGGCCATCATCAGCGGCCTCACCGCACTTTCCAACGGACAGGTCAAGGGCTGGCACTCTGATTACATTCATACCTGCGAAGCCATCGCCGTTGTCGGCCTGGTGATGTTCATTGCCGTTGAACTGGCCGTCGAGCATCCGCTGCTCGATCTGCGCCTCTTTATCATCCGGAACTACACTCTGAGCATTCTGCTGGCCGTCTTCCGCGCGGTCGGCCTGTTCGGAAGCGTTTTTCTTTTTCCTATCTTCCTCCAGAATGAAATGGGGTACACGCCGGTGCAGGCGGGTCTCTGGATGTTGCCCAATGCCGTGGCGGTCGGCCTGACCATGCCTCTGGCCGGACGACTGGCGGATAAATACAGCCCGGTAGCCCTAACCGCAGTCGGTTGCGTTTTGGTCGGGAGCTCGCTGATCGTGTTCGGCCTGCTCGACCCGCTGTCAGGATGGTCCATGCTGGTGCTGCCACAGATTGGCCGGGGAGCGGGTCTGGCGTTGATGATGGCTCCGTTGATGGCGGCGTCGCTCAACTCGGTGCCCCGCCACGAACTTCCGATGGCCAGCAGCTTCCTGAACGTTTTCCAGAACGTTGGGGGCTCATTAGGCATCGCCCTGCTGAACAACTTTGTCACCAATTCTATTCATCTTCACGCCGTCCGACTGGGCGAAGTCTTCCCCGTGCAAGGGCAGCGTTTCGAAATCCGGCTCGGCTTGCGGGCCATGTCGCTGATCTTCCACCATGAGGCCGGCTTGGTCGCCAATCCCCAGAACAAGATCATCTTCGCGGCGATTCAGGGCATTTCCCGGCGGGCAATGGTGCTGGGCTTTGAAAATGGATTCGTGCTTGCCGGCCTCATCCTGCTGGCGGCCATTCCTCTCTGCCTTTTTCTTCAACCTGCCGCACACCACCTGAAGGAAGAGGAGAAGGCCGAAGGGGCCGCCGAAGCTGAATTCGTGGCGGAATGACGGAGCCGCATTGCGTTGCGATTCCCGTCACGCCTAATCTTTTCGATCTTCGCCAACCATTCTTTGATGAACGTTCTTAATTCCCTTCTGCCGCGTCGCATGCTTCTTGCGCTGAGCCTGGTCTTCGTGGCCGGTCTTCGCGCTGACAATTCCATCCAGATCACCGTCAATCCCGGCGCCGGGCGAATCCCGATCAGCCCATATATTTATGGCACCAATCAGGATCTGCCGGGGGTTGCCACGCCGGGATCCCGCCGGGATGGCGGCAACCGGCTTACGGGTTACAACTGGGAGACCAACGCCTCGAACGCCGGCATGGATTGGTACAACAGCAGCGACAACTTCATGGTCTCGGGGTTGCCCGCCTCGCAGCAAAGCACACCGGCAATCGCATTGACCCTGTTCCACGATCAATCCCTCGCGATGGGGACTCCGTATACGGTGCTGACACTGCAAATGGCAGGCTACGTCGCAGCCGATGAAAGCGGCACCGTCACTGCCTCGCAGGCAGCCCCCTCCTCACGGTGGAACGTCGTCGTGAACAACACACCCGGCGGCGTCTTTTCCGCTTCGCCCAACCTGACTGATGGCACGGTCTACATGGACGAGTTGCTCAACCTTCTTGTCACAAAATACGGCAACGCCTCCACCCCAAACGGCATCAAGGGTTACGACCTCGATAACGAGCCGGATCTCTGGGCCTCGACTCATCCCCTGCTTCATCCGGCCCTGCCGACCTGTGCCGAAATAGTTTCGAAATCAACGGCGCTCGCCCAGACAGTGAAGCGGATGGACCCGCACGCCGAGGTCCTCGGTCTGGCGTCATACGGAAGCAATGGCTATTTCACGTTCCAAAACGCTCCCGATTGGGCATCGATCCAGACCGCAACGCCCGCCTACCGCTGGTTTCTCGACTTCTATCTCGACCAGATGAACAAGGCTTCGACTGCAGCGGGAATGCGCCTGCTCGATGTCCTCGACCTCCACCGCTACAGCGACGACGCCGGCGGCACTCCCAGTGAATCGATCACGAATCAAACGGACTACTCGACAAATGTCGGATGCAATCAGGAGCGGGTCCAGGCTCCGCGCGCCCTCTGGGATCCAACATTTGTTGAGAACAGCTGGGTTCAGCAGTGGGATTCGCAATTCCTGCCGTGGATTCCGAATATCCAGTCCTCCATCGCAAAATACAATCCCGGAACCAAACTCGCGTTCACCGAGTACAGCTACGGCGGCGAAAGCGATATTTCCGGCGGGATTGCCCAGGCCGACGTCCTTGGCATTTACGGGAAATATGGTGTGCATCTTGGATGCCTCTGGCTTCTGCATGGCACGCCCTCGCCCCTATACGTTTCAGCTGCGTTCAACCTCTACCTAAACTACGATGGAAATGGCGGGAAGTTCGGCGCAACATCGGTAACGGAAACAGACTCCGACACGGTCAATTCCTCTGCCTACGCTTCGATCGATGCCGCGAATGGCCTCCATCTGGTGGTGCTGAACAAGAGTTACACCGCAACGACCACCTTCACGTTCCAGATCGCAGGTTCCACGACCTACTCCAGCGCCCAAGTGTATGCGTTCGACGCCAACGGTACCGCGATAACGCTTCGCGCGCCGGCCGCGATTGCCAACAACCAGTTCAACTACCCGCTTCCGCCGCTCACAGCGGCCCATTTCTTCCTTTCGGCCACTCCGTCCAGCCCGGCGATCTCCTCCCAGCCGTCCAGCCAGACGTCGACTCCAGGGAAAAACGTCGTCTTTTCCGCGACTGCGAGTGGCAACCCTCTGCCGACCTACCAGTGGCAACGGCAGGTCCCGGGCGCAGCGACCTGGACGAATCTGAGCGACACTGCAACATACAGCGGTTCCAGCACGGCTACGCTGACCGTGAATACCGTCGTCGCAGCAATGAATGGCGACTCGTTCCGCTGCGTGATCACCAACTCCGCCGGCACGGCTACCACCACGCAGGCAACCCTGGTTGTCGATACTCCACTCACGGTCGTCACTTTGGCAGGTGTGGCGGGGGCCAGCGGCAATGCCGACGGCTCCGGGTCTGCCGCGAGATTTGCGAATCCCTCCGACGTCGCCGTCGACAACGCCGGCAATCTTTTTGTCGCCGACACCGCCAACCACACGGTGAGAAAAGTCACTCCGGCCGGAGTAGTGACGATCTTCGCCGGCCAGGCCGGAGTCAGCGGCAGCAACGACGGATCCAGCACCGCCACCTTTAATCGTCCCACTGGCATTACCGTCGACATTGGCGGCAACGTCTATGTGGCCGACACCAACAACAACGAGGTTCGTAAAGTAACTGCAGCTGGGGTGGTCTCCAAGCTTGCTGGTATGGCAGGAGCCTCCGGCAGCGCCGACGGCTCCGGGTCCGCCGCCAGTTTCAACGGTCCCTCTGGCATCGTCGCGGATACGATCGGAAACCTTTATGTTGCGGACACGTTGAACCACACGATCCGGAAAATCACCGCAGCCGGCGGGGTCACGACCATCGCGGGCGCTGCGGGCGTGAGCGGTTTTGTTGATGCCACCGGGTCCGCCGCACGGTTCCGTGGACCACAGGGATTGGCCTTGGATGCTTCTGGCAACCTCTATGTGGCCGATACCAACAACAACGCCATTCGCAAGTTGGTCACTTCGACTGGCGTCGTTACCAGCGTGGCCGGTCAGACAGGCATCGCTGGCAGCACCGACGGGGCAAACAGTCAGGCGCAGTTCCATTTCCCGTCGGGCGTTGCCGTCGATAGCGCGGGCAACCTCTACATCGCGGACACCGACAACCACTCTCTGCGCGAAATCACGGCCTCGGGAGCAGTCAGCACCCTGGCCGGTCTCGCCGGAGTCAGCGGCAGCGCCGACGGTTCGGGCACCGCCGCGCGCTTTGCGTTCCCCACCGGGGTCGCGGCAGACAGCTCCGGCAGTGTCTATATCGCGGACACGAACAACGACACCATCCGGCTCGCTTTCACCCCAGCAGCTCCTTCGATCACCCAGCAACCGCAGAGCCAGACCGCAACCGCCGGGGCCAACGTCGCTTTTTCTGTCACGTCCACCGGGAAACCCGCGCCAATCTACCAATGGTACTTCGGCGGCAGCATGATCAGCGGAGCCACAAGCAGCACGCTTGCGCTAACCAACGTGCAGTTCGCGAACGCTGGTAGCTACACGGTCGCAGTGACCAACAGTATCCTCTCAATCACCAGCAACGCGGCAACTCTAACGGTCAATCCTGTGAGCACATCCCAGCCGAGCGGTAGCGGCAGCAGCAGCGGAGGTGGCGGTGGCGGTGGTGGCGCGCCCAGCGTCTGGTTCTTTGGCGCCCTCAGCCTGCTCGCGTTCGCGGCGCGCATGCGGCACCAGCAGTAGTCTCAGGTCGCAGTGTCTGGATTTCCAGAGTGCCCTCGAAATACCAAACCTCACCCAGCCGTAACTATTCACAGCGTGGCTGAGGCCGCCGTTTCGACAGGCTCAGGGCCCCGAGAGTCGAAGGGCAACCAAAGGTGGAGGGCGCTGCGCCGTCAGCGCCCAAAAAACCAAATTTCGCAGTTGAGGCGGAATCGGCTCGCCCGTTCGACGAGCTCAGGGCCCCGAGCGAAGTCGAGGGGCTGGCGCTCGCCGCTACGAGGAGCTGAAGCCGCAACTGCGGAATTCAGGATGAATGGAGACGGCTGCCAAGGGGTAAAACCGGTTGCTTCTTGCATGTTTCTTGCCACCTGTATGCCCGTGACAAAACTAGTCCACGTATGATCTTAAGGCCCAAGGTTCGCGGATTTGTCTGTGTGACCGCCCATCCGGTCGGCTGCGCCGCGCATGTCCAGGAGCAGATTGACCACATTTTGCGGCAAGGTCCGATCAAGAACGGTCCGAAAAGGGCGCTCGTGCTCGGTGCATCCACAGGCTACGGACTCGCCTCACGGATTACCGCCGCTTTTGGATCTGGGGCCGGCACGTTTGGCGTGTTCTACGATCGGCCCTCTGAAGAAGACCGCCCGGCCACGCCCGGTTGGTACAACACCATCGCATTCGAGCGCGCCGCAAAACGCGCCGGCCTCTACGCGCGAAGTTTGAATGGCGATGCATTTTCCGAGACGATCAAACAACAGACCATCCAGTTCATCCGGGACGAACTTGGCCCCGTCGATCTCGTCGTCTACAGTCTGGCTTCCCCCCGTCGCGTGCACCCCAGGACCGGCGTCGTCCACAGATCGGTGCTGAAGCCCATCGGCCAGCCCTATACCAACAAGACTGTCGATACCGACCTCGGCATCGTATCCGACATCACCATCGAACCAGCCACCAAGGAGGAGATCGCAGATACCGTCGCAGTAATGGGCGGCGAGGACTGGGAACTCTGGATGCAAGCGTTGCAGATGGCCGGCTTGCTCGCGCCGGGCGCCACTTCCGTTGCCTATTCTTACGTTGGGCCCGAAGTGACCTGGCCCATCTACCGCAACGGGACGATCGGTCTCGCCAAGAACGACCTCGAACGGGCCGCCCGGAGAATCGATGCGCAGCTTAAAGCCCACGGTTATGGCAGGGCCTTTGTCTCCATCAACAAGGCCCTCGTCACCCAGGCCAGCTCCGCCATCCCTGTGGTGCCGCTCTACATCTCCCTTCTCTACAAGATCATGAAGGCGCAGGGCACCCATGAAGGCTGCATCGAACAGATTCAGCGGCTTTTTTCCACGCAGATGTACCACGGCTCCGCGCTGGATTTCGACGGAGGCGGCCGGGTGCGGCTGGACGACCGCGAAATGCGACCCGAGGTCCAGCGGCAAATCGTCGAACTCTGGCCACAGATCACCACAGAAACGCTCGACGAGCTCACCGATATCCAGGGCTATCGCACGGATTTTCTCAAGCTCTTCGGTTTCGGACTCGCCGGGGTCGATTACGAGGCTCACACCGATCCACACGTGACCTTCTGATTTTGACTGGACCATGAAACCGGAACGCCGGGCAGGCGTCTCATTGTTAAATCATGCGCGCAGTTATTCAGCGAGTTACGTCCGCCAGTGTGCGAACCCCCGACGGTGTTTGCGTCGGAATCGATGCAGGCCTGCTCATTCTCCTTGGCGTCGCGAAGAATGATGCGCCTGCCGATTGCACGTGGCTTGCCGAGAAGATCGTCCGCCTGCGCCTGTTCGCAGATGACGCCGGCCAGATGAACCGCGCGATCGATGACGTCAACGGCGACATTCTCGTCGTCAGCCAATTCAC
>Ga0182027_10007246_pt1 | contig 16398 bp, 12 predicted proteins | sample 712E1DmetaG_FD_121300 | JGI IMG/M metagenome (GOLD analysis project Ga0182027, IMG submission 121300) | Permafrost microbial communities from Stordalen Mire, Sweden - 712E1D metaG (Illumina Assembly) | ecosystem: Environmental > Terrestrial > Soil > Wetlands > Permafrost | place: Sweden... | reverse complement strand
TCTGCCGCGCCGGGGGCGGCCCCGTCCTCATCGAGGCGAGCACGTACCGCTACTACGGCCACTCGCTCTCGGATCCCCGCAACGAGTACAGGACGCGCGACGAGGAGACGGCCTGGCGCGCCGTGGACCCGATCGAGCGGCTCAAGGCCCAGCTCCTGGACGCCGGGATAGCCGACGCGGCCGCGCTCGCCGAGATCGAGTCCCGAGCCCACGAACGCAACGCCCGCGCCGCGGTCCGGGCGTCGAAGGCGACCGATCCGGCGACGGCCGACCTGCTCAAGTACCTCTACACCGACACCTCCGCGGACGTCGTCCCGGAGGCCGAGCGCGCCGTCGTCACGTACGCCGCGCCGCCCGTCGCCAAGCGCGTCAACGGCGTGATCAGCTACAAGGACGCGCTTCGAGAGGCCCTCGTCGAGGAGATGCTGCGCGACCGCCGGGTCATCGTCTACGGCGAGGACGTGGCCGATTACGGCGGTGCCTTCAAGCTCACCAAGGACCTTCTCGAGGCCTTCGGCCGCCAGCGAATCTTCAACACGCCGATCTCCGAGGCCTGCATTTGCGGCACCGCCGTCGGCGCGTCCATGGCCGGCGTTCGACCCGTCGTCGAGCTGATGTACATGGACTTCGCCCTGATGGCCTCCGACCAGATCGCCAACCAGGCCGGCAAGTGGCATTACATGAGCGGCGCCCAAACCGAGGTTCCGCTGGTCATCCGCGCCTCCGTGGGCGCCGGCAAGGGCTACGGCGGCCAGCACTCCCAGTCGCTCGAGAGCGTCTTCACCCACATTCCGGGGCTCTACGTGGTGTACCCGGCGACTCCGGCCGACGCCAAGGGCCTGCTGAAGTCGGCCATCCGGACCAACAACCCCGTCCTCTTCGTCGAGAGCCAGGGTCTGTACAGCACGAAGGGCGTCGTGCCCGAGGACGAATACCTGGAACCGATCGGCGTAGCCCGGGTCGTCCGTGAAGGCGCCGACGCGACGATCGTCGCCTGGGGCCCGGCAGTGCTAGATGCGCTGACGGCGGCCGAGCGACTGAAGTCGGAGCAGGGCATCGAGACGGAGGTAATCGACCTCCGAAGCCTGGTGCCGCTCGACATGGAGACCGTTCTCACCTCCGTCCGCAAGACCGGACGCTGCGTCGTGGCCAGCCAGGCCGTGCTGATCGGCAGCTACGTCAACGAGATCGTGGCCCGCGTCCAGCTCGAAGCCTTCGACTATCTCGACGCGCCGGTCGGCCGCGTCGGCGCCGCCAACGGCATCTCGCCGCAGGCCGAAGGCCTGGAGCGGGCCTTCCTGCCCAACGCGAGCGACATTCAAGCGGCGGTGGCCGCGCTTCTCTAGGCCAGGGCCGCCCGCCCAACTCCAAGGGGAACTCCGATGGCTCATCCGATCCTGATGCCGAAACCCGGTCAGATGACCGAAGAGTGCGTGATCGTCGCCTGGCACAAGGAAGAAGGCGACACGGTCAAGAAGGGCGACGTGCTCTTCGAGATCGAGACCGACAAGACGAACATGGACGTGGAGGCGTTCGAAGAGGGCGTCCTCCTCAGGCGCTACGTCGAGGCCGGCGAGACCGTTCCGGTGAACGCGCTCTGCGCCTACGTCGGCGAGCCCGGGGAGGCGGTCCCGCAGGAAGCTCCACGGGCCGTGGCCTCCACGCCGGCCGTGGCCTCCACGCCGGCAGCGCCGGCGCAGGCCGAGCCGAAAAGCGAACCCGCACCGGCCGGCAGCCTGCCGGCTCGGAGCGAGGGCGCAGGGGAGCACCTGCGCATCAGCCCTCGGGCCAGCCGGCTCGCCGCCGGCTCGGGGCTGGATGTCCGCACGATCAACGGCACGGGTCCAAACGGCCGGATCACGGAGCGGGATGTCCGCGCCGCTCTGGAGGCCGCCGCGGCCGCGCCGGTAGTTCCGTCCGCCCCGCCGGTCCGGCCGGAGGCCGCGGCGCCGGTGCTCGCTCCACGCTCTCCCGCGGCCGAGCGGCCGCCGGAGCCGGCGCTCGCCTACTCCGACGGCGACGGAGCGGCGCCTCAGCAGCTGAGTCGAATGCGGCGAGTCATCGCGGCGCGGCTCACCGAGAGCGCGACGACCGTACCCCAGTTCACGGTCACGATCGCGGTCGACATGACGAAGCTGGTCGCGCTCCGGGCCGAGCTCAAGGCGTCGGGCACGGCCCTGACGGTCACCGATTTCATCGTCTCCGCCGTGGCCCAGAGTCTGGTCGAGTTCCCGACCGTCAACTCTCGGACGGACGGCGTCTCGGTCTGGCCGCGCCGGCGCGTCGACCTCGGCCTGGCCGTGTCGCTGCCGGACGGGCTCGTCGTACCCGTCATCCGCGACGCCGACCATCGTTCGCTGACCGAACTGCACGCCCGGGCCGCGGAGCTCGCCGAGGCGGCACGCAACGGGACGCTGGCCCCAGACGACATGACCGGCAGTACGTTTACCATCTCGAACCTGGGCATGTTCGGGGTCGACGAGTTCTGCGCCATCATCAACCCGGGAGAATCGGCGATCCTCGCCGTCTCGAGTGCCATACCGACGCCGATCGTCGTAGGCGATGGGATCGGCATCCGCCAGATCATGAAGCTCACCCTTACCGCGGACCACAGGCTGGTGGACGGCGAACTCGCCGCCCGGTTCCTCAACGCGGTCCGTCGGAGGCTGGAGGACGCCGCGGCGTTCCGCGGCGATATCCTGAACAGCTGAGGCGATCCACCAAGGCCGGAGGCACCATGTACAGGACCAAGCAGCTTGCCCAGCGGGGCCAGAGCATCTGGCTCGACAACGTCACGCGCGACCTGCTGACGAGCGGGACGCTGGCGCGCTACATCGCCGACCTGGGCGTGACCGGCCTGACGTCGAACCCATCCATCTACAACAAGGCGATCGGCGGCTCGGCGGCCTACGACGAGGCCATCGAAGCCCTCCGGGCGAAGGGCCTGGACAGCCAGAACATCTTCTTCGAACTGGCGCTGGACGACCTGGGCAGGGCCGCCGACATGTTCCTGCCCATCTACCGGCGGACGGGTGGCGTGGACGGGTTCGTTTCGCTCGAAGTCTCACCGCTGCTGGCTCACGATGCCGAGGCGACCCTGAGCGAGGCCCGCCGACTCCATGCCAGGAGCGGGCGCCCCAACCTGTTCATCAAGATCCCGGGCACGACGGAAGGCCTTGGGGCGATCGAGGAGTCGATCTTCGCCGGCGTACCGATTAACGTCACGTTGCTCTTCTCGGCCGAGCAGTACCTGGCCGCCGCAGGCGCCTACACGCGGGCGATCGAGCGCCGCGTCGAGGCCGGCCTGGATCCCTACGTGGCCTCCGTGGCCTCGGTCTTCGTCAGCCGGTGGGACGCCGGGACGGGCAACCTGCCGGGCGACCTCCACATGCAGCTCGGAGTCGCGACGGCCCGGAAGACCTGGGTCGCATATCGCGATCTCATCGACAGCGACCGGTGGCAGAGGCTGCTCAACGAGGGCGCCCGGCCGCAGCGGCTCCTCTGGGCGAGCACCGGCACGAAGGACGCGAGGTTCTCGGACGTCTACTACGTCGAAGCCCTGGCGGCCCCATTCACCGTGAACACGATGCCCGAAGAAACGCTGATGGCGTTCGCCGATCACGGCACCGTCAAGGCGACGCTGCCGTTCGGACCGGATCCGGGAAACGACGCCCTGCTGGCCCGGTTCGAGGCCGCCGGCGTGAACGTCGCCGAGCTCGCCGGCCGGCTCCAGGACCAGGGAACCGATGCCTTCATCAGCGCCTGGCGCTCGCTGATCGGGCTGATCGAGCAGAAGGCCGCGTCGGCCGTCAAGCAAAGGTAGGCGCGCCGGCAGGCGAGTGAGGCGCGCCGGCAGGCGAGTGAGGCGCGCCGGCGTCCCTCGCTAACCCTCGATGAAGGCCGCCCGGAGCGCCTCGATCGCGTCGCCGTCCAGCCCGAGCCCGCCGGCGAAGTAGCCCTCGATCGTGCCGTACGAACGGCGCATCTCACCGAGGACGGACTCCAGGTATTCCGGCCGAACCCACATGAAGTCGGCGATGAGATCAGGCTCGCCGCCGCGAGCCTCGAAGTCGTCGAACCACGGCTGGAACATCGGCTTGAGGTACTCGTTGCTGGCGAGGAAGTCGGCCATCACCCGGTCCTCGGGCACGCCCAGCAGGAGCTGGAGCGAGGCTGCCGCCCAGCCCGTTCGATCCTTGCCGCCGGCACAGTGGATCAGAGCCGGTCGAAGGCGTTCATCGGTGAGATCCTTGAACACGCGACCGAATGCGAGGCGGGCGCTGTCGAGGCTGACGAACTCTCGATAGTGGTTCACGAACATGGCCGCGCCCTTCCCGTCTCCAAAGGCCTCCCGGGCCGTGGCCGGGCTGCTCATGGACCTCATGATCTGGAGGGGCGTGTGCTCCGCCTGGGTGCCGACGACGTCGGCCGGAACGTACTGGGTCCCGGGTGGCACCCGATCGGGCCGCGCCTCCCGCTCGGGCTCCGTGCGGAAGTCGTAGATGGTCCGGATGCCGAGCCGGTCGAACTCGGCCGCGTCCGCGCCTCTGAGCTGGTCGAGGGCGCTCGAACGGTACAGGAGGCCCGTTCGGACGCGGCGGCCGGCGTCCGTGGCCAGGCCGCCCACGTCTCGCAGGTTCGGAACGGAGGCGATCGGATGTATTCGGCCGGCGTCCGTGTCGGTACTCCTATCGGTGCTCGGCGATCGAGCGTGTGGTGGATGGCGCCGAACGGGCGGGAACGCGGCGCCGCTTGGTCTCGTGGGCACGGCGGCGGACCGCCGATCGGGGGATCTGCCGTCACCCCAAGTCTAGCCAATGAGCCGCCGCGGCGCCCCGAAGCCGGAGGCGGCGGCGAGCGGAGGTGCCCCGAGGTCTCCGGGTCGGCGGCGCCGTCGCGCGTGCCGGTCAACGGCGCCGGCCTGGCGGGGCCTCGACGGCCGCGAGGTCCTCCGGCGTGTCGATGTCGGGGTTCGAACCCTCGACGTCGACCGCGACCACGAGATCGGGGTGGAGTCGAACGATCGGACCGAGGCCTCGGTCGGCCCGCGCCTCGCCGGCAAGAGACCAGGCGGCGCGATGGATCAGCAGCGGGTTCGGGCCGCCCCCATCCCCGTAGCGAGGCACCACTACCGGCCGGGCCGTCGATTCGAACCCGGCCAGCAGCCGCTCCATGACCTCGGCCCGGACCAGCGGCTGGTCTCCGAGCAGGATGAGTGCGGCCTCGCTGCTCGCTCCCAGGCTTTCGATCCCGACGCGCAGGGAACTGGAGAGGCCCGCGTCCGGGTCGGGATTGCGGACGCGCCGCTCGGACCGCCAGAGCAGGCTCCCTTCGATCTCGTCTCCGTCGTGGCCGAGGACGACGACCACCTCCGCGAACCCGACCGCCGCCACGGCGTCGAGCACATGCTGGAGCAAGGGCCGGCCCCCCAGCCTGGCCAGCGCCTTGGGGCGCCCGAACCGCGACGAGGCGCCGGCCGCCAGCACGATCGCGGCGGTCCGGCGGGCTTCCATCACCTGTCGGAAGCCGGGGCCGGCGCCGCCGAGGATCCCCGGCCGGCCTCAACGCGAGACTTGTCGCGCAGCACCTGGCCGGTTCCACCGTACCGTGCGGTCAGGATCTCGGCCATGATCGCGAGCGCGGTCTCAGCCGGCTCACGCCCGCCCAGGTCCAGCCCGATCGGGCTGCGCAGCCGGTCGAGATCCTCGGGCCGAGCCCCCGCTGCGACCAGACGCTCCCGCCTGGCGGCCTGCCTCTTGCGGGACCCGATGGCGCCGACATAGCGGCAGCCGCGGGCGAGTGCGGCGACGATCGCCGGCTCATCCTGCTTGACATCGTGGGAGAGCACCACCACCGCGTCCGACGGGCCCATGCCGATCGATTCCGCAACTTCGTCCGGCCATCCCAGGACGAGCCTGTCGACGTCCGGAAAACGTTCCCGGGTCGCGAAAGCCGGGCGAGCGTCCACGACGATCGTCTCGTAGCCGAGCATGTGGGCCATCGAGACGAGGGGCATCGCGACCTGGGCGGCGCCGACCACGATCAGCCGCGGCTGCGGAGGGAAGGATTCTATGAAGAGCGAGCGGCCGCCGAGCACCACGGTCCGTGATGTTCCCCGGGCGAGCGATTCGCGAGCCAGCCGAACCAGCTCGGCCTCCGCTGCCGGGTCCCCGAGAGCGCCATCCAGGCGTCCGTCCTCCCAGGCCACCAGTTCGCGAGCCGGCGGCTCGCCTTCGCCCGGCGGATACGGCCCCGCTTCCGGCCCGGGCGAATCGGCCGGAAGTGGAGTGACGACGGCCCGGCCTTGGGTCACCCCCGCCGACGCCGCCGCCCGCGCCGCGGACTCGAGCGGCTCGGCCACCCCGGGCTCGATCAGCACGTCGATGGTGCCGCCGCAGGCGAGCCCGACGTCCCAGGCCTGCTCATCGGTGATCCCGTAGCGGACAACGCGAGAGCGGCCGGTGGCCTGGGCTCGTCGTATCTCCTCGCAGGCCGCCGCCTCGACGCAGCCGCCGCTGACCGAGCCGGCTATCCGGCCGTCGGCCGTCGCGAGCAGGACCGCGCCCTCCGGACGCGGTGCGGACCCGAAGGTTCTGACGACCACGGCCCGGCCGATCTCGGCGCCCTCGGCTCGCCAGGCCGCCAGGGTCTCGACAAGCTCCTTCACCGCGAAGCCTCCTTCGGATGCACCTGCGTATGCCGCCGCGGTCGGGCGACCGAAATCGCGCCCTGGCAGGGCGCCGAGCGGCGCCTCGCCCGCAGGCGATTCTACGTCGCGGCCCAGCTTCTCCCTTCTCGCGGCCGAGCCTCGCCGGGCTATCGGTACGCGGCAGGACGGATCCCGTCGGTGGGCGACCCGGCGGATGAAACCATGCACAATGGGGACCCGGGGCCGACCAGGTTCAGCCAACGGCCCGGCCAGGAGTCGAGAAGGTGCCCACGGCATGAGCAAGCCAACGATCGTCTGCGCCGGCATGTGCAACACGAAGAGCGCCGAGATCAAGTTCCTGGCTCAGCAGGTCGCCGAGCAAGGCGGCGCGCCCATCATCATGGATATCAGCCTCGGCGCCGCCGTGGACTGGGCCGACGTGTCGCTGGCGGAGGTCCTGGCCGCCGACGGCACCCGAATGGAGGACGTCTTCGCCGCGCCGCGGGCCGAGGCGATCGAGCTGGTCGGCCGTGCCGGCGCCGTGAAGATCCTCGAACTCCGCGCCGCGGGCAGGTGCGACGGCATCATCTCGTGGGCCGGGTCGGTCGGGACGACCACGGCCACCCAGGTGATGCGAGCGCTGCCGTTCGGCGTGCCGAAAGTGATGCTGACCGACATGGCCTCAAGTGACGTCAGCATGTGGCTCGGCAACAAGGACATCTACATCGTCAACCCGACGGCGGAACAGGGGATAAACGTCATTACTCGAAAGGCCGTTGCAAACGCCGCAGCGGCGGTAGTCGCGATGGCCCTGGTCCCCGAGATCCCTCCGGGCTCCAAGCCCCTGGCCGCGGTCACGTCCTACGGCAGCACTACGCCCACAGTGCTGCGATGCGCTGGCTTCTTGGAGCAAAGGGGTTGGGACGTCATCGTCTTCCATGCCGTCGGTGTCGGCTCCACGATGGAGGACTTGATCCGATCGGGGTTGATCACGGCGCTTATCGACCTTACCACCGCCGAGCTGACGAACAACCTCCTCCACAGTGTCTATGGAACCCCGAAGACGTGGGAAGGCGAACGCTTGACCGCGGCCGCGGCCATGGGGATTCCACAGGTCATCGCGCCGGGCGGGATCGACCAGGGGGCCATGGGCCCGCTGCACACCGTCCCGATCGAGTACCTCGAGGACACCCGGCTGGAACGCCGCCCCTCGTACCAGGGAACCGGAATGCCCTACCGGCACAACGCCTCGGTGACGATCCTCCTTCCGACCCTTCCGGAAGTTGAGCAGATCTCCCTGGAGATAGCGAGGAAGCTCAACGACACCCGTGGACCGACCGCGTTCGTCCTCCCGATGCGAGGCTGGTCTGCCTACGACCAGAGCGAGAAAACAGCTACGCTCGAGCGAGGCTGGGCGGCCGGCAATGGGGACGGGCCGACGTGGTCGCCCGACCCGTCGCATCCAGGGTGGTCGGAGCGAGCCTCGCTCATGCGATCCGTCCTGGAGAAACGCCTGAACCGTGCGAATCCGAACCTTGACCTGCTCGTCTGCGACATGCACCTCCTTGACCCGGAGTTCGCCGACCTGCTCAACCGGTGCATGGGCGACATGCTGGATGGGACCTGGCGGCCGGGCCTGTACCGCGATCTGGACGGCGTGATCGCCTGAGTCAGTCTCGGCGATTGAGCGGGGCCAGTTGCCGCAGCTCGGCCAGGGGCGGAGCGGACGGATCGGCGGCCACGAGATTGAGAACCACCTGGTCCGCCCCGGCCTCGAAAGTCTGGCCGACCCTCCCGGCGATCCGGTCCAGGTCGCCCCAGGCGACGATGGCCTCGAAGAGCGCGTCCGAGCCGGGCTTCTCCAGGTCGGCCTCCGGCCAGCCGATCCGCAGCAGGTTGTTGCGGTAGTTGGCCGACCCCAGGTAGTAGTCGAGGTGGCGATCGCCGATGGCCCGGGCGGTGACCGGATCGCCGGCCAGGACCACGGGCAGGTCGGCGGCCAGGAACGGTTCCGGCCCCAGGATGCCCCTGACCTCGCGGATGTGGGCCGTGGTCGTGAAGTACGGGTATGCCCCCGCCGTGCGCTCGCCGGCCAGGCCGGCCATCTTGGGCCCGAGGGCGGCGAGCACGATCGGCGGCACCTCGGCCGCCGGCCCGCGCCAGGGCGCCGCGCCCATGGCGTCGAGATACTCCTGCATGGCCGAGTAGGGCCGGGCATAGTCGTGGCCTCGCAGCCGAACCATCGGCGCGTGGCTGACCCCGATGCCCAGGATGAAGCGGCCGGGCCACGCTTCGGCGAGGGTCCGGCCGCCATTCGCCATAGCCGCGGCGTCCCGGGCCCAGATGTTGGCGATCCCGCTCGCGATCACTAGCCGCTCCGTCGCGGCCAGGTAGATCGCGCCCTGCGCGAACGCCTCTCGCGCCAGCGACTCGCCGTACCAGAGAGTGCCGTAGCCCAGCCGCTCCATCTCGCGCACGAACTCGCGCTGGGCAGAGGCAGGTTGGCCGTTGAGCGGACCGGCGAACACGCCGATGCGGCCGGGATCGATGCCCCGAAGTCTGGTCAGGCTCATGTCGGGCCGGATTCTACGCTCCGGCGACGGCGTTCTCAGGCCGGGCCCGCACAGCCCGAGAACGTCCGGAAGCCCGGACGGCGGCCAGGCGTAGTTCGGCACCGGTACACTGGCGGCGGTCTATCGCCGCGGCCGCGGCGTGTCCTTCGGGAGGTGGCTGGGTGAGCATGAGGTCGGAACTCGGGGAGGCGCCCGAGGTCGCCCGGACGCTGATCGAGAAGCAGCGCGGGGTGATCGACTCGGTGGCCGAGGCCGTCCGGCCGCGCCCGGTGGAGATGGTCCTCATTGCTGCGCGGGGCACTTCCGACCATGCCGCCATCTACGCCCAGTACGTGTTCGGGGTCCACAACCGGCTGCCCGTGGCCCTGGCCGCCCCGTCGATCCAGTCGCTCTACGGCGTCGTCCCGCGGCTCCACAATGCCCTCGTCATCGGCGTCTCGCAGTCGGGCCAGTCGCCCGACGTGGTCGGCGTCATCGAGGAGGCTCGCCGCCAGAACGCCCCCACGATCGCGGTCACCAACGATCCCGGATCGCCGCTCAGCCACGCCGCCGAGTTCAACATCGACATCCACGCCGGTCCCGAGCGCGCCGTCGCCGCGACCAAGACGTACGTCGCGGAGCTGACCGCCCTGGCCATGCTGTCGACCGCTCTCAATGACGACGCCCTCGCTCGACGGCAGCTTGCGGGGGTCCCGGATGCGATCGCCGCGGCTCTCGGCCTGGAGGAGGCCGTCGAGTGCGCCGCCCGAGAGCAGGCCGGCATGCAGCGCGCGGTCGTGCTGGGCCGGGGCTTCAACTACTCCACCGCGCTGGAGTGGTCGCTCAAGCTCAAGGAGATGACCTACGTTCTCGCCGACGCCTACTCGACGGCTGACTTCGAGCATGGGCCGATCGCCATGATCGACCCGGGCTTCGTCGTCCACGCCATCGCCGCCCAGGGGCCGACCCTGCCCGAGATCGAGGCGGTCCTGGGGCGGCTGCGGGAAGCCGGCGCGCGGCTCGTCGTGGCTTCGAACGCCCCGGACGCGCTCGCCTACGCGGACATCCCCCTGCGGCTGCCAGACGGTCCGGAGTGGCTCTCGCCGCTGGCGGCGATCATTCCCGGCCAGCTCTTCGCCTACCACCTGGCCCTGGCCAAGCACCTCGACACGAACCACCCTCGGCACATCCAGAAGGTCACCCGGACCCAGTGACGCACGGGTCGCTGACCGGCCGCCGAGACTCTCTTTCCGGCTGGAGTACCGACGGCGCCCGCTCTCCCACGCTCTGACGCGCCGACGCTCGAGGGCCTGCGAGCCGCCGATCCGCCCCTCATCCCACCGCGACGTCGAGATCCTGTGGACCGAGGTCGAGGGCGGACGGAGCGGTTGCCGTCAGGCCTGGGTCGAGGGTCAGGACGCCTGTCGCCGCTCGTTCGAAGATCCGATCCAGGGCCAGGCGCAGGCCGATCGCGGCGGCCCCGGCGATGACCGCGTCGCTGCCCACGCCCGAGACCGCGAGCCGGGGCGAGAACGGGGAGATGGCGGCCAGGGCCTCGCCGACCGGCCCGAGCAGGAGGTCTCCGCCGCCGGTCCCGATACCGCCTCCGAGCACCACCAGCTGAGGATCGAGCACCGCGGCGATCGCGGCGATGGCGTGGGCCAGCCGGCGGGCCTCGATCGCCACCACGGCCGCCGCCGCTTCGTCGCCGGAGCGGGCGGCGGCGAAGACGTCGGCCGCGGTGGCGGCCGACGTGACGCCCCCGGCGCGGGCCAGGCCCAGGATGCCCGCCGAGGAGACGAGCGCCTCGAAGGGGCCTGCTCCCCAGGCGGCGCCGCGTTCCGAGGGCGCGGCGTCCATGTCCAGGGCGAGGTAGCCGATCTCGCCGGCCAGGCCGGCCGTGCCGCGGTGCAGCTCGCCGTTCAGAACCACTCCCATTCCGACGCCGGTCCCGATCGAAAGGAGGACGAAATCGTCGACGCCGCGAGCCACGCCCTCGACGTGCTCCCCGACGGCGGCGAGATTGACGTCGTTCTCGAACAGCACCGGGGCCCCCAGGGTGCGGCGTATGTCGCTGATGACCCCAGGGGTCTCCCAACCAGGGATGTTGGGGGCCAGCGAGAAGTGGTTCTCGCCCGGTCGGATCACGCCGGGGGTTCCGACGACGACCTGGTGGATCTCGGCCGGACTGATCTCCGCTTCCAGGGCGAGCGCATCGGCCGCCTGGCGAAGCTGGGCGATGACCGCCGGCGCCGTCGATGCCGAGGTCCGGGTCGCCGTGCGCGCGACAACCGAGCCCGTGAGGTCGGTGAGAGCGGCCCGAACCCATTGCCGTCCGATATCGAGGCTGAGCACCCAGCCGGCTCGGGGATTGACGTCGTAAAGCTGGGCGGTCGGACCGGGATGCCCCTGCGTGCGCCCAACCCTCCGGATCAGTCCAAGCTCGAGAAGCTGGGCGATCACGTCCCCGACCGTCGGCCGGGAGAGACCTGTCTGCCGCACGACCTGCGTGACGTTGATCGGCCCCAGGGCCTGGACCTTGTCGAAGGTGGCTCGGAGATTTATGGCCCGGAGCAGACTCGGCTGCGCCGCCTCGCTTGCCCGCATCGCCGTCCTCCGATTGCTTGATCCTCAGGAAACCTACCTTTAGCTACGGAAGTCGTCGTTGTCAAGCCCTACCCGGCCCCGTCGGAGAGGGTGACGACCTTCGCCGGGGCCCCGCGTCCACTTGACTCCCGTCGATATTAAGGTAACCTTCCTATGCATCATAGCACGTCGGGCCTCAATGAGGCGTGGAAGAATCAAGGAGGAAGAGATGACCCGGCGGTGCAGGACACGCCGCTGATGAAGGGAGACCACCGATGAGAGGCTCCAGGTTCTTCGCTGTGCTGGTATCTGCCAGCGTGATCGCCGCGGGCTGCGGCAGCAGCACGGCAACGCCGGGCGCGACCGGCACAAGCCCCGGCGCGAGTGCGCCCGTCAACACCGGACTGATCGGTGGCAAGCTCGTCATCGACAACGAGAGCGGCAGCACCTGGACCTGCCAGTTCAACCCGTACAACCCGTCCGTGAGCATCACTTCGGTCGGCTTTATCTACGAGCCGCTCGAGTTCGTGGACGCGCTCGAGACTAACGCCGACGGCAGCAACGTGGTGACCCCCTGGCTCGCCAGCGGCTCCACCTGGAGCGCCGACTTCAAGACTCTGACCTTCACCATCCGCAGCGCGGTCAAGTGGAGCGACGGCCAGCCGTTCAGCGCGGCCGACGTCGTCTACACCTTCGACGCCCTCAAGGCCGATCCGGCGCTCGACCTGAACGCGCTGTGGTCGGCCGACGGCGGCCCGCTCACGAGCGTCGCCCAGCAGGGCACCGACCAGGTGGTGTTCACCTTCTCCGGTCCGGCCCAGACGTACTTCTTCTACGTCGCCGACCAGACGCCGATCGTCCCCCAGCACATCTGGTCGACGCAGGATCAGACCAAGCTCGATTCGTACGCCGACACCGACCCGGTCGGCACCGGCTCCTACCTGATGTCGAACTGCACCGAGAACAACATCAAGTACCTCCGCAACCCCAACTACTGGCAGAGCACGCCGGGCCACCCGGTGCCTCAGGTCGCCGAACTCGACTATCCGGCCTTCCTGAGCAACACGCCGGCCAACCTCGAGCTGGCCGAGGGCCAGGCGCAATGGGGCGCGCAGTACATCCCCAACATCGACTCCTTCTACATCGCCAAGGACCCGGCCCATCGCCACTACTGGTTCCCGGCGACCCTCAACGTGGCCCTCTTCCCCAACATGAGCAACCCGCTCCTCGGCAACGTGGCAGTGCGCCAGGCGATCAGCCTCGCCATCAACCGCGCCGACGTCTCCCAGCGCGGCGAGTCCGGGTATGAGCCGGCGGCCAACCAGACCGGCATCGTCCTGCCGACATACAGCGCCTGGTACGACAGGTCGATCGACACGACCGCCTTCGACGTCGCCAAGGCCGACCAGATCCTCGAGGCCGCCGGCTTCACCAAGGGATCGGACGGCATCTACGCGAACGCCGGCGGCCAGAAGCTCTCGTTCACGATCAAGACCATCAGCGGCTACACCGACTGGGACTCGTCACTGTCGGTGATCCGGCAGGAGCTTCAAACGGCGGGCATCGCCGTGACCATCCAGGACGAGGACACCAGCGTCTACGTCCCGGACCTCCAGGGCGGCAACTTCCAGCTTGCCTACGGTGAGGAGACCGGCGGACCGCTCCCCTACTACGAGCTGCGGCAGATGCTTCTCAGCAGCAACATCGGGTCGACCAACTACTCCCGCTACAGCTCGTCGTCCACCGACGCCCTCTTCAACCAGTACGCGTCGGCCAGCGCGGCCGACCAGCTCACCATAATCCACCAGATCGAACAGGTGATGGTCGGCCAGGTCCCGGTCATCCCGGTGACCGAAGGTGTCGACTGGTACCAGTACGACACCACCGACTTCGGCGGCTGGCCCACGCCGCAGGATCCATACGCCCAGCCTCCGGTCTGGGCGACCCCCGACAACGGCGTCGTGCTCACTCACCTCTTCCCGACTCACTAGCCGCGGCCGGTTGAGCAGCAGCCAGGAGCCCCGCCCATGAGATACGTCGCCCGCCGGCTGGGACTCTTCGTCCTGACCTTGTGGGCGGCGCTGACCGTCAACTTCCTCATTCCCCGGCTCATGCCGGGGAATGAGGCGACGGCGGTGCTGTCTCGTATGAAGGGCGTCAACCCGGCCGCACTGCACGCGCTGCAGGTCGAGTTCGGCATCAATACCGACCAGAACATCCTCGTCACGTACCTCCAGTACCTCGGCAACTGCCTGACGGGCCAGTTCGGTCTGACGGCCGCCCGAGTCCCGGTCATGACCGACATCATGGAGAAACTGCCCTGGACCCTCGGCCTGGTCGGGGTGACGACCGTGATCGCCTTCGCGATCGGGACGATGATCGGCATCGTCAGCGCCTGGCGGCGCGGCGGCCGCCTGGACAGTATCCTCCCGCCCTTCCTGTTCATCGTCTCCACCCTTCCCGTCTTCTTCGTGGCGCTCGTCCTCCTTTACGTCTTCGCCGTCACGCTGGGCTGGCTCCCCCTCGCGTCCAACTACGATCTGGGCGCCACACCCTCGCTCTCGCTCTCGTTCGTGGGGGACGTGATCGGGCACGCGCTCCTTCCCGGAGCCACCCTGGTCATCGTCACGGCGGGCTCGTGGATCTACACCATGCGCAACAACATGGTCACCACGCTGGCCGAGGACTACGTGCGCATGGCCCGGGCGAAGGGGCTGCCCAGCTGGCAGATCATGATCGACTACGCGGCCCGGAACGCGATCCTGCCGAATCTCACCGGCTTCGCGATGCAGCTCGGTTACGTGCTGGGTGGCTCGATCCTGGTCGAGTACACCTTCTCCTACCCGGGGCTCGGCTACCTCTTCTACACCGGCACGACGGACCACGACCTGCCGCTGCAGTCGGCCCTGTTCCTGGTGTACACGCTGGCGATCCTGATCTGCGTCCTTATCGCCGACTTTGCCAGCGCCCTGCTGGACCCGCGGACCCGGGATTCGTGAGGGCTTGACGATGACCATCCCAGCGGCCACCACGGAGTCCGGCACCCTTAGCGCGGTTCCCGCCGGGCGTGGGTCGGCTGCCAGCCGCCGTTTCGCCCAGGCCGTGCTCCGAAATCGCAAGGCGACGGCCGGCCTCGTCATCCTGGCCGCGATCTCGTTCATCGCCGCGTTCCCGGGGCTCTTCACCAACGTCGATCCGCACGCGGCGATCTTCGACCAGCAGGCCGGGCCGTCCGCCCAGCATCTCCTCGGCACCACGCAGGTCGGCGAGGATGTCTACTCGCAGCTCATCTGGGGAACGCGGCTGACCCTGATCATCACCGTGATCGTCAGCCTGGTCGCCACGATGATCTCGATCCTGATCGGCGTGACGGCCGCCTACGTCGGCGGAATGGCGGACCGCTCGCTGTCGCTGCTGACCGACGTCTTCCTCGTCCTGCCGACGCTGCCGCTCCTGATCGTCCTGACCGCTTATCTGCCCAGCGGCTCCCTGACCATCACCGCCGTCATGATCGCCACCAGCTGGGCCTTCGCGGCCCGGCAGCTGCGGGCCCAGGGCCTGTCGCTGCGAACTCGCGACTTCCTGGAGGCGGCCAAGGTCCGGGGCGAGCGGCGCTCCTACATCATCATCGTGGAGATCCTGCCCAACATGATCTCGCTGCTGGTGGCTTCGTTCCTCGGCCTGGCCGTTTTCGTGGTCGGCTTCGCCGCGGGGCTGCAGTTCCTCGGGCTCAGCAACAGCACCGAGCTGACCTGGGGCACGATGCTCTACTACTCCCAGCAGAACGGCGCCCTGGAGAGCGGCAACGTCTGGTGGATGCTCGCGCCGGGAATTGCCGTCGCAGTGCTCGGCACGGGCTTCGCCCTCCTGAACTACGCCTTCGACGAGATCGGCAATCCGGCCCTCAGGCCGGTGAGGAGGCGCCGTGCCAAGCCCACTGCTTGAGGTGAACGACCTTTCCGTCGACTACATAACCGAAGCCGGGGACGTGCGTGCGGTCGACCGGGTCGACCTGGAGCTGCAGCCCGGCGAGTTCCTGGGAATCGTCGGCGAGTCCGGCTGCGGCAAGTCCACCCTGCTCTTCGCCATCGCCCAGCTGCTATCTCCGCCGGCGGAGATAGCCGGCGGCAACGTGGTCTTCAAGGGCCGGGACATGGTGCGCCTGACCGAGGACGAGCTGCGGCACATCCGCTGGCGCGACTACTCCGTGGTCATGCAGAGCGCCATGAACGCCCTCAACCCCATGAAGAGCATCGAGGCCCAGTTCCGGGATACGCTGGAGGCCCACGCCCGGATGTCCGGCCGGGCCATCCGCGAGCGCTCGGCCGAGGTGCTCCATCTAGTCGGCATCGACGCGGTCCACCTCAAGAGCTACCCGCATCAGCTGAGCGGCGGGATGCGGCAGCGCGCCATGATCGCCATGGCCCTGCTCTTCACACCCGAGCTGGTGATCATGGACGAACCGACCTCGGCACTCGACGTCGTGGCGCAACGCTCGCTCATGAGCCAGATCAAGGAGCTCCAGAGACGCCTGGGCTTCGCCGTAATCTTCGTGACCCACGACATGTCGCTGGTTCGCCACTATTCGGACCGGTTGATGGTGATGTACGC
>Ga0182027_10007245_pt1 | contig 16400 bp, 17 predicted proteins | sample 712E1DmetaG_FD_121300 | JGI IMG/M metagenome (GOLD analysis project Ga0182027, IMG submission 121300) | Permafrost microbial communities from Stordalen Mire, Sweden - 712E1D metaG (Illumina Assembly) | ecosystem: Environmental > Terrestrial > Soil > Wetlands > Permafrost | place: Sweden... | reverse complement strand
TATACAGCCCGCGGACCCGCTTTCCAGCGGGTCCAGCCGCCTGAAAGGCGGCTGCAGGCAAGATTGCCTGCCCCACTTAGCTTCGCTATACTCCTCAGGAATTCAGACGCAGACCACTAGCAGGCTGCCTCGGGACGGTGTGGGTTTCCTGGCCGCCTCCGCCGCTACGGCTTGGCGTCGCCGAAGGTGACGGTGGATTTCCCTTCGAACTTCTTATAATTGCGGAAGTCGATGGTGTTGCGGGCGCACTGGGTCGTGCCGCGCTGGCAGCTCAGGGTCTCGGAATGGACGGGCAGGATAAACTGCTGCACGCCGCCCAGCCGGACGTACTGATAGTCCGTCGCCAATTCCACGTGGTCGGTATCAAACCCGTCCGGGAATTGGCGCGCGTCCAGTTCAATGCGCAGCGCGCGGCCGGTGGCCGGGTCGATCCACACGTTGCCGGTATAGGCGGGCACGTAGGATTGCGAGCCGAACTTGACGGTCCAGCGGGAATTCTCGTGGGTTACCTCGAAACCGTACTGCTTGGCATTGACGCCGCCCACGCGGGAATCCTGGCGGAAATGGAATTGCGCGGACGTAGCGGGGTTGAACAGGTTGATCAGGACGGTTCCGAATTCGCCCGACGACCACGCCCCACCGACCTCCTCCATGGATTTCTTAAACGGCTTGCCACCCACGGTGATGTTGCGGTAATCCTCCTTGCCGTTTTCGTACACCACATCGGCCGTGACGATGTCGAGGGCCTGCCAGCTCGCCGGCGTCGAGTCGCTCTGGAAGCGCGTGACCATCTCCTGGCAGACGTAGTTGGGCAGGGTCTCGGTGAAATCGAAAGCCGCGTTGGCGGCCTTGCGTATGAGCGGGTCCTGTTGAGCGGAGCCGAACGCCAAGTCCTCGTCGTTATGATCGGGGGAAGGCCGCGCGGGCGAGCCAGTGGGAGGAACCGTGGCGGCCACCGTGGCGGGCGGCGGCGCGGGAACCGCCGGCGCCCGTTCGCGGCTGGGGTCGGCCGGCCCGCCGCGGCGTAACACCGGGCGGCCGGGATCGTCGGCGTCCGCCTTGGCGGGCGGCGGCGCGACCACCGTGCTGGGCTTCTCGGCGTCTCCCCCCCAGGTATCCGGTACGCCGTCTTTGTCGGCGCTCTTGGCGACGGTGGAAGCGGCTCTTTCCCAATACACGTTCATGGCCGTCAGGTTGCCCGCCATATCCTCCGGGCCTTCTATGGAAACCTGGTCGCCCGGTTTGAAATCGGCGGGCGATTTCACCTCGTCGCCGTTTTTGAAGAACCTGGTCTTGTCGGTGCGCTTGAACTCCATTTCGCGGTCGTCGTCCAAACCGATGGCAATCGACTTGGCGTCCATTCGCTTGAGCCTTCCGCGGAAATTCGGAAGCGGGGCCGCCCTATTCGGGGAACCCTGATTCCCGCCCCTGGGGTTGGGGAGCCGAGGCGCGCCGGAGCCGCCTGGATACGGGGATTGGCCCGGATAACCCGGATACGTGGGGGGCATGCCGCCGGGATAGATCTGCGCCGAGGCTGCGCCGGCCAGCAGAAGGAGGACCAGAAATCCGGCGGCGCTCCGGGCTCCGCCGGGTACACTCTCCGGATAGACCATCGTAGGGTGAGATGCCGGGGAGCGCCCCTAGGTTACGTGCTATGCTGATCTCGGCTGGGTAATCGGGTGGGAGATGCTTTGACTCCGTGCAGAGTGCTCCTGGTGGAAGGCGACGCCGGGATTCGCAACAGCCTCAGCAGCTTGTTGCAACGGGAAGGCCGCAGCGTTCAATCCGCCGGGGATTACGGCGAGGCGTTGGCGTGTGTCCGCGAGGCCCCCTTCGACTTGGTGGTAGCCAGCCATGATGCGGATCCCGCCGGCGGACTGTGGCTGCTGCGGCGCCTGCGCGCCATCCGGCCGGAAACCAGGGTGATTCTCACGGGCGACGCCGGCCCCGCGCCCATCGTCGCGGCCATGCGCGAGCACGTCTACGGCTATTTCCATCGGCCGGTCTCTCCGGGCGCGCTGGCCGACCTGGCCCACCTGGCGCTCCATTCGACATTCTGGCGGGACGATATCCGGGTGCTTTCGGCGGACCCGTCCTGGATCGCCATCGAGGTGCGCTGCAAAATCGAGGCCGCCGAGCGCGCCACGCATTTCGCGCGCGAGATCTTTTCAAGCCTCCCGGGCAAGGTCTGCGAGGATGTCACGGCCGCCTTTCGCGAGTTGCTGTTCAACGCCGTCGAACACGGCGGCAAACTGGACCCGCGCAAACGCGTGCGCGTCTCCCTGGTGCATGGAGGCCACTCGCTGATCGGGCAGATTCAAGACCCGGGCAAGGGCTTCTCCCTGAGACGGCTGCCGCACGCCGCCATTTCCAATCCCGACGATTCTCCCACCCGCCACATCGAGATCCGCGAGGAGCACGGGCAGCGTCCCGGCGGGTTCGGCATCCTGATCTCGCGCAGCCTGGTGGACGAGCTGTCCTACAACGAGCGCGGAAACGCCGCCTTGTTCGTGAAGTACCTATAAGGAATCGGGCGCGTCCGGCCCTACCCTAATCGAGGTCGATGTCCCGTATCGGGGCGGCCAGGTCCGGATTCTCCTTGGCGCGCTTGAAGAGTTCGTCGAACTTCTTCTCGAGCACCTTGCCGTGGGTCTTCTCGGCTTCGAACTGCTTCTGAAATACCTCTTCGCGGCGCGCGCCGGCGCCCTTCAACTTGGCCACTTCGGCCGCCAGGTCTTCAATCGGCTTGGGCTTCTCGGGAACCGTGGCCGCGATCACCGAGCGCGTTTCAGGGTCCACTTTCAGAATCGCCTGGCAGCACGGACACTCGATGTCGAACATGCCTTTTCCCATAGATCTATGCTCCCCCGCAATTTGGTACTTCGTACTAGTCCAGACCCATTCACCCAGTACAGACGGTACAAAGACGCCGATATTTTGTGCGTCTTTGCCCCTACAATTGTACTCGATGGCCATCATTCAAATCTTCATCTGCCTGCAACTGCTCGACTTCGTCACCACCCTGATCGGCTTCAAGGTGGGCGCCGCCGAAGCCAGTCCCTTCATCCGGGTGATGATGCATGCCGGTCCGATGGCGGGAGTGGCGGCCTCTAAGCTGGTGGCGCTGGCGCTGGCCGCCGTGTGCGTCTACCACAAGAAACTCCACGTGATTCGCTGGGCCAACTACTGGTATTGCGGACTGGTGGTATGGAACGTGATTGTGATCCTGGCCGCGCCGGGACACATCGCGCTATAACCCGAGGGTCAGCGGACAAGCAGCCAGGACGAAGTCAAAAGAAATCCCAGCAACAAGGCCGCGTCGGTCAGGCGCCGCCCCAGGTCCGATGGCGGGCGGGCTTCTTCGGGCGAGGGGTTCAGCTCGCTGGAATCAGGTCTGGCAGCACTTTCGAGTGAGTACTTCCGCATAAAGTCCCCGCTTTCAATTCACGGACGATCATCCGCCCGGCGCCGTCCAGGTCCACCGCATACAAAGGCGCATCGGCGGGCTTAACCAGGTAGGCGCCGGTCTGCAACGCCCAGGAATCGGCATAGGTTCGAACCACAATGCGATTGTCCGCCACCGCGCGCAGGCGAAACTGGCGCGTGGAAGGCTCGTAGTTGGCGTAGCTGTAGCAGCGGCCGACGCAAGCCCGGTCGATCATGTGGGTGAGCGCGTTGACGCGGGTGTCCGAGTCGTCCACCAGGCTCACCACCCGCTGGCCCGGCCGCAGGCTGGCCACCGCGCCGTCCAGGCGGTCCTCGAACTTGTTCAATGCGCGCTCGTCCCCGTACAGAAACACGAAGAAGACGGCGGCCAACGCCAGCATGGCGTAGCGGTCGAGCGCTCGCGGGCGAGCCGACGCCAGAAGCGCGCATACGGCCACGCCGACTGCCAGCGACATGCGCTCGGCGATGTAGACCAGGGAATGCAGAAACCCGGGAATCAGCACCGTCGAGGGCAGAATCAGGATGCCCCCGGCGCTCACGACGAACAGGTGAAAGGGAAGGCTCGCCAGAACGCTCGACGGGCCCCACTGCTGAAGCAGCTTCAGAAACAGCACGCCCCAAACCAAGAGCAGCCCAGCCAGCGCCAAGCCGTACTTGGGGCCGAACACCCAGACCTGGTCGGCGCCCGTGATTTTCGTAATTTGCGCCGGATACCAGCGCCCGGAGAGCGCGTGCATCGCCGCCACGCGCACGGCGGCCATCAGCAACAGCGCGGCCAGAGTGGCATAGGCGCGCAGGCGGGCGGGCCGGCTGCGCGCCACGGCGAGGTAGGCCAGCAGGCACACGCACCAAGCCACGGGCAAAGCGTGCGCCAGATAGGCCAGCGCCAGAAGGGCGGCGGAGATGCCCACGCGCCAGAGCTTCGGCTCCCAGAGCAGAGCCATCGCCCAGAAACACAGCCCCAGCGCGATGTAGAAGTTAAAGAAGCCCATGTGGAACACCCATCCGTAGGCCAGCATGGCGATGGAAGGCAGCAGGTTCCACGGGCGCCGGCCGGAGACGGCGGCGGTGAAAGCGAAAGCGCCCCAAATGAATACCAGCGCAGCCAGGGAGACGGCCAGACGTTGCGCGGCTTCCGCTCCGAAGGTCCGGAACAGGCCGCTCAGAATCAGGTCGAACAGGACGTTAGTGGTCTGCGGGACCACGATCAGCCCCTGCGCGCGGCCGCTCTCGACCAACTGCGCCAGCCAGGAGTTGTAGATGTGGCTCGAGAGGTCGCCGGCTTGAATGCGCGGCTGCCAGTAACACGGCGCCAGCAGCAGCACGGAGACCGCCGGGTAAGCCCAGCGGCTTCGGAAAAACGATGGTAGCGACATCAGCCCCGGCCCTCCAGACGAAGATGCCGGAATTCCGGGATCAAATCGAAGGGCGTGGCCACGGCGGCGACGCTCTCGCCGGTTTGCCGGATATTGCCCTCCATCAGTTGCGATTCAAGACTCGCCGAAAGCACCAGATAGCGGACTTTCAGCGGATCGATCTTCATGATCCGGCAGCAGGTGGCATCCACGGCCACGGGGTCGCGGCCCGCCACCAGGACGCCGACGCTCTTGGGCACGCCCTGGATTGGCCCGTTGCCTTCCATTCCCACGATGCCGTCCACGATGGCGAACTGCCGCGGGAACATGCCGTGCAAATCGGCGATGCACTCGTCGATTCCGGCCCAATGCAAGGGGTTCTTGGGCCACCCGTAAACGCCGCCGGGGACCACGCCGAACAGGTTCTTGGCGGATAGAGTGGCGCCTACCCAGTGGTGCGTCTTCATCTTCGGAATGGACACCAGCAGGTCGGCGCCGAGGGCCGTCCGGGGCAGGTACCACTTGCGCAGTCCGGAGAGCTGGCGGGGAGGACTGACTTGCGTCACGTCGTCGAGGTTGAGGTCCACGAAGACGTCCTCGAAGTGCGGCGTGACGCTGAAGTACCCAGCCGCGTCCGCCAAGTCTAGGGTATTGCGGCGGTGGCCGGGTCCCTCGGCGATACGGACGCTGGCCGCGCCCAGCGCGCGGAAGCCCTCGAAGACCGCGTGCACCAGCAGGGGGTTCGTGTTGATGGCGCCGTCCGGCTCAAATTCCACCAGATTGGGCTTGAGCAGCACGTTGCGGCCGCGCACCTCGAGGCGGTGCTCGGCCAGCAGGCCGCGGACGGTCTCGTAGAGCCGCCCATCGTATTCCGGCGCGCGCACGATGGACACCTGGGAAGGCGCCATGGGGCGGACGCCCGAGCAGCCTGCGAGTGCGGCCGCGCCGGCGGTGGCGGCTACGAATTCGCGCCTTGTGAAATCGTTTCGCATGGCATCAACTCCCCAACAGGCTCCCCGCGGTGGCGGCGCTGGCCGCCAGCAGATCGAGGGATGCCTCCAAAACCGTGCGGCGCTCTATGCCGGAAGGCGGGCAGTATCCCTCGGGGAGGCGCCCATGCGCCATGAGACCAAGCCGCAGCCAATTCAGAGCGTCGGCGGAGTGGCACTCGGCTAGAAACCGGCCGGCCACGGCGACCGCCTGGCCGACTTTGGGAGACCCGTCGCCACGCAAGGCCGCCAAGGCCATTCCCGTGGTCTCGGGATAGGGCGGCAGATCGCGCCCCAGCACGCGCGGGTTGCCGTAATTCCATCCGCCCCCGTTGCACATGCGGCTCCACAGGAATCGCCGCCCGGACTCGATGCGCGCGCGGATGGCGGCCGAGGGTCTGCGCGTCTGGGCTTTTCGCAACGCCAGGATCGCCAGCGATGTGGGTCCAACCCATGCGGCCGCGTCCGGCGCCCACGCCCATCCGGCGCAATCGAAATCGGGGATCGCGTTGCCCAGCAGCCACTGCCGCACGCGATACCCAAAGGTGGATTCCTGCCCTGTGGCGCTCAACAGCCATTCGATGGCGCGCGCGTGAGCCCGCAGCCCCAGGCGCTCGGCCGGAACCAGGGCCGCCAGCGCCGTCACCCAGGCGCTATGGTCGACGCCCAACTGGACCGCCCAGCCTCCATCGGAGCGTTGCGCCTCGCGCAGCCAGCTCAGCCCGCGGCCGGCGGCCTCGGTCTCTCCAGCCGCCAGCAGCGCTAGCGCGGCGTAGGCCGTCGGCTCGGTCCAGGAGACGCCGCGGACATACGGCCACCCGCCATCCGCGTTCTGCTTCTGTTTGAGCAAGGTTAGGGGCATAGAGTCGGACTCCGGCGGCGCCACGGCTCGGGCGCGTTCGCGGTCAGAGCCACGCTTGGCGGCGGCGGCGGCGCGACAAAAGCATAATCAGCATCGCGCCCGCGCCCAACCACATGCCCACCTCAAATGCGAAATTCATGGATTCTCCTTTCGTTTCGATGAAGCCGGTTCGGCCGCTCCCGCCTTGAACGGGAGCGTCCGAATCCGCGAACGTAAGAGAGCGGTCTCCACCCGAAGCGCGCCATCGCGCCCCGAGAACTAGACGCTCTTGCGGGAACGCCGCCGTTTCATGAAAATCAGCAGGACCGCGGCCGCGGCCAGCCAGATACCGTACTGAAGCACATCGCTATTCATCGTCGCTTATCTCCTTCTTAATGGGCGTTGTTCATCATTGGGAACAGATTCTTGAAAAGCTGGAGGATTCCAGGGCCGGCCGCCACCACCATCATGGACGGCAAAACGAAAAAGAAGATCGGAAAGACGAGCTTGACGCCGACTTTGCCGGCGCGCTCCTCGGCGTCCTGGCGTCGCTTGACGCGCAGGAAATCCGAATGGCTCCGCAGGGAGTCGCCCATGCTGGTGCCGAAGCGGTCGTTCTGAATCAGAATCGCCACCAGCTTCTTGAGTTCCGGTTCGCCGGTGCGCTCGGCCAGGTGGTGCAAGGCTTCCGAGCGGCGTTTTCCGGCGCGCATCTCGAGCTGCACCAGGGACAATTCCTCGCTCAACTCCGGATGGCTCCACTGCAGCTCGCGACCCACGTACTGCATGGCCTGATCCAATCCCAGGCCGGCTTCGATGGAAACCACGAGCAAATCCAGCGCGTCGGGGAGCGAGAGGCGCAGAATCTCCTGGCGCTTGGCCACCTTCTTCTCGAGCAGGAAGCGCGGCAGTATCCAGCCGCACATCACGCCGAATCCCACCATCGCCATTCTCAGGCCCGGGTTGGGAGGCAGCCTGGGCTGAAGCAGTACGCTAAGCCCGAGCATGGCGGCCGCGGCCACCAACCTGAGGCCGAGGAAGACCGGCGCGGCGGTATCCGAGCGGAAGCCGGCGCGGATTAGCATCGTGCGCAGCGCGGCCGCATCCGAACCCATGGACGGCATCCGCGAGCCGAGTTGGTGCAGCACCGCCACTACGTTGCTGGCGGCCGGCTCGCCGGGGTCTTCGGTGACGCGGCGCACCACGGAATCCGCGATCACCGGGGCGCCGAGCTGTCTGAGAACCCGGCCAGGCTTGGCCAGCAGACGGTACGATACGCCGGTCAGAACGATCAGCAGCATCAAGAACGCGCAAATCGACAGAAGCAGCGGATGGTCCATATTCACACCTTGATAGCGACGATCCGGTTGATGAAGAACTTGCCCAGGGCCTGCGCCACAATGGCCCCGGCGATCAGTTTCTTGCCGTCCGAATCGGCGGCCATGCCCTGCAAATAGCCGGGCGCGACAAGCAGCAGGCACACCATGGTGGCGATAGGCAAGATGGTCAATATGGTCGCGGTCAGGCGCCCATGCGAGCTGGCGGCCCGTACCTGGCCCTTCAGGCGAAAGCGCTCGCGAATGATGTAGGCGAGGCGCGAGAGGATCTCGCTCAGGTTGCCGCCGGTCTGTTTCTGCAACAACACCGATGTGGTGAAAAAGCGCGCGTCCACCAGTGGCACGCGAGTAGCGAAATTGTGCAGCGCGGTATCCATCGGCGCGCCCAGGTTCTGTTCGTTGAAGAGGCCGCGAACCTCCTGGCCCAGTGGGTCTTCAAGCTCCTGGCCGAGCATTTCCAGGCTGATGGAGAAGGCATGGCCGGCGCGCATGGAACGGGCCAGAAAATCGAGCGCGTCCGGGAACTGCTCTTCGAGCGCGGCCAGGCGCTTCTTGCGCTTGTGGCCCACGTAGAGATACGGCAAGCAGCCGAACACCGCCGCCAGCGTCAGGGCGGTCAAGGCGCCGTTCATCAGGAGCGGGAACATGAAGCCCAGCACAATCCCGGGCAAAGCCATCAACGCCATGGCCCCCGTCAGGCGGCTCGCCGTCCAACTCATGCCGGCTTCCGCCAGCTTCACCTCGGCATGGTGCGAGAACTGGAGCTTGGCCAGCACCGCCTTGACGCCGGTGGGTTTATCGGGGTCCGCGTCGCGCAGCAGATTGGATACGCCGGCCTGCGTCTCGCCCGCCACCGTATTCAGCATCCCGGTCACCTGGCTCTTGCGCCGGGCCTGGAAAAACTTCATCCCCAAGCTCACCGCGCACAGAACCAGCGCGAAGACCACCACGAAAGAGAGTATGATCGCCGCAACCATCAGTTAATCTCCACCACGGTTTGGAAAGTCTGCATGGGCAGCACAATTCCGGCCGAGCGCAGGCGTTCGTAGAACTTAGGGCGGACGCCGGTGGCGCGGAAGCGCCCCGAGACCCTGCCCGCTTCGTTGATGCCGGTTTTCTCGAACAGGAAGATGTCCTGAAGGGAGATGATATCCTGCTCCATCCCGGTCACTTCGGTGATGTGCGTGATGCGCCGCGCTCCGTCGCTGAAGCGCGAGGTCTGCACGAATAGATTCACCGCCGCCGCGATCTGCTGCCGGACCGAGCGCACGCCCATATTCGAATTGCCCATGCCGACCATCACTTCAAGGCGGCCCAAACCGTCGCGGGGGGTGTTGGCGTGGATGGTGGTGAGCGAGCCGTCGTGGCCCGTATTCATGGCCTGCAGCATGTCCAGGGCTTCTTCCGCGCGCACCTCGCCGACGATGATGCGGTCGGGCCGCATACGGAGGGCGTTGATGACAAGCTGGCGAATGTGTATGGCGCCCACGCCCTCGACGTTGGGAGGGCGCGTCTCCATGCGCGCCACGTGGGTCTGCTGCAACCGCAATTCGGCGGCGTCTTCGATGGTCACGATGCGCTCGTCCTCGGGAATGTAGGAGGACAGCGCGTTGAGCAGGGTGGTCTTGCCGGAACCGGTTCCGCCGCAGATCAGAATATTCAGGCGCGCCTTGACGCAGGCCTTGAGCACATCGAGCATGCCCTGGGTCATGGCCTGCTTGGCCACCAGGTCTTCGCCCTTCAGCGCGTGGCGGCCAAAGCGGCGGATGGAAAGCAGCGGACCGTCCACCGCCACCGGCGCGATGGCGGCATTCACGCGCGAACCGTCCGGCAGGCGCGCGTCCACCAGCGGCGAGGATTCGTCCACCCGGCGGCCTACCCGCGAAACGATTTTTTCGATGATGCGCAACAGGTGGGCGTCGTCCTTGAACTCGACGGGGGTGCGATACAGTTTTCCGCCGCGCTCCACGTAGACCAGACGCGGCGTGGTCACCAGAATGTCGCTGATGGTGGGGTCCTGAAGAAGCGGCTCGAGAGGGCCGAGACCGAATACTTCATCCAGGATCTCCTCGATGACGCGGTCCTTTTCCAACAGGCTGAGGGGAGTCTTCTCTTCCTCGACAAGCTTGGCGACGGCGGCGCGGATTTCGGCGCGCACGCGCTCCCCGGCCATCGACGACAACGCCTCGAGGTTGATCCGGTCGAGCAGCTTGCGGTGCAGCGTGAACTTCAGTTCCTGATACTCGGGAGTGTATCCCTCGCGGCTAAAAAGGCGACTAACCCATCCACCTTCGCGGTTGTCCCCACTTCTCGCAGAACGGTCCGGAATGCCAGGCATGGTTCGTTAGATCCTCTTACCCGAAAAGCCCGAGGCGCTTCTTGGGCCCTTTCTCTTTGTCTTCGTGCAGGTTGGCCAGCTTAGCGGCCAGCCTGGCGATGTTCTTACCGAGGTTCGATCCGTGCTCCAGCATGCGGCCTTCGGCATAGGCCTCATACAGCTCGCCATAATCGTTCGCAACCATGGCGAAAATGGGAATGCCGAGCATCTTTTCAAGATCTCCCGGCGTAATATCCAGGCGCTTGGGCGCGCGGTTCAGGATGAGGCGGATGCGGTGCTTCCCAAATCCGCTGTCGAGCAGAGTCTGAACGATTTGTTTGGCCTGGTGCAGCGCGGGCACTTCCAGCGTGGCCACCAGGCAGGCCTCGTCGATTTCGTCGAGGGCCACCATCGCCATGCGGCTCAGGCTGCGGCCCAGGTCCACCAGGGTCCAATCGTAGTGCGGCTTGGCGAAAGCGATCACCTGGCGAAGCTGCTCGTCCTTGGGCTGTTGCTTGCAGGCCAGGGCCATGGGCGACGACATGATTTCCACGCCCGGAATGCCGTTGGACACCAGCGCCTTCCAATAGTGGATGTCCAGACGGTGCAGGTTGTTGACGGCGTCGAGAATCGAGTAGACCGAATTGGTTTTGGTGATGAACCCGACCATGCCGGCGTCCAGATCGAGATCCGCGAGCAGCACCTTCTGGTCCAGCCGTCCCAATTCGGCGGCCACATGGCACACCAGAGTGGTGGCTCCGCACCCGCCTTTCGCGGAGAAGAAGGCGAAGGCCTTGCCCGGCCCCTTGGCGCCGGTGTCGCGGCGCCGTCCGCGTTCGGCGGAGCGCCGTTCGAGCGCCTTGCGGAGCGGCTCGCCCAACGGCGGGTACACGTACTCGTTGATTCCGGCGCGCAAGGAAGTCAGGATCGCGTCGGATTCCGCCAGCGTGTTCAGGGCGATAATCATGGGGTCGCCGGCGGCCGCCCGGATAGAGGCGACCAGCCCCTCGAGCGGCTCCTTGCGAGTGCTGATATCCACCAGGACGACGTCCGGCCGCATGCGTTCGAGGCGGTCGAGGAAGCCGCCCGGGTCGTTGGCGTCGCGGTGCTCCACGGTGACGCGGAAGGGCAACTCGGCCAGGCACGCGCGGGTCTGCTCCATCAGGTCGCGGTTTTCGATGGCCAGCCCGATCGTCAGCGGGTACATGCGCGTCCTCCGGCGGGCCGGCTCATTTATTGGTCCCTTCCCCGCTGGGCGGGGCAGGAGCCGTCTTGGGCGCGGACGCCGTGGGCGCGTTCGGCGCCGCATCCGCCTGACCCTGCTTTTCCTGGTGCACCAACTGCTCCAGCGGCACGGTCTGCGAAAGCGGCGTCACTGGAACCGGGCCGGTGGCATCGATGCCCGGCTGGCGCAGCGGCGTCTTGTCGCTATCGGGCAGGAAGGTCTGCGGGAATTTCAAGTCGGGCGCCGGCTGGCCCTCGGGAATGGGCCGCACGATTTCGGGCGTGACAATCACCAGCAGCTCGCTGTTGTTGCGGGTAATGGTTTTGGATTGGAACAGCTTGCCCAGCAGTGGAATGTCGCCGATTCCGGGCACCTTCGAGAGGCTCTCGCTGGTCTGCTTGTCGAGCAGCCCGGCGATTACGAAGCTCTGCCCGCTGTCGACCTCGATTTCCGTGTCCACCTTGCGCGTCGACAGAGCCGGGATGGTGGTTCCCCCCACGCTGACGGAGTGGGTGTAATCGAGCGAACTGACCTCCGGGGACACATGCAGCCGAATCGTGCCGCGGGGAGTGATCAGGGGGAGAAAATTCAGACGGATGCCGTATTCTCTCCAGGAAATGGAGATGGCGCTGCTGCCGCCGTTCGATCCGGGCTGCACGATGGGGAATGGAAACTCGCCGCCGGCCACGAAGCTGGCCGCCTTGCCGTTGATGGCGGGAACGGTCGGCTCCGCCAGCATCTCGAGCAGGTTCTTGCTGGCCAGCAATTGCAGGGCGGCGCCTAGATTAATGTCCTTGCGGAAGAGGAAAATGTTGACCGCCTCGGACAGCGAGAACGATTGCATGCCGTTGGTGCTGAGAGGCGAATCGACGCCCGCCGCGGCGGACTGGTTGAAGGCCCCCGAGGCCAGGTCCAGGGACAAGCTCCGGCTGGCCGAACGGTCCACGTCGGCGAATTTCACCTTCACCAGGATCTGCGCCTCCACCGGAGGCACTACCACGTGCAGCAGGTTGACCACGTGTCCCAGCGTGCCGGCAATGGTCTCGACGCGGGCCGCGGAGACTACGTCTTTGACCGTGCCACGCACGAACACGGCGTCGTTATTAAAAGCGATGCCGATATCGTCCCCTGGAAATTCCAGGGCGATCTGCTGCCGGATGGCGTCCACTTTCGCCGGGCTCGGCCGCACAATCAAGTTATAAAGCAGCCGGGCGCCGTTGTTCTGCCATAGGATGACGGAGGTTTCGCCGGGCAATTTGCCGTTGATGAGCACTTCCTTGGGACCGATGGGGACGGCCTCGGCCAGGGTTCCATCGGCCACCGAGATGCGCGCTATGGAAAGCGGGCTATCCACCACCAGCGACTTGCCTACCGTCACGGTCCAGTTCTCGACGGTGGGTTTGGACGCGGCGGCGTCCGGCCTTTCAGCGGGAGCGTCCGCGGCCGGCAGCACCGAGAGCGGAAGGGCGCACAGCCACAAGGCCGCGGCCGCGATGCTTGCGATACGGCGAAAACGGGACATTTATTTGTCCCCCCCTTCGGGATCGAATTGTTTCTCGGATTTTTGGGTCCCCGAGATGACTTCCATGGTGAAGGGGGCCTCTTTCTTGACCGGCGCGGCAACTTCGCGCACCACCGGCCGCGGCGGCGGCGCGGCGATCCGCGGCTTGGGCGGCGCAGCCACGTCCACCGGCAACTTGGCGCCGCCTGGGCGGAAAAGGGATCCTAGCGCGGCGCCCGGAGTGGAAGCGATTTCCTGGTCGAGCGGATTCCGCAAGATGAGCTGGACGCTGGTCTGGTTGGCGGCCAAACTGAGCTTTTCGGCCTGCTCGGGCGTCACTAGAAGGTTGACCACCTGGGTGACTACGGGCTTGCCTTCGGAATCCTTCTTATAGTCCTGTCCGGCCGAAAGCACCTGGATGTTCTGTAGCAGGGTGCGGGCCTGGGTGCCCAGCGCGGCGTCGGCGCCGGGCGCGCTGCCGTTGATGACAACGTCCACGCGCATGCCGGCCGTGACGAATCCGGCCACCCCCGCAACCTCGTTAACGCGCACCGCGAAGGCGCGCATGCCGGCGGGAATCATGGAGGCCAGACCGCCGCCCGCGCCCTTGGCTGCCAGACGCGATTCGGTGACCGGCTCCTTGGAATAGATTTCGGTAATTACGCCGCGGCCCAGGAAGTCCTGAAGTTTGGAAGAGGCGCCCTCGGGTATGGGGCCGGGCCAATCGGCCAGCCGCACGTCGTCCGCGACCAGAATTGCGCCTTGTTCGAGATCGTGGGCGGCCAGCACGATTTGCGATGTGGGCCGGCCTGGGGCGGGAGCCGGCGCGTGGCTGATGAGTTGGCGGTATATGATCCAGGCGCCGCATGCGGACACCACGAACGCGAAGACCAAAACGCCGAAGAATCTCTTATTCATGTCCTGTTCCCCATTCCCAGCGCGCCAGGGTTCCCGGCGCCCGACTCTGGGAATCCTAATCCGCCTGGCCGTCGGTTGCGCGGCGCCGCGGCGGTGAAAACGCCCGCCTGGTCCGCGAAATTGGAAGGGGCATGGCGGCCAACGGCCAAATCGCCGTCATGCCCCCTCCCGGAGTTCTAGCTGCCGGTGTTGGCGGAAGCCAGGTTGGTGGCAGTCTGCGACCAGATGCCCTTGATGCTGCTGCCGGCGCCCAAAAAGAGAGCCGCCGACGCCAGCGCCACGAATGCCATGAGCAGGGTATATTCGATGAGATCCTGCCCCTGTTCTTCTTTCCAGAAATTTCGCAGAAACGTCATTGTGATTCGCTCCTATGGTTAGCTAGTACTGCTGTTGTTGAACTTAGTGATCGCTCGATCACGCGCCTCGGTTTTCGTGATCTCGCGATCACGGCTTAATCCGCCGGGCGTTGGACCGGCGGGAATGGCCGCGCCCGGCTGCGGGCTTGCGGACCGGAAGACCAGCGCGACGCCGTCGTCGTAAACCAGCCGCCAACGCCTCGATTCCTTCAAGGCGCCGGCGAGCGGCGTGGCTGGAGATAACAAGATCGTATCGATCCCAAAACGACTGAGCGTCTTTTCCCAGTCGTACTTGACCCGTTCGACGCCGATGGCGTCTTTCTCGAAATCGGCGCCATAGAAATCGCTGCGTCCGTCGAGAAACACGCGCGTGTGCGGGTAGAGCCGGTAAATCAGGTAGTCGCCCCATTGGTCGTAGGCGAAGATGCGCGCCGCGGGTTCGGAGCACAGCGTGTCCACCGCCGCCGCCGGGAAAGCCTGGGGGTCGAATTCGGCGCGGAACTTGGCGGGCGGGTGCGGCGCGAAGAGCAGCGCCGCCACGGCCAGAACGCCCAATGCGCTAGCCGGATGCCAGCGCCCGATGGAATCCGCATCGGCGAGTTCGGTGGTGACGCCAATGTACTTTCGAGCCGCCGCGCACAGCCAGGCGGCGGTGTTCGATAGCGGCAGGGCCTCGATCCAATGCTGCAGGGCCGCGGCCACGGGAGGCGCGGCGACGATGACGAAGATGGGAATATTGCGCGCCGCCAGGAGCGACCCGTGGGCCCACAACGCCATCAGTACGGGGTCGATAAAGTTGCGTTGCGAAAGGTTCCAGACCGCCGTTGCCGCGCCGGCCAGCAGCAAAATCTCGAAGAAAATGGCCACCGGGTGATGGAAGCTCAGCGTCAAGAACTCGAGAATGTACTCCGATTGGAAGGGATCGCGCAGGTACTGGAACACATGCACGTGCAGGTGATAGGTATACGGGTTGACCAGGCTTGCCGCCAGGCACAACAGGCCGGCCAGCATGTAACGCCGCGCGGCGCTCCAGGCCGCCCGGCGAACCTCGGAAGCGGCGGCGAAGGCCATTCGCAGCAACTCTCCGGCTGCGTAGGCGCCCACAATAGCGATGCCGGCGACGAAGCCGCCGTGCAGGTTGGTCCAGAGGATGGTCGCGGCCGGCAGAACTACCAGCAACGGCAAGCCGCAGAACCGCCGGCGGCCGTACCTCTCGCGCTCCAGCACGGTGCAGAAGAGGACCGCGAAGAAAAGCGTGAACAGGTGCGGACGCGCCAGCCAGTGCACCGAGGAAGCGGCCGCGGCCACCAGGGTCACGGCCAGCGCCGCCACCGGATTGGCTTTGTTGCGCGCCAGCCGGTAGAGCAGCGTGAACGTGGCCGAAAGCAGCAGGGCGCAGAATAGAACCAGGGCGGCGAGACCGCCGTGAGCGGTCAGCCAAGCCCATAGAACGTCCGCGAGCCACTCCCAGGCGTACCAGGGCTGGCCCGCTTTCGAGAAAGAAAAGAGATCGCGCACGGGGACGCGATGGTTAGCCAGAATCCACTGGCCGGTGCGGATGTGCCAGCCAGCATCGCAATCGCCAAGCAGCGTCTTGGCGCCATCCATACGGCCGAATAAGAAGACGATCGGCATAAGGAAAGCGAAATCCGCCATCGAGGGGAGCAGTTTAACGGCGAATTTCGATTGTCTGGCGTCCATAATAATCAGGCCATCCATGCGCTCATAAGCGGGCGCATCGCCTCAAACGCGCGAATGCGGTCATGGAAAGATCGAAAATCCATGAAATTCACGCAGAGGGCCACAAGGGGGCCGTCGCTGTGTTCGGAAACTCGCGCAACGGTCCCCTCGCAGTGTATGCATTTCGGTCCGAAGCCGTGACTGGCGGGCAATTCCACCTCGGCGGTGACGATTTGTCCCAAGACGGGCGGCGGCAGCGGCGCGCTCTCTCCAAGCCAGGCGATCAGAAGCCCGCCGCGGCTGATGTTTACTGTGTACATCGCGCCCGGAAGCCAGAGCGCCGGAGCCGACACGTGGCACCGGAGCTTGATTTCAATGCGCGGACTCTCACGCCGGTTGATATTTTCCATTGCGGACAACGTGAATATACCGGC
>Ga0182027_10007244_pt1 | contig 16401 bp, 13 predicted proteins | sample 712E1DmetaG_FD_121300 | JGI IMG/M metagenome (GOLD analysis project Ga0182027, IMG submission 121300) | Permafrost microbial communities from Stordalen Mire, Sweden - 712E1D metaG (Illumina Assembly) | ecosystem: Environmental > Terrestrial > Soil > Wetlands > Permafrost | place: Sweden... | reverse complement strand
TCTCGCGGATGGGGCATTGATGTTAGTGAATTTTTGGATTTATTCCCTGCAGATACATTACGTTATACATTAGCAGCTAATTTACCTGAAAACAAAGACACAGATTTCTATTGGAAAGAATTCCAGGGAAGGACAAACGGAGAACTGGCTGATATTCTAGGTAATTTTGTTAACAGAACCTTTACATTTGCCCATAAACATTTCGATGGTAAAGTCCCTGAACGGGGACAGCTTGAATTAATTGACGAAGAAATGCTTGCTTTTCTGAAAGATAATCCTAAAAAAGTCAGCAATTTAATAGAACAATATAAAATTAAAGATGCTGTTTTTGAAATGATGAATCTTGCACGTGCCGGCAACAAATATTTTAATGATTCACAGCCCTGGAAAAATACCAAAACCAATAAAGATCGCGCTGCAACAACTATAAATATCTGTTTGAATATCATTTATGCACTTGCAGAGATTTTTGAACCGGTTATTCCATTCAACAGCGTTAAAATTTTTAAGATGTTAAATGCCAAACCTACCGAATGGGATAAATGTGGTAATGCAGAATTGCAATCAGGTCATAAACTCAATGATGCTGAAATCCTTTTTATAAAGGTTGAAGATAAAACAATCGGGGATCTGGTAGTAAAACTTGGACAATCTGTGATTCCACCAATAGAAAAGATAGAAGAAATTACAATAGAGGAATTTAGAAAGATTAAACTAAGCGTCGCCAAAATATTGGCTGCTGAAAACATTAAGAAAAGTGATAAACTTTTAAAACTTAAAATTGATATAGGCACTGAACAGCGTCAGGTTCTTGCCGGAATTGCAAAAAGTTATAAACCGGATGAATTGATTGGTAAGAATGTTTTAATTTTATCCAATCTTAAACCTGCTAAAATTTTCGGACAGGAATCTCAGGGGATGATTCTTGCAACGGAAGCTTTTGAAGATGGGAAAGTAAAGATTGTTGAGATTGATGGCTCGATACTTCCTGGCACTAATGCCAAATGATTATAAATTTTATTAATTAAACTGCCCTTGAAGAAAATTAAATCTCTGAGAAATAAAACGATTGAGTTATCGCAAAAAGAAATCAATGATTATTCAAGTCGTCTTATTTCACTTTCCCTTAAGGCTAAATCTAAAGAAATCATTAACAAATTAAACAGAAAAGTAATTGCTCCTTATCGAGATAAAAATGGACAACCGAAAAATTGGAACTTGCAGGTGTAAATAATAGTATTCAGGGATATGATTTTGGAGTTTTTAGGGAAAGAAATACTACGCCATTTTCTTATTAATTGTGAAAAATTTAATTATACATTTAACTAATTTTGTACTAGTCTTGATTCTCAAATTTTCAATGGCTAAAATGAAACACTTAAAATATAAACAAATTGGAGGTATTTGATGCGTACTAGGAATTTCCTTTTATTATTTCTTCCGTTAATTGCACTTTATTCATGCGCTCCCGAACATTCACGAATTGTTGTTGCGGAATTCGGAAATAACAAAGTTTATATGGATGAATTCGAAAATGCTTATTCTAAAAATTTAGGTGGTTTCAAAAATGCAAGTAAAGATTCCCTAAAGAACTATGAAAAATTTCTTGATCTTTTTGTCAATTACAAGATGAAGTTGCATGACGCATATGTTCGTGGTTTGCCGTCAAATCCCGATGTACAAAAAGAATTGAGAGATTATAAGATCAATATTGGTACGACTCTTTATTTGAATGATAAATTATTTGAACCTAATATTAAAACTCTTTATGAAAGAAGAAAAACCGAATATAGGGCTAGTGATATTATCCTGACTGAAGATTCAATAATGAATGCCCAGAAAGTTGAAACTCTCGGAAAACAAATTATAGAGAGGATCCAAAAAGGTGAAAGTTATGATTCATTAGCAAAACATTATTCTAAGGATACATACACAAAAAACAGAGGCGGTGATGTTGGTTATTTTACCGCAGGTCAGATCAATAGTCCTGATGTAGAAGATGCATGTTATAGTACTGAGCCGGGACAAATATATCCACATCTTGTAAGTTCGGCAAATGGTTATCATATTATTAAAATTACTGAAAAACAACTTCGCAGAGTAGCTGTACATGTGGCGCATATTTTAATTTTGTATACTGATTCAACGAAAGTTGCTGATACTGCAAAAGCATTTAAGAAAATTCAAAATATTGAACAGCAACTTAAAGATGGAGCCGATTTCAGTTCACTCGCAATTAAATATTCCGATGATAAGGTAAGCGGTAAAAAAGGTGGAGACATTGGATTTATTGAACGAGGTAAGACTGTAAAAGAATTCGATGAAGCAGCTTTCAAACTTCAAAAAAATGAAATATCACCAATTATTAAAACCAGATTTGGCTTTCATATTATTAGCTTTTTAGGTGCTCTTAAGGATAAACCTTTTGAAGACCAAAAACAAGAATTAAAAGATTTATATCAGCGAATTCGCTTTAAAAAGGATTATGATGAATTGATCGAAAAATTCAAAGTTGAATATAAATATTCTAAAAATGATGAGGTGTTGAATAGAATACTTTCAAAAGGGGATACCGTTAAAACAGAAAGTGATTATCTAAATAGTAATATGAAAAAAGAATTGGGTGATAAGACTGTTTTTACAGTTAATGGAATTCCCTATAGTTCGGATAGTCTCTTTAGTTTTATGATAAAATCCGGCAATTATACTATGAAGAAGATCGATTCCAAAATATTGAATGACGGACTATCGAAATATTCCGGTAATATCCTTATGCGAGAGAATGCATTGAATTATGATAAACAAAATCCGGAATTTGCTAAGTTGCTTGAAGAATACCGGAATGGTACTTATTTATTTAAAATTCTGGATGAAGAAGTTTGGGCAAAAATGTCAATTGACAGTTTAAAACTTCATGACTTTTACAACCAGACTAAAGAAAATTATAAGACGAAAGAACAGGTTCAGTTTAAGGAAATTCATTGTCAAAAGTATGCGGTAATTAATGAATGTTATACTTTGACAAGTTCAAATGCTGATTTTGACACTCTTTATTCAAAATATAATGAACCAAAAAATAATAGTAAAAACATAGTTAGTGAATTAGTTGATTACGACAATAATGAGGCATCAAATCATGCCTTTGAGTTGAAAAACATTGGTGATATTTCCAAACCTTTCGAGATTGAAAACGGCTGGTCTATTGTAAAACTTCTCAAGAAATCACCAATTAGAACTAAAAATTTCGAAGAAGCAAAATCGGAAGTTACAAGTATCTTTCAAGATCAGGAAACAAAACGCTTAGAAAACGAATATATTTTAAGACTAAAAAAGGTTTATGAACCGAAACTTAATTATAATGAACTTACCAAAGCTTTTAAGCAAACAAATTAAATATTGTATCTGGTTCTTTCTTTTATTAGCCGGATTAACATCTTGCTCTCAAGAAGGTAAGTCCAATAAATATGTTGCGAAAATGAATAATGAAATTCTTACGGAAGAGCAGCTTGATACTGCTCTTTCAAAAGAACAGAACAAAGGTAAATTGCGCGAGGAATATATTCATAATTGGATTGAAACAGAAATCCTTTTTCAGGAATCGCAAAAAAAAGGTATTACTGACGACAAACAATTCAACTCACTTCTTGAACGAAGTAAAAAAGAATTGGCTGTTGCGTTGCTTCTGAAAAAAATATCAGAAGAAAATAAAATTGAATTGTCGAGCGAAGAAATAAGCATGTACTTCGAAGGTAATAAAGACGAATTCAAACTTGAAGATGATGTCTATTTACTTAATATTATTAAAATAGGTAATTTTGAAAAAGCTGTGGAATTTAGAAATAAATTAATGGAATCTGATTGGAACAAAGCTAAAAACAGCTTTAAAAATGATCCGACAGTATTAACTATAGATGAAATGCGTTATTATTGCCGGCATCAACTTCAGCCGGTAACTCTCCTAAGGGCGGTAAATAACTTGGATGAAAATGAAGTCAGTATTGTTATTGAAACGGAACCATCTAAATATAGCGTTGTTCAAATGATTACAAAATATAATGCTTATTCTATTCCCCCTCTTGATGTCGTTAAGGATGAAGTCACATCAAGATTAAGAGCTATAAAAAAAAGAGATTTTCTTAAAGATTACATAGACAAATTAATTACAGATCATAACCCGGAGATTGTGAGGTATTCTGAATGAAAAAATGTTTGTTAGTGTTTTTTATAATAGCAGGAATATCAAATGCCCAGGAGGTATTGGATAAAATAGTTGCTGTTGTTGACAATGAGATTATTCTAAAATCAGAACTTGATTTCCGGGCAACGGTTGAAGCTGCACAAAGAAATACCGTGGCGACAGATACAACTCTTCGGCGTCAAATTCTTAATTCAATTATTGAAGAAAAACTTTTATATGCCCAGGCAGAACTTGATTCAATTACAGTTACTGATGAACAGGTTAAACAGCAGCTTGAAGGTCAAATGAATTATTTCATTCAACAATACGGATCCTCACAGAAAATTGAAGAAGTTTACGGTATGCCGATTGAAAGACTAAAACGCTCACTTCAAGACGATACAAAGAAGAGTTTAATGGCACAGATGCTTCAACAAAAAAAGTTCGGTCAGCTTGATGCATCAAGAAAAGAAGTGGAAGATTTTTATAATAAGTTCAAAGATTCTTTGGGAGTTGTTAACGATAAATATGAGATCGCACATATCTTTCAGAATCCAAAATCAGGTGATCGAATTAAAAAGAAAGCAAAGGATTTTACCCTCGCGCTTCTTGACTCATTGAAAAACGGAGCGGATTTTTCAAAATTAGCAAAAAAATATTCGGATGATCCAGGCAGTGCTTCTCAAGGCGGGGACCTTGGATCTGTTAAACGTGGTGTCTTTTTCCCGGAATTTGAAGCAGCGGCATATTCATTAGCACCAAATCAGTTGTCCGGAATTGTAGAATCACCTGTAGGTTATCATATTATTCAACTTTTAGAAAGACATGGTGAATCAATTCATTGCCGTCACATACTTATTAAAGTTAAAAGTGATGATGAAGCTGATCTTAAAGCGATAGAATTTCTTTCGGATATACGGGATAGCATTGTGCGCGGGAAAAATACTTTCGAATATTATGCTAAATTATATAGTGATGATAAAGAAACCTCCCGTTTCGGCGGTGCATTAGGAATATTCGAGACTTCTCAATTGGATAAATCATTGCTGGATATTATTTATAAATTAAAAGAAGGCGAAATCAGTTATCCTAAGCGTCTTGAAGTCAGTAAAAATGTTTATGGATATCATATTGTAAAATTGATTAGAAAAATACTGCAACATAAAGCAAATATTGATGTTGATTACAGCGATTTAAAAAGAATGACTGAATTTTATAAGAAACAAAAGATGTATGCCGAATGGATTAAAGATATAAAAAGCAGGGTATATTGGGAAATAAGACTTTAATCCTCCTGAGGCGGTTTTAGATTTGCCTCTCGATAAGCTAAATCAATTCCTTGACTTTCGAAGCTATGAGGTTTATTTAATACCCGGTTGCTAAGTGGAGAGAAATTAATAGTGTTCATTTGATAATTAATCATACTTACTTCTATAATTATAATATCTAAATAAATTAACGGATAAAATATTGACGGATAAGATTGCAATTAACGATATAAAGGCTGTAGAAAAACTTACAGATTCCGTTAACAGAATTAAAAAGGAAATCGCTAAAATAATTATTGGACAGGACCAGATTATAAACGATTTGCTAATAAGCTTATTTGCGCGCGGTCATTGTCTACTAGTTGGTGTTCCGGGTCTTGCAAAAACTTTACTTATTAAAACACTGGCAGAAGTACTTGACTTGAAATTTAGCCGCATCCAATTTACGCCTGATTTAATGCCAAGTGATATTACAGGTACTGAAATTATTGATGAAGACCCGGTAAGCAAGAAAAGAACATTTCATTTTATAAAAGGACCGATTTTCGCAAATATTATTCTTGCTGATGAGATTAACCGAACGCCTCCTAAAACGCAAAGTGCACTTCTTGAATCAATGCAGGAACATAAAGTAACAGCTGCGGGAGTTACTCATTTTCTGGAACAACCATTTTTTGTGCTTGCTACTCAAAATCCAATTGAACAGGAAGGAACTTACCCTTTGCCTGAAGCTCAACTTGATAGGTTCATGTTCAATTTATGGCTAGATTATCCGGGGTTTAAGGAAGAAATTGATATAATCAAATCAACAACAAGCGATTATCATCCGGAACTCAGAAAAATTTTAGACGCAAAAGAATTAATTGAATTTCAAGATTTAATTAAGCGTGTCCCGGTTGCAGATAATGTTATTGAATTTGCAGTTAGACTAGTCGATTCTACCCGTCCCACAAACAATTCAAATAAATTCATTAAGGAGTGGGTAAATTGGGGAGCAGGTCCGCGCGCTTCTCAATGTTTAATCCTTGCTGCAAAAACTAAAGCTGTAACGGAGGGAAGATATACTCCTTCAATTGATGATGTAAAAACATTTATAATTCCTGTTCTAAGACATCGTATTATCCCAAATTTTTCCGCAGAAGCTGAAGGAATTAATTCGGTAGAAATTATTAAAAAAATAAGTCAGAATTAGATCTTTTATAAGTTGGAATTATTTTCAGAATAAAGATTAATAGAATATTTGGCGAAGTAGGGTAATAATAAGTAGAAGGATCTTTTACAAATAAATAAACTTTTTATTGGATTTTAATCCGCCAAAGACGGTTTTAAGCCTGCCTGTCCGGTAGGCAGGGTCAATACCTCGCTGCATGCGGCGTATAAATTAAAATTACTGCCGCCTTGACTTCTCACCTCGCTAAAGCCTAGAGGCGAAGCGGGGCGTCAATGCGAGGCAGGTTTCAGATACCTCGTTGCTCTGAGACGAGGTGATTCATTAAAGCAGGTTGGTTTTAAATGAAAACAAATTGAAAAAAATGATTTATATAAAGATATGAAGATCCATAAATATGATTGTAACTGTTCCCCCTATCACTAAAATATAATGAATGAGATTAATGATAAATAATATTCTGTTTTTTATTAGAATTTCAAATAATCAGGGATATAACAATGCGTGCAAATAAAAATTATAGATTGGCTTCGCATTTATGGATAAGTTTTTTATTTATCATATTTAGTTTTATCGGGTGTTCTAACAAATCACAACCATTAGTTCAAAAGGTATTGCCTAAACCTGTACTCAATCCATATAACCTTGAAGTTGATGGAATGTCTCTTGTCCGTGACACAATTGGAACAAATGAAACTCTTTCCGATATTCTAATGCCGCATAAAGTATCACAACAGATGATTAATGAAATTGAAAAGAACGCTTTGAATATTTTTCCAATCAGGAAGTTTCGTGCCGAAGATGAATTATTTATTTATTCGAAACCTGACAGTATTAATCCGGTAAAATATCTTGTCTATGTACAGGATCAGATTAACTATATTGTATTTGATCTGAGAAAAAAGATTAACATTTATAAAAAACAAAAACCTGTTACTGTTAAAGAAGTAACAGCAAGCGGTGTGATTAAAAATTCTCTTTTTCAGACACTTGCTGATAAAAACATAGATGAAAGAATTGCCGGGAAACTCGCTGATATTTATGAATGTGAAATAGATTTCTTTCATATTCAGCAAAATGACAGTTTTAAAGTTTACTATGAACAGATGTTTGTTGATGGAAACCCGGTAGGCTGCGGAAAAATTAAAGCTGCCTGTTTCAATTATCATAAAGAAAATTTTTACGCTTTCTATTTTGATAAGGAAAAAGAAGGATCTTATTTTGATGAAAAAGGAAATAGCCTTAGAAGAGGGTTTCTAAAAGCTCCCCTTAAGTTTAGCCATATTACTTCACGTTTTTCATTGAATCGTTTTCATCCGATTCTTCATAGAAACAAAGCTCACCTTGGTACTGATTTCGCAGCTCCAACCGGAACACCAATTATGACTACGGGCAGCGGTACAGTTTTAGAAGCCGGCTATACAGGTGGAAACGGTAATTATGTGAAGGTGAAACATAGTTCGAATTATACAACTCAATATCTTCATATGTCACGATTTGCAAAAGGAATTCATCGGGGAGTTTCAGTAAAGCAAGGTCAGGTAATAGGATATGTCGGGATGACCGGATTGGCTACCGGACCTCATGTTTGTTATCGATTTTGGAAAAACGGAAAGCAGGTTGATCCAATGAAAGAGAAGTATATTACATTAAATCCTATAAGTAAAAAAAACAAACATGATTTTGACCTAATTAGAGATGAATGGATGAACAAGTTTTCAGCGGTTAATCGAAATCAGCAAGTCGTATACGTAAATAAAACTTCAAGTGGATCAATTCCCAACTAAAGTGGCGAGATTTGTTTTATTAATATGGAATATATTTTTTTTGCAAATCTCCCGACTATTTTAATAAAAATGGTTATCACGCATTCTAAATAAATCTATTTAGGATAAAAATCTTATTACATATTGATGAATTATTGTATCGGAAAAATTTATTTCATACTTTTGCATCACTTTTTATTTAAAAAAGGAAAATTAGATGTCAGCAGAATGCCCTGTGTGCGGTGCACAAATTAATTTAGCCGCAGATGCAGTTGTAGGGGAATTGATTGAATGTTCGGAGTGCGGTGTTGAACTTGAAGTTGTTACTGTAATTCCTCCACAACTTAAAGAAGCTCCTCAGGAAGAAGAGGATTGGGGTGAGTGACTTGGTCTGGGTTTTAGATTCTACACTTCGAGAAGGCGAACAAACTCCCGGCGTTTATTTCGATAATCACATTAAACTTGCAATTGCAAATTTACTGGAAGAGATCGGTATAGATATTATTGAAGCCGGTCACCCGATGGTAACGCCTGAAATTCATGCATCAGTTAAATCAATTGCTCAGAAAGGGTACAAAGCAATTGTCGGCGCTCACTCCCGCTCAATGCAAAGTGATGTCGATCTTGCTCTTGAATGCGGTGTAGGATTTATTGGAATATTTTACTGCGTCTCGGATGAAAGACTTACTACTGTTTTTAAAAAAGATCTTGATACAGCAATTAAGTTAATTACCGATATTATTAAATATGCAAAAAATCAGAATCCGAATTTATTGATTCGTTATACTCCTGAAGATACTGTCAGATCTCAATTTGAAAATGTAGTAAAGGCTTCGTGTGCAGCTATTGAAGCAGGTGCAGATATAATAAGTGTAGCAGATACTACAGGTTATATGGTACCGGGAACAAAACGCAGTATGTATGATTATATATCACGCTTAATTGAGGAACTAGATAATAGGAATTTACATCCGAAGATTGCTGTTCATTGTCATAATGACCGCGGATTAGCCCTTGCCAATGCTCTTGATGCATACCGAGCAGGAGCGAATATTATTGATGCTACTACTTTATCTTTGGGTGAGAGAGCCGGAATTGTTGATCTTGCACAGTTACTGACTGTGCTCAAAATTGATTATGGTATTGATAAATGGAACCTTTCTAAAATCGTTGAATTGTACGATCTTATAAGTAAACATTCTCATATCCCGATTCCTGCAAATTATCCGATTACAGGAAAAAATGCATTTACTCATTGCGCCGGAGTACATACTCATGCAGCTGCAATTAATCCGATGCATTATGAAAGTCTGAATCCTGAGTTATTCGGAAGAGAAAGAACTTTTTCTCTTGATCATATGTCCGGAATAGCTTCTCTTCGTTATGCATTGAAATTGATTGAAGAAGATGGTTTAGATGATGCACATCAGCAGGATGTGCTTAAGGAAGTAAAATCTGTCGGTCAACGCGGAAGAACCGTTGATCTTGCCGAACTTAAACACATCGTTGACGCCGTAAAGCATAATAAGACTTGCAATTGCTAAGATGAACTATCTTAGATCCGTTTTTAATGAACCTTGCCCCAAGAGCAAGATATCTGAAACCTGCCTCGCGTTGTCGCCCCGCTTCGCCTCTCGGCTTTAGCGAGGCTAGTAGGCAAGGCGGGAACAATTTTATTTTACCTGTCCCTCTTACGGATCCGCTATAAGAAAAGAGGGATTAACTTAAAACCGCCTCCGGCGGATTCATTCACATGAGTTAGGAGTAAATTAAATATGAAAATTGGGCTGCTTCATTCGCTGATTAGAAAAGACGAAAAATTCTTGATTGATGCATTTAAGGCAAAAGGTATTGAACTTGTAATGATTGATGACCGTAATGTTACGTTTAATCTCGGCAAAGATCATTTTGATCTGGATATTCTTGTTGAACGCTGCATTAACCATTCGCGGGCATTGCATGGATTGAGATTATTTGAATCTGCCGGAGTAAAATGTGTTAATACATATAACGTAGCAACTGTCTGCGGAGATAAACTCCTTACGTCATGCGCTCTAGCTGAACATCATGTTCCCCAACCTGAAGTCAGAGTCGCTTTTACCGAAGAATCTGCTCTTAAAACTATTGAAGATATGGGTTATCCTGTAGTTTTGAAACCTGCTGTCGGTTCATGGGGACGTTTGCTTTCAAAAGTTAATGACCGCGATGCTGCGGAAGCAATCCTTGAACATAAAGCAGTTCTTGGTTCTTACCACCATTCAATATTTTATATACAGAAATATGTTGAAAAAAGCGGCAGGGATATCCGCAGTTTTGTAATCGGAGATAAATGCATCGCTGCTATTTATAGAACTTCTAATCACTGGATTACAAATACAGCGCGGGGAGGTACCGCTACTAAATGTGAAGTTACCAAAGAGTTAAATGATCTGTCAGTGCTTGCTGCAAAAGCGGTTGGGGGCGGAATTGTCGCTATTGATGTATTTGAGACAAAACAGGGATTGATGGTAAATGAAGTTAATTATACTATGGAATATAAAAACAGTATTACTACAACCGGTGTCGATATACCTTCTCATATGGTTGATTATATATTAAAAGTTGCCGAGGGCAATTAATGGAAAAAGTTCGAATAAAAGTATCAATTGTAGGAGCTTCCGGTTATACCGGCGGTGAATTATTAAGATTGCTATTGTTCCATCCGGGTATCGAAATTAATCAGGTCACTTCCGAAAGTTATACCGGAAAATATGTTTATAAAATTCATCCTAATTTGCGCAAAGCAACAACGTTGAAATTTGTATCGGTGAATGAAATTGAACCGTGTGATCTTTTATTTCTATGCCTGCCGCATAATAGTTCACAAAATAAAATTGATAATTTCAAAAGTATAGCGCCTAAGATTATTGATTTGAGCGCCGATTTTCGTTTGAAAGATACTGCATTGTATGAAAAATGGTATGGGCATAAACATGCACGCCCTGAATTGATAAATGAATTTGTTTATGGAATTCCGGAGCTTCACCGTGAGGAAATGAAGATAACAAATTATATATCAAGTGCCGGCTGTAATGCAACGGCGAGTATTTTGGGATTATACCCGTTATTTAAGAATAATCTTGTCGATGAAGAAAGAACCGTTATAGAAGTTAAAGCAGGTTCAAGCGAAGGCGGCAATAAAGTAAATGACGGGTCACATCATCCCGAAAGAAGCGGTGTTGTTCGCTCTTATCAGCCGACCCAGCATAGACATACCGCTGAAATGCTACAGGAACTTTCATTCGGGAAAAAGATTCAGATTCACTTTTCAGCCACTGCAATAGATATGGTAAGAGGATTGCTTGCGACGTGTCACGTATTTTTGAAAAATGATCTGCAGGAAAAGGATATTTGGAAAATATACCGTGAAGCATATGGCAATGAACCGTTTATCCGGATTGTCAAAGAAAGCGACGGAATTTATCGCTATCCCGAACCAAAGATTCTTTCAGGTACGAATTTTTGCGATATCGGATTTAAGAAAGACGACTTTTCAAATCGTTTGGTTGTAGTCAGCGCAATTGACAATTTAATGAAAGGCGCCGCAGGTCAGGCATTGCAGGCATTCAACATAATGTATGGCTTTGATGAAAGAACCGGACTCGAATTCCCGGGTCTTCATCCGATCTAGCCAAATTATATTTTACTCTTTATGTTTTTCTTAATCTTAATCATAATCTTAATCTTACTCTCTTTATGAAAATTGGAATGGTTAAGAGAGTAAGATTACGATTACGATTAAGAGTAAGATTATAAATTTAACTACATATAGATAATAGTTTTTATTATGTGCAGACTGCTTTACGTAAATTCAAATTACGATTTCTTTATTCCCGGTTATCTTGAAAAATTTGCTGAAGTATCAAAAAACAGTAAAGAATATCAAGGACATGGATGGGGCTGCGCATATATGCAGAATGAAAAATGGCGCTATTATAAAAATGTAAAACCAATTTGGGAGGATGATCTTCACCAATTCGATACTTCGAATCGCTTAATTGTACATGCGCGAAGCGCATTTAAAGATGAGGGAATTGCAGTTGAAAATAATATGCCGTTTTATGATGATAAGTATATTTTTATCTTTAACGGAGAATTGCGCGGTGTAAAGATTAAAGAAGAAGGGAGGATTGGAGCAGAAAAGATTTTTAATTATATCAAAAGATTTGATAGAACTAGCCCTGGCTGGATGTTGAAAAAAGGAACTGATCTCATTATTAAACGAAGTAATTACACCCGTGCAATGAATATAATTTTTTCCGGTAAAGAGGCTTCTTATATTTATTCTTACTTTAATGAAGATCCTGAATATTTTACTATGTATATAAATCAGGAACCTGATAATATAATTGTCTGTTCTGAAAAAATATCCGGATATACAAATTGGCATCCAATACCAAATAATTCTCTTATGGAGTTAAAATGCTTTTAATCAAAATCGGCGGCGGAAACGGAATTAATCTTAAGGCAGTTGCCGGTGATCTTGCTGCGGTTAAAGAAAAATTTATCATTGTTCATGGCGCAAATGCATTTAGAGACGACCTGGCTAAAAAACTGAATATTGAAAAGAGAGTGGTTACTTCTTTATCAGGTTATGATTCCGTGTTTAGTGATGAAAATACAATCAATTTGGCTATGATGGCATATGCCGGACTTAAGAACAAACGTATTGTTGAATTGCTGCAACAAAACGGAATTAATGCAGTTGGACTATCAGGAGTTGATGGAAAAGTTATTCAAGGAAAACGTAACACAGGAATAAAAGTTCGTGAGGGAGGAAAAACTCTGTTACTTCGCGATTTTTCAGGTAAACCTAAAGCGATAAATAAACAACTTTTGGATTTGCTGCTTGATAATAATTATACTCCGGTACTTTGCGTTCCTTTAATTGATGAGAATAATGTTGCCATAAATTCTGAAAATGATGATATTATCGCACTTCTTCAAAGCGAATATAAAGCAGATAAGATTATTTCGCTGATTGAAGAACCCGGGTTCCTTCTTGATAAAAACGACCCTTCTACTCTTGTAAGCAAAATGTCAAAGGCAGAACTCGAAGCGATGGAACAAAAGGTTGACGGAAGAATGAAACGTAAAATTCTTGCTCTTAGAAAATTATTCGCCGATTCGGATTTTTCCGATGAGACAGGTAAAACTATCGTGATTCTTTCAGACGGAAGAACAGAACATCCAATTCATGATGCATTAAATGGAAAAGGGACAACAATACAATGAAAGACTACAAAGCACTCACACAGAAATATGAAATTGACGTTTACCCGAGACGGGATGTCGTTTTAGTAAAAGGCAAAGGCGCCCGCATGTGGGATGATCAGGGTAATGAATATATTGATATGTCTTCCGGGATAAGCGTAGCAAATGTCGGGCATTCTAATGATAAAGTGGTTGAAGCAATTTCAAATCAGGCTGCTAAACTTATAACATGTGCCAATATATTTTATAATGATACAAGAGCGCTTTTTCTTGAAAAACTGTTCAGTATTACTCCTAACAATTTGACAAAGGCATTTCTTACTAATAGCGGAACTGAGGCAGTTGAAGCCGCTATTAAATTTGCCCGTCTGACTACGAAGAAAACGAAATTCATCTCTGCAATGAAAGGCTTTCACGGAAGAACTATGGGCGCGCTTAGCGCCACCTATAAAAAAGAATACAAAGAAGATTTTGAGCCGCTTGTACCCGGTTTCTCTTCCGTACCTTTTAATAACTTTGAGAAACTTGCCGCTGCTGTCGACGATGATACGGCAGGAATTATTCTTGAACTGGTTCAGGGAGAAGGTGGAATAAATATCGGCAGTGAGGAATATTTCAAAGCAGTCCGTAAACTTTGCGACGAAAAAAATATTCTTCTTATTATTGATGAAATACAGACAGGTTTCTGCCGCTCAGGTAAAATGTTCGCAATTGAATATTACGGCATAGAAGCCGATATGATGATGCTTGCCAAATCAATCGGCGGCGGATTCCCGATGGGTGTTTTATTATGCTCGGATAAAATTAAAGCCGGACCGGGTAAACATGGTTCCACATTTGGCGGTAATCCTCTTGCATGCGCTGCCGGAATTGCTGCAATTGATTTTATGCTCGAAAATAAACTCTGGGAACAAGCTGAAGCTAAAGGAAAATATTTCCTTGAAAAATTATCTGCTTATAATCTCACGGCTGTTCGTGAAATAAGAGTATTTGGTTTTATGATAGGTATTGAACTTAAAGATAAATCTCAGCCGGTTATTATTGAGCTACTTAAAAGAAGAATTCTTTCATTACCTGCGGGAACAACCGTGCTTCGCCTTCTTCCACCGATAGTAATCAGCTACGAAGATCTTGATACGGTTATTACAAATTTGGTAGAAATATTGCAGTAGCATATAAAAGTATAATGGACTGTTAAAACCACTCCTAATAATTTAGTTGTAGCACAGATTATTAATCTGTGCTGCAATTCAAATATTCAAATTGATCTAAACAATTAACATCAAATACAGGCTAATAGCCTGTGCTACAAGTCAGCATAAATTGTAGTTACAAAAAAAATATTGTATGTTTAAACTAAATGATGTTTCTTATTAAAATTATTAAGAGAATAATACGAATAAACTTATAGTTATACTTTATCTAATGAGTCAATCCATATTCTTAAATGCCCAAACAATAACGGGAAAATTAGTTGATCAAAACAACATTGGTTTATCAGGTTTTCAACTTCAACTCTATATCCATCCAAATGTATTTAGAGCAACTTCAGATGCAAGCGGTTCTTTTATTTTTAACAGTGTTACTGAAGTAAAAGAAAATGAACTTCCTGCCGGATATTCAGTTTCAGATAACTTTCCAAACCCATTTAATCCAAAAACAAGAATTTTTATAACACTCCCGAATAGCGGGAATGTAAAAGTGAACATATATAATATACTGGGTCAAAAAGTACTTAATGATTTAGATAGATATTTCAATGCGGGAACAAGTTATATAGATTTAGAACTGAAAGGATTGCCAAATGGTATTTATATCGCAAATATATCAATAGATAGAAAATATAAAGTAGTAAAGAAAATAATGTTGTTGTATGGAAGTCAGCATCTGAATACTTCAGTAGTTACCGGGCAAAATATCAATAGTAATCAGCAAAAGAGTTTAACAAAAACAAGTTCATCGGTACATATAGATAGCCTCGTAGTAACAGATAGTTTGATTAATAAAATTGAATATACTAAATTGCCTTCTTACTCGGGGGTTCCCCTAAATCTTGGCAGTTTTTCTGTGAACTCTGCTTGTAAAGGAATACCGATTGTAACTTATGCAGGACAGACATATCACACTGTCCAAATCGGCAGTCAATGCTGGCTGAGAGAAAATCTTAATGTAGGTACAATGATAGACAGTACAAAAGATCAAACAAATAACAGCATAATTGAAAAATATTGTTATAATGATAATCCAAATAACTGTGCAATTTATGGTGGGTTATATCAATGGGCAGAAGCGGTTCAGTACCAAAACGGAGCGACAAATACTTCCTCAGCATTGTCGGCATTGACAGGAAATGTACAAGGTATTTGCCCAACCGGCTGGCATATACCAACTGAATCAGAATTTGAAATCTTAGCCGCAACAGTAAACGAAAACGGCAATGCATTAAAGGCAGTAGGACAGGGTATTGCTGATTCATGGGGTGATGGAAGAGGTACAAATACAAGTCAATTTTCCGCCATGATCGCGGGCATACGCTATGCAAGTAATTACTTTTTGAATTTAGGTTATTATACTAACTTATGGAGTTCTACGGAGACCAATACTGGTTATGCGTACAGCATGAACCTGAGCTATAATATTAATACTATTGACTGGTTCAGCAATAACTTTAAGGATTATGGTTTTAGCGTGCGGTGCCTTAAGGACTAAGTGTGCCAAGAAGCGAGAAACATACCAACGGTATGTTTCGGACGTGTTGTTTTCGTGATG
>Ga0182027_10007243_pt1 | contig 16403 bp, 16 predicted proteins | sample 712E1DmetaG_FD_121300 | JGI IMG/M metagenome (GOLD analysis project Ga0182027, IMG submission 121300) | Permafrost microbial communities from Stordalen Mire, Sweden - 712E1D metaG (Illumina Assembly) | ecosystem: Environmental > Terrestrial > Soil > Wetlands > Permafrost | place: Sweden... | reverse complement strand
GTTCCATGGAACTCCGCTTGCCGATGGATCGGATAGCGGGGTGGCGGGTCTGGTGCGCGAGATCTCGCTCGGAGCAACGGCGGCGCCGGAATGCGTTGCCTGGTATGAGCATCTCGGAACACCTGCACTGTTTCTGCCGGAAGCCAGTGACTCATCGCTATTCCGTCCAGCAGGTCAGCTCAAGGCCCACGATATTACGTTTGTCGGCGCGAATTACGGTTTTCGGGGGCGCGTGGTGGTGGCCCTTCGTCGTGCGGGTTTGCGGGTTACCACCTATGGTTCCGGCTGGCCGGCAGGCCGAATCGAAACCGAAGCAATACCTCCGCTATTTGCAGGCAGCCGAATCGTGCTCGGTATCGGTGCTATCCTGCACTGCGCGGACTTAACGGCCCTGAAGATGCGTGATTTTGACGCACCCATGTCGGGCAGCTTCTATTTGGCCCAAGAAAATCCCGACCTCGACTTGGTGTTCCAGGTAGGCAAGGAGATCGAAACGTGGCGAGACTTGACTCAGTTGGTCGAGAAATGCCGAAGGTACCTCGCCGATGAAGGACCCCGAGAACAAATCGCGGCTGCCGGCCGTGCCCGAGCGTTAGCTGAGCACACGTGGGCACGACGGTTTCACCTTTTGTTGCGGAAGATCGGGGTCATTTCGAATTCGGTTTCGGCGCGAATAGAGACTGAGCGATGAGCTCCGTTCCCACCGTTAGTGTCATCATGCCTGCCTATAATGCGGCAGCGACTGTGCGGGCTTCCGTCCGAACGTTATTTGAACAGACATACACCGATTGGGAGGCGGTCATTGTCAATGACGGCTCCACGGATGGCACATTGCCCGCGTTGGAGGCGCTGCAGATGGAAGATTCGCGTATACGAATCCTTACGCAGACGAACCAGCGCCAGGCAGCGGCGCGGAACGCTGGCATTACTCTCGCTTACGGTCGTTATATCGCGCTTCTCGACGCCGACGATTTCGCTTTGCCGCAACGTTTCGAAAAACAGGTGGCCTTTCTTGACACGCACCCGGAAATTACGGTACTTGGGGGCGGTCGGATCGATTTCGATGCTGGCACCGGAATCGAATTCGGCACCTACCTGCCCCCAGAGGAACATGAGGCCCTTTGCGCTCGCATTTTCACTCGGTGCCCATTTAGTACCTCTTCGGTGATGGCACGGGCTGATTTTTTCCGGCAGCGCCGTTTTGATCCCACGATGCCGCCCTGCGAAGACCATGACCTCTGGCTCCGCAGCTACCGCGACCCCGCCGTGCGTTATCACAATTTGCAGGAGCCGCTCATACGTTACGCTTCCCGACGCCGTCTCCGGTGGACACATTATCGACGAATTTGTCGCATGTATGTGCGCTCGCTCAAAGCTGAGGGACGATGGCCAAGGTATGCCTGGCACGCTCTGCGACCCTTGCTCGCGGCGTTGAGATTCAATCCGCTTAACCGCCGCTGAGTCGTCCGCGCAAGAAGTTGATCTAGCGTCAGGTTCTAGCCGTAGCATCGTGACCAAGCTCGCCTGCATCATTCAAGGTACGCTGCGTCGGGGCTTCGAAGAAGTGCTCGTCGCCATGGGTCGTTTGTTTCCCCTGGTCATCGTCTCGACCTGGAAAGAGGAGGGGCCCAAGCTGCCGGCAGGCCGTTACGAAGTGGTCTTGAGTGACCCGCCCCCTTGTCCGGGGATCGGAAATCGTTACCTCCAGCGCTGTGGCGTCGTTGCCGGCCTGGCGGCGGCTCGGAGCCTCGGCAGTACGCACGTCTTGCGTTGGCGCACGGACTTGCTGCCGACACAGCTTGATCCTCTGTCCCTGTTGCGCCGTGCAGAACGGGACGTGCCGGCGGGGCTCAGTTCGCGCGTCGTCCTCTCCGCGTGGCGTAACCTGAGCGTGGAGCCAGACTGGTTTTCAAGTTTGCCGGATCTATTTATGTTCTCCGATCTCGTCTCGATGGAGCGCCTTTGGAGCGTTACAGGGATGGATCTTTCGAAACCCGTCAATTTCCCTCCTGAAATGGTGAAGGATCTCGGGATCACGTTTGATGCTGTGGCGAACCGTCTCGAATTGAACGGTCGTACTTATAATCTTAACCAAGCCTTTGACACTCATATCGAATTGTATGCTTGGCTCCGCAGCCGCCTTCAGAATGAACTGGGTCGGGTACTGGATCATCCAACCATCGCACTTTCCGCGCTCAGTTTAGTCAACCACCGCCGCCTCGGCGTCTGCTGGTTCAAGGACTGTCCAGAACTTCAGTTCCGCCCGATCATCAACGCTGTCAATTTTCGATGGTGGACGGAGCGGAACTGGAAGCAACGCACTCCGCCACCGCTCACCCCAGTTGGCTGGCCGGAGCGCAGCCCCCGGTTCGCCTGGCAGTGCTGGAACTCGTTAAGGGTGCGCGAAGAGATGTGGTCCCAGCGCCGGCGCTATCTCGCGCGAGCGCATGCTTCGGCCATTTCCGAGATATGACCGGTGCGTATTTCTTTACCGCCTACCCGGAGGCGCCTCTAGACCGCACGCGCGCTCAACCTGCGAACCCCGCGCTTCTCGCCGGGCCAAATTATGATTAAAAGAATATTAGGAAAACTCGGCGGGCTATATGCGACCTCGGCCCTGAGGAGTAGTATTTCCGACGATGGGACTTACCCTGAATTTTGCCGACGAGCCGCGGCTGCCGACAAGTTATTCCGGCAATTTCGGAGGCGAAGCGAGTACACGCATATTTTGGAGCATGTGAGTGCTGATTTAGGGCGCGCCTATCTCAGTGTCTTATCTCCGGAAGCCAAGACTCCCAATAGCCTTAAAGAAGCATCGTTGAATGACTTAGTCGGAAATCCGCTTACTATTGAGGCGACTGAAGGCATCAGAATATCGCCGACAACCCTTCGATACATGAAGGTGGCAGAAGATTTGAGGAAACACGTGGGCGACCTTAACAATGCCTCAGTTTGCGAGATTGGTGTCGGTTACGGCGGTCTGTGCCGAATTATTGACTCCAGATTCGAAATCGGGTCCTACACGCTCGTGGATCTCCGTCCGGTGCTGCAGCTTGCTGACCGTTACCTTGGCCATTTCGCGTTTCGAAGCCAGACGATTTTCCGGACGATGAACGAACTTAATCTAGAACGCTTCGATATCGTAATCAGTAATTATGCATTTACGGAGCTCGCGCGGCCGATCCAAGAAACCTATTGGAGAAAGGTGTTGGCGAATGCCCGGGCTGGATATATTAGTTACAACGAAGTGAGCCCGGCGGAATTCAATTGTCTGTCGAAGGACGAAATTCGCGCCCGAACTGGAGCCACGATATATCCGGAGAATCCCCTTACTCATCCCGGTAATTGTATTTTGGTTTGGAAGACAACTTAAGTTGCCGCAGATCGTGCGTTTGTTGGCGTGCGGAAGAGAGTCGTCAGCCCGGATGTTGGAGGAATATCTGATGGCCCCGCAGGACGCGCGGATGGCTTCGAACCTTAGGTCGCTATAGGAGCATGGCATTGGTCTCAGATTACGTTCTCAATCGGGTGCAGGGTCTCGCTTTAAAGGCCGTGGCCGTGGGATTTCGGCGGCGCTTGCCGAAGCAGCTATGGGCCGAGCACGAATCGTGGCTGGCCACGTGCAAGGGCCTGAGTCAATTTTCCCTCGGAGACGGTGGGCGGGACGGTCCGGTGGCTGCGCTCTCCCGTCGGCTGCGTCAGGAGACGTTGGATAGCTACCGCGACCGGTACGCGAGTCGTACCGACTTACGCGTTCTTATTCACGTGCCACCGGCGGCTATCAGTATGGGCGGGAATTCGCTATTCTTGAACTGGGTCGATGGCCTCCGACATATGGGCATTTGTTGCGCGCCGGTGGAAACTGGAAAAGACGCCGTCGCTCTCATCGAGAGCTTTCGGCCCACCGTGTTCTTCACTAGCGACCATCACAGCTATCTGCAGTGGATCGACTGGACTCGCCTGAGGGCCTTCCGAAATCGACATCGAATGGCGCTCGTCTTGACGGCTTCGATCGAAGGCGACGGCAAAACGTCTGTTCCGGCTCGGTTGCAACACGCCCGCGCGCGAGACGTGGACTTCTTTGTGTCGTTCCGCGAGCCGGATTACATTGCTGAACACCTTACCGCTTGGAAAAGCGAGGGCTTTGAGATACTGAGCATCCCCTTCAGTGCCAATCCTATGGGACAGTTCCATGTTCCCTTCGAGCCAAAGCCGCTCGATTACGTATTTCTTGCCTCAATTAATCCGGAGAAAGCACCGCGCTATTGGGCGTATTTTTCAAAGCTCTTGCCAAGATATCGGGGAGTGATCAACGGGCCCGGCTGGGGCCAGGACGCACTTACATTGTCTCGTGGGTATCATTCATATTTATATGCTCTCGGAGCCATTGGAATTAACCTGCATATCCCGGTGTCGATCGAACTCAATACTGAGATCAATGAGCGAACCTTCATTCTCGCCTGCTGCGGCATATTTCAACTTTGCGACGCTCCGAAGGTGCTCCGCCGATTCTTCCCGGAAACAGCGGTCGCATCGGCTGCCACGCCAGCTGAATACGCCGAAAAGTTCTCCTATTATGTCCGCAATCCGGGCGCCCGAATCCCATTCCAGATCGAAGCGCTCAAATCTGTGTATGCCGGGCAAACCATTTTTCACCGTATGACGATTTTTATGGATCGCTCTCTCGCAGCGATTAGTGCCAATCATTGTGCTAGTCAGGACGCATTGAACTCGGCGACGGATTGACGGTTCGATTTACTATGCCAAATCCGATAATTATCGCTCACCGCGGCAATCTTCGCGGTCCTAACCAAGCGACCGAAAATACGGTTCGAGCATATCAAGAATCTCTCAATGCCGGGTTTGGGCTGGAAATCGACGTTCGCAGATCTTCCTTAGGCGGATTCTACATTAGCCATGATCCTGCAAACAATTGCTCCGACCTCTCGCTCGAACTGTTCACGCCGCATTTCCGCGCCCATTCAGAACGTACGGTAGCTATTAATGTCAAAGAGCTAGGGTACGAATCTGCGCTCGCGGATCTCGTCCTCGCAGGCACTTTTGGCAATGAGGCCTTTCTATTTGACCTGGAACTGCTTGAGCCGAGTACCCCAGGGCGATTTCAGCGCCGGATCCGCTCGACGCCTGACTTTGCGTCTGTGCGTCTCGCGAGCCGCCTGTCCGACCGGCGGGAGCCGCTTGACCAAACACTCGCTATCCCAGGCGAGATTGTATGGGCGGACGAATTTGATTCGTTTTGGCTTACCGAACAGCACGTTCGTGCGGTCCATCACGCAAAGCGGCTCTTTTACGCCGTTTCGCCCGAGCTCCACGGGTTCTCGAAAGAGGATAGCTTGCGCCGGTGGGCCGACCTAGCTACTTGGAATGTCGATGCCGTGTGTACGGATTTCGCGTTCGAAGCCTGCTCCTTCTTCTGCAGATGACGGCGATTCGCATTCTGGAGACAACCATGGACGTTTACCATCTTTCGCAATTCACGAAGGGTTGGTTCGTTGGCGATTTTTCGCCAACGCTCTTGGCAACTTCTCACGTTGAAGTCGGAATCAAGACTTACAAAGCGGGCGATGTGGAGGCGGCGCATCACCACAAGATTGCAGCGGAGTTGACCGCGGTAGTTTCTGGCCGCGTCCGAATGGGCGGTAAGATTTTGACTGCTGGACAAATCATCAGGATCGAACCTTGCGTATCCACCACGTTTGAAGCCCTCGAAGACTCCGTTACCGTTGTCGTCAAGACCCCCTCAATTGTAGGCGACAAGTATATCGACTGACAATCTGCATATGTCCGTAAAGATTCGCGCCATCATCTTCGACCTGGACGGGGTCTTGGTAGACGCCACAGAGTGGCACTATACTGCGCTAAATCGAGCGCTCGCCCTCTTCGGATACACCATTACTCGGTACGAGCATCTGACGAGCTACAACGGCCTGCCGACCCGCAAGAAGCTTGAAATGCTTACGGTTACCAAGGGTCTACCGCGCGGTCTGCACCGTCTTCTCAATGCCGTGAAACAGAAATATACGCGGCAAGAGATTCTCCAAAACTGCGTCCCCGTATTCGATAAGGAGCAAATGGTCAGCCAGTTGCGACGAGATGGCTACCGCTTGGCCGTTTGCTCCAACTCGATTCGCGAGAGCACGCAATTAATGCTCGAAGGCAGTAGCATTATCAATGCGTTTGAGTTCTTCCTGAGCAACGAAGACGTGGAGCACCCTAAGCCGGACCCGCAAATGTACCGTCTGGCATTGGGGCGCTTGGGTATAAAGCCTGAAGAAGCGGTAGTGGTGGAAGACGCCGACCCGGGCGTGCAGGCAGCCAAAGGCGCCGGTACTAATGTATGCCGTGTTATCGGCTACGAGGAAGTGACCTATTCGCGCATCGCCAACTTCATTAGAAAGGTGGAAAGTCAGTGAGCGAGATTCTTCAGATTATCATGCCGATGATGGACAAGGGCGCCCGCTTCGCCGAATGGGGATACACGTATCCGAAGCCCCTAGTTGAGATCGGCGGCCGGCCGATGATCGAAGTAGTCATCGAAAACCTTCGGCCCGCCAGCCCCTGCCGGTTCCTTTTCGTCTGCCGCCGGGAACAGCTCGCGCAGTTCTACCTGGGGGACGTTTTGCGGCTCATCGCACCTAACTGCGAGGTCGTTCCCTGCGAAGGCGACACCGCGGGCGCTCTCTGCTCGGCATTGCTTGCCATTGACCATGTCGAACCCGAGCAAGAGTTACTCGTCGCCAATTCAGACCAATACATCGTCGCCGGCATGGAAGAATTCTACACCGCCTGCCGGACGAGCAGATTTGACGGCTGTATCCTGACATTTCGCTCAACCCACCCGCGTTGGTCCTTCGTCCGCAAAAACGACGATGGGCACGTGATCGAGGTCGCTGAAAAGCGACCGATAAGTGACGAGGCCACTGTCGGGCTCTACTATTTCCGCAGGGCCAAAGACTTCCTCGCCGGTGCTGAAGCTGTCCTCCTAAAGGGCCTGCGCACAAAAGAGCAGTTCTACGTTAGCTCGATCTACAATGAACTTATCCTCGCTGGCAAGACGATTGGCTGCGTGCGTCTACCTGACCGCGCGGTATACAAGCTCGGAACGCCGGAGGAGGTAACTGAATTTCAGAAGGACCCGCCGCTAGCTCTTCGCCGTCTCACCCCGGGAGCGTGAAGCGTCCTAAAGCTCATCCCAAGACCTCGGAGCTATTCGATGGACCTCCCAAGTGAAAAGCAGCTCAACATTGTCGTGCCCATGGCTGGCCGAGGGTCAAGATTTGCCCAAGCCGGCTTCCTTAAGCCCAAGCCGCTGATTCCGCTCGGCGGCATCCCGATGATCCAGTGGGTCATCCGCAACGTGCGTCCCAATCGGCGGCACCGTTTCATTTTCGTTTGCCTTAAGGAGCACCTCGTCGCAAATCCGGACGTCCCGCAAACGCTCATACGCCTCTGTCCCGGCTGCGAGATAGTCGGAGTAGATCAAGTGACCGAGGGAGCGGCTTGCACCGTGCTGCTCGCGCGCGAACACATTGATAACGAGAGTCCGCTAATGATCGCAAATTCCGACCAGTTCGTCGACCTTCCGATTGACCGTTATCTCGTGGCGATGGACGATCCGGGCGTCGGCGGCTTAATCATGACTTTTTGGGCGGACCATCCAAAATGGTCCTACTGTCGGATGCGCGCGGACGGTACCGTAGCGGAAGTAGTTGAAAAGAAGGTGATCTCCCGCGAAGCCACTGTGGGCCTTTACAATTTCAGTCATGGGCGAGATTTTGTCTGGTCGGCGGAGGAAATGATTCGCCGCAATTTGCGCACCAACAACGAATTCTACGTTGCTCCAACCTATAATATCCTGATTGAAAGAGGCTACAAAGTGGTCGTCCGTCAAACCGGCCGAGAATACGCTGGCATGTACGGACTGGGCACGCCGGAAGACTATGAGTTCTTTCAAACCACGGCAGCGTTCCGCCGACGATGCCCTCGTGAATATATTTCGCCATATTCTAGCGAGACTCTTCGGCTAAAGAAACGCACGGAAATCGGCATTCGGTTTTTCAATGATAGAAACCGGGCGGGGATCGAAGCGCTCCTGCATCCCAATGTCATCCTCACGAGTGGGTCGGGTTGTGTGAGTGGCCGCGCAGCAGTCGTGGACAGGTTTGAAATGCTATTCGTGAAAAATGCCCGATGCGAGCTGCAATTGGCGAACGCGTTGACCGCCGCAAATACGACCGCTGTCAGATTTGAAGGGCGGGGGGGGGATATGAACTTGTCAAGCTTGAGCAATCTGACATGGGAAGACGATTTGATCCGAGGAATAGACTCTTCTTACTAAATCATCCTAGAGGATCTCAAACCGATCTTTGCCTAAGCATATAGCGCATGAGAGGAAGAGGAATATGGAAATCGATTCGCACCCACTCCCGTCGGCGCTCGTGCTGCGTCCAGAAATCTTTAGGGATGAGCGAGGTTTGTTTATCAAACCATATAGTTGCGAAGAATTCAGAGCGATCGGCCTAGATTTCCAACCTCGAGAGGAATTCTATTCTATATCTAGGAAGGGAGTGCTGCGCGGGATGCACTTTCAGCTGCCTCCGCGCGAACACGATAAGGTCGTGCATTGTGTAAGAGGTAGCGCCCTTGACGTGATTTTGGATTTGCGCCGGGGTTCTCCGACGTTCGGAAAGAGCGCGGCAATCAACCTGTCAGCCGGCAATCACTTGCTTATCTGGATTCCCAAAGGATTTGCTCACGGGTTTCTGTCGCTCGAGGAAGAGACATTGATGGTCTATCTGACTGGTAGCTCATACTCTGCGATGCATGACAGCGGCGTACGATGGGACTCGTTTGGATTCGACTGGCCGGAAGCAGATCCGGTGATATCGGCTCGGGATTCCCGTCTGGAGGCCTTTAGCGAGTGGACCAGCCCCTTTGAATGAAAGTTGTTCTGACGGGGGCAAGCTCATTTTCCGGCTATTGGTTCGCAAAGACTCTGGCCGCCAACGGGCATGAAGTCGTGATGCCCCTCCGAGCGGCTTCCGTGGAGAGCTATTCCGGAATGCGAGGCATTCGCGTCCAGCGACTTCTGACCCTGGGGCGTGTTGTGACGGGGATGGAATTTGGGAGTGAAATGTTTCTCGCTTGGCTGCGGAAAGAGTCGGCGCCTGATCTTTTCTGTCACCATGCTTCTTCGGTCTCTGATCATAAGGCGATGGATTTTGATTGCGGGCGAGCTCTTGCGGCGAATGTCCGAGGGTTTCCAGAGATAGCGGCGTTGCTCAGTCGGGGAGGCTGCCGAGGGATCGTGGTTACTGGTACCTATTATGAACCCGATGAGGGCGATGGGTCGACGCCTCTCGAGGGCTTTTCGCCTTACGCATTATCGAAATCGCTCAGTTTTGCGGTGGCTCGTTACTATGGGCAGAGAAATGGACTAGCAGTCGGTAAGTTTGTAATGCCTAACCCCTTCGGCCCATTGGAGAATAAAGGTTTTACCTATTCGATGATTCAAAGATGGATCTCCGGCCAGGCGTTCTCGGTGCAAGCCCCTGAGTATGTGAGAGACAATATTCACGTCGACTTGCTCGCGCTGGCTTATGAAGCTTTTTGCCGAAGGGTCTTCTGTGGGAAGGAGCGATTCGCGAGAACGTCACCGAGCGGCTATGTCGAAAATCAGGGACTGTTTGCGCAACGATTCCAAAGCGCGGTAGGTCTCCGCACAAGCCTGGCCTGCGGGCTTGAGATATGTCGCCAGACTGAATTCAACGAACCGCTAAACCGCCATAACCTTGAACCCGCGGCCGCGCAGTTTCCTCAATGGTCGGAGTCCGCGGCATGGGATGGTATTGCGGTGAACGCCTGCAAGGGTGAGCCCTGCCGATGAGTCGAACAGCACGATCCATTAAGGGACTGATCGCCGATCAGGGGGTTAACGCGGCTTCGACGTTATTGGTTTTTGTCGCAACTCCCGTTCTCATTCGTCACCTAGGCAAGTTGGATTATGGATTCTGGATGATGGTCATGCAGATGCTGGGCTACATCGGATTGGTCGATCCCGGCCTCGGACTACAGGTGACTCGGGCTATTTCCGGAGCGGAGGAGGATTCGAGATTAAGGCGGTTTCTGGCAACCGCGTTCTATGCGCAGCTTGGCATCGCAGCATTATTTTTGGCCGCAGGCTGTGGGCTTGGATTTATTCTTGATCGAATTGTCGATCTGCCGGCAAATGCGAAGGCAAAATATGTTGAATGTTATACTATTGCCGTCCTAGTAGGAGGGTGCGGCGTTATCACTGCCTATTTCGTTGCTGTCCTAGCGGGCCGTCAGCGTCTCGTGGCGAGCAGTATCCTTGGCTCTGTGCAGCAAATAGTCGGACTGGCGGTCGGAAGCGTAGCCGTAGGGCTTGGGGCAGGACTTCTGGCTCTTCCGCTCGCCTATCTGGCAACGGCTTTAGGCGCATTAGGGGGGGGGCTTATCCTAGCCCGCCGTTGTGAGCCGCGGTTGGTGCTCAGACTCGGAGAAGGGTGCAGACAGGATCTGCCCGCACTGGCGGGTTTTTCACTATATTTCCAGATGGCGAAGCTTGCCTTTATCGCCCTTACAAACACGTCAGGACTGATGATCGCCGCAGTCCTCGGCCCAGCATCGGTTGCAGTATACGTCGTCACTTCCCGGCTCGCGCTGACCAGTGGAGCACTAATCGCGCGCGCGGCGATTGTCGCCTATCCGGGCATTTCCGAAATCGTGGCGCGCCGAGACCAAAGCGGGCTTCGACGTGTGGTGGTTAACATGCAATATATCTCGGCTCGTGTAGGGATATGGATGGCCATTGTAATATTGATTGTGAACGAGTTTTTTGTCCGTCTTTGGGTAGGCATGGAACTCTATGGAGGCGGAATCTTGACGATTGCTATCTGCAGCATGGTCTGTCGTGATGCTTTGTTTCGGGCGTTAGGGGTCGTCATTTACGCGGATGGCAACTTGCGGCAGTTTGGCTGGCTATCTCTCGTCGAATCCGTCCTCACCATAACACTGGCATTCCTCTGCACGCGATGGTTCGGGCTCCCTGGCGCTGTGATTGGGCCGCTGGTGTCGACAATGCTTGTGGTTTCACCCTATTCATTTTGCCGTGTGGCAAGAATCATTGGAATGCCAGTGCGGGAACTTTTATGGTGTGGCACGGGACAAGCATTTATACGCATAATCCCAGCTGCAATAATACTGCTCGGGGTTGCTTGGCTGTTACCGCAGTCATTGGGTTGGGTATGGATTATAGTAATCGTTCTAACTGCGCTGGCCATAAATATACTGGTATTTGATGCGCCAGTCTTGCTGCGCACTCGTGGCGAAGGCTGGCCGCAACGGCTGCGCGCTCTGCTCGAAGCCCCGCAGGCGAAAAAGCTCGGGCCTGTTAATCCTGGAAACTGAGAAGTCGCGGTTTCGACAATCTCCAACAGGCAGCGTGATAGGAGTTATTGGTCTTTCACAAAGGAATGGATGCGTTTTCTCACTCTGCAGAGCGGTACCCATTCAATACTGAATTCTCAATAAGTGGGGGCAGATAAATAGGCAGATTCAAAAATGGAGAAAGTTTGCATCATCGTCTCGAGCCCTTTTACGCTGGAAGTGTTTCTGTTGGGCCAGATTCGCGCCCTGACGGAGCGTTACGAGGTGACGGTGATCGTAAATGCCCAGGATCCGGCGCTTTTGCGGTCGCTGAATGTTTGCGGCCGTTTGATTTCTGTGCCGATCGAACGGAAGATACGTTTGGTCCGTGACATCCGAGCATTGGGACTGTTGTTTGGGATTTTTCGGAAGAACCGATTTGATCTGGTTCACTCCATAACTCCGAAAGCTGGGCTGCTTGCGATGACGGCGGGGTTTTTGGCAAGAATCCCGATCCGTATCCATACCTTCACCGGCCAAGTTTGGGGGACACAAACGGGCATGAAGCGGTTTGGTCTGAAAATGGCAGACAAGATGACGGCCTTCTTGGCGAGCGACGTTCTTGTCGATAGTATCTCTCAACGCGATTTCATCGTCCAGGAGAAGGTGCTGCCGAGAGAAAAGGCCACCGTACTCGCTAATGGCTCCATCAGCGGCGTAAACGTGAACCGGTTTCAGCCCAATCCCGGTTTTCGGGCAAGAATCAGGACGGCGCTTAGGATACCGCTGGATGCATTCGTGGTGCTTTATATGTCGCGGCTGACCCGAGACAAGGGTGCAATTGTCATGGCCGAGGCATTCGGCGCGTATGGGGCGGACAATCGGGGTGCCCATCTTGTCGTTGTAGGGCCGGATGAAGAAATGTTACGGCCGCGGATGAGACATCTCTGCGAGCGCTGCATTGACCGGGTTCATTTCGTTGATCTGGTGCATGTCCCAGAAGAATACATGGCCGGGGCCGATGTCTTTTGCCTGCCGAGCTACCGCGAAGGTTTTGGCACGGCCCTGATCAATGCTGCGGCGGTGGGTATACCCGCGATTGCCTCAAGAATCTACGGCAGCATCGACGCGGTTGCCGAAGGCAGCACAGGGCTTCTCTTTGAGCCCGGCGACGTCGCGGCGCTCGTCGGCTTGCTGAGTCGTTTGGCAGGGGATCCGGAAATGCGGACCGCGATGGGGGCTCGGGCGCGGGACCGCGTCGTCAAAGAGTTCTCGGAAGAACTGCTGACTGCATCGCTTTTGGCTTTCTATCGGTCAAAACTAGATGCCTCGACTTGATTCGCGGGCGAACGCGTGTGCGCGAGCACCAGCAAAGCCGCCAACGCCAGCGGGCGCGATGGCTCTTCTAGACGGATGAAAAAAATTCTTTTTGTCAACGACTTCGCCGATTTCGGCGGAGCAGAGAAAGCCCTGGTTGATTTGATTGAAGGACTGAATCGCGAGGAGTTTAGGTCGTCCGTTCTCTTGCTCGAGGAGGGCCCGCTCCGCGGGAAATTAACGGAGCTCGGAGCAGAGGTGGAGTTGATCAAATTTCCCGAGGCATTCTTGCGGGCTCCCTTCGACCTGAAGTTCCGGGCTGCGACTAGGATCATTAAGCTGTCTTGGCGGATCGCTTGGAAGCTGCGGGAGGTGGCAAGGTTCATTGCCGCTGGCCACTTCGATATCATCATCTCGAACTCGCTGAAGGCTTTTGTCGTGGCGAACCTCGCCAATCGGCGCCACGACGCTCAGCATTTTCATTACTTGCACTATATTCTGCCCGATAGGCGCGGGATTGGAACGCGACTGGTGAGTTGGTTCTTGTCCAGGGCAGACTGCCTGATATGCAACTCCCAAGCCACCCTCGATCAAGCGCGCCGGCATCACGTCACCTCACGGAACACCGCAATTGTGCGGCAAGGATTTGATCGAAGCATGCCTGTTGTCGAAGCGCGGGGCGGAACACACTGGACCTTGGGCAGCGCCGGACGGCTCAGCCCGGTCAAGAACTTTGAATTTCTGATTGATGTAGTCGCTTGCCTGAAGGCGCGCTATCCGAATCTTCGCGTTCGTATCGCGGGCGAGGCTTTCACCGCAGTTGATCGAGAGTACGAGGCAATGCTCCGGCAGCACATCGCGAGCCGCGGCATGCAGGAGACGGTGTCATTCGAGGGTTTTGTCCATGACATCTGGAAGTTCATGGATGCGGTGGACGTCTTTGTTCTATGCTCTCATACGGAGAGTTTTGGACGGGTCGTTGCAGAGGCCATGTGGTCCTGCAAACCCGTCGTCGTGACACGTGTTGGCGCTCTCTCGGAAATCGTGGAGGACGGAGTGACGGGCTTTACAGTGGCGGCCGGAGACGTGTCGGGCGCTGCGCGGATCTTGGGGAGGCTGATCGAGGAGCCCGAAAAGGCAGCAGAACTCGGTCGCTCTGCGCGGAGATTCGCGGAAGCTAATCTTTCGCTGCGATCCTATGTGACGGCATGGCGAAACTTACTCCTCGAATTCTCGACGAAACGATAGCAGCCGATAATCACTGAAATAGCTAACAAACCAGTACGACAATGGTAAAGAAGCTGAAATCATTCCTGCCGGTATGGATACACTTGCTGTGCAGGCTGCCCAAGATCCTATTCATCATGCCATTGAGTTTTGCCGGGCGCGCAACGATCCGGCAGTTTGCGCTGACGACTGGCTGGAGAAGCCCGGCCGAACGTATCGAGAGTCGCGCGCAGAGTGTCCGGTTGGAGGACATTGTCGACGAACCAGGGATTAGGATTCTTTACCCCATCGCGCAAGGTGGCGATGTGACGACGTATGAGCTCTATGTTCTGAATGCTCTCGTAAAATCCCGGAGGCCGCGAACAATCTTTGAAATCGGGACGCTGCACGGTCGAACGACGGTCAATTTGCTCGAGAGTGCAGAGCGATTGGAGGAATTGCTGACCTTGGATATTATGGCGGAACTTCCAGCGAATCTATTTGCGAGTCATTCCCGGGCAGACCGGGTAAAGAGGATCGTCTGCGATAGTAGGAATCTCGACACAACCCCCCATTTGAAACGGATGGATCTCATCTTCATTGATGCCGATCACACATATAATGCGGTCGTAAATGACAGCAACAAGGCAATGGAGATGCTACGGCCTGGTGGTGTATTAGTGTGGCATGACTATACTGTGGTTGGTGGTACCAAGCGAGCCTGCAATGAATTTATAAGCCAGCATCCGGGGCAGAGGTTTGTCCAGGTGGCGGATACGACCTTTCTGATGATGTTTTCAGCGGATGCGCACAATGTTTAGTTATTCGATAACGCTGCCGGTCGCGTGGGGCCTGGCGAGCCTCTGCGGCAGTTGGGGATTGGGATTTTGGATGCGCCGACTGCTGGCGGACCGGGGCTTGTTGGATAGACCGAACGCTCGTTCAAGTCATACCGTCCCCACAGTGCGGGGTGGCGGACTAGGAATCGTCATCATGGCTCTTCTGGGAATTGGTGCCGCTTGGTCCGCGAAACCGGCAATCGGATCCCTCGTGTTAATGGGGGCTATTTCGGGCATCGCTGCGATTTCGTTTTGGGACGACTTGCAGTCGATGGATTGGAGGATCCGGCTGGCTGTGCATTCGTTGGCCGCAATCGTAGTCGGCTTAACGCTCGGCTGGACCGGATTGAGCGCATTGCCGGCCTGGCAGGCGGTCGTTGCGGGTGGGCTGATTTTGCTGTTTCTTACGGGATATGCCAATGCATTCAATTTCATGGATGGCATCAATGGGATTGCGGCGAGCCAAGCGACAATTACGGGTATCGGCACCATGATGATCGCAATGTTGGCGGGCGTGCCTGCGTCCCACCCGGCCATCACGGCGGCAGTCGTCATTGCTGGATCTGCCGCGGGATTCCTTCCGCACAATTTTCCCAAGGCCCGAATGTTTATGGGGGATGTTGGTAGTGTCACTTTAGGTTTTGCACTCGGGGCGCTCGCCATATGGGTGGCGGCGGACTACGGTTGGTGGCTGCTGCTGCCGCTCGGGCTGTTACATGCGAATTTTGTCCTAGATACCGGAATAACGGTGTTGAAACGGATGCTGCGCGGCGACCCATTTCATCAATCCCACCGTGAACATTTCTATCAAAGGTTCGTTCGGGGCAATCAGTCACATACCCGGGTGACGCTAACGGAGATGGCATTGCAGGGCGTCGTCTTGGGCCTCTTGGCAATGTATGTCCGAGGAAACACGCTTGCCCGGTGGGCCATCGTGGCCGCGGTGATCATAATCTGGCTCGCCTTTTTTGCCTGGGGAGCAAGGTGCATCAGGCGGGCTGCGACCGAACAGAGTCAGGCGCCGGTGTGAGCCTTCGGAACGCAGCCAGACTCCGCTGATATGCCTGTGCCTTCTGCCAACTCAGCGTCTAAAATCTGATCTTTGACGATCTTCAACGCAGAGCTCACGGTGGGTGCAGAGCGGAAATGTCTCCGAATGAATAGAGCATGCCGTGATTGCACTCAACCTTCCGGCCACCGGCTTTTCTCGCGGCAATCTCAATTTCCGGTCCGGCGCCATACTCAAGTATTGCCGCTTGCGGCAGCCAGTGGCCGGACAATCGGCCAGTGATAGAGCAAGGTGACAGCAAGGCTGTTGTTATCGGAATCAGAACCAAGGCCGCTGCCTCATTCTTTCCCGTTTCCATAATCGCCCCAGGCAAGCCATACCACCACGTCATCGCATTGCCGTTAGTCCAAGTCGAACGGTAAGCATAGCTCAGATTCTTGACTCCCGTAGCGGAAACCACGGCACCCTGCCCATAAGTGGTGAGTATGGGGATGTTGAAACGAGCCTTGGCGATTCGAACGACCGACGTATCCATCTCTTCAACTACGTTGCGCATCGCCAGGTCGTCTGCCGGGACCATCAAGGCCTGCCAAAAACGATTGTAGAATGGCCTGTTTGCCGGC
>Ga0182027_10007242_pt1 | contig 16405 bp, 8 predicted proteins | sample 712E1DmetaG_FD_121300 | JGI IMG/M metagenome (GOLD analysis project Ga0182027, IMG submission 121300) | Permafrost microbial communities from Stordalen Mire, Sweden - 712E1D metaG (Illumina Assembly) | ecosystem: Environmental > Terrestrial > Soil > Wetlands > Permafrost | place: Sweden... | reverse complement strand
GAAAAAGCCTGCAAAATTATTCCACCGAGCAAGGCATTTTGGATAATTTTATCCATACGATCGCGGTAACTTCGCAGGGCACGGTATGGGTGGGTGTTATAGGTGGAGTTTCAATCTATGATGGGAAGAATTGGAAAAGCACCAATCTGACCAAGGGAGAGTTCGTTTCCAATATCGTGGAAGCACCAGACAAGACGATCTGGCTGACATCCCCGAGCAGCCTGACTCACTATGATGGTCAAATTTGGAGAACATATCCGATGGAGGAAACCGCGGGGAATATTGCCGCGATAACCATCACTCCCCAGGGCGCCATCTGGTTAGGAGGCCTGACCTCCGGATTGGTCCGGTTCGATGAAAAAAACTTAAGCTTGATGAAATATCCCTTTGCAAATATTTCCAGTATGATGAGCGATCCGAATGGCGGCCTCTGGTTGGGTACTTATGATACAGGAATTGCATATTTTGATGGACGGGGTTTGAATATCTACAAACCAGAGAATACACCAATCAATAATTTTATGACATCCAGCGCATTATCGACGGATGGCAGCTTATGGTTCGGCACGGACCAAGGGGCATCCAGATATACAGAAGGCAAATGGCAAAGTTACACGACCAGCGACGGACTGATTGACGATAGCATCCTATCCATGGCTGCCGCGCCAGATGGCTCGGTCTGGTTTGGGACAGATAACGGCCTCTCCAATTTTGATGGAAACTCCTGGAAAAAGCCCAATTTGAATGGTTTACCAAGTGCTCGAATAAATGCAATCGCGGTTACTCAAAATGGAACAGTCTGGTCCGTTTCCAGGAATAATTTATATCAATTCGATGGGTCAAATTGGAACCCTGTGCCCTTACCCACGGATGTGCCGATTAATTCCGTCAACGGGATTGCGAGTGCAAGCGACGGTAGTTTGTGGGTCATTACAACAATGGGAGTTTTGCGATTCGATGGAAATAATTGGATACTCTTCCGCTTCCCCGGCATGGAGACCGCGGCATGCCTGGCGATTTCTGATAAGGGTGATGTGTGGATCGGCATGCGTGAAACCGGCATCTTTTTTCTGGATGGAAAGTTGTGGAACCAGGTTGCCATCGAACATGTCCGATCGGTTTTAATTGTCCAGCCCGGCCAGGTTGAAGTGACCACCGATTCGGGTAATGTTTCAATAACCGGACCATACTGGCGAGCATATACCAAGGCCGATGGTTTGACCAGCAATACCATTAACAAGATCATCATTGCCAAGGATGGAGAAGCCTGGGTAGGGACAGATGAGGGAATAACGAACCTGAATGATGGAGATATATGGAGAATTTCAGCATATAGCGGTCTGGGGGATGATTTTGTTCAAACATTGGTGCTCGACCAACAAGACCGGATCTGGGCAGGCATGCCCCTGGGCGGAATATCGGAATATGTGCCGTGAGCAAAACGCCGCTGTAGGCAGGTGGTGCAAAAAATGATAAACTCGGACTAGCTGAATACTCTGTCAATAGCTGGAAAGTAGCAGAAGATTCCATGCAACCCAAACCTTCCATTTTGCTGGTCGACGATGAAACCGCCATTACCGACAACCTGGCGCCATTCCTGACACGCTCAGGCTTCGAGGTTGCGGTGGCATCCAATGGCGAAGAGGCGTTGGAAAAAGTGGCTACGGGACACCCGGACCTGCTGGTGCTGGATGTGCTGATGCCACGACTGGACGGGCGCGAGGTGCTGCGCCGGCTGCGCCAGGGCGGAAACTGGACGCCGATATTGCTGCTGACCCAGATCGGAGAAGCCGGCGAGCGCGCCATGGCATTGGAGGAGGGCGCGGACGATTACCTCAACAAACCCTTCGATCCGCACGAGTTGGTGGCGCGCATCAAAGCGGTGCTGAGGCGCGCCCGACCGGGCCAGCCGCCACTTTCCGCATCCAACCGCCTGGCATGCGGAAGCCTGATCCTGGATCGAGTCTCGCACCGGGTCTTGTTGAATGAGGCCGAACTGACCCTGACACCCAAAGCTGTCATGCTGCTGGAATACATGCTGACCCATCCCGACGAACTGGTCTCGCGCGAACGGTTGCTGGACGTAGTATGGGGTTGGGACTACCCGGTGGGCACACGCGCCGTGGATACGCGCGTGGCCGAGCTGCGCCGGGCGCTGGATGACGACCCGGGTGCGCCGCGCTACATCGAGACCATTCCCGGACAGGGCTACCGCTTCGTTGGCAAGGTGGAGACACTGCCATGAAAACCTCTCGCTGGGTGATCAGTCTGGCGCCGGGCGTCATTGGAATCGGGCTGGCGCTGTACTTTTTCCTTTCCTACGACGCCAGCCATGATCACATTGTCTACCTGCGGGCCGACCTGGGCGCTTTATCGCTCCTGTTCGGGTTGGGACTTTCCATTCTGGCCGCGCTCGGCTTTGCGCTGTGGGGGTGGGTGGAACAGGTTCGGCAGAAGGCGGCCGCCGATGCGGCGGAAGAACGCCGGCGTTTCCTGCGCCGTCTGGACCACGAGCTAAAAAATCCACTGACCGCCATCCGGGCCGGGCTGGCCAACCTGACCGAAGTCCCTTCGGAAGATGGCCGCCGGAAAGCGCTGGCCAGCGTGGAAGCCCAGACCTTGCGCCTGAGCCGCCTTTCCGCCGACCTGCGCAAACTGGCCGAGCTGGAAGTACGTCTGGTGGAGCGTTCACCGGTGGACGTACCGGCGCTGCTTCACGAAGCATTCAGCATGGCGCAGGAACAGCCTGGGGCGGCTGAACGTCATTTGAACCTGAGCATTCCTCAGGCGCCCTGGCCCCTGCCGAATATTCAGGGCGACCCGGATCTGCTGCTGCTGGCCGTTCATAACCTGCTAGATAATGCGCTGAAATTCAGCCGCCCGGGCGATACACTCGAACTGCATGCCTTCGAGGATGGGGCGGAGATCGTTATCGAAGTAGCCGACACCGGCCCGGGCATCCCCGAAGAGGAGCAGCCACATGTGTGGGAGGAGCTTTATCGCGGGGAAGCCGGTCGCGGCATCCCGGGCAGCGGCCTGGGATTGGCGCTGGTGCGGGCCATTGCCGAACGGCATAACGGCCGGGTGAGCCTGCGCAGCCGGCTGCGCCAGGGCACGGTTTTCACCCTGCGCCTGCCGGCTGGGTTAAAACAATCCGTCACAGACCAGACACAACCTGTTTCCAAAGTGTGACCCGCCCGCCACCCTGGCATGACATGGATATCCTAAAATAGGGGTGTATTCAAACCTTTCCAGAAATTCGGAAGAAGTTCGCTTTTTTGGATAGATACCCGCTCCATGTCAGGAGGCTCGCATGAAATCCCGCATTTTAATCTCAGCAATCGTTTTTTTTCTGGCCATGACGGCCTGCCGAGGCACGTTCCAGATCGGTATGGAACATTCCACCCCCAGGTCCACTCCCCAGGTGCAGGGCACACCGACCATCCTTCCCACCACACTCAATTCTGTCCTTTCGGGCACTCCCATACCAACCGGTAATATTATATATTTTTGGCCGCGCGCCCTGCCCACCGGGCTTGCGTTAAGCCAGGTTTATTCGCACGCCAACGAAAATGGTTTTGATTTGTTATTTATGGATCCAAGCCAGAGCATTGTTCTGAGTCTAGAGGGTGGTTCGGAAGCTGACCTGACCAATTATTGCCAAAGCTACCCGGATTATCCCAGCACGCCGGTGACTGTGCGCGGCCAGGCAGGTTGTTTCCCTGGCATGCCCGGCGCGGGTTCTTACGTGGAATGGAAAGAAAACGCCACACACTACCTTGTGGGCGGGAAGGGCATCTCCAATGAAGTGGCGCTTGCCACTGCAGAAAACCTTGAATCTCTGAACCTGCCTGCTTTTCTGGTGCGCCTGGCTACAGATACAACCCTTGTTCCGAGCACCACAGCCCAGTGGATCTCCCCGACACCCTCATCACTCCCAGCGGGGAACATTATCATGGCAGCCGGGACAACTGCCGGGGTCGTGCAGGGAACCATCCTACCCGGAGGAACCACGGCATATACACTGAGCGCGAGCCAGTCCCAGCCTTTGATCCTGATCCTGGATTCCCCGAACCATGACGTTACCCTGGGGGTATTCGAACCGAACGGCCACGCCCTGCTCAATCCAGCTAACAAGCTAACAAGCTGGCAGGGGTTGTTACCCCAGACTGAAACTTATACCATCATGGTGAGTGGAGGCGCGACGGCAGAGAATTACACCCTGACTGCAAAGGCGGCTCAACTGGTCAATTTTGCCGCAGGCACCAGTTCCATCACTTTAAAAGGCACCACGCTAAAGGGATACGTCTTTTCCTATGCGTTGACGGGCAGCGCCGGGCAGACCATGACTGCGACACTAAACGTACCATCCGGCACGGCAACCATCGACATCTTCGGGCTTGCCAGCGGTTCACTACTGAGCTCCACAGCCAGATCCTCCACCTGGACGGGCATCCTGCCGCAAACACAGGACTATGTGATCGAGGTGATCCCGACCAATGGCCAGGTGGTGAATTACAACCTGACAGTGTCCATCGGCCCCACAGCAGGAAACATTGTCATGGAAACCGGGACAACCGCGGGAATCGTGCAAGGTGCCATCCAACCCGGACAAATAATCACCTATACGCTTAACGCCGGGCAGTACCAACCCATGGTACTGATCATGAATTCCCCCAATAATGATGTCACACTGGGAGTTTTTGAACCGAACGGCAACATGCTGCTCAATCCGGCCAACCTGTGGACACGCTGGCAGGGGGTGCTACCCCAGACCGAGCAATACAAGATCCAGGTGATCGGAGGCGCGACGGCTGAGAATTTCACCCTGACTGCCAAGGTGCCCCAGCAGATCAATTATGTCACCGGCACCAGCTCCACCAGTCTGAACGGAACCACGGTTAGCGGATATGTCTTTTCCTATGCAGTCAGCGCCAATGCAGCCCAGACCATGACGGTGACCCTCAATGTACCCTCCAGTACGGCCTATATCGACATCTTCGGCCTTGCCAGCGGGACGATATTGAGTCCATCAGCCAAAGCGACCTCCTGGACGGGAGTCCTTCCACAAACACAGGACTATGTCATTGAGGTCATTCCGAATAACGGCGCAGTTGTGGATTACGGCCTGACGGTAGCCGTCCATTAATTTTTAAAAGTAAAACTCAATTTGGATGCGTGCAGCTTGGCTGCACGCATCCAAATTGAGAAACCATCCACCATTTTTGGGAAAATTGCTAAGGGAGAGCTGAGCATGAGAACCGATTGGCGATGGATGCCTGCCGTTGCAATCATGATAGCCGTCGGCTTTCTGGCCGGCTGCCAGAGCAAAGCGCAGATGACGGAGACAGTAACCGTCCCTGCGATGACCCAACCCCCCACACCAACGACAACCAAGCCCCCGGCACCAACTATTACGGTGCCGGCGACAGCGACCGTAGAGGCGGTGGTGCAAGCAGTAAGAGTCCCGCCCCTGGAGCTCCCGGCGGGGCTGGCGGTGGAAGAATATTTACTCAAAACGGCGCCCGAGCCGGAAGGGTCGCTTTATTTCACGTACGGCAATCCGCTCCTGCTGCATGCCAGGGAACGCGCAAAAACATTCCCCGACGTCCACTGCGCAGATGCTGACCTGAAGATGTGCGCCAGCCTGGGGGGGCACAGCCTGGTGGCGGAGGAAATCGTTTCGAGCGATGGGAGCAGTGGAAATGTCATTCTAAAGCAGGATGGCGTGGAAATCTACCGGATCGCGACGGGCCCGGGCACCCCGATCACTGCATTGCGAGGCCTGTGGGTGTACGACGGTCACTGGGTGCTGGAAGCCGCCAGGATCACCGAAATACGGCAAACAAACGGCATCACGGACAATGCGGTTGGGCAGATCATTGTGGATGGGCGATTGTTGAATGAAAGCCTTGGATATGAAGAGGCATTTAGTTTCCAGACGTTAAACGACCGGCCGTTCTATTTCTTCAAGAGGAATGGCAAGATCGGAGTTTCCTACGATTGGGTGGAAATACCGCTCGCATACGACCAGGTGCCGCATTACGGGTGCTGCAGCGCGGGGACCTTGAACCCGCATCAATACCAGGACATGCTGGATTTTTTGGCTGTAAGAGATGGCAACTGGTATTACGTTGAAATTGGCGTATTCAAACAACCATGAGAAGCAACTCCTGGCTATTCGGTTTCATCCTGGTGGCGGCGTGCGGGACGGCCAGGCCGGCTCCGGCCAGCACCCCGAGGGATATGGCAGCGAACGAAACACTGCCACCAAAAGCCACACCCTCTTCAACTGTCATTGTCAAACCCACGGATACCCTGGTGGTAAGCACCCTTACGCCCGAGGCAACGTACACGCCGTGGATATTCCCTTCCGGATTGAGCATCGAGGAACACCCACTGGCAAAAGCACCTGAGATCGAGCCGCTGGTAATCCTTCCATTGGAAGCCCTGACACAAACCCAATTGGTGGAAAAGCATATGAACGAATGGGTCAAACCCCTTTCGCCTCATGAATATTACAGCATCGGGGGAGGGGACGTATGGGTAATGCAAGGCAAGGATAAATTGGAAGCAGTCTGGGCGCCAATGGGAAATGGGAAAGTGATTGCCCAAGTAACTCGCAATGGGAAAATCATTTTCTCGATCCCGATCAATCCTCCCGCGGTCGGCTCGCCTTTGAGGGTTTTGAGCGTTTATGATAATCACTGGGTATTCGAAGTGGCAAAGGAAAAAACCTCCACCGCAGCCAACACCCAACCGGTGGACTCGTTTTTCTCGGGTGAAATCTTTATCGACGGCCAATCGCTTGACCAACTGCATGGTTATGACGAATCCTTCGGTTTCCAGACCATCCAGGGCAGACCGTTCTATTTTTATAAACGGGATGGTAAAACCGGGATTTCTTACGATGGGCAAGAAATCGCACTTGGCTACGACGGAGTCTGGCATTACGGATGTTGCAGTGGGGGCGAGTTGAACCCGCGCATGGCACAAGCCATGATTGGCTTTTTCGCCTGGCGCGGAAAGCAGTGGTACTACACCGAGATCGGCGTATTCGGACAACCGGGAAGGAACTGAAAATGAAAACACATTGGCGTTGGATTAATCTCACTTCAATCATACTGTGCATTTTTATTCTGGCAGGCTGCCAGGGCAAACCGCGGCCGACAACGGCCGCAACAGCAGCCGCAAAGGCTACGGTAACCCTATCGGTGCAGGCCAGGCCGGCAAACAGCCCGCAGATATTGCACCAGTCCCCCATCCTGGGAGAGAGGCTGGAGCTTACTCCCACAATCCAGATCAGCTTTGATCGGGCCATGAACCAGGCCAAGACTGCTGCAGCCTGGTCATTCGTCGATGGAGCGAACCAGCCGGTAGCGGGGGCGGTCAGCTGGCTAAACGATAGAACGCTGCAATTTAAGCCTGACCAGACACTCCTGCCTGCCAAACCTTACTCGGCCCTGCTCTCAACCGGAGCCGAAGGCGCGGACGGCAGCAAGCTGGCTAACGAACTCCGGATTGATTTCCAGACCACGGATGCACTGGTGGTGGGACAGGTCTTCCCGACAGATGCCGCTAATGGAGTGGATATCAAGAATGCCATCACGGTGATCTTCAACAAGCCGGTCGTGCCACTGTTGAGCCTGGAAGACCAGGCGAACCTGGCCAGCCCGATCGAGATCAGCCCGGAGGTGGCGGGAAACGGGACATGGGTCAGTTCCTCGGTGTACGTCTACCAGCCGACCACGGGACTGCGCAGCGGAACGAACTACCTGGTGCAAGTCAAGAGCGGGTTGAAAGACACCACCGGCAGCACCCTCGAGCAGAACTACGTCTGGGGCTTCATCACCGGCTCGCCGAAAGTGACCGATTTCTCGCTCAAAGATACCGGCAAGGCCACGGATAATAAAAGCATGCTGCTCAACCAGGCCTTCGTGCTGACTTTCAGCCAGGCGATGGACGAGAAGAGCGTGGCGGCGGCGCTGCACCTGCGCAACCGGGAGACCCAGGCCGATTTTCCGGTTAAATTGTCGTGGCAGGATGGGGATACCAGCCTGACCATTACGCCCGTTGGACGGTATGCCATTGCCAGTTTCTACGACCTGACCATAGATAGTTCCGCGAAAGCCCAGGACGGGGGTACGCTGCTGCAAAGCTACACGCAACAATTGGCCACCATCCCGCTGCCGCGGGTTGTGGCGGCCTCCCCGCAATCCGGGAAACAAGCCAGCTTTTCAAATTCTTTGTATATCGATTTTGCCTCGCCTATGAGCCTGGACAGTCTTAAAGGCCGGCTGGTGATCTCGCCGGAACCCAAGCAGCCGGTGGAGCTGAATTATGATGATTTCGTAAACAGATTATATGTCTACGGTCTGGTGCCCTCCACGAAATACGTGGTGCGCCTGCTACCCGGGGCGGCCGACATTTACGGCTATACCATCAACAGCGAATACTCCTTCGGCTTTGAGACAGCCGGGCTGGACCCGTCTGCAGACCTGCTGGTGCCATATTATCCGCTGGTCTACCGGGCCAAGGGGGAGAAAGCGGTCTTTTTCGAATATACCAACCTGACATCGGCAAAGATCTCGCTTTATTCCCTGTCCTACCAGGAATTCGCCAGCCTGCTGCAAGACAACTCGCGACTGACTGCCTTCAATACATATAGCAAAACGCCGGTGGAGGAATGGACACCGGCGCTAACGGCGGATCAGGATGCGGTCGGGCGGATCAAGCTGGACCTGGAAGCGAACGGTGCGCTCGACCCAGGCTATTACTTTATCGGCATGACAGCCGATCCGGTCGACCGGACAACTACTTACAACCAGGGCGCCATCTTTATCGTTGCCCCGGCCAACATGACGTTGAAAACCAGCCAGAGCGAGGCGCTGGCCTGGCTGGTGGACCAGGAAACCGGACAGCCCGTGCCGAACGTGCCGGTGATCTTTTATGACGATAAGATGAACATCGTGGGTCACGCGCAAACCGATGTGGATGGCCTGGCTTACGTGCAAAATGCGGCAAAAGTCAATTACGCACGCAGCGACGACCCAGCCCACCTGGCGATGACTGCCATGGAATGGGGCTCGGGGGTAAGCGAGGGGCAATTCGGCATCTGGACGGATTTTTACAGCCCGGTCTCGAGCAATTTCGCGTATGTCTACACCGACCGGGCGTTGTATCGCCCCGGCCAGACCGTCTTCTACAAAGGCGTGGTGCGCGCCAACGACGACCTGCATTACAGCCTGCCCAGCCTGAAGACAGTGGATGTGACCATCGACAACGACCAGGGCAAGCTTTACGAGGGCGCGGCCACCCTAACGCAGGATGGCAGCTTTTCGGGGAGTTTCCCGGTTGGCACAGATGCGCAGGTGGGCAACTACAACATCACCGTGCGGCAGGCAGCCGGGGATGACAACAGCCTGGGCGCTGTGCCCTTCCGGGTGGCAGATTACGTCAAACCCCAATTCCAGGTAACCACGCAGGTCACGCCTGCCACAGCGGTGGTGGGAGACCCGGTCAAATTCAGCCTGGATGCGGCGTACTATTCGGGCGGGAACGTCAGCAACGCCCAGGTGCAATGGTTCATGCAATCGTCCCCGACGGATTACTATCCTGTGGATGCATACAACCAGTACAGCTTCAGCGACTACGATTATTCCAATACCTATGCCTATGGCAGCGGACCCTCCAACAACTCGGTCATCCAGAATGGCAGCGGCACAACCGATGCGAACGGTCATTTTGAACTGGCCCAGACCGCCAGCCTGAACAATGCCAACACAGCCCAGCAGACTACCTTCAGCGTCAACGTGACGGATGTGGGCGGGAACCTGGTGGGAGACCACACCAGCCTGACCGTGTATGGCAGCGCGCTGCACCCAGGCATCCGCACGGAAGCCTATGTTGGGACGCAGGGGCAAGCCCAGACATTCCACATGGTGGTGCTGGACCTCAACGGAGAGCCGGTAGCCAGGCAAGCCGTCAGCGTGCAGATCGTCAACCAGCAATGGTTCAGCGTGGCCAAGCAGGATGCTAATGGCGTTTCGCAATGGGTGACCTCGGTCAAGAACATCCCGGTCAGCACGGTTTCCGCCGTGACGGACGCGGACGGCCTGGCGCAGGCGACCTTTACCCCGGCGCAAGGCGGGGAATTCAAGGCTATTGTGACCGTACTGGACAACCGGGGGCGCAGCAGCAAGGCTTCCGCCTACCTGTGGGTCTCCAGTACCAGTTATATCGCCTGGCAGCAGACGAATGACCGCAGCTTCCAGTTAATCGCCGACAAGAAATCCTACAACCCGGGCGACACGGCGCGCATCCTGATCGCCCAGCCCTTCCAGGGGGAAGAGTATGCCCTGTTGACACTGGAGCGTGGCCATATTTACGAGAAAAAGGTGATCAAGCTGGACAGCAACAGCACGGTGTATGAACTACCGATCACGGCCGATATGGCGCCGATCATGTACCTGACGATCACCGTAGTCAAGGGAGCAGACGGCCAGAACCCGGCCGATTTCAAGGTGGGCATGGCCAGCCTGAATGTCAATCCCAGCCAGCAGACCTTGAATGTCAGCATTACCAGCGATAAATCGAACGCCAAGCCGGGCGATGAAGTAACCTATAACGTGGTGACGAAAGACCTCTCGGGCAAGCCGGTGCAGGCAGACGTGTCACTTGCCCTGATCGACAAAGCGGTGCTGGCCCTGGCGCCATCCAACAGCTTGACCCCGCTGGCGGCGTTCTACCCGATCCGCTCTTTAGGGGTACAAACTGCCAGCTCAATTGTGGTGAACGCCGAAGATTTCAACGCCAATTACCAGGAAACCTCACCGGGCGGGGAACACAGCGGAGGCGGAGGAGGCAAAGGCAACGACGCCCTGGGCATCATCACCGTGCGCGAGAACTTTAAAGATACGGCGTTCTGGCAAGCGCAGGTGCTGACCGGCACTGACGGGCAGGCGCAGGTAAAGGTAAGCCTGCCGGATAACCTGACCACCTGGCAGATGGATGCACGTGCCATCACCGACGACACGCAGGTGGGCGAGGCCACCCAGGAGATCCTGAGCACCAAGTCGCTCTCGCTCGACCTGCAAACGCCGCGCTTCTTCGTAAGCGACGACCAGGCGCAGATCGGGGCCGTGGTACATAACAATACCTCCGGCGCCCTGGCGGTTAAAGTGACCCTGACCAATGCCGCAGGGGTAACGCTCCAATCAGATGCAACCCAGACGGTGCAGGTGCCGGCGCAACAGCAAGCCTACGTGACCTGGAATCTGATCGTACAGAGCGGCGTCACGCGGGTGGACCTGGCCGCGCAGGCAGAGGGGGGCGGGTACAGCGATGCCACCACTCCCGCGCTGGCGACGCTGCCTGGACAAGGCCTGCCGGTGCTGGCGTACCACGTGACTGAAACGGTCGGCAGCGCGGGGGCCCTGACGAGCGCCGATTCGGTGACCGAGCAGGTGCTCCTGCCGCAAGGATCGGACAATGGCACATCCAGTTTGACAGTGGATAGCTCCCCCTCGCTGGCAGCTTCGATGGTGGGCGGCTTGACTTACCTGCAGGATTATCCATACCTGTGCATGGAACAAACCGTTTCGCGCTTCCTGCCGAATTTGCTGAGCCTGCGGGCGCTGAACCTGGCGGGAAAATCTTCAAGCACTTTACAGAAAAACCTGGACGATAATGTGCTGCCGGCGCTCCAGCGCATCAACAGCAACCAGAACTCGGATGGCGGCTGGGGGTTGTGGCCGGGTTCGCCCAGCCAGCCCACCACCAGCGCTTACGTAATCATCGGGCTGGTGGAGGCGCGCAAATCGGGGTACACCGTATCAGATAGCGTGCTCACGAATGGTCTGAACTACCTCAGCGCCAATTTGCCAGATATCAGCTCGGGGCAGGAATCCTGGCAGAACAACCAGGCGGCCTTTATGCTGTTCGCCCTGGCGCAAGGCGGACAACCGGCGGATGCCAAGGCGACCGACCTGTACGCAAGCCGGGGTAATCTGGATATCTATGGGCAGGCCTTCCTGATGCAGGCCATGTACATCTCCAATCCAAAAGATGAACGGATCCAAAACCTGCTTTCCGCCATCAATTCGGCGGCGGCGAAATCGGCCGCCAGCGCCTGGTGGAATGAAAAGAGCGTTGATTACTGGAACTGGAACACGGACGAACGGACGACTGCCATCGTGCTTAATGCCTTGATCCAGGTCGATCCGAAGAACGCACTGATCCCGAACGGCATACGCTGGATGATGAAACAAAGCAGCGCCGGGCACTGGTATTCCACGCAGGAGACCGCCTGGAGCTTGATGGCACTGACGAACTGGTTGAGTTATTCCGGGGAGTTCCAGACGGACTTCCCGTATGCGATCGGGCTGAATGGGCAGGTGCTACAATCCAGCCAGGCGAATTTGGGCAATTTGATGGAAACGAATACTTTACACATTACAGCAGATAAACTACTGGCCGACTCGCTCAATTCCGTGGTGCTGACACGCGGCAGCGGTCCGGGCGCGCTGTATTACGACGCCTACCTGGATACCACCCAGCCGGTGGCATCGGTAACTGCGCTGGACCAGGGCATCATCGTATCGAGGCAGTATTTTAAGCCCGGCGATACCAAAACCCCGGTCACCCAGGCCCAGCGCAACGACCTGGTGCAGGTGCGCCTGACGGTGGTGGTCCCGAACAGCCTGCACTATGTGGTGATCGATGACCCGCTGCCAGCCGGACTGGAGGCAATCGACGCCTCCCTGCAAACCTCCCAGCAGGTGCCTGATAGCTACACAAGCCAGGATTACGATCAATATGGCTGGGGCTGGTGGTACTTCTACTATAAGCAAATCTACGACACGAAAGTGGTCATGTCGGCGGATTACCTGCCGGCCGGCACATATGTCATGACCTACATGGCGCGGGCCAGCAGCGCGGGGAATTTCAACGTACTGCCGGTGACAGCCAGCGAATTCTACTTCCCGGATGTAGCCGGGAGGAGCGCCGGCAGCACGTTTATGGTGAAGCCGTAGAGAGCGATGAAACGCAACCAGAAAATCTTCCTGTTTGGTATTCTGGCAATATTGCTCCTAATGGGAGGCCTGCTGGCATACGTGTTCGCGGGACTGCCAGCGGTGAGCTCCCTGCCCCAACACCTGCGGCAACCCAGCCTGCGCATTACCGACCGGAATGGACGCCTGCTCTACGAAGTGCTGCCCCCGGACAGCGGGGTGCATGCGGTGGTATCGCTCGAGCGGTTGCCCACCTGCATGAAACAGGCCACCCTGGCGGCCGAGGATGAGAACTTTTACACGAATTCCGGCGTGGATTTCGAGGGGATCCTGCGGGCTTTTTGGATCAATTTTCAAGGCGGGGAGACGCTGGCGGGCGGCAGCACCATCACACAGCAGGTGGCGCGCAGCCTGTTGCTGCCGGATGAAAGCAACCAGCGCACCCTGCGGAGAAAGCTGCGCGAGGCGCTGCTGGCATGGGAACTGGCGCGGCATTATTCCAAGAACGATATCCTGGCGCTTTACCTGAACCAGACTTACTACGGCAGTTTCGCTTATGGGGTGGAAGCGGCTTCCCAGACCTATTTCGGCAAGCCGGCGGCAGACCTGTCGCTGCCTGAATGCGCTCTGCTGGCCGGCCTGCCCCAGGCACCCAGCCTGTACAATCCCTTTTCCAACCCGGACGGGGCGTCCAAGCGCCAGCAGGTGGTGCTGGGACTGATGAAAAAGGATGGATTCATCAGCGAGGCAAAATACCAGCAGGCCCAGGCAACCCCGCTGAGTTACAACGCGACACCCTTCCCGATCAATGCGCCGCACTTCGTCTGGATGATCAAGGACCAGGTGGACAGCCTGTTCGAAAGCGGGCAACTGGACCGGAACGCCAGCCTGGTGGTGCGCACCACGCTGGACCTGGATATCCAGCGCATCGCCGAGGCGGCGATTGCACGCCAGATCGCCAAGTTCAAGAATGCCCAGGGGGGCATCGATATGCATGTGAACAACGCCGCCGTGGTGGTGCTGGATCCGCGCACGGGCGAGATCCTGGCGCTGGTCGGCAGCGCGGATTATTTCAATGAAAGCATCGATGGTGCGGTCAATATGGCCATCTCGCCGCGCCAGCCCGGTTCAGCGTTCAAGCCGCTGATCTATGCGGCGGCTTTCGATCCGCAATCCAGTTCGCCCTGGACCGCGGCCACGCCCATCCTGGACGTGCAGACGGTATTTACCGGCCAGGACGGTAAGAGCTACATCCCGCAGGATTACGACACGCTCGAACATGGGATCGTGCCGGCCCGGGTCGCGCTGGCTTCTTCATTAAATATTCCGGCCGTCGCCACGCTCAACAAGGTGGGCGTGGGCAACATGGTCAGCCTGGCGCACCGGCTGGGAATTGCATCGCTGGGCGACCCGAACGAATTCGACCTCTCGCTGGCGCTGGGCGGCGGGCAGATGAGCCTGCTGGAACTGACCACGGCGTATGCCACGCTCGCCAACCGGGGATATTACCCCGGGAATAGCGCCATCCTGGATGTGCGGGACGCGGATGGAAATCTCCTGTATACGCAGAAGAAAGCCCCGCAGACGCAGGTATTCGACGAACGGGTGGCCTGGCTGGTCAGCGACATCTTGAGCGACGATCCGGCGCGCCAAATCGGGTTCGGGTTGAACAGCACACTCAAGCTGGACCGCCCGGTGGCGGTCAAGACCGGCACCACCTCGAATTTCCACGATAACTGGACGGTGGGCTACACGCCCAGCCTGGTGGTAGGCGTGTGGGTGGGGAACAGCGATTACCAGGCCATGCAGGATGTGAACGGGCTGACTGGCGCGGCGCCGATCTGGCAGGAAACCATCCGGGCGATCCTGCAAAACCGGCCGGTGGAAAACTTTGTGCGCCCGGCGGATATGCTGCAATTGAACGTGTGCACCTATTCCGGGCTGCTGCCGACCGCCTTATGCGACAAGACGCACCTGGAATGGTTCATCCCTGGCACCCAGCCAACCCAACCAGACAATATCTACCGGCAAGCCTGGGTTGACTCAACCACCGGCCGGCTGGCAGACCAGGCCACACCGCTCGACCAGCGCCGGCAGGTCATCGTCCTGGACATCCCGCCGACGGCCCAGCGCTGGGCGCATTCCCAGGGAATCCAGCTGCTCTCCGACCTGAGCGCGGCGCCGGCGGCTGGATCCCAAGCCGGGGAACTGGTGATGATCTCACCCGAGCCTGACAGCACCTACCGGATATCGGACAAGCTGGCCCTGAGCGACCAGCAACTGCCAATCGAAACCAGCGCCGGGCCGGGCGTGAGTGACATCTCGCTGTGGATGGATGGGAGGCAGTTGGGCAAGTGTGCGGCGGCGCCTTACCTGCTGTGGTGGCAGCTTACGGCGGGCACGCACCAGTTCTGGGGGGAGGGAGTGGCCCCGGATGGAGGTGCGGTGAGGAGCGAGGTGGTGGACATTACAGTGACGAAATGACCAAAAAGATAACCACGACAGACACACGTGTGCCTGCCTGCGCCAGCCTGTCCTGGACGGACAGTCCAGGGTACCGCAGATACAGGTGCGGCACAGTGCAGGCGAAGGATACGATGTCAAATTCCGGAGGAATAAATGCATATCAATAATAAACTCTGGATGATGAGTGTTGTCCTGCTGCTGGGATTGGCTGGGTGTGGAACGCTCAGGCAAGCCAACCCACAACCAACCAAAATGTCACCAAGCGGAGCCATTGTTATAACAGGTGTAGCCAGCATGTTACCAGCGGCCGAAGCAACGCTCACGCCTTCACCCATTCGTTACGCCACAGAGGCAAAGCTGATATTTGCTGATTCGGCAACGCTGGCTCCATTCCCTACACAATATCTGGAATATTGGGATTTAAGTGCTGCCCAAAAGGCCATCTGGTTCCCGGTGGGACTGCCCAATTCCATCCCAGAAGACCTGCCGTTCTACAAGGCCTGGATTTCGGACTATGCCGATGGAAGCGAGAACATCCGGGTGTTATACATGGAGCCGGGCAATCCCCTGGATGCGAACCTGAAATCCATCGACATCCAGATGATCAAGACAAATCAGCCGATCACCCTGGATTCGATCACACACCAATTCAAGGAAATGCCCCATGATGTTCGTGAAGTACCGGTACGTGGACAAACCGGCTTCAGCTACTGGATTTCTTCCGTGGCGGCGGGTAACTCGGCCGTGCTCACCTGGCGCGAAGGGACGGTCAATTTCCGAATCTCTGTTTCAGGCGATTGGCCTCAACCTGATGCAAACCAACCACATGCATTGGATGAAGTGATGCTCAAGATTGCGGAGGCCCTGCAAACCAAACCGTAAGCGGAAGTGGTTAATGACTTAAGTTGCAAAATCAGCCGTACCGT
>Ga0182027_10007241_pt1 | contig 16406 bp, 20 predicted proteins | sample 712E1DmetaG_FD_121300 | JGI IMG/M metagenome (GOLD analysis project Ga0182027, IMG submission 121300) | Permafrost microbial communities from Stordalen Mire, Sweden - 712E1D metaG (Illumina Assembly) | ecosystem: Environmental > Terrestrial > Soil > Wetlands > Permafrost | place: Sweden... | reverse complement strand
GCTTGACATTAAGATATGATCCGAAGAGATTTAAGAAAGGTTCCCCATACATTACTCGGCAGTTAACTGCACACAGAAAATTTCTTGTCAAGGCACGCGAGGAGTTACCAGAAGCTTACAGAGAATTGCATGAAACTTTAGATAATGAGAATGATCTGAAAAGAGTGATATCATTTGTTCCAGATATAATATTAAGCTTACTTATCGATATCACTAAACTGACTGTTGCTCCATCTGCTTGGATTAAGTTTCGAACTTTAAAAGATCAACTTATAAGAGATATTCAAAGCATAGATGCGTTTTCAATAATGTATGCATCATTAGAAACAACCGTGGATTATGGAAAAGATCTTATTGATGAACAATTGTCAAAGCCTAAAAGCAGGATGAGAAAATCAGTCAGGAATGATCTGATGGAATGGAGAAAGATTCAGGTCGAACTATCTTTTGTATATTCAACATTGTCTAATACTTATGGAAATATAACTCAAGTGGCTCAAAGGGCTTATGACTTAGCATTTCCAGATTCTCGCACATGATTTAGTAATGTTATACGGTCCTATTGATTCTTCTTGATTTTTTATATGCCCTATAGACAAGGAATATTGCACCACCCAGGACAAGAATAATTATGCCTATCAAAGAATATGTCTTATTCTTCTGGTTCGGGGATTCATATACTATCATTCCTGTAAGCTGGGTAGCGTTCTGATGAGAATAATTCAGAGTATTATCTTCAAGATCAGCATCTATGCCTCTGTATCCTGTTCCATATGTAATGGATTCTATTGATTCTATACTGGCATTCTTGCAGTCAATAAATATATCTTTTTTTTCTATGGCATCTATCCCTTCAGCCATAAATGAGAGATTGCCGCAGTCTAAGATCTTCAGAGGCAAGACAATAGATACAAGAGAATATTTTTTTCCTGAAATCTCTTATCCTTAAATTTTTCTGGAATCGCATCATCAAGTATGTAAAAAATATTTGTTTAATAACATTAATTGAAAGGTTCTCGGATTATGTCCGAAGATGCTGAAAATCCTACGCTTCTCCATAGAATAATATCTATAGAATAATCCATAGGACAAGGTAGCTGATAAATCATCAGAATCCATCAAAAACATTATAAATAACAACTCTTAAAACTGCTATATGCCTCTTGGCACAGAAAAAAGGGATGAGGATCTGAGTAGTTATACTGCGCTGTCTTTGCAGGATATATATTCTAGGCTCGGTGCAGATTCTGCTGGCCTCTCTAGTGCATCAGCTCAGGAGAGATTGGATAAGTTTGGTAGCAATCTTCTTGAAGAAAAAAAGAAGTCAGTGATAATACTGGAATTCTTGAAATATTTCAAAAGCCCGCTCATAATAATCCTTATCATCGCAGCGCTTGCATCAGCATTTTTTGGGGAGACCCTGAATGCCACGATAATAGGTCTTATGATAATCTTGAGCATTGTCCTCGATTTTTATCAAGAGCATACTGCAGAAAAGGCTGCAGAGAAACTCAAAGAGACAGTGAAGACGATGGTTGTCGTGCTTCGTGACAGTAAGAATTCAGAGATAAGGATTGATGATGTAGTTCCAGGAGATGTCATAGAGCTCAGTGCAGGAGATATAGTCCCTGCAGATGGGCGCATCATCAGTTCAAAAGATTTCTTTGTGAATCAATCTGCACTTACAGGAGAATCATTTCCAATAGAAAAGGTGGGTACAGATCAGATAGCAGGTTCTTTCGACAATATTATCTTCATGGGCACCAATGTCATATCAGGCACTGCGACAGCGATTATCTTGCGCACAGGAAAGTCTACAGAATTCGGGAAGATATCAAAAAAGCTTGCTGCAAAGCCCCAGGACACAGAGTTTGAGAAAGGCATAATGAATTTCAGCCAGTTGATACTCAAGGCCACGATATTTCTTGTGCTGTTCATTTTCTTGTTCAATGCAATACTGAAAAAAGATGTCCTAGAATCATTCCTTTTCGCAATAGCTGTCGCTGTAGGATTGACGCCAGAATTGCTGCCTATGATATTGTCAGTTAATATGGCCCGTGGTTCTATGAAGATGGCAAAGAAAGGTGTCATAGTAAAAAGGCTCTCATCAATACCTAATCTTGGCAGCATGGATGTTTTGTGCACAGACAAAACAGGGACGCTGACAGAAGACAAGATAAGGCTAGTAAAATACATTGATTATAAAGGGAAGGATTCTGAAAAAGTATTGTTGTATTCTTATCTCAATAGCTTTCATCAGACAGGGATAAAGAACCCGTTAGATCAGGCAATACTCGAGTTTAGAAAACAAAACATTGCAGGCTATGAGAAGATTGATGAGATACCGTTTGATTTCATAAGAAAAAAGATGAGCGTGGTAGTTGAGGAAACAAAAAAGAAAAAAAGGCTCATAATAGTCAAAGGCGCTCCTGAAGAGATACTCAAGTCGTGCAAGACATATTGCAGCGATAATAGTTGCTCGGCACTTGATGCAAAGGCAAGAGCAAGAGTCAATAAACAATACGAACTGCTGAGCAGCCAGGGCTATCGGGTGCTGGCTGTCGCCGTAAAACCTGTATCGAATAAAAAGAAAGTCTATGAGAAATCTGATGAGACAGAGCTTGAACTGCTAGGATTTATCGCATTCTTGGATCCTGCAAAGCCTGACGTCAAAGATGTATTGCAGGAAATAGATAGGATGGGAATTGAGGTCAAGGTAATAACAGGAGACAATGAGCTCGTGACAAAAAAGATATGCGATGACATAAATCTTCCAGTAAAAGGCGTGCTTCTCGGGACAGACATAAATAATTTGACAGATGATGCATTAAGGGTTGTGGTGGAAAAGACCACGATATTTGCAAGGGTCAGTCCAGACCAGAAGACCAGGATAATCACGGCATTGCAGGCAAACAATCATGTTGTAGGATATATCGGCGATGGGATAAATGATGCGCCATCGCTGAAGATTGCTGATGTAGGAATATCTGTAAATAGTGCTGTTGATGTTGCAAAAGAATCTGCCTCGATAGTGCTTACGCATAAAAGTCTTAATGTGCTAAAAGAGGGGATTGTCGACGGAAGAAAGACCTTTGGTAACACCATGAAATATATCATGATGAACCTTTCTTCTAATTTTGGCAACATGTTCTCTGTCGCTGGCGCTGTGCTCTTCCTGCCGTTTCTCCCCATGCTCCCTATACAGATATTGCTCAATAATTTCCTCTATGATTTCTCTCAGATAACAATACCTACAGACAATGTGGATAAGTCTATGACTGACAGGCCGAAGAGATGGAACATGGCTTTTGTGAAAAAATTCATGATATTTTTCGGGCCCATAAGCTCAATATTTGATTTTCTGACATTTTTCATAATGTTTTACCTGTTCAAGGCTCCGCCTGCATTATTCCAGACAGCATGGTTCATGGAATCATTAGCGACACAGACGTTAGTCATCTATATAATACGGACTAAGGAGACTCCATTTTTTGAGAGCAATCCGAGCAAATATTTGATAATCAGCACCCTTGCTATTTTTGTAATAGGGTGGATACTTCCATATACATTCATAGGGACATTTTTCGGATTTGCACCATTGCCGATAAGAATGGTTTTGGTATTATTGGGGCTTGTGCTGTCATATCTGATGATGGTCGAGATATTGAAAAGATATTTCTATAGGAAAAATGATTTCTGAAGGATATCAATCAGATCAGAATATTTTCAAAAGGATTATGTCCGGAGGGATTATGACTACTTTATAATAGGTATAAATCAAAACATTTAAAAATTAGGGTGTATTTCTTATATTGAGGATAAAATGTCAAGAGAATATATGAAATTACCTGAACAACCATATATAAAAGATTCTGGATTTATTACCACAGTTTATGGTACGATGATAGCAAGAGTCGGGATTCATGGCTCTAGCGAAAGAAAGCCATTATCTGTTGCATTCGAATTATATCATTTCAAGGACTTCGGACAAAGATCATCTGGAAATTGGCTTGTCGGGATAATACCTGGGATAGTATCATCTGCAAATACTGGTAGATTAGTGGCAAGACATGAAACAGATATCCAGCATAGTGCATCGAATATCAAATTAAAAGAAGATACTGATTTATCTGATGATGTCGCTACAGCATTTGCTCATTCACAACATACTTCTTCTGACTCTAGCAGTCCTGGATTATTGTTCACACCAGATCAAATAGTGATTATGTTTGGTCCATTATATGATTCTGCAAGAAAAGAATCACATGACGCGTGGAGGGAATATACTCTTTCTCAAGAAAGAACTCCCTCTAGAAAACATTAACTTTCATTTAATATCTGGGCAGCGTGGATATATTAGAAATCGGATCTGTTGTGATTGCATCATTAAAAGGATATAAAATTTCTATAGGAAGAATGATTTCTGAGCTATTCAAACTAATAATTTTCTGTTAAACCGCTCTGTCATGACCAGCATCTGCAGATTTGCTGTGGCATAATTGCAGAAATAATCTATAGCTTCTCTTAAAACTACTCTCATCTCATCAGGTGTTGTCCTATCTTTCTTAAAACCTATCTGATACAATAAGTCTCTTTGACCCTCTTTTGATTTATCTGTGTTCAAAACCCGCTGATGATTAGAAATTGGAGAATTTCTGAAAAATTGACTCATCTGTTCAGCATCAGGGAGTACATTCATTTTAGGATCTTGAATCCATGACGGTAGACCATAATTCAATGTGAGATATATATTGTTGTACTCTGGCTGATCTGAGTCGTTGTCTGATTGCTCTAATCCGATTTGAATAGAAAAATTATTCCCCTTTTTTCTATATCTTAGGACCTCATCTTTTTTAGGACTTAAGCTTTGAAATCCTAGAGTATCCAAATCAACAGTCAATTCATCTGCAATGTCTTCAATTCGGGTATACTTTTTTGCCATAAAAAACGCCAACAATGCGATATTTATAAATTTTGTGGTTTGTAACTACTACAAAAAGACTAAAATATTAATAATATCTGTTCGAGAATTTCATATGCGTTCTATTCTGATTGCCAGCAATCCATATTTTTTTATCTTTTCTTCTGAATAATGCCATGAATGATTCAATAATTGCTGCTTGCCGTGGAACCTTGGTCCCCAATATTCTAATGGCGTCGCTTCAACCAATTCTTTGATTGTTTTATATTTGTCTAATCCTGCCACCCTGACTTCTATCTTCTCGACGCACTCAGGTCTTTTACAGAATATGATAGTATCACCTAAATTTATCTTCTGGCGTTTCTCGTCATTCAATCTCAATTCTACCTTTTTTGATCCAGACTTCATCTCTTCAAACAATATAGGTTCTAAGCGCATTTCATGTTTCATAGGATTAAGAGATATTATTTTATTTTTAAATTAATCGGCATTCGCTTTATCCTTTGCACAATATTTATTAATGAGGATAATAGATGATCATGATGCGATACGAATCCAAAAAAATAATCGATTCCTATATGTCAAAAGTTGAAGAGCATTGGTTTACGATGTATACTCCGATCATAAAATATCTGGGAGACATCAGGAATAAAAGGATTCTTGACATCGGTTGCGGTACTGGCGACCTCGCAAACGAACTTGCAAAAAAATCCAAGTATGTTTTAGGCATCGATTCATCAAAAAAATGGATATCTTATTGCAAGAAGAATCATCAAAGAGAGAATCTGGAGTTCAAAAATCAGTCAGCTCAAGATATAAATAAGATAAGATCGGCGTCTTTTGATGTGATAGTAATAAATATGGTCTTAATAAACATACCTAATAAGCAAGACATCATAAAGATATTCGATGAGGTTGGAAGGATTTTGAAGAATTCTGGAGAATTGATATTTAGCGACCTGCATCCTATATGCAAGATGACGCCTAAAGAAGGCTTCAGAAGACAGTATTATCCAAAGGATTTCTCATATTTCAAGAATGGATCGAATTTTTTTGCAATAGTTGCGACTCCTGACAATAAGGAGATAAGATTTGTGAACAAACATTGGACACTAGGATTCTATACAGATTCATTGAGCAGAAATAATCTGTTCATCCAAAAGATAATAGAGTCAGATTATCCTAAGAATGCTCCTAAAAAATTCCATAGATATCCATTTCCAGAGTATATGATATTTTGCTGTAAAAAATTATAGAATCCATAAAAATCAGAAAACTCCTTCTAGCACGGTTGCGCATTTCTTGCACTTATTAGGTCTTAGTCTCGAACTCATCTTATGCGCGGGTTAGATGGCATCTTATCGATAATTTTATATATAATAATTGTCTTGTTTAGTATATGAAAATAAGATTTGGACTTCTTGCAGTAAAAAATCCGATCGAAAAAATGTTTGAAGTGGCAAGTCAATCAGGCATTTCACACATTGAAATCGACCTGATAAAGGATCATTCTTATGTTGAATCATTCGGCTTAAAAAGAATCGCTAAGATAAAAAATCTTGCCAAAAAATTTGATATATCTATAAGTTTGCATATCCCTTACACTATCAATCCTTCAGATAGAATTCCGATGATTAGAAAAGCGAATGTTGAATATCTAAAAAAATGCATTCTTTTGGCGCATAACCTCAAAGCAACCCATATAACGACTCACTTAGGGTATTGCAATGGTTTGCCATCTTGGGACTGGATGAGAAAGCAAGCTTTAGATAGATTGGTCTTATCCTTAGAAGAAATTCTTCCATTGTGCAAAAAATATGATGTAATCCTCGCCTTTGAAAATGTGAATCCTATGCCGAAAGATTCTGAATTTTTTTATCTGGGGGACAATATGCGAGATTTAGATTATCTATACGGTCGAATCAAAACACCATTCTTTAAGTTGTGTTTAGATACGGGGCATGCAAATACGAATGAAGGTCCGATGCGATACTTAAGAAAATTTAGGGATAAGATTGTGGCTATCCATGTTCATGACAATAAAGGCAAGTACGACGAACATCTAGCAATAGGTGAGGGAAATATTGATTGGAAGAATTTTTCAAAAGAATTGAAGAGGATAAAGTTTTATGGTCCTTATATTTCAGAGGTCTTCTCAAGAACTCCAAAAGAGACTAGAGAAGATTTTGAAAAATATTCCAGATAATATATCAGAACACTCCACCCAATACTGTCTTGCATTTCTTGCACTTATTATGTTTTGGGCCAGTCAATCCGACGATGTTTGCTGTATAATGCACTCTTTCTATCAGTAGTGTCTTGCATTTTTTGCAGTAGGTATTATCATTGATTCCAAGATTTCCTATGTAAACATTTCTTAGGCCTGCTTTCAATGCTATCTCTTTTGCTTTCTCTAGCGTCTCAACTGGTGTCATAGGAGAATCTGCTTCATAGTAGGGGAAGAACCTAGAGAAATGTAGTGGGATATTCTTATCAAGCTTTGCAATCCAATCGCACATCTTTTTTATCTCAGAGAAATCATCATTGAGCTTTGGAATCAAAAGATTGGTGAGCTCAAGCCATACCTTGTGTTTATTTTTCTTATTATATGCTGCAATGATCTTTATAGTTTTTAGGACTGGCTCAAGCGATGCGTTCGCATATTCTTTATAGAATTTTTCATCAAATGCCTTGAGATCTATGTTTGCAGCATCTATATATGGCAGCAACTCTTTTAGCGGCTCCTCATTTATGAATCCGTTGCTGACAATGGCATTCTTCAAACCTTTTTTATGTGCAAGCTTTGCAGTGTCTAGCATATATTCAAAGAATATTGTCGGCTCATTATATGTGTAGGCGATGAGCTTGGTATCATTCTCTTGAGCCATATCTAGGATGTCTTGAGGATTCTGCAGGAGCGGTCCAGGTCCTAATGATTGCGCATCTGCCCTTGAGATGTCATAATTCTGGCATCCTTTGCAAAAAAGGTTGCAGCCAAAAGTCCCAAGCGACAAAATTCTCTGTCCCGGATAGAAATGATATAATGGTTTTTTCTCTATAGGATCTATATTTACTGAGCAGGGCTTTCCATAGACGAGTGAATAAAGCTTTCCATCAATATTTTTCCTTGTCTTGCATAATCCGACCCTGTCTGGATGGAGTATGCAGTTATGTGGACAGAGCATGCATTGCACCCTACTCTTGTCTAACGTCTTAAAATATTTATTGACCTTGAATTGTTCGTCTGCCATGACACTGTAACAATGTCTTTGATTATAAACATTTTTATTTCTTCATGAAACATTAAAGCGTCGAAGAGTTTATTTTCACCATTCTATAATAATAAGAAAACTTTTAATACTATTCAGAAATAATATCCTCTATATATCTATATTGGTGGGTGTATTGTAAAAAGGGGTGTATGATGGGTCTATTTGATTTTGCAAAGAAAAAACCTGCATTGCAGCCGGCACTATCTTCTAACCCAGAGGCGTTTGACCTAAATAAATTGCAAAGCGATCTGCCGTCAATAGATGGCACTTCATTGCCGCCGCTCGAAAGCCTGACAACAACAAGAACTGCAGCACCAATGGCTAATCCTGACCCGTTCGATATGGGCCAATTGCCGAGTCTTGGATCGATGGATGACCAAGAGCCTGCTGCGCAGCCAATGCAAAATCCGAGCATGTTCGGTTCAGTACAAAAATCTGATTCTGGGATGACTGTGAATGTCAAGCCTTTAGACTTCTCCATGCCAGAGACAGATGATGCGACGATGCTGAACCCTATGAAAGAAGCATCTATGAACCAGGATTTTGATGAAGACATAAACAAATTATTCCTGACTGATAATACTTGGCAAGAGCCTGATTGGAAGACATTTGAGCCATATCAGGCACCAGACATTGAGCCTCCGAACCCGAAAGATTTCGGGCTTGAGACATACAGTATGCAACAGGACGGCAGCACACAAGAGGCTGTACCGATCCCTTCAGATCTCCCCTCGTTTGATGAGCAGGGAAATGCTGTAGAACAGGTTTTTGAGAGGAGAGAGAAAAGAGAGGTGCCGTTCGAATTGTATGTGAGAGGCACACATTATAAGAATGTATTCCTAGAATTGACAAAAATAAATGAGTTGCTCAATACAGAAGATTCAAGCATAAACTTATTGTCAACTTATACTAAGACAGAGGATGATGCACTAAGCAAGGCAAAGGACAACATGGAATTCCTATATAAGAGGTTCATGTATATTGATAAGAGGATGTTTTCATAGAGGGTGATGCGAGATGAATGATAAAAATGTTCCTGTATTCGTGAAGATCAATGATTACAAAGATATCCTGGATATAGTGGATGTCATGAAACAAAAGCTTAAAGAGACTAAAGTGAGCCTTGAGAGGATAAAATCACTCAAGCAGGAAGAGGACCAGGAAATAATTGACTGGGAAAAGAATATTGCAGAGATCACAAAGAGACTATCTTATATCGATGCTGCATTTTTTGAAAACGAATGAAAATGGCGAAAAAAGAGCAACCGCAGGAAGATGAATCATATTTTGTCGCGATAAAGAGCCCTTTAGAGGTAAGAAAGCAGCTGCTCGAATCATCAAAAAATTCTATCCATTGTCTGCAGAATTACCAGAGGATATTATTGATAAGGCAGAAAAAACAGAAAGAGATTGCAGACATGAAAGAATCTGTGAAAGAATTGATTTATCTTAACAAGAAGCTCAATGAAAAACTGCCTAAATATAAAGTTGAACTGATGCAAGAGCCAAAAGAAGAGAAGCTCGAAGTGAAGAATCTGAAAGCGAAAAAATCAGTCAAACAGGCAAAGACTCCTGCAAGAGAGAAGACAGAGCTAGAGAAGCTAGAAGACTCATTATCCTCTATAGAGAACAAGCTACAGAATCTAAACAAATAATTCTAAAAGTATAATCAAATTTTTAAACCGCTAGAATTTTCTATTTATAGCCCATGCGGGGATACCAAAGTGGCCAAATGGGGTAGACTCAAAGTCGGAAAAACATTAACCACAAATCGCATATGATTTGATGAGTTATCTACTGGCTTAGTGCCTTCGAGGGTTCGAATCCTTCTCCCCGCACTTTTTTTTCTTAAATCGATAATTTTATATTATCTAGTCTTACTATGGATGCTATGGATAAAAAATTACTTGATTTCATGAAATCACAATATCCTCAAGATGATTGGAAACACCATATCTCTATTGTCATGAAGTATTCAAAATACTTGGCAGAGCTTGAACACGAAAATATCGAGATTGCTGAACTTTCTGCGCTATTGCACGACATTGGTGGCTATCGTCACGGATGGACAGATCATCACAAGACAGGCGCAATTGAAGCTGAAAAAATATTAAAGGATTACGGTTATGATAAAAAGATAATCGATAAAGTAAAGGAATGCATTGAAGCACACCCAACATCTGCTACCAATAATCCAAAAAATAAGTTGATAACAGTAATGAGAGATGCTGATACATTGGCGCATTTTGATGCAGTGCCTTGGTTGTTGTTCATAGGCCTTAAGAATGAAAAGAATTATAATGCTGCAATCAAATGGGTATCTGATAAGCTTGATAATGATTATAACCATAAATTGCATCTTGAAGAATCCAAGAGGATTGCAAAAGGTAAATACGCTGCTGCAAAGATTGTTCTAGGAAATTAATAAAATATTTATACTAGAGATTACTTACATCACTCAGTATAACATTGGTTTCATAAAATGGTATCTCTAGAACCATCAGCTTTCCGTGCTATCGTCACAGTGGTGTAAGCAGCCGCTTCTGAGAGCGGCTATTTTGTTCTTTTTCTCAAGTTCATAATATTTATCGAAGTTTTTTCGGAAGATTTACGATTTTGCGTCTTGAATCGATAATTTTATATTGTTTGATTCTACTATTGCTGTCATGAATGAATTAGTCAGCTATCTGATAAAAACCTATGATGCGAAAGCAGTGATACTTACAGGTTCAAGGGCTATCGGCGATAATAAGGAGGATGGTGATTATGATATATTCATCCTATCAAATACTAAAAAGAAGCAGGAGTTATATTTTAAGTTCAAACGAAATCCGAAATTCAGAAATATTGACTTAGATTTGTATATTAAACCATTGAATACTATTTTCAATTATGAAGAATATGGTTTAAAATTGATGTATTCGAAAATACTATATGACCCTCTTGGTTTAGCGAAGAGACTTCTAAAAGATGCAAAGAGATTCTATGATAAAGGACCTAAGATGTGGTCTAAGAACCATGCACTATCAAGAATAGATAAATCTGAAAGATATATCAAGAAAATAAAGTCTTGTCATAAATCAAAGCTATACGGCGAATTGATGATGAGAATATCTTGGCACTATACAGAAAACATCATTAACTGGTGGTTTGGAATTAGAAATCTCTGGCCCATGAGACCACAACAAGCTTTTAATTATATTAAAGAATACGATGCAGCTTTTTATAGCGCATTGTTGAAAATATATTCTGAAACTAATTATGCTACAAAAATCAAGGGCTTTGAGGATGCGCATAGATTATTATTCAATTCTAAAGAATTCAAGAGAATAGTTCGATAATATGTCGCTTTAGCAATTCCCTGGTTTTACTAGAATAATGTCTTTGTTCTTGCATGCCTCGCATCTATTGTCAAAATTTTGTGTGCATGGCTTGCCTGTGCATTGCTTTGTTGCTGGATCAGTAAAGCCGCAGACATTTGGCGCATCAGCATTCACATGGCACACTGTATAATACCTTTCTGAATCATCACAGTATGATCCTCCTTGTGCCCATGTTGGCGCCTCGCATCCGCAACCACATTTATCATTGAATTTTGTCCATCCATTATTGCATGTGATTTGCGCACTTGCGCATTGACTCGAATCTTTGCCTTTGTAATTCCTGCTAGGACTTCCATAATCGCAGAAATCGCTTGGCGCAGGTTTGCATTGCTCAAAATCGCAATTCGGCCCCACTCTTTGGACAATGCTTCCATCTGGGCATATTTTGTTGTCTTGCGCGCAATTGCCAGAATTGCCTAGATATGCAGATGGGTTCTGCTCAAACGTCTGCCCTGATGATTTCTGTGCAGTGCAACCTGATATGATGAAAGTGAGTGCAATTCCCAGGACCAGAAGTGATATATATGTCCTCATACCTTTATCATTGAGAAGATTTATTTAAATATTATGAAAGATATCTTAATTAATCTTTTTATAATTTTATAAATCCTTTTTTATATTTTCTTTGTAGCAAACATGCTTCCGTGCCCAGGTATAATAAAGTCTGCTATCTTAAGAAGTAATTTTCTATCCTGAAGCAATCGTTTTTGATTATTTGCATATATGTCTTTTTTCGGATAGTCTTTTCTCCAGTATATATCTCCACAAATTGCCACCTTTCCTGTTTTTGTTTTAACGATGAGGCTGATTCCGTCATAGCTATGTCCCGGAGTCATCAGTATCTGTATGTTCTTTGTGAATTGTCTGGGCTTTGTATTGAATTTCAGCCTGTTCTTGTCCCATAACCCCCAATAATCTAGGGATTTTGCCTTTGGAAACATCCCAATATTTCTATAATGGTCAAGATGCGAATGCGTGATGCAAACAAGATCTATATCGTTGACGCCTAATTTCTCTTTTTTCAACGCATTTATGATTTCTTTTTGATTTTTTACAGTTCCTGGGTCTATGACAATATTTAGACCATCATCGCGTATAAGCGTACAAGTAGAGCACACTATGCCTGATCCATGCCTGATATATCCTTCAATCAATATTTTTACTTCAACCATAATCTCTTTGATAGGTATATTGTTTAAATATTTTGTTAATGATGACTTTGGCAATGTTGCGACGCCACTTACTCTTCGTATTTTTTTCTAAACATTTATAAATTATTGTGCCTAATCGATATTATATTGTGTTATTGTTGATGGAGATAATATGGCTGATGATTTAGAGAAGGAATTTTCAAAAGAACTCGGCATTCTCGATAGCGAAGAGAAGATTGTTGAAGCGCTTGAAAAGGTCATTATGCAGCGTCAGGAGCTTGAGAGAAAGCTAGAGGAAGAATTGAAGGTCACTCATGTCCCTGATGATGTAAGGCGTGCCCATGAGCAGAAAGAACTGTTTCTAGAGAAAAAAGAGAAGGAATTGCGTGAGCATCTGGCGAGGGTAGGGACAGTTGATGCTACAGAATCAAAAAGGATTGCAAAAGATATCCGTTCTGGCAAATAATGGCTTTAAACAGCCTAAAAGCTATTGTTGTCATTAATGAATAACTACAAAATAGAAAGATTTTTATATATCTAAACCTTCCTTATATGTATGATTAAATTTTCTGATAAGAAGATAGAGGCCTTTTGTGCGGATGTCAAAGACGTCCAATATGTCTCTGGAAGAGGAATGCCTAAAAAAGAAATGGCTACTCAAGATCAATTGATTGAATTAAGATTGTTGTTTAGTAATAATAATCGCAGAGATAATATGCTGCCTTATGCAATTATTGTTGAGGATAAACGAGGCGGGCAATATGCATATCTGACTCCTCCGGGGGTGGCCTATGCAATATCTAATAATCTTTCTTTTGCACCAAAAGATACGAGATTGATGCCTTTAGATAAAATAGATTCAATAGATATCTATCCAACAATAGATGCGCAGATCGACAGAGAGCATGCTGTTTTTAGGGTCGAAGGGAAAAAAGATAAAGGTTATGATATCACTTTAAATTAATAGAGATAAAAAATAGATATAAAAAACAAATATTTTTATACTTCTAGATGAAAATTAACATCAGAACAGATTAAAAACAAAAATAAAACAAAATTTAGATTTAATAGGATTATTGAAAATTTCGATAGAATTTTTTGTTATTTCGATTAAAAAATCATTTGATGATAAATCATGATAACACTTATTGGATCTTAAGAGGTAAAAAATGATAGAAATTGTGCCTGTAGGAGGCTATAGAGAGGTCGGCAAAAATTGCACGGCCATAAGAGTAGATAATGAAGTGATACTTATAGATATGGGGCTGCACCTGCAGCACTATATAGAGTATACACAGGACGATGATGATGCAGATCTTTCGCTCAATAAATTGATAGAGATAAAGGCAATCCCTGACATAAGTCTGATAGAGGACTGGATTCCTTTGGTAAAGGCTATCTGCATAAGCCATGCGCATCTTGACCATGTCGGCGCTGCACCATTCTTGGCATCAAGATTCAAGTGTCCTATACATGGCACGCCATATACTATTGAAGTATTGAAGGCCTTGATAGAAGATAAGCATTCCAATGTCCCGAATAAATTAGTTACCCACGAGATGAATTCAATGTTCAAGGTGTCTGAGGACATCAAGATAGAATTCATCAGCGTGACGCATTCAGTTGTGCAGGCAGCACTCATTGCGATACATACAAAATATGGGACAATAGTCTATGCAAATGATTTCAAGCTAGACAATCAGCCCACATTAGGGCTCAAGTCAAACATCGGCAGGATGAAGGAATTGAAAAATGTAAAGGCACTAATACTTGATTCACTCTATGCGCATAAGCCGATAAAGACCCCTTCAGAATCTGTCGCAAGAGAATTACTAAGAGAAGTGATGATAAGCACAAACAGCGAGGGAAAGGCCATGATTGTGTCCACATTCTCAAGCCATCTTGCAAGGATAAAGAGCATAATGGAATTTTCTAAGATGCTGAAAAGAAAAGTGGTGTTCTTGGGAAGGAGCCTTGATAAATATATCATGGCAGGAGAAAGATGCGGCATCGTCAATTTCTCTAAAGAGGGGAAAATAATAAAATACAGGCACCAGGTACAGAAATTCCTGAAAAACTGTAAGCACCCAGAAGATTATGTGTTTGTAGTCACAGGCCATCAAGGAGAGCCGAAGTCAGTTCTTGGAAAGATGATCTTCCAGAACTATTTCAGGTTCAAAAAAGAGGATATAGTGATATTCTCTTCAAACATCATCCCTGCTGGTGATACGATAAGGAACAGGGAAGCGATGGAAGCAGAGTTGAAACACAAGAAAGTAAGGATTTTCAGGGACATACATGTATCTGGACATGGTGCAAGAGAAGACCAAAGAGATCTCATAAATCTCATAAGGCCAGAGATATTATTGCCATCGCATTCAGAGACAGCAGTCACAGAACAATTCCTAGAGCTTGCAGAAGAAGTAGGTTATAGAGAGAACAAGGACGTATTCTTATTGAGGAATGGGCATAGGCTGGAATTGAAATGAAGATGATAAGATGAAAGCGCTTATAATAATAGATATGATTGATGGATACATGAAAGATACAGACAATCCTAGGATGATAGTACAAAATCAGATGAATCTTATCAAAGCATTTAGAAGAAAACATCATAAGATAATACTTGCAAGGCCGTCAATAAAAAATCACAAAAAGAATTCTGTGATGATACGGCTATGGGGTGAAGAATTTAAGGATGATCCGAAAGGAAAGTTGCTCGTCACAGAATTGCGAAAAATAAAGTTTGACAAGATCATAGATAAATCAGAATATTCTGCATTCTATAATACTGATTTGCAGATTTACTGCAACAAGAACAGAATTGATGAACTATTTCTTACCGGAACATTTTCCGGTGCATGTGTCTATTTCACAGGCGTTGATGCAGCGTATAGACATATACAACCTTATTATGTCAATGATGCAGTAGGCAGTCCTAAAAAATCCCTTGTAGGAATTAAATGGAAAGGCGACACAATAAAGAAATTCAAGCTGATGATAGGGCCTCTTGTCAATACAAAAGATGTATTGAAGAATTTGTGATATTAAATATTATTTTAGAAATTGATCTAGGATGGAACTTGCTAATATAAAATCTGGAAAAAAATGGCTTTTAGGGATTGATGGTTCTAAATCTCCTCTAGAGATAGGATATTTTGAGAAACCTAAAGATGCAATGCATTATCATAGGTCTGTCTATGAATATTATATTGTAATTTCTGGAAGACTGACTTTGTTTGTAGATGGAAAAGATGTGGATTTGAAGAGCGGAGATGTCTGCTGTATAATTCCCGAAGAAAAACATTTCATAAAAACAACAAGCAAGGGCTTGAGATGTTATCTTGTCAAATGGCCGCATAAGCCGAAAGATAAGGTGTTATGTTAATTTCTTGTTTTTTATGACTTTTTTCGCCACAAGTAGAGTACATCTTAATGAAATATAAATTTTACTTATCCAGCTTCTTCAATTCTTCCACTTCTTCTTTTATTGTTTCAAAGCCTCTCTGCCAGAATTTCTCATCTGTAGGATCTATCCCTATCTCTTTTAGAATGTCTTTTGGCGATTTCCCTGCACCATAGGATAGCATCTTAATATATTTCTCGACAAATGACTCGCCTTCTTTCTTATACATGTCATAGAGTGCAAGCACGAGTAAGTTTCCCCATGAATATGCAT
>Ga0182027_10007240_pt1 | contig 16409 bp, 14 predicted proteins | sample 712E1DmetaG_FD_121300 | JGI IMG/M metagenome (GOLD analysis project Ga0182027, IMG submission 121300) | Permafrost microbial communities from Stordalen Mire, Sweden - 712E1D metaG (Illumina Assembly) | ecosystem: Environmental > Terrestrial > Soil > Wetlands > Permafrost | place: Sweden... | reverse complement strand
GAGGATACCTTCCCGCTGGCCCGGAGTCCGATGTTTGCGAACAGGTCTTGAGTTTTGCATCGCCGCCATTCTGCCATCGCGGTCGCCGCTCGCCTAGACGGGGTTAGCTACACGGATACGTTCGAGCGAACTCGCGGTTTGCGCCTTGGTTTCAAGCTGCAGCGATTGGCGGCGGGTCTTTGAGCGTCAACCTTGAGACAAACCGCAAATGAAGGTTTCAAAATGCAAATGGCCCGTTTGGAGCGTCTTGTCCGCTGTTTGTCTCCTCGCGGCCGCCTTTCCGTTCTACAATTTTTGGGCTGCCGTTGACCTCGGATACGACAGCTCACCCCGTGGAAAAGCGATTATTTCTTGGTGGGGTTCTGCAATGCTCGGCCTGATCGCCGCAGGCATCGGATTCGCCGCGCTCGCCATAAGGTCTTGGTGGTTCAATCGGAAGGTAATAAAGGGGCCAGAGGAGAGAGATTGATTCTTGAACAGGAGCACTTACCAAACCCGGAGGGATCTCCATTCTTGCGGGAAGGTTTCTGCCAAGCCGACGACGAGGAGGACTGCGCCGGCAACCAGCCAGGGCATCTGGTCTGGGGAAAGGCCGCCCAGGATTTGGGCATGGAGATGCCACGTCAATTGCCGGGTGATGCCCCAGGCGAGGAAGGCCGCCACGGTGGCCCACGCGAGAGAGGTCAGTTGCCTTATCAGGCTGCTCCACGTAAAGGACTCCCGGCTGATTCGCGCCAGGCCTGCTTCGAACTCGGCTTGCAGTTGGCGTTTGCGCTCGGCTCGCTGCGCCTCGGCCAAGGCCGCCGGCGCGGCTTGAACCTGTTCCCAAATCCGCTGATCGAAGTCGGCCGATAATGCCGGAACTTTGATGCTGGCCGAGAGGGCGCCGTCGAGTTGGTGGAGCCGTTGGGCCAATGTCCGGCAGCCGGCGCAACCGGCAAGGTGTGTTTCCACTTCCGCCCGCTGGCCTGGAGACAACTGGTTTTGCTGGTAATCCAGGATGCTGATTTCAATTTCTTCGCACGACATAGGTCACAATGGGATGAGCTTGGGTGAAGTCTGGGTTTTGGGCAAGACACTGTCAGACACCGCAGCGGGTCTTCGCGCCGGGTTTCTTTGAGACGGCCCGGTTTCTGTCGGAATCGTTCGCGTCTCACGGGCCGTGATTCGGAGCAACTGTTGCTTGGCGCGGAAGAGGAGAGTCTTGACCGTTCCAAGAGGGAGGCTGAGCATCAGGGCCACCTCTTCGTAGGCTTTCTGTTCGAGATAAAACAAGGTGATGACTTGCCGGTACTTTTCCGGCAGTTGCGCCAGGAGGAACTCCACGTCCATCTCCGATCCCTGTTCAGGGTCCGCCGACCGGAGAGCGGGGAGAGATTCGGAGCCGGCCTCCAATTCCAGTGCTTGGAGGGAGACGGTGGGATGGCGTCCGCGCCGTTTGAGTTCGGTGAAGCAGGTGTTGCGGGTGATGGCGTAGATCCAACTGGAGAGGGCGGCGTCGCCGTGGTAGGAGGGAAGACCCTTCCAGATTTTCAGGAAAACATCCTGGGCGGCATCCTCGGCCTGGGTTTCATTGCGCAATATACTGAAAGAGAGTCGGAACACTTTTTCTTTAAACTGTTGCAGGAGCAGTCCAAAAGCCGCGCTGTATTGCCCGGCTTCAAGCTGCTGCCGAATGTCGTTGTCTTCCATTAGTTGCTGCGTCGTCCGGGCAGAACCACTGGCCGCTGGGCGCGGGTCAAGCCAGGCGAGGTCGCACTCTTTAGACTACGCCCGGGGGCATTGGGTTTCAAAAAGAATCCTGCGGCGATTTGCCCCAGGGCGCATCTTGATACAACCACCATCGGCAAGGTTTTTGGGAAGCACACGCGCCCCCGCGTGTGGTCAGCGACGCCCGCGTCGCTGACATCCGGGAGTGGGTTCAGCGAGGGCGCTGAACCCCGCACGCGGGGGCGCGTGCGCTCCCCCAAGTCGAAAAGGACGCGTGACGTGAGTGATTTGGCAAATCGCGTGGTGGTAGTGTCAAGATGCGCCCATTGCCCAGGCGGCTTGTTTGCCGGAACCAAGCGCGGGGGGAAAACATACTTGAAACAATTCGGGGACGGGCGGAGTCGGAAGGATTGAGCGGCGCCGGGCAAAATGAACGGACCGGCAACGCGAAAGAACAAAATTCAGTCGAAAACTTAAACATTTATGAGAGTTGAAATCCTGGTTTTCTTTATCCCCATCGTGGCCATCGTGATGGTTTTCGGAACGATAATGCTCGGCATCTATTTTGGCTACCGGAGGCGAAAGGAGATGTTTGGGCTGTATCATCAGGAGCGAATGGCGGCCATTGAGAAGGGGATCGAGCTGGCGCCATTGCCGGAAAACTTCTATCACGAAGAGAGCCGGCCCGCCCGGCGCTCGTCGCACGGAACCCTTCTGGGCGGACTGATCCTGGTGTTCCTTGGCCTGACGTTATACCTTGCGCTGCATTTCACCGTGACGCGCACGGACGAAGGTGGCGACGCGGCGCTTTTCGCTCTCATTCCGACTGGCATTGGGGTGGCTTGCCTGATCTACTATTATGCCGTGGGCCGGAAACAGGCTAAGGCCATGGAAGAGGAACGGAAAGCCAGGCTGGCGGAAGCAACCCGTGGCCGGAATCCGCCCGCGTGAGTGCGAGCAGGGCCGATCGAAATGCCGAAAACACCTGTATGAGAAAGCTTCTTCTGTTGGCTCTGGCGGCCAGTTCTCTGGCGGCCATCACCGGCTGCGATTATCGCAGTGTCTCGCGTGGCTGGTCAGGCGCTGAGTTGAAAGCGGCCACCAACATTATTCAGACTGCTGGGATTCCCGCCGGCTTGAAGGGATTGGAAGTGGACAACCGCTTCGGAACCGTCCACATCACCGGAACGGACACCGGAAGCACCGGATGGACCTGGAAACTGATGGTTCGCGCGCGCACCGAGTCTGTCGCGCAACAAATTGCCAACGGGACAACCTGCAAAACGGAAGCGGATGGGGACCATCTCAAACTGGTGGTTTTGTTGCCCGTGACGAGGGAACCCAGCAGCATCCAATCCGATTTTGAAATCATCGTGCCGAAATCCGCCGCCATCAAGGCGCAGAACGGTTTTGGCAGGGTCGAAATCGCCGATTTGGCCGGCGACGTGGAAACCACGGACGAGAACGGCCGCGTGGAAATCAGGAACATTGGCGGCAGCGTGCGCGCCCGGACATCCTTCGACACGTTGTCGGTGAGCAACACCGGGCCGGCGACGTTGAAGAACCAGAACGGAGAGATCAGGGCTATTGGCATCGGCGGGCCTTTGGAGGCCAATACCAGCTTTGCGCCGCTGGTGGCGCGGGACATCCGCGGGCCGGCCACGCTGGCAAACCAGAACGGCAGGATCGAGGCCGCGGCCATCGGCGGATTGTTGTCCGCGGGAACCAGTTTTGACTCGCTGGTGGCGAAGGACATTGCCGGCGCGGCGACGCTGCACAATCAGAATGGCCGGATTGAGGCCAGCGGCATCGGCGGGGGACTGGAGGCCAAAACGAGCTTTGATTCGCTGGTCGCGCGCGAGATCGGCGGGCCGGTTCATCTGCGGGACCAAAATGGCAGCATCAAGATTGTCCAGGGCAGGGGAGATGCGGACATTGAAACGTCGTTTGACAGTTTGAGCGTGGAAGGCATCCAGGGGGATGCGATTCTGAGGAACCAGAATGGCCGCGTCCTGGCCAGCGGCATCACCGGCTCCGTCAACGCCTCCACCTCATTCGCGGAGCTGGAGGTAAAAGGGGCCGGCGCAAAGTTTGTCTGCCACAATCAGAATGGCGCCATTCGCCTGCGCGCCACATCCACCGCCCTTAAAAACATCGAAGCGAAGACGAGTTTCGACACGCTGGAAGTGCATCTGCCCGCCGGCCTTAAACCCGCCATCCAGGCGCGAACCACCTTTGCCGAGATCGAATCTGATTTCCCCGTCCTGATGAAACCGCACGGCGAAAACCCTTTTGCCGAGGCCACCCCCGACATGGCGCAGATCACGCTGCAAAATCAAAACGGGAAGGTCGCCGTGGTCCGCGACTGAAACTTATGTTGTTCCATCTCTTTTTCGCGGCCTTATCAGCAAGCCACGAAAGTTGTCAATCCGTGGGACTGACCCGATTTCGTTTTCGGCCGGTTTTGAAAAGCCCGCAGATGGCTGGATTTCATCAACCGCCCGGTGATTATTTATGACGCGCTTTCGAAAATTGACACTGCTCTGTTTGGGAATGCTTTTGCTTCCGCCAATCATCATTACGCAATGGAACGATCATTATCGCGGCTATCGGCTTTCGGATTGGCTGGCGTGGCTGGATAGTGGAAATGACCATGCGGAAACGCGTTTCGCGCCGGGATTTTCAGAGAATCTCTTTCGTAAAGTTAAAATGGGAATGACTCGGAATGAAGTCGAACATATAATCGGCAAGCCGTTGGAGCGACAGTCTGACCGTTTGTGTGATTGGCCCCGGTCGGGAGAGTACTGGGCCTATTCGTTGCCGGTCAGCAACATTTGGAACTTCCACCTGCGATGTGTCATATTTGACCCGGATGGTAAGGTTTATGCGGTTGGAAGGGAGTATTGCTGTGACGGTGATGAGAGAGCCGCAGCCGAGGCCACCCCCGACATGGCGCAGATCACGCTGCAAAATCAAAACGGGAAGGTCGCCGTGGTCCGCGACTGAAACTTACTGAGGAGACGGTGCGATACACGACAAGGGCGGAGCGCGCCCGTCCCCGGGCGCAGCAACGTAAAAGCGCAAATAAGCCCTGGAAAACTCGACCGTGTCACAAGATTCTGTGCTTGCTGCGCCCGAGGACGGGCGCACTCCGCTGTCGCCTATCCTGCGGCCTTGGCAGTATGTTGTTCCGTCACTTTTTCGCGGCTGCTTTCTCGCCGTCTATCCCGCGGCCTTATCAGCAAGCCACGACAGTTGTCAATCCGTGGGACTGACCCCTTTTCCGTCTAAAGCCCGCCAGCGCCCAGGCTGTGCCGCTGTGGCGGCCTATTACGCCTGCGGGTTAACGCGTGGTGGTTCTCCTGGGGCGGGAAAGTCGTGCTCTTGTTTACAAATATAAGTGGTAAAATGAATTGCATGATGAATTTGCATGATGCAATCTGCGAATGGATGTTTAGCTGAATATGAGGCCAATTATGAAGCGAGCACTGATAGCAGCCGCAGTCGTGGCCGGCGTGAGCGGATTGCTCACCACGCCGGATTTGATTACCCAGATTTTCACGGCTGGTGTTTCCTTCGCCGCCATCCTTGGTATCCTCTTTGTTTGCCTGCGTTTTATACCGATGGAGCGTTGGTCACTCGCGAAGCAGCGCACGTTTACTTGGCTGGTTGCAGGAGCGATTGGCGTTTTTTTTGTGCTCATGCCATCAGCAATCAGACTTTTGAGCCGATGAAACTGTGGCATAATCACCGGTGATGGCGTGCGGTTGGGGCCGGTGTCGGTCCTAATTATTGACACTTTTGGTGAGGCTGTCGGGCGCGAAGGTCGGAACAAGATAAGGATGCGCACCACGGGTGCGAGAGACGGACGCACTCCCAAAACAGTCGCAATGGGTTGGGGCGATCACTGGACGCGCAGAACCACGTATTGCTCGGCGGGGACACGGCAGAAGACGAAGGGCAGGGGACCCCAGCCGTCCGAATAGTAGCCCGCGCCAGAAGGGACACTCATGGTGGTCAACCAGGGCGAGGGATTGCACTCATACGTAAACCACGGCACGGCGTGATCTCGCGAGAGCGGGAACAGGTAGCTGCTCCCCAAAGGAAGAACAATCGCGTCGTTCAGAGAGAGGCGGAGATTGTCGCGGTCGAGGGGCTGGGCGCCCTGTTGCTCCATGTAGTATTGAAATCCCCAGTGGCCCTCAAACCAGAGGGCGCCCGCAGTCGCGCCCGCTTGCTGGCGGATGTTCGCGGCGGCGGTCCGCGCGGAATCCGCCAGCCGGTAATCCGCCCAGGAGACGAGCAGCGCGATAGCGAGCGAGATTGCGAGCGGCCCCCACAAGCGGCCCAGGATGTTCGGGCCGTCGAGCCAGTTTCGCCGTTCCAGCCGGCGGATGAGCAAGAGGGAAACCGCCGGGAGCATCGGCAGAATGGTGCGGCCGTTCACGGTCCAGTTCACGGCGCAAGCGAACAAAAATGTTCCCGCAACCCACAGCAGCAACAGGAGCGAACCGGCCGTCTTTCGCTCCCGCCAGTCTTGCGCGGCGAGAAGCAGGAGACCGGCCCCGCTCGCGACCCACAAGGAGAATTGGGCCACAAAGAGCCACTTCACGTGCCCGGCCTCCAGCACGGGAAATCTGCCCAGCTTTTTGAGAGCGACCACCAGCGCCCCAATCAGGACGACCCCGAAAAGCCCCGCCGCCAGCGCTTTTCTGCCCCACAAGAGCGGCGCCAGCGGCAGAACAATCAGGATGCAGCCGCCGCTGAAGGCCAGCCCGGTCAGGATCTTCACGGGCAGATTATCGCCGATGCGCAGGTTGGTGGCGTAGGCGGCGGCGTTGAACAGCAAGCCCCGCCCGTAGAGCTGGTGGGTCATCCATTGATAACCGGCCATGACCACAACGGGAAAAAGAAGGCAGGCCAGCCAGACGCCGGCGCGGCGGCGTTCCATGAGGGAGTAAACCAAGAGCAAAGGAATCAAACACAACCCGAAGTATTTCGTCAGGCCGCAGGCCGCGATCAGAACCGCCGCGGCCCACAATTTGGCCGGCCTGTTTTGGGTGAGACCCTCCGTCCAGAACACGACCGCCCACACCCAGAAGGCGAGCATCATGGTGTCGCACATGGTACTTGTGCTTGACAGTAGGAAGACGGGCGCGGTGATCGTCACCAGGGCCGCCGCCAAAGGATGGGCGCAGAAGCCGCGCGCCAGGCGCCAGGTTCCGGCGGCCAGAGCCAGCGCCGGCAGGAGAAATGCGGCGTGAAGGGCCGCCTCCTTCCAGCCCAGCAGCGACCCGGCCAGCGCCATGAAAAAAGCCGTCAGCGGCGGATTCTGTGTCACTGCCGCCATCGGGGCCGGGCGTCCCTCCCAGTTCACGTTGAAGCTGTAGAAATGGACGGGATCGGATTGGATGTGGCGGGCGCACCAGACAAAGAGGGGGTCATCCATGTGAAAGGCCTTGCCAAGGAAGGGGAGAAGGCAGGCCAGGGTGGCGACCATGATGATCAGGAGAGAGGAAACCGGATTTTCCTCTTTCCACTTCAAAGACTGGTTTCCGCCAGCCGCTGTCCCGGCTGCGGGGGATTCCTGGCCGGCCTCACTCATAGGCGGAGGCTACGGGCCGGCTGGCGCGCGCAAGGCGATGACGCCGAGCGGCGGCAAGGTCATGGCGGCGGAGAAGGGCTGGTGATGAAGCGGCTGCGGCTCGGCTTGCACGGCGCCGAGATTGCCTTGGTTGCTTCCGCCATAGATTTGCGCGTCGGAATTGATGACTTCGCACCAGGCGCCGGCTTGGGGCAGGCCGACGCGATACCCCAGGCGCAGCTCGGGCGTCAGATTCAGGATCACGGCGACACGGCGGCTGCCATCCTGGGTTTGCCGGATGAAGGAAAGGACGCTGTGTTCCACGTCGGTGCAGTCAATCCAGAAGAAACCGGCGGGATCGTAGTCGGCGTCGGAAAGGGCGGGTTCATTTTGATAGAACTGGTTGAGGTCGCGCACCAATTTCTGCAAGCCCAGATGATAGGGGCCTTGCTCCAGCAGGCCCCAGTCCAGACTGGCGTTGGCGTCCCATTCGGAGGACTGGCCAAATTCGGAACCCATCATCAGCAGTTTTTTGCCGGGGAAAAGCCACTGATACGCCAGCATGGCGCGGAGGTTGGCGAACTTCTGCCAGTCGTCGCCCGGCATTTTGCCGGCCAGCGAACCTTTGCCGTGGACGACTTCGTCGTGGGAAAAAGGCAGGATGAAGTTCTCGTGGTAATGATAGAGCATGGCGAAGGTCAGGTCGTTCTGATGATGCTTCCGGTAAATCGGGTCGCGGCTGAAGTAAGAAAGGGTGTCATGCATCCAGCCCATGTTCCACTTGAAACTGAAGCCCAGGCCGCCCAGATAGGGCGGGCGGGTGACTTGCGGCCAGGCGGTGGATTCCTCGGCCACGGTGATCACACCGGGATGTTCGGTGTGGACGGCGATGTTGAAGTTCTTGAGAAATTCCACCGCGGCGAGATTTTCGCGCCCGCCGTATTGATTGGGAATCCATTGGCCCGGCTGGCGGGAATAATCCAGGTAGAGCATGGAAGCGACCGCGTCCACGCGCAAGCCGTCAAGATGAAATCGCTCGCACCAGAACAGGGCGTTGGCGATGAGGAAATTGCGCACCTCGTGCCGGCCGTAGTTGAAAATCAGAGTGCCCCAGTCCTGGTGCTCGCCTTGGCGGGGGTCGTTGTGCTCATAGAGGGCGGTGCCGTCGAAGCGCGCCAAAGCCCAGTCATCCCGCGGAAAATGAGCGGGCACCCAGTCCACCAGGACGCCGAGGCCGGCCTGGTGGAGGTGGTTGACCAGAAATTGAAAATCATCGGGCGTGCCGTAGCGGCTCGTCGGCGCGTAAAAGCCGGTCACCTGATAACCCCACGAGGGGTAAAAGGCGTGCTCGGCCAGCGGAAGAAATTCCACGTGGGTGAAGCCCATGTCTTTGGCGTAGGCGGACAGCGGCGCGGCGATTTCCCGGTAATTCAACGATTCCGTCGCGCTTTTCTTCATCCAGGAGCCGGCATGGACTTCATAAACGCTGATGGGGCTGCGGAACAGGTTGCGTTGGCGGCGTTGCTCCAGCCAGCTCTCGTCGCCCCAGGCGAACTTGCGGTTGTCCCAGACGATGGAGGCGTTCTTGGGCGCGGCCTCGCAGTAGAACGCGTAAGGGTCGGCCTTGAGCGCCAGCGCGCCCTGGGAGGTTTTGATTTCGAATTTGTAATGGGCGCCCTGGCCCACGCCCGGAATGAAAATCTCCCACACCCCCGAGGCGCCCAGCGAGCGCATCGCGTGCGAGCGTCCGTCCCACTGGTTGAAATCGCCCACCACGCTGACGTGTTTGGCTTCGGGCGCCCAGACCGCGAAACCCGCCCCATGCACGCCGTCAATGGTCCGCAATTGCGCGCCGAGCTTTTCGTAAATGCGCCGTTCGTTGCCCTGCCCAAACAGATACAAATCCGTCTCCCCGACCGTCGGCAAAAACGAGTAAGGATCGCGTCCCTGGGAGACGGCGCCGTCGCGGCCGGTGACGACCACGTCGTAGGCATAGATCGCGGTGGCCTCGCGGGTGAGGCCCTCGAAGAGGCCGGCGGGGTGAATCTTTTTCAGTTTGATTTGCGGCCGGGATTTTTCGTGGACGGGAACGATGCTGACCTTGGCGGCGTTGGGCGCGAAGACGCGCACGACAATGGCCGAGCCGTCGGCCAGGCGGTGCATGCCCAACAGTTCATGCGGGGAGCGATGCCGGAGTTGAACCAAGCTGTCGGCTTCTGCCTTCGTGAGAGTCATTCCAAGGGCAGGGTAACACGGATGGGCCGGGAGCAAAGCGCAAATTTTCGGCCCGGGGCAACGCGAGGAGGCGCAGTCGCGGCAACCGAACGGATTTGGATTGACAGCGAAAGGCCGCTCCCTCACAGATAGGGCGATGATAGAAACGTCATGGAAAGCCGCCCGGCGCGGATTTTCCGCGGTGTACCGGCGGGGCTTTTTTCTGGTCGCACTGGCTCATCCCGCGCTCGCGCCGGCGCAAACAAACCTGACCGTCGCCGCCGATGGCAGCGCGCAATACAAAACCGTGCAGGAAGCCATCAACGCCACCCCCCAGAGCGCCAGTCCTGCCAATCCGGTCTTCATTCACATCCAGCCGGGGACTTACAAGGAACTGATTTATGTGCAACGGGAAAAACGCTTCCTCCACCTGGTGGGCGAAAACCCCGACACCACCATTCTCACCTACGATCTCTATGCCGACATCAAGGGGCCGGACGGCAAGGCCATCGGCACTTTCCGCACCCCCAGCGTCTTTGTGGACGCCGATGACTTCTCCGCCGAAGGCCTCACCTTCGAAAACTCCGCCGGCCCCAAAGGCCAGGCCCTGGCCATCCGCGTGGACGGCGACCGGGTGAGTTTTCGCAACTGCCGCTTCCTGGGCTGGCAGGACACAATACTTGACAATCGCGGCCGCCATTATTACACCAACTGCTACATCGCGGGCGCGACCGATTTCATTTTCGGCGGCGCGCAGTCGTTTTTCGATCATTGCCAGATTCATTGCGCGGGCAACGGCTATATCACGGCGGCTTCGACGCCCGCCGCCCAGCCCTTCGGTTTTGTCTTCGCCGACTGCAAGATTACCGGCGCAACCAATGAAGCGCGGACTTTCCTGGGCCGCCCCTGGCGGGCCTTCGCCAGCGTGGCCTTTTTGCATACGGAAATGTCCGAGGTGGTCCGCCCGGCCGGATGGGACAACTGGAAAGATCCCACCCGCGAAAAAACCGCGCGCTACGCGGAATACCAAAACAGCGGCCCCGGCGCGGCCGCCACCAATCGGTGCTCCTGGAGCCGGCAGCTCTCCTCCGACCAGGCCGCGGCCTATGCCTTGGATGATGTTCTCGGGGGACAGGATCACTGGAAACCTTGAGCATTGCTCCTGATGATCCTGGCGGCTTCATGGTGGATGGCTCCGGTATTGTTCGGAACCGGCTTGCTTGCTGGTTTTGTGGATTCGATCGCCGGCGGCGGCGGGCTGATCACTTTGCCGGTTCTGCTGGGGGTTGGTATTCCATCCCCGCGCGCGCTGGCGGCCAACAAGCTTCAAGCCACCTTCGGTTCGGCCAGCGCCGCCTGGAATTATTCCCGCCTGGGAACCGTCTCGCTCCAGGACTGCAAAGCCGGCGTCCTTTGCACCGTCCTGGGCGCGGCGGCGGGCACGCTGCTGGTGCAACAGCTCGATGCGGAATTTCTCGCCCGGGCGTTGCCGGCGCTCCTCCTGGCCATCGCGGTCCTCCTGTTGTTGAAGCCGCAACTGGGCGACGCCGATATTCACCCGCGCCTGTCCCGCGGACGGTTTTATCTGCTGGCGGGATTGCTCCTCGGGTTTTATGACGGCTTTTTCGGGCCGGGCACCGGCACTTTTTGGGCGATGGCTTTCATGCTCGGCCTGGGATTCAACCTGACCAAGGCGACCGGTTACACCAAGGTCATGAACTTCGCCAGCAACCTGGTTTCGCTCCTGCTCTTTCTGCGCGCCGGGCAAATGGAATACGAGGCCGGAATTACCATGGGCGTCGGCCAGCTTATCGGTGCGAAAATCGGCTCCGGCATGGTCGTGACTCGTGGCACCAAATTCATCCGCCCCGTTTTTATCACCGTCGTGATCGTCCTGGCGTTGAAACTTCTTTACGCCGCCTGCCTCAAGCCCCGGGCGTGATCATTGCCGCGGGCGGCGGTTACTGATCGTTTTGCTGCTGGAGCCAGGTGTCTATCGCGCCGGACCACTGGTTCCAGTTGGTGCCATAATCGGTTTGGAGGAAAAGTTCCAGCATATCCTTGGCCTGGCCCTTGAGCGGATGATCGTCGTTGCGGGCCACGGCCAGCAGCATGGGCAGCTTGAGGGTGTTGCGGCGGTTGAGCAAATCATTCATCAGCACGGTGGAAACGGCCGCCTGGGTGGTGGCGTTGGTCAGCAGTTCGGCCGCGCCGTCGTAGTGGTCGTCTTGCGTCATGTTGATCAAATGTTGCGAAAGCTCGACCTGCGCATCCGGGGAAGCCGCGGTCATCAAGGCGCGGATTTTGTCCGCCTTGTCGTTTTCATCGCCGCCGGAAAGGAGGATGTCCTGCAGCTTCTGTTCCCAGTCGCCGGAGTCAACTTCCGCCGGCTCGCTGGGTGGCGCGGACTCGGCCATCGGCGTCGTCGAGGCATGGGCCGGGTGGTCGGATGCCGCCACCACCGGGGCGACAGACGGCGGGCTTGGGGCGGTGCTCTGGTTTTCCGCCAGCGGCGCCATGCTCTCGTGGCTGCCCATGAGCCACGCCGTCAGAAGTCCGAGCCCGACGGCCAAAAGCCCCAATCCAGCCATGATGGCGAGTCTCTTTCCTAACTTTGCATTACTGTTCACTTCCTTATATGTATCCAGTTAACCCCGCCGGGTCAATTTAGATGTGCTTCAATCTGTGATGGGAACCAATGAGCGGGCGTCCGCGCAAGATCCCCGGAACCCAACCGTATAGGAGTTTGCAGGCGGCGGATGGAATCGTGCCAGGCGCGGGAGCGCCGAATCCGCCGGCGACTGACAACCTTTATTGAAAGGCTCTTTATGAAGAATCATGTGAAAACCTCAGCGGTTGCGGCGGTCATCCTCGCCCTGACGGCGGCGGGGGTTTCCGAGGCCCGGGCCGGAGGCTGGCCGATTGCGGCGGGAGTGGTTGGCGGATTTGCCGCCGGAACCATTGTCGGCGCCGCGATCGCACAGTCGGCTCCTCCTCCCGCATACTGCGTTTATCCGCGGCCGTTTTATGCGGCGCCAGTTTACGCCCCTGTTCCCTGGGTGATCCAACCGGCGCCAGTTTATTACTCCCCTGTCCCGGTGGTTTATCCTTGTTATTATTCTCCGGCCCGGCTGGGGGCTTATTTCGGACGGCCATATTTCGGACGGCCATATCATTATTTTCGCCGGCGGTAAGGCGCATGATCCAGGGGCGCATTTCACTTTTTTGGGTCACTCCTTTCGTCGAAGCAAGACTTTAAGATTTCGGGCTTCGATTGAGAATCGGTCATTGTAAATTTGTGATTGGTTATCGGCTGAGGTTGGCCCGATTTCTCACCGGGTTGCGGCTTTCAGTTAAATCACAAATGACCAATTCTCAATGACCAGTTTTCGATGGTTGAATCACTGGAATCCCGCCCAAGGCAGGAAATCCCCCAAAAAATGAGATGCGTTGCACGTCCAGGGTGTCGCATAAAGCTGCTTGCGACATTGGTGGTTTCCGGCCAACCTGTCGGTTGACAATGAAATATTTTCAACGGACAACAGTGGTGGGAGTCTGTCTGGCTGCGGCGTTGGTGGCCGGATGCGCCAGCGAGAAAAAAAAGGAGGCGGCTCTGGCCCGCGTGGGCGACGAGGTCCCGCCGGAATTCGTGATGGGAGCGGCCTCGGCCGCGCTGGCCGATTTTGACGGCTTCAGCGCCGATGTGATGGAAACCACGCCCCTGGCAAACGGCGCCCGGGCCGTTTCCGGCGAACTGATCGGCCGCCAGGGCCGGTTGATCTTTCAGCCGTGGACCACCGCCAGGGTCAAGAAGGACAAAATCGTCAGAGGCGGGATGTTTTTCATTTGGGACACCGCCAGCCAGAAAGGCTATGTTTTGAGCGAAGCATTGCAGGGCTACGCGCCGATTTCCCCGGCCGCCCAGATCACAAATGTGGTGGCAGTTCCCAAAAACCCGGCTTCCGAACAGGTCAACGGCCACCTCTGCCATCAAGTCGAAGCGGCGGTGGCGTTGAATGACGGCTCGACCGCCAAATTGATCCAATGGCGGGCGGACGATTTGAAGCGGTTCCCGATGCGCGTGCGCGCCACGGGCGCGGGCGGCGACGTCACGGTGGATTTTTCCAACGTCCGCCTCGACCTCCCGCCGCCGGAACTGTTTGTGCCGCCGTCCGGTTTCACCAAATATGCCAGCCCGATGGCCTTGATCAATGAGTTGATGATCCGGGAATCCTCGCTCAAGAAAGGTCCGTCCGGAGGATTAGCTGAACCAGGTCAGATTCCCGATAATAACTGGCGTCAGCCAACCATTGGCCGTCAACAATAACCAGCGGGCAATCCCAGGATTCGTTCATTTTGGATGAATCCGGGGACGGCTTGCGCGGTCTAATGCGATACAATAGAGCCAAAATGAGCTGGCCGACACCCAAGGGAGAAGTCATAAGGTATTGATGCGCCGTAACTTGAATCGTCTTTGAGCGGGCATCGCGAATTGATTTTTACAATATGCAGCAAGTTGACACACAATCTGAAGCACAGAAGTTGGCAACCCAGCCACCGGCAAAATCAGCCGGCGGCAACCCGGCCAGTCCGCCCGCGCCGGGCAAATCGGAAGGGAGGATGTGGATTGTCGTCTTGCTGCTCGTCGCGCTGGTCATCGGCGGCGCCGTCTGGAAAGCCAAGCGCGCCAGAGCCGCCTCCGCAGTCGCAACAGCTCGACGGGGAGATTCCATCGTCCCGATCACACCGGGCACGGTGGTGAAAACCAATGTCCTGATTTATCTCGATGGACTCGGCACCGTCCAGGCCTTCAACACCGTCACGGTCACGCCGCGGGTGGACGGCCAATTAATCAAGGTTGCGTTCACCGAGGGCCAGGATGTGCGGACCAACGATTTGCTCGCGCAAATTGATCCCGGCCCATTCCAGGCGGCTTTGGAACAGGCCAAGGCCAGAAGGTCGCAGGACGAAGCGCTCTTGGAGAACGCGAAAATTGATTTGGATCGCGACCTGCAATTGACCAACATCGTCACCCAGCAAGCTCTCGTCACGCAACAGGCCGTGGTGCGCCAGTATGACGCGGCGGTCAAGGCCGATCAGGCGGGAATTGATAGCGCGCAGGTTCAGCTTAATTATACCACCATCACCGCCCCCATCGAGGGCCGATGCGGACTGCGCATGGTTGACCAGGGCAATATTGTCCGCGCCAGCGACACCAACGGCCTGGTGGTCATCACCCAGTTGCGCCCGATCTCCGTCGTGTTCACGTTGCCGGAACAGAAGGTGGAGGTGGTTTCCCGAAAAATGGCGGAAGGTCCGGTTTCGGTTCTGGCGCTGGGCCGCGACAACAAAACCGTGCTGGACCGGGGAACGCTGGCGGTGATTGACAATCAGATTGATACCAGCACCGGCACCATCCGACTGAAGGCCAACTTCCCCAACCAGGACCTGCGCCTGTGGCCCGGCCAATTCGTCAATCCGCGCGTGTTGGTGGACCAAACCAACGGATTGGTCGTGCAGGATAACGTCATTCAGCGAGGACCCGACGGCGAGTATGTATTTACGATCGTCGGGGATGGCGCCAATTTGACGGCGAAATTGACGCCGGTGAAGGTGGCGCAGATGCAGGACGACCTGGCCTTGATCGCAAGCGGGCTGACCGAGGGGCAAAAGGTGGTGGCGGACGGCCAATACCGGCTGGAAGACGGTTCGAAAATCAGGATCGAGCAGACCAATCAACTCTCCGGGAGCACGGGCGCATCCAGCCGCGGGGAACGACGCGGCGCGGGGGGTGGAACAAACCAACCGCCCGCAAATCCGCCGCCCAAAGAAACCGGCGTGTGAGCATTTCCGAGCCATTCATACGCCGTCCCATTGCCACCTCGCTCCTCATGGCCGGCGTGGTGCTGATGGGATTGCTCGGTTACTCCCTGCTGCCGATCTCCGCGTTGCCCCCGGTTGATTTCCCCACCATCCAGGTCGTGGCCCAATATCCCGGCGCGAGTCCGGAAGTCATGGCCTCCTCTGTCACCACACCGCTGGAACGCCAGTTCGGGCAGATCAGCGCGCTCTCCCAGATGACCTCCATCAGCGCCTTCGGCAACACCACCATCACCCTCCAGTTCGTGCTGGACCGGAATATAGACGCGGCGGCGCAGGACGTGCAGGCAGCCATCAACGCGGCCAATGGCGTCCTGCCCAGAGGGATGCCCAATCCCCCCATCTTTAACAAAGTCAACCCCGCCGACACTCCCATCCTGACCCTGCAACTGACCTCCAAAGAATTGCCATTGGCCAAAGTCAACGACCTGGCGGACACCGTCCTGGCGCAAAAATTAAGCGAAGTCACCGGCGTCGGCCTGGTCACCATTGAGGGCAACCAGAAACCGGCCGTGCGCGTGCGCATCAATCCAGCCGCCATTGCCAGCCTGGGCCTCGGCCTGGAAGACGTGCGCAGCGCCCTGATGTTGAATAATATCAACCTCCCCAAAGGCAGTTTCGACGGTCGCTTGCAGTCTTATTCCATCGGCGCCAACGACCAGATCTTTTCCGCCGCGGATTTCGGCGGAGTGATCGTTGCCTATCGCAAAGGTTCCCCCGTCCGCCTCAAGGACATCGGCACGGTGGTGGATGACGTGGAAAACGTCCGCCTGGCGGGATGGGTCAACGATAGTCCGGCCGTGATCGTGGACATTCAGCGCCAGCCGGGGGCCAATATCATTGAAACCTCCGACCGGGTCAAGGCGTTGCTGCCCAGGTTGCGCACCTCCATTCCGCCCTCCGTCCGGATCAAGGTCTTCAGCGATCGCACCGAGATGATCCGCGCCTCCATCCACGACGTTCAATTCACCCTTATCCTCACCGTCGTCCTGGTCGTCATGGTCATCTTTCTCTTTCTGCG
>Ga0182027_10007239_pt1 | contig 16410 bp, 14 predicted proteins | sample 712E1DmetaG_FD_121300 | JGI IMG/M metagenome (GOLD analysis project Ga0182027, IMG submission 121300) | Permafrost microbial communities from Stordalen Mire, Sweden - 712E1D metaG (Illumina Assembly) | ecosystem: Environmental > Terrestrial > Soil > Wetlands > Permafrost | place: Sweden... | reverse complement strand
TCATCTTTGGTTGCGGCTGGCCGCGCCGGGCCTTTTGCGCATTCTTGCGGCAAATCAATGGAAATGGCTCTCCTGGAACAACTTACATCGTAAATCGGGCCATTTGCAATCAAGCCCAATCAACCCTAATCAAGGCTAATCAAGTTATTTTTATGTTCTCCCTGATTCCAAAAGCCGCCTTGCCAAGTTCCCGGTTGGAAGCTATGTTGACGGGCAGTTTGTATGCCGTGACCTTTATTAAATACTTATGAAACGCCGCGTTCTTTACGCCGTCCTCCTCGCCCTTCTGGCCGCCAACCTCCTTCTGGGCGCGCGCATTTATTTTTATTCCGCCCAGGCCGCTCCCGCCAGCGACAATCCCTACGAAAATTACCGGCTGCTCGCCGATGTGATGGAAAAAGTGCGCCTGGAATACGTGGACGGCGACAAAATCAGCTATCAGGACCTGGTTCACGCCGCCTTGCGGGGCATGCTCGGCTCGCTCGACCCCCATAGCGAGTACCTGGACGCCCGGCGCTTTGAGGATTTGAAAAACGACACGGAAGGCGAGTTTGGCGGAATCGGCATCGTGGTGGAAGTCAGGGACAAATGGCTGACCGTGGTGACGCCGATGGACGGCTCCCCGGGGTTCCTGGCGGGCATCCGGCGGTTGGACCAAATCATCAAAATCAACGACCGGAGCACCGAGAAGATGGGGTTGGAAGACGCCGTCGGGGTCTTGCGCGGCGAACCGGGCAGCAAGGTATCCATCACCATCCACCGCCCCGCCACCGGGGAAACCACCAATTTCAATCTCGTGCGCGCCATCGTGAAGGTGCCCACCGTCCAGGACATCAACGACCAGCAGAAGTTTCCGCTGGGCGAAAACAGCATCGGCTACGTGCGCATCAACCAGTTCGGCGAGAAGACATCGGACGATTTGCGCGCCGCCCTGGCCACCTTGTCCGGGGAAGGGATGAAGGCGCTGATTCTGGATTTGCGCAACAACCCCGGCGGTCTGCTGGACCAGGCCGAATATGTCTGCGAACAGTTTGTGCCCAGCGGCCACAAGATTGTCTCCACCGAAGGCCGCGGCCCGACCCCCAAAACCGTGTACATCGCCCGCAACCGCGGCAAGCGCATAGATCTGCCCATGGTTGTGCTGGTCAACTGGGGCAGCGCCAGCGCCGCCGAGATCGTCACCGGCTGCCTCCAGGATGAGCAGGAGTGGACCCACGCCATCGTCGTCGGCGAACAGACCTTCGGCAAAGGTTCCGTGCAAAGCATCCTGCCCCTGGGCGACGGCTCCGCTTTGAAGCTGACCACCGCCAAGTATTACACCCCCAGCCACAAAGTCATTCACGAGCACGGCATCACGCCGGACATTATCGTGCCGCAGACGCCCCAGGAGGATGAGGACCTGCGCCTGAAACAAAACACCGCCGCGCTGGAGTCGCTGGACGACAAGGACCGCGAGCGCGTCAATAATACACAGGACCGCCAGTTGGAACGGGCGGTTGACCTGCTCAAAGGGGTGCTGCTCTACGCCCAGCGCGCCGCGCCCGCCAAAGTGGCTGCCGCGGCCAGGTGATCCCATGTCGTCTCTCTGTCCCGGCTGGAAGGGAAACTGGAAACCTTGAACTTGCTCGCATTCGAGACCTCGTGCGACGAAACCAGCGCGGCGGTCGTTTCCGGCGGCGCCGTCCTCTCCAACGTCATCGCCAGCCAGACCCGTCTACACGCCGCCTACGGCGGGGTCGTCCCCGAACTGGCCACGCGCGAACATCTGCGCAATCTGCTGCCCGTCGCCCGCCAGGCATTGAGCGGCGCCGGCTTGACTGCGGCGGATCTGGACGCCGTGGCCGCCACCCAGGGGCCTGGCTTGCCCGGGGCGCTGCTCATCGGTTTGAAAGCCGCCCAAGCCCTTGCCTTCAGCCTCGGCAAGCCCTTTCTCGGAATCCACCATCACGAAGCGCACCTTTATTCTCCGTGGATTTCCACCGCGCCAAATCCTGGTCTAGATCTTAATCCTGATCTTAATCCACCCCAGTCCGGTTTTGCCCAATTCCAACCCTCCGTCTCCCTGATCGTCAGCGGCGGCCACACCTTGCTGGTGCAGGTCAAGGGAGAATTCCAGCATCGCGTGCTTGGCTCGACCGTGGATGACGCGGCCGGGGAATGCTTTGACAAAGTCGGCAAGCTCCTCGGCTTGGCCTATCCCGCCGGCCCGGAGATGGACCGTCTGGCCGCGCAAGGCAACCCGCGCGCGCATTGCTTTCCGCGTCCCATGCTGCACGATCCCGGCGATGATTTCAGCTTCTCCGGTCTAAAAACCTCCGTCCGCTACTTTCTGGAGAAGAACCCGGACCTGCCCGGAGATCCTGCGCGGCTGCGCGATCTGTGCGCCAGCGTCCAGGCTGCCATCGTGGACGTTCTGGTCGCCAAGACCATCCGGGCCGCGTTGCGCGTGGGGGCGCCCTGCGTCACCGTCTCGGGCGGCGTGGCCTGCAACAGCGCCCTGCGCCGGGACCTGGCCCGGGCCTGCCAGCGCGAGGGATTGGCCTTGCGCCTGGCCGAAAGAAAGTACTCCACCGACAACGCCGCCATGATCGGCATCCTGGCCGAGCGCAAACTTCTCGCCCGCCTTCCTTCCGCCTCGCTGGACTGCGAGATCGAACCGAGTTGGGTGCTCTGAACGCGTCGTTGTGTTCCGGGGCCTGTCCGGCTCATGCAGCCCTCTCTTTTTTCCATCCGTCCCATGCGCGCCATTTGGCTAAACTTGTCCGCGGATTTGCCGATACCATATCAAGCACTCACGGATGCGTTGCGGGCGGTTCCATGGAGCAGGAGCCAGGGCGTGCAAGGCGAAGGCGCTTTTGGACCGTCATGCCTCACGGAGGGAATGAGGGTCCAGAGGCGCCTTTTTTGCGCGGCGGCATGGGTAGAGCAAATCGAACGACTGGACTGAAAATGACGACAACAACCTTGGAAAAGCGCGAGCCAGCCCTTCACGCGAAGGCGGCCAAGCACCTCATTTTCAACCTCGGCGATGAATTCTACGGCATCCCGGTGCTCAAGGTCCGCGAGATCATCCGTCTGATGGAGATCACGCCTGTGCCGGGGATGCCGCCGTATATCCGCGGCGTGATCAACCTGCGTGGGAAAATTATCCCCGTGCTCGACCTTCGCCTGCGCCTGGAATTGGCGGCGGCGGAACCCACCCGGACCACCTGCATTGTCGTGGCCCAAGTCATGACCCCATCGGGAATCAGCAGCCAGATGGGCCTGGTGGTGGACGGAGTGGAGGAAGTGGTCAACATTTCTCCCGCCGACATTGAAGACCCCCCCGAGTTCGGGACAAAGCCCGGCATCAGGTTTCTTTGCGGCATCGCCAAGTCCAGGGGGAAGGTCGTGGCGCTGCTGGATATTGACCGTGTGCCGGCCGCCGATTCGGACGGAAGAATCGCACCATCCAACGCCCCCTGCTGATCCCAAATCCAACCCTCAAATTATGAAAGACTGGACCATCAAGAAACGCGTCATCTTCGGGTTCGCTTCCGTGCTGATTCTTGGCGCGGTCGTGGGCCTGACCGCCATCCTTTCCCTCCACAACATCAATGCCGCTTCCGGCGGGGTTTCCGATGCCGCCATGCAAAAAGCCACGCGCGCCGCGGAAATATGGGTGACCGCGCTGACGATGGCCGACCTCCTGGCCGGCATCGGTTTTGCCATCGTCATCATCACCGGCTTGGGCCATGTGCTCAATCCGATGGCCGCCTCCCTCAACCAGGGTTCGGATGAAATTGTGGCTGCTTCCTGCCAGGTTTCAGCCTCCAGCCTGGCCCTGGCTGAAGGCGCCAGCGAGCAGGCCGCCTCACTGGAGGAAACCAGCGCGTCGCTGGAAGAAATCTCCAGCATGACCCAAAAGAACGCGGCCAACGCGCAAACCGCCAAGGAACTTGCCAACAAGGCCCGCCTGGCGGCCGATGCCGGCGCCGGCGACATGCAACTGATGAGCGCAGCCGTGCAGGAGATCAAATCCTCCAGTGACGACATCGTCAAGATCATCAAGACCATTGATGAAATCGCCTTTCAAACGAACATTCTCGCTCTGAACGCCGCGGTCGAAGCCGCGCGGGCCGGCGAGGCAGGCATGGGCTTCGCGGTCGTCGCCGACGAGGTGCGCCACCTGGCGCAGCGCAGCGCCCAGGCCGCCCAGGAAACCGCCATGAAAATTGAAACCGCCATCGCCAAGACCTCCCAAGGCGTGCAGATGAGCCGCAAGGTCTCGGGAAGTCTGGCGGAGATTGTCACTCATGTCCGCCAGGTGGATCAATTGGTGGCTCAAATCGCCTCGGCCTCCAAGGAACAAAGTGAAGGCATCTGCCAGGTCAATTCAGCGGTCACTCAATTGGAGAAGGTCGTCCAGAGCAACGCCGCCACCGCCGAAGAAAGCGCCAGCGCCGCCGAGCAACTCAATGCCCAGGCCCAGTCTTTGCAGGAGATTGTGAATAAAATGCAGTTACTGACCGGGACCGTCCAGCTTCACCCCGCCCAAACCCTCCCCATCGCGCCGGCCGCGGATCCGCGCAGACCTGCAACGCTGACTCCTGTGCCCAACCGGCGCAATGGCCACGGCCGCCTCCATCCCGCCCCGGCTGCGGCGGGCGCTTGGCCGCGCAAATCCTCCGAACTGCCGCTGGAAAGCAACTTTAAGGACTTCTAATGTTGACGCCTGAAAAGATCGCCCAATGGCAGAATCTTGGAGAAAAGATCGCACGGGAACTGGTCTTTGCCCAGGCCGGCAAGGACGCCGGCCTGTTGCCGATAAACCACTTGCTGGGACTGATTGAAGAAAAAATCCGCGAGGACGGGACGCCGGAACCGCTGGTTCGGGGAGCGCAACAGGCCCGGCGCCGGCTGGACAAAATTCTTGATTCCAGCACCCTGTTCAGTCAAGAGGAGATTGACCGGTTTGGAGCCTGGGCCGTCTGGTGGGACGAGGCTCTCCAGGCCCTCGCACACCAGCGCCAACCCCCTGCGCCGCCGGAAGGCGGGGAGGCTGGCAACGCCCCGGCCCCGGACCTTTCCGCCCCGGTTTCCACGCCCCAACCGGCCGCCCGGGAGGAACCGGTCCTGTCGCTGGATTTGGGAAAAGATCGCGAACTGTTGGGGGAGTTTGTCGGCGAATCATGGGAGCACTTGCGGAACATCGAGCAGGGCGCGCTCGTGCTGGAAGACAACCCCTCTGACGCTGAAACGCTCAATTCCATCTTCCGCGCCTTTCACACCTTCAAAGGCAGCGCGGGGTTCCTCAACCTCCCCGCCATCCAAGGTCTGGCGCATCAATTGGAATCCTTGCTGGATCTGGCCCGGCAACAAGAACTGGCGATGACACGCGCCGCCATTGACCTCATTCTGGCCGGCGCGGACACGCTCAAACAGTTTATCGGAGAAATCAGCGCCCAACTGGCCGGCCATCAGCCGTGTGCCCCGATTAGCATTCCCACCCTGGATTTGTTGGCGCGCATTGGCGCCGCCCTGGCCGATCCTTCCCTCCTCCGGCCCGAATTGGTTCCCGCGCCCGCCCTCCACCCGTCTTCCATCCCCTCCGAAACCTCCAAAGAAAACAGGGAGGGCGCGGCGGTCAAGGTGGACGCCGCCAAGCTCGACAGCCTGGTGGATTTGGTCGGCGAGATGATCATCGCCCAATCCATGGTCCTGCAGAACGGGGAGTTGGCCGCGTTGCGCAGCGAAACATTGAACCGGGATATCGCCCGGCTCCGGCACATCAGCAAGGAATTAAAGCACACGGCCCTGTCCCTGCGCATGGTGCCCATCCGCGGCGCATTCCAAAAAATGAACCGGCTCGTGCGGGACCTGGCGGCCAAAGCCGGCAAGCCGGTGCGTCTGGTCACCCGGGGCGAGGACACTGAACTGGACCGCACACTCGTTGAGGAAATCAACGATTCCCTGATCCACATGATTCGCAATTCGGTGGATCATGGCATCGAGAACGCCCAACTCCGGCAACAGCGCGGCAAGCCGCCCCACGGAACCATCTGCCTCAACGCCTTTCACCAGGGCGGCAACATCGTCATTGAAGTCCAGGACGATGGCAACGGCCTGGATCGCGCGCGCATCCTCGCCAAGGCCGTCGAGAACCAGATTGTCAAAACCGGAGATCATCTCCAGGACAACGAAGTCTTCCACCTCATCATGGCCCCGGGTTTCTCCACCGCCGAGAAAGTGACCGATCTTTCCGGGCGCGGCGTGGGACTGGACGTGGTGCAGCGCAACGTCGAAAAACTCCGCGGCAAAATCGAAATCCAATCCGCCGCCGGGCAAGGCTCGACCTTCCGCATCCATCTTCCGCTGACCCTGGCCATCGTGGACGGCCTGGTTGTCGGAGCCGGAGGCCAGCGATACATTCTGCCGGCGTCGAGCGTTTGCGAGACGTTCCGCCTCTCCGCCGGCATGATCAAAACCGTTCAGGGCTGCGGAGAAATGGTCGAAACGCGGGGGAAATTCCACCCATTGCTCCGGCTTTGCTCCCACTTTGGAACCCAGCCCGCTTCGTTGGATCCGGCCTCTTCCATTGCCGTCCTGCTTGCTTCGGGCAACCGCTTGCGCTGCCTGCTGGTGGATCAATTGCTCGGCAAACAGGAAGTGATCATCAAGAGCCTGGGCGAAACATTTCCCGGCCCCCGCTGCGTCGCCGGCGCGGCCATCATGGGGGACGGGCGGGTGGCGCTGATTTTGGATGCCCACGCGCTGGTGCATCTGGATTCCGTTCCCCTGGAGGCAGCGGCTTGAACCTATGAGAACCCCCGTCGCAGAAAGACAAGCCTGCCGCTGCATCAGCCAGTATATCCGCGACCGCTACGGCATCCAGATGCGCGAGGGCAAGGAGGCGCTGATCAAGGCGCGTTTGGGCAAACGAATCCGGCATCTTGGGCTGGCCGGCGTGGCGGCCTACTGCGATTGGCTGCGGAACCACGACGACCCGGAGGAGTGGTCGCGCGTGGTGGATGCGCTCACCACCAATTTCACCCACTTCCTGCGCGAACCGGATCACTTCTCCTGGATGCTGGAAGAGGCGGTGCCCTCGGCGCAGCAATGGAACGGCAAACCCTTCCGGGTCTGGAGCGCCGCTTGCTCCTCGGGTGAGGAAGCCTGCTCCATTGGGATGTGCCTGGCCGAACGCAGTCCGGCCATCCCCGGATGGGACTGGGAAGTGACCGCCTCGGACATTTCCACCAAGGTGTTGGGAAACGCCAGGCTGGGCATTTACGCCGAAGACCGCTTGAAGGAACTGCCGCGGCCGTGGTTGCGAAAGTACTTTCAGAAAGGCGTCGGCAAATGGGAGGGACATTACCGGGTCAAACACATCATCACCGACCACATCCGCTTCCATCGCATCAACCTGGTGGCGGACTACAGCCATCCGCATCCGTTTCAGATCGTCTTCCTGCGCAATGTCATGATTTACTTCGACCGCGAAAGCCGCGAGCAAATGGTCAACCGCCTTTGCCGTTTCCTGGCTCCGCAAGGTTATCTTCTGACCGGCCATTCCGAGAGTCTCAGCGGGTTGAACGTGCCCCTGCGGTGTCTGCGGCCCAGCATCTACCAAAGCACAATCCCGTGAACATGCCCTCCCAATGCCTCAACGAGATTGCCGGTGTTGAAAACAAACTGATCGTCTCCATCGGCAGTCTGGCCGTTTCCAACGACCCCAATGACCGTCTGACCACCTTTTCGCTCGGCTCCTGCCTTGGAGTGGCGATTTATGATCCCGTCGTCCGCGCCGGCGGTTTGCTTCACGCCATGCTGCCCAGTTCCTCCATCAATCCCGCCAGGGCCGCCGAGCGGCCCGCCATGTTTGTGGACGCGGGCGTGGCCGCCTTGTTCCGGGCCTGCTACGAATTGGGGGCGGACAAGCGCCGGCTGCGCATTTGCGTCGCGGGGGGAGCGCATTTCATGGACAAGAGCAACTTCTTCAACATTGGGCTGCGCAATTACCAGCAGTTTAGGGACATTCTCCGCCAACACGGCCTGGCCATCGCCGCCGAGGAAGTGGGCGGATGGGTCAGCCGCACCGTGCAGTTGAACATCAGGACCGGCGAGGTCCGTTTAAAGACCTCCGGCCAAAATTCGGAAACCATTCTATAAAGGAGGCTACCATGCAAATACTGGACGACTACATCAACAAGGTAAAATCACTGCCCCCCGCCCCGCGGCTTCTGCCGCAGTTGCTCCGGCTGTTGAACGAGGACGATGTGGACTCGGGGCAAATCGTGGACCTGATCACCTTTGATCCCGCCCTGACCGCCAAAGTGCTGCAATGGTGCAACAGCGCCGCCACGGGTCTTTCCTCTCCGGTGCATGATCTCTCCCAGGCGGTGGCGCTCCTGGGCTTTAACCAAATCTACCGCCTCGTCGCCGTGGTCATTGGGGAAGGCATGCTGCGAACAGCCCAGCGCGCCTATGGCATTGGCACCGGGGAATTGTGGCAGCATTCCGCCACCGCCGGCCTCGCCGCCAAAGTCATCGCCGAAAAAATGGGCGCCGACGCGGACCTGGCCTTCACCGCCGCCTTGCTGCATGACATCGGGAAACTCGTCCTCAACGGTTTCCTGGAGGGCGCCTACGAGCCGGTGCTCAATCAAACCGGCGCCTCCGGAAGATCTTTCGTTGAAACCGAGAAATCCATTCTGGGCGTTGAACACGCCGAAGTCGGCGGCCGCGTCCTGGCGCGCTGGCATTTTCCTGACAGCCTGGTCCAGGCGGTTTGGCATCACCATGATCCGGCCGAGGCCTGCCCTTATCAGCAACTGGCCGGTTACGTTTATTTGGCCGACCTCATCGCCCACTGCCTCGGCCAGGCCCAGGGCTTCCAATCCTTTGCCGTGCGCGGAAGGCCCGAAGTGCTCGAAATGCTCGAGATCACCCCCGCAGAAATCGAGGGCTTTATCCTCCAAACCGCCGCCGTCGTCGAACAGGCCCAGTGGATCACTCCCCAGCGCCCATGAACCCCAAACCCATCCGCCTTCTCGTCGTGGATGATTCGGCCCTCGCCCGCCGGTTCATCACCGACTCCCTGGCCCCGTTCCACGAGATTGAAATTGTCGGCACCGCGCAGGATGCCTTTGCCGCCAGGGACAAAATTCTCCAACTCAAGCCCGATGTGATGACGCTGGATATTGAAATGCCCCGCATGGATGGCGTCACCCTCTTGAAGGCCATAATGAAACATCGCCCCATGCCGGTGATCATCCTCAGTTCCCTCACCTCCGCCGCCTCGGACAAGCCGTGGCAGGCCCTCCAAGCCGGAGCGGTCGAGTTAATGGAAAAACCAGGCAGCAGGGTTCCCGCGCACGCTTATGGCGCCCGTCTGGCTGAAACGATCAAAGCCGCCGCCGGCGCAAGGCTGCGCCACGCCCCGCCGGAGGCGGCGCCCCGGCATCCCCGGCAACTTGCCGCCTCGCGGACCTTTTCCCGGCGCAGCGTTATTCTCATGGGTTCCTCCACCGGCGGAACCGAAGCGCTCAAGACCGTCCTCACCTCCATGCGGGGCGATCTTCCTGGCGTGTGCATCGTCCAGCATATCCCCCCTGTTTTTAGCAAGGCGTTTGCCGCGCGCATGAACCAACTTTGCGCCATGGAAGTCCGCGAAGCCGCCCATCATGATGTCGTCAAACCCGGATTGGCCCTGGTGGCGCCGGGCGGTTATCACATGCTCCTCCAATGGCAGGGCAGCCATTACCAGGTTCTCCTGAATCAGGGCCCTCCCATTCACCACCAGCGCCCGGCGGTTGACATCCTGTTCGATTCCGCCGTTAATGCCGGAGCGGCGCCCCACGCCGCCGCCGCCCTCCTCACCGGCATGGGCGCGGACGGCGCAGCCGGTCTGCTGCGCCTGCGCCATGAAGGGGCCGCCACGATCGCTCAAAATGAACAAACCTGCGTTGTCTTCGGCATGCCGCGGGAGGCCATCCGGCAGGGCGCGGCCCAGCATGTGGTTCCTTTGCACCAAATTGGACCCCGCCTGGACCAGCTCATCTCCCACCCTTCGGCCATGACCGGAACAGGCGTTGACGCCAGCCAACCGCTATGAGCACCAAAATACTAACCGTGGATGACAGCAAGATCATTCGCCTGATCATTGCCAAAGCCTTCCAGCCCTATGATTGCATCATCCTGGAAGCCACCAACGGAGCGGACGGCCTGGCGGTCGCCAGCCGGGAGAAACCCGACCTCATCCTCCTGGATTACAGCATGCCCATCATGGACGGCTTCGAGGTCCTCACCAGAATCCGGGCTGACGCGAGCCTCAAGGCAACACCCGTCATCGTGCTCACGACCCTCTCGGGCCGGAACACGGTCGTTAAAATCGCCCAACTTGGTGTGCGCGATTACATCATCAAGCCTTTCAAGGAGGACGTCCTGGTCGAGCGGGTCGCGCGCGTGGTGCCCATTAAATCCAAATCGGAAAGCGGCATCAGAGCCAAACGCGAAGATGACCCCATCCATATACTGGTCGTGGACGACAAGCCGGCCATCGCTGAACAAATTCGCGCCGGATTGGCCGGCACACCCTGGAAAGTGACCAGCGCCGCCCAGCCCGCCCAGGCCCTGCAACTGTGCCAGGCGCAAGGGGTTGACGTCGTCCTGGCCAGCTTCGCCCTTCCGGACGACGGAGCGCAACGGTTGCTCGAAAACCTGCGCGCCTGCGCCGCCACTGCCTCCATTCCCGTCTTTGGCCTCTGTGTCAAAAACGCCGCCGCCGACCACGCCCGCTTTGTCGAGGCTGGTTTTGCCGGCCTGGCCACCAAACCGATTGACAGCGAGGACCTCAAGTCCAGAGTCTCCCGGGTGCTCAAGCTGGAAACCTCTTACAAGTACTTTCAGCAGCGCGAGGGGGCGCTGCTTTTGTGCCTGCCCAACAAATTCAATCCCGATGTCCGCGAGGCGGTCATTTCCGACCTCAACAACCGGCTGTCCGCCATCGTGGATGCCGGCGGCGACAAGCTCATCGTGGATTTGAGCGCCATCGAAGAACTGAGCCTTCCCATCATGGAGCTGGTTCTCTCCGCCACCCAGGCCGCCGCCGACCTGTCCATCCGCCACGCCATGGTGGGTTCGGATAGCCTGCGCGCCAAATGCCGCGGCTACGAGGAATCCCAAGCCTGGAAGTTCGCCCCCACCGCGGACGCCGCCCTCGCCCTTCTGAAATAAACTGGAACTGACGAACCAGCTCGATGTTCTTGACGCGGGAATTTGGCGTCTTAATCTTCCCTTAAGGTTTGTTGTGGCAAGGTGGGGCGTGAAAAGAGAACGGTTGCGTCGGTTGCGGACGGGCGCTGAAGGCCGTCCAGCCAAAAAAGCGAAAACATAAAATATAAACTCAATGAGAGGAGAATGATCCATGAAACTGAAAACAATCTTAAGTGTTTGCGGCGTGGCCGCCGGCCTGTGCCTGGGCGCGGGATGCCTGCTCGCCCAGCCTGACAACGGCGGCGGTCCGGGCGGTCCGGGCGGTTTTGGCGGCGGCGGTCCCGGTGGTTTTGGCGGCGGCGGCAATTTCGATCCCACCCAGATCCAACAACAGATGCAACAACGCATCATGACCCAGGACCGGCAAAGCCTGGCCATCACCAATGACGATGAATGGGCCGTCATTCAACCGCTGATTCAAAAAGTGATGGACGCGCAACAAGCGGTGGGCAACGGCGGCGCCATGATGGGGATGCGCGGCGGCGGCCGGGGCGGCCGCGGAGGCGGAGGAGCGGGCGCGTTCGGGGCGGCAACCAGTGAGGAACTGCTGTCGTTGCAGCAGGCGCTGGTCAACAATGCGCCCATCGCGCAAGTCAAGGACTCGCTCGCCAGGTACCGCGCCTCGGTCAAAGCCAAGCAAGACGCCCTGGAAGCCGCCCAATCCGCTCTCAAGAAAGTCCTCACCGTCAGACAAGAGGCGCAGGCGGTTGTGCTGGGGCTTCTTCCATGACCTGCTGAAGCCGCCGCATGATTTCCAGGCAGGCGCGCGAACCGTGGTAAGGGCCTTTCCATTCGCTCACCTTGGGCAGGGTTGGATCCAGCCGCCCATCCGGGCCGATGCGCCAGAACCATTCGCCGTGGACGCGGTCCACCAGGCGCGCCTCGATGTAATCCCAGGCGCGGCGGGCCGCGTTGTAATACTTGACATCATGGGAAATTTGCCAGGCGTTGAGGAAGCCCGTCGCCGCCTCCGCCTGGGGCCAGCATTCCCGGCCCGCGTCAATCACCCTGCCTGATTTGCCCTCGTAGAACAGCCCGCCGTCCGCCCCCACTCCCTCCCGCAGCGCCGTCTCCGCCAGGCGCAACGCCACGGACTCGACGCGGCGCAGCAGCGGCGGGTCCGCCAGCGCTTCCGCCGCCTCGCACAGAAGCCAGCTTCCTTCAATGTCGTGGCCAAACGTGCAGGTGTCCGAGCGCACCTGCCATTGCTCGTCGAAAAAGTGGTGGAAGTGCCCGGTGCGAACGTCCAGAATGCGCTCCTCAAACAGGCCGATCAATTCCCGCAGCCGCTCTTTGACGCGCGGCTCGTCCCACACCCGGCTCAGGCTCGCCAGGGCTTCCAGAACGTGCAGGTGGTTGTTCATGGACTTCTTCTCGTTCATGTCCTTGTCGCTGAGCCGCGCCTCCGGGCCGGCCTCGGCCCAGTCGCGGCGGCGCACTTCCCAGTAACCGCCGTCGCGGGCGTCGTGCGCGTGGCGCTCCAACAAGTCAAATAAATCCTTCGCGCGCTCCAGGGCCTCCGCTCCGCCGAAAGCCCGGGCATGTTCCGCCAGCGCATAAATGCAAAAGGCCTGGCCGTAGGTTTTTTTCGAGTCGTCCAGCACACGACCGCCGCCGTCCAGGCGCCAGAACGCCCCGCCGTGTTGCGGGTCCCAGAACTGGTGCAGCAGCACGTCCAGCGCGCGGCCGGCCATTTGGCGGAAGAGCGGTTGCGGACGGGCGCGGTGGACGGCGGAGAAGGTCCAGAGGATGCGGCTGTTGAGGATCAGTCCCTTGGGCTGGGCGCGGTCCGGCTTGAGGTCGTTGGAGAGCCACGCCATCCAGCCGCCCTCCTCGCGGTCCAGCGCCGGGCCGCACCAGAACGGGAGGATGTTCCCGTAAAGCTGGGCGGCCGCCTTTTGCGAAAATTCCTTCAACTCGGTCCAATCCATGTCGGGGGCGCCTGGCCGGCGCGTCAGGCCTTTTCCAATTTGTCGTACCAATTGAACTTGAGAAAGATCGAAGTGACGATCACCGATCCGAGCATCACGCCGGCCAGCGTCCAATTGTGGAGGACGGTGTAAATCGCCAGGGCGGTGAGGGAGACCTGCCAGACGATGCCGACGACGACGTTGAGGCAGTCGCGCCCCATGTTGAAATTGGGCTTGAAGGCGGGGTCTTCCTTCATCACTTTTTCGCGGATGGGTCCCCACGCGCCCCAGGGGTTGACGGTCTTGTAGAACTTCTTGAGGATTTCATCGTCCTCCGCCTTGGTCAACAGCGTGCCCAGCAGGCTGCCGATGACCGACGTCGCGAAGATGGCGGGGAAAAGATAGAGGTCGTTGCTGACCGGATGGCCGAGGATCAACTTGGCGGCGCCGGGGGCCACCATCGCGCTGACGATGCCGCTGATCAATCCCCAGAAATATCCGTAGCCGTTGAAACGCCACCAATACCACTTGAGCACGTTGGCCATGACGAAGCCGCCGTAAAGCGCCCCGACCAGCCACATCATCACTTCGGTTATATTCTTGGTCATCAACCCAAACCCAATGCCGATCACCAGAAACACCAGCGACACGATCCGGCTCATGCGCACTTCCGCCTTGCCGCCCGAGTTGGGATTGATGAACCGCTTATACACGTCGTTGACCAGATACGCGGGAGCCACGTTGAGGGTGGCAGCGAAGTTGGACATAAACGCGGCCATCAATCCCGCCAGAAGAAACCCGACGACGCCCGCCGGCAGGTATTGGCCAAAGAGAACCTTGGGCAGTATCTGTTCAAAATTGAATGTGCCCATCGCGCGCAAGTCCGGCATGCAAAAGGCCAGGGCCATGACCGTGACGCCGGCGATCATCAGGTAGCGCGGGAAGTAGAGCACCACGTTGACGAACCCGTTCATCATGCAGGCCTCGCGCGGGTTGCGCGTCGCCAGGATGCGCTGCATATCGTAAGTCGGCGCCGGGCCGGCCAGGCTCGCCAGCACCCCTTTGAAAAACATCATCCCGAAGATCAGCCCGAACAGCTCATTGCCGTCCTCATGGATCGCGTTGTTCACCTTGTCCAGGATGCCGGTCCAATCCAGTCCCAGCTTCCAGCCAAAAAACGGGTTCGTCCACCCCGCCGGTATGGCGTGGCTGATCATGTCCGGCGACACCTTGTAAATCGCGATACAGCCGATGGCCAGCGCCGCGAGCGTCAGAATCGTGAACTGCATCACCTCTGTGACGACCACGCTGATCATTCCCCCTTTGATGACGTAAAGCGATGTCACCCCCATAATGAGGATCGCGTAGATATTCTCATCGCTGAATAGCCCCGCCACCGACGCGGGCAGGAACAGCCCCGCAAAATGGCGCACACCGTCAAAATGCCACGGCAGCAGCAGCACGATGAATTCCCCGATCCCCTTGAAGGCGTAGGCGAGCAGGCCAATGGTGTTGACCAGTGCGAAAAAGACCACGCTCAGATGCGCCAGGTTCGCCCCGGTGTCGCGGCCGAAGCGGGTTTGAATCCACTCCGCGCCGGTGAGCACATTGGAGCGGCGCACCCAGCCGCTCAGGAACATCATCAGGAAAATCTGGTTGAACGTCGGCCACAGCCACGGCAGCCAGAGGCTTTTCATCCCATAGACGAACAGAATATAAACAAGCCACATCGTCCCGCTGATGTCGAACATGCCCGACGCGTCGGAGATTCCCAGCAGGTACCACGGCAGCGATTTGTTGCCTAAAAAGTAACCATTCATGTCCTTGGCCCCGCGCCGCGACACCCAGAGGCCGACCATGACGACCGTCAGGAAATACCCGACGATGATGACAATATCCAGACTACGAAGGTTCATATTCCTCCTGGTGATTTGTTTGCATCCGGCGAAACTACCGGCCTCCGCCGCCGCTTTCCAGAAAAAAATTCCATATATTGCGCCCCGGCAGCCAACCCATGAAATGCCGGCGGCGAACCACGCTCGCCCGGCCCAAGTTTGCAATGGCTGGCCGGAAGAAGCCTCGATGGGGACGGCGGTTCACGGTCAAGGCCGGAGAATAACTTGATTAGCCTTGATTGAGCTTGATTGGAAAAGTCCCGTTGTGCGCGCAAATGGTTCATGGAAAGGCACTTCCGATGATTTGCCGCAAAAATGCGCATAAGGCCCAGCGCGGCCCGCCGCAACCAAAGATGAATTGACCACAAAGAACGCACAGATCGCAAAGAAAAAACAACATAAGTCCTTGTCTCTGCGTTCTTTGCGGTAAGAATCTTGTTGGAATTGGACGATTCCCCGCTATTGCAATCCAGCGCGGCCAGCCGCAACCAAAGCCAAGACGGCGGATGGCGGATGGAAAAGGCCGGGCAGATGTCAGGGGAATGGTTGTCAGGGGAATAATCCTGAAAACGCTTTTTCCCATTCCCTTGACATTTATTCCCCTGACTTTGCATTTTTTCCGTAAAATGACCGATCGGGGATCTTCCCGGATATGCGCGATGCTGACGGATTGCATTGCAGTACAAGAAGAGGATTCGGACTTTGTGGTTGGGCCGCGTGGTTATTTTTGAAAGGTCGAATTCACTTGAATTCACTTGAATTTGGTCAAATTCACTTGAATTGGTTTTGAGGCGATAACATTGCCGTCGGCAGAAATCCGGATTTCCTGATTTCAGTTTTCCCGATTTCAGCTTTTTCCCCGTCGTCCCGCCGCCGTGCGGCCCATTTTGCCTTGCGCTCACGTTGGCAATTAAACCATAGGTTCTAACTTTTGTCAAGGCCTTTTTTTGAAAAAAGCAATGCTTGGCAGTCGCGGGGCACTCTGATACCCTTGTAAGCAATCTGCATGGCAATAGAGAACACCCAGAATAGGTCAAATGGCGGCGGGCTGGGCTTTGAAGCGCAACCTTGGGCCGCCGCCGGCAAACTCGCGGAGGCTGCCGAATGAGCGCATTTTTGCCAGCGCCAACGGCGCGTTTCAATGCCAGCCCAGGGCAACGCCCTGGGAACCAAACACAATTTAATCACCCAGCCCTGAAAGGGCGGTTCAAACCATGCCACAATCCCTCGCCCGCCTTCACGTCCACCTGGTTTTCAGCACCAAGAACCGGGAACCGATTCTGCATGATGCCGTCAGTGAATCCAATGTTGGCGCGGTGCGGGAATACATCGCCCGCCAGAAGGAACAT
>Ga0182027_10007235_pt1 | contig 16418 bp, 8 predicted proteins | sample 712E1DmetaG_FD_121300 | JGI IMG/M metagenome (GOLD analysis project Ga0182027, IMG submission 121300) | Permafrost microbial communities from Stordalen Mire, Sweden - 712E1D metaG (Illumina Assembly) | ecosystem: Environmental > Terrestrial > Soil > Wetlands > Permafrost | place: Sweden... | reverse complement strand
ATTGCGCATTTTTGGCAAAATTTCCCGAACGGTCTTCCCCAATGACAAATGACAAATTTTCAATGACCAATTCTCAATTCAGACTCGGCGTTTTGGTTGCGGCTTGCCGCGCTGCGTCTTTGCGCCTTGGCGACTTTGCGTTGAAACGTCTTTGTTATCCGTGAAATCCGTGAAATCCGTGGTCAATTCCCTTGGTTGCGGTTTTGCCGCTCTGGGAAATATCCAGCCTAAAGAACTCCCTTGCCATCCCAATCCCCCCAATCCCCCCAATCCGTCCCCGACAGCGCCCAAACCGCCCTTCACTCCGTACCAATAAATCCCGGAGGCCGCCCCGAAACCGCGCACAAACATGGTGACCCGTTGCCCTGAACTCATCAATCTCGCCAAGCAAATCAAGAACCTCCGCCGGACGCGCCTGCTGCTGCCGCGCCTGCTGTCGGCGAAGGTGTCTGTGGGACCAACTTAAATGCTCGCCAAATGAGGAGAGCGAGCTTACTATTAACACAGTACTGAATGCCGAATCCAATTCCAGATTTTGACCATAATCTCGTGCTCCCTCCACACTTGGGAGACCCGGTGAAGCTTGGTCAGTTGTCGCCGTATCCATGCACGATGGTGGATCTGTGCCAGCGGTTCGGAACGACCGTGGAGCGCAAGACGATACTTGGAAAGTTCCTCGATTTCCGCGAGCGGTTGCGCGGGGAGGGGTTGACAAATGGATTCCAATGGCTGGATGGAAGCTTTCTGGAGGATTGCGAAACGATAAATCTCAGGCCTCCGAAAGACCTGGATGTAGTGACGGTTTACTGGGGATATGACGCGCCGTTCCAAGCCCGGCTCATCACCCATTTCCCAGAGGTTGCAAATCCGACGTTGTCGAAGTCGAACTACTCGTTGGACCACTATCCGTTCGATGCCGGGTACAAACCATCGTTCACCTTGGAGTACACCCGTTATTGGATTCTTCTTTTTTCGCACAACCGCCTTGGAGTGTGGAAAGGGATGTTGAAAATCGAACTAAACACACCTGCAGAGGACGCAGTTGCGCGGCAGGATCTTGCGAAAGGCAGGCCATGACAACGCGCGCTCAAAGGGAATTCTTGAAGGTCCAACTCCTTGAAACGCAGCATTTGAAGGAGATGGCAGCCGATCATCCGCTGATGTCGGTATCATTCGCGGAACGCGAGCAGGAACTAAGCGGGAGGATTGCGGCATTGCCTCTCGGAAACAAAGAGGCCCGGACGGTTCTGTTTTTCTCCGGCGAGCCTGTGCAAGGTTCGCTGGGAATTGACGCAACCTTCGCAGGCCGTGTCTTGGAACCCTTCCAAAACATGGTAATGGCGGATTATGCAGATCGCTGGCATGGCGTGGTGGGAAGTCGAGGCCGGCGTTCCGGTGAGGCAGATTCACGACTGTTATTGACCGGTCTGCCGCGTGGGTCATTTGGTCTGGAACTCACCCGTGCCGAAAACGACGAGTTGTTCGAGGAGGATCAGTTGGCCGACACACTTGCCCACGTCACTAAACTCGTAGAGTCCGCCGCTCGCAGCGATGAGGATTTCGCGGCTCAACTCGACCAGACAGCCCCCCGAGTCATTCAGAATTTGAAGGAGTTTCTTGAGGTCGTGGCAAAGGGAAAAGCCGGACTGCGCCTGGAGAGCGGCGACTTCCGCTGTTCCATGAATCCAATAGAGGCAAGCGAAGCCTTCAATCGCGTAGCGGGTACCATCACAAGCGCCGAAGAAGTCACCCTGCCCGGCGTCTTCAAAGGCGTTTTGCTGGAATCTTGGAAGTTCGATTTCCTTACCGCGGAAAACTTCAGGATTGGTGGAAGAATTGACGACAATTTGACCGAAGAACAGGTCGTGGCATTGAATGTGGAATTTTTCAATAAGAAATGCGAGGCTTCCTTGCTGAAGACAACAGTCCTCTTCAAGAATGGCCGCGTCAGGACGACCCACACACTGAAGGGACTTGCCCCATTGACCGTGGCGAAGGTGTGACGGCAATTCTCTGCCATGAGGGAGGAGGAATTGGTGGTCTTCGATATGTACACGCGGTTGTTAAACGCAAAGGCGCAAAGGCGCAGCGCGGCAAGCCGCAACCAAAGAATCTGAACAGGAGGAAACGGAGAAAACAGAGGGGGAAAAACTTTGCCGAAAATGCAGAGTTTTCGCAGATAGCACTGCAAAGGCGCAAAGGCGCTACCGATTCGGAATCGGGATTCCTTCTTTGCGTCTTTGCGCCTTGGCGACTTTGCTTTGAAACGTCTTTGTTATCCGTGAAATCCGTGAAATCCGTGGTCAATTCCCTTGGTTGCGCCTTTGCCGCTCTGGGAAATATCCAGCCTAAAAAACTCCCTTACCATCCCATTCCCCCCTAACAGCCTGTTGAAAAAGTCGCCCGGTGAGGGCACCGGGCCTACATCACCCATGATTTCCGAGGAAATCATGTAGGCCGCGTGCCCCCACGCGGCGCGCGGTGGGATATTTCAACAAGCTGCTATCACTCCCCGACAGCGCCCAAACCGCCCCTCACGCCGGACCAATAAATCTCGGAGGCCACCCCGAAAAAGCGCACAAACATGGGTGCCCCAATGCAATATGCGATTATGCGGGACTGACCCCGTTCCTCGTTCCAGGGGCATTGGCTCTCGTCATCTGACGGTCATAATCACCAACATCCAAGCGGCCAACAACGCTGCATACGTAAAGCCGCTCCAAAGGGCAAAGCGATGATAACTAGATCGTTCCGATCGAATCACCAAATAAATGGACGAGCCGATGAGAGCAAGCGGCGCCAAGGTGACGAGAAAAACAAGGGACACGGCAGTCAAACCAGAAGGGTAAAGTGCTAGTGCCAACATCCAACCTCCCACTGTCCCAAACACGAAGAAGAACGGAATATACGGCGGACGCTCAATGCCTGACTTGCGCATCCGCACACACAATTTGATGAAAACAGCCGGGCAAACCAGCAAACTCAACACTGCAAACATCAAAAACCAAGTCATACTTTTATTCCTTCGTTTGTTTCGTGCTGACGGCGCACAACATACGCTTTTCCCACCGCCGGACAAGTGCAAAATGACCGCCCGCCGGGTTCCCCGTGATTTTCCCGCGCTGGCTCGACCGGCGCCGGATCGGGATCGCCCTGCCGCCGGGATTGTGCCCGCCAGCAATTCGGCGCAGAGCGCCGACGCTACATGCCCATCATTTTGCCGGACTCCGTCTGACCTCTGACCTCTAACCTCTGACCATCACGGCTCGACTGAGTCTCGCCCTGCCGTTTTGGATTTTTGCCCGTCGGGGCTTGACAAAAATTAGAGCCTATGATTAAATAGTCGGCGTGAGGCACGAAGGCAACTTGGCCGTAGCGGCGGATGGAAATCCGCCGCCATCTTGTCATACCCTCGGCCCCGCGTCCGGGCTGCCATCCTGCTTGCCGCGCCGTAGCTCTGAAAAGGCGGGCGAACATTCCGCCAAATCAGGACGCCTTCCGGCTTGTCGCGCCGGCTCGTCGGGCCGCCCTGCGAAGGCCGAAGCTCTGCGAAGCCGGATGCGCCCCAGAAACGACTCTTTTTTGAGACTCTTGAGCCTTTTTGCGGCAATTCATCACAACTTGCTTGCTATCAATAACTTACAACCAGAATCGTCTCATTCCAATCAGGGCAAATCCAACCTAATCCAACCTAATCAAGCTATTTTCTGCTGTTCAAAATGAGCCGGAATATGACAAACCGAGACGCAATCCTGACGCGACAGGTCAGACCCAGGAGGCCGCAGACCACAGAGGCCGGAAACTCTGTTTTCTCTGTTTGCTCCCGTTCAAGGTCGTTTCCCATACCTGCGTCAACCAGCGTGGTTTGCGGGCCAGTTTTATTAGGCTTACTTATAAATATGAACCGCCGCTGGGCAAACATTGCCTACCAAAACAAGCCAATGGTCATACTCAGTCAAGGTCAGTCAAGGTCAGTCAAACCAAATCAAAGCAAATCAAGGCAAAAAACGGAGGTTTGACCGAAGGACGTCCGCAAATCCCCACTGAATTGGTAGAGATTAAAAAATTACAGAATAATTAGATAATCTGATGCAAATTTTGTCCTTGCGCACCCCAATTGGTGCAGGACAAAATTGTTCGCCTTCCTGGCATCCCTATTTCAATTTGCGCTGGAGGATGTCGCGGATGAGGCCGGGGTTCGCCTTGACTTTGCTCAGTCAGAGTTATGGGCCGGATCCGGCAAGCCGATTTTGCCAATACCCCGGACGGCGGCTCCCGTGAGCGACGGCCACCATCCAAAAACGGGTTTGCCTGGGCGCGGCATTTACATTTTTTCCAGGGCTTCCAGAGCATCTGTCCCTTGAACTTTGCCGGAGTCAATCTCCTTCACCCGGCGCTGAATCTCTCTCCTGAAAGCCGGATCAAGCCTCCGGGCTTCTTCGCTTTCATGGATGGACACGATCAGATGCTCATGGAGCGCCAACATGTCGTCCAACGGCAAGTGTTGAATCTCGGCTTCAATTTTCTTTGCGGTCGCTGTCATATTAAAACAAGCTTCGAGTCGTTTGTTTCTCTGCAATATACACCCCTATTTCAATTTGCGCTGGAGGATGTCGCGGATGAGGCCGGGGTTCGCCTTGCCTTGGCTCAGTTTCATCGCCTGGCCGGTGAGGAAGTTGAGGGCGGCGGCTTTGCCGGATTTGAAATCGGCCGCCGGCCCCGGATTCGCGGCGATGGCCTGGTCGCAGAATGCTTCAATGGCCCCGGTGTCGCTCACCTGGGCCAGGCCTTTCTTCTGGACAATGGAACGGGGGGGGGCGCCGCTGTCAAACATTTCGACAAAAACCTGCTGGGCGATGGAACTGCTGATCTTCCCGCCGTCCACCAGCGCGATCAGTTCCAGGATGTGTTCGGGTTTGAATTTCAAACCGGCCAGCGCGGTTTGGGTTTCGGCCAGGCGGGCGCGGAGGTTGTTGATGACCCAGTTGGCGACGGCCTTGGGATTTTGCGTTTGCCGCGCCAGCGCTTCAAAGTAGTTTCCGAGCGGGGCGTCCCAGACGAAAGTCTGTGCGTCGGAAGCGGGCAGTTGGAAATCGCGCATGAGGCGCTGTTTTTTGGCCAGGGGCAGCTCGACCACGCGGCGGGAAACTTGTTCGAGCCAGGCCGCCGCCGGCTCGAAAGGCATCAGGTCCGGATCGGGAAAGTATCTGTAATCGTGGGCCATTTCCTTGCTCCGCATGGTCTCGGTGATGCCGCCCGCGTCGTCCCAGCGGCGGGTTTCCTGGTGGAGCTGGCCGCCCCCCGCGAGGACTTGCATTTGGCGGGGGATTTCATATTCCAGGGCGCGCCGGACGCCGCTGAAGCTGTTCATGTTTTTGATTTCAATCTTCCTGCCCAGCTCCGCCGCGCCGCGGGGGCGGATGCTGACGTTGACATCGCACCGGACCATGCCCTTTTCCATGTCGGCGTCGCTGACGCCGCCGTAAATAAGAATTTCCTTGAGAGCGTTGAGATAGGCGTAAGCCATGCCGGGGCTGGTGATGTCCGGCTCGGAGACGATTTCCAGGAGCGGCACGCCGGCGCGGTTGAAATCCACGCCGCTGTGGCGCTCGAAGTGCAAGTTCTTGCCCACGTCCTCCTCCAGATGCGCGCGGGTGATGCGGACGCAGGAGAGGCCGCCCTGGAACTCGAACTCCAGCCAGCCGTTCCGGGTCGAGGGCTGGTCGTATTGGGTGATTTGATAGTTCTTGGGCATGTCGGGATAGAAATAGTTCTTGCGGTCGAACTTGGCATGGCCGGGAATTTCGCAGTGGAGGAGGAGGCCGGTCAGGACGGTCAATTGGAGGGCCTCCTGGTTGGCGACGGGCAGGACGCCGGGCAGGCCCAGGCAGACGGGGCAGACGCGGGTGTTGGGGGGCGCGCCGAATTCGTTGGCGCAGCCGCACCACATTTTCGATTTCGTTTTGAGCTGGACGTGAGTTTCCAGCCCGATGACAGGTTCGTAGTCCATTCCGGTTTGTGATAGCCTTTCCAGGCCGAAAATGCAAATTTCATCGTGATTTTTGAGTCGTATCCCGGCCCGGCTTGTCGGATAATGGGAATCGGCTTTTGAGTTTTATGGCAATGTCCGAGTTTTCCGTTGTGAACATGAAATTTGCGAAGGGGCTGACGGCCCTGGTTCTGTTGCTGGCGCTCCTGGCGCCCGCGCCATCGCGCGGGGCGGACGGTGAGGAGAAGGCCTACAGCATCGGGACCAATGAATTTGCGTGGGAGCTATACCAGCCGGCGGAAGTGGTCTTCAGCAATTTTGTCGCCACGTCCACCAACTCCGCCCTGCGCAGCAACGCCGTTCTTTACCTGGCGCGTTCCCGAATCGAGTTGTCCAACTACGCGGGCGCGCTGGAGTTGCTCAAACGGGAAATGCCGGCGGGCGAGCCGGCGCCGCCGGATTTCGTTTACTGGATGGCGGAGGCTTATTATGGAAATGGGGAATACAGCAACGCCCTGGAGCGTTGCGACTATTTGCTGACGAACTTCGCCGCCGTTCCCCCCCTGCCCCTGCGCGCCACTCTGCTTCAGGCGCGGGCGAAGGCCCGGTTGACAAACTGGCCGGACGTGATCGCTCTGTTGTCCAAGTCTGCCGGCGTGTTCCAATCCGCCCTCCGGAGCGGACAGAGCGGCGCGGATGCGGTGGACGGAAGTTTTTTGTTGGGGGAGGCTTACATGGTTGCAAAGTCGAACACGCTGGCGGAGGCGGTGATCGGGCGGATCGCCACCAACAGCCTGGGCGCGGATTTGAATTGGCAGCGCCAGAATTTGTTGTGCCAGATTTGGCTGGAGGAGGGGCGGCTGGAGGACGCGCTGGCGGGGGGCGCCAATTTGCTCGCGCTGGCCGCCCAGGCCAGCCGGGAGCAGCGCATCGCCACCGCGTCTTTGCGGGCGGAAATTTTTGAGCGGACCAACCGGATTCCCGAAGCGCTGGAGGCCTATTCCAACAATCTGGAAAAGAGCTTTCCGCTGGAAGTCAAACAGCGCGCTTTGAGCAACTCGATTGACCTGATGCTACAGCACGACCAACCCTCCAATACGATGCGATGGCTGGACAATTTCATCCAGCAGCGGACCAACGAACCGATCTTGGATCTGGCGCTGTTCCACCTGGGCGATCTCCAACTCAAGGCGTATTTTGCCCTCGCCGATACCAATCTCCTGCCGTCAGCGATCACCAACCTGGACCGGGTGGTCCAGGGTTTTCCCCAAAGCGAACTTGCCGGCAAGGCGCGCCTGGACCGCGGCTGGTGCGACTGGGCGCAGGGCGCATATTCCAACGCCGTCACCCATTTTTCCGCCGCCGTCCTCGCCCTGCCGTGGTCGGAGGACCAGGCGGTGGCGCTGTTGAAACTGGGCGACGCCTGTTTCTGGCAAAGCAATTACGCGGCCGCTGCGATCCATTACAACCAGCTCCTCCAGGACTACTCCAACGCGCCGATGGCGAGCGTGACCAACGGGTTGTTCGACCTGGCGCTTTATCAACTCGTGCAGGCCAACATCAAACTGGGCAATGAAAAGGCCGCCCGCCAGGCGGCGGAACATATTCTGGCCTGGTTTCCCATCGGCGGCTACGGCGAGGAAAGCCTGCTGCTGCTCGGCGAAGAATCGTCGAGCCGGAAGACCAACTACCTGGCCGCGCGCGCGATCTTCCAACGCCTGCTGGAAGAATATCCCGACACGCCGCTCTGGCCGGAAATCCAACTCGCCATCGCCCGGACCTATGAGCAGCAAGGCGATTGGTCCAACGTCTTCAACATTTATACCAACCTGGAGGCCAGCCCCGGTTTCGCCACCAATGCGCTCCGGGGGCAACTGGAGTTTTCCCTCGCCCTGGCGTGCGGCAAGGTGGGCCTGGAAAGCAACGCCCTGGCGCGGATGTCCAATTTCGTGAGCCAGTTTCCCGGCGACCTCAACGCGGCCCTGGCCAAGAATTGGATCGGCAATTACCACATGGACCACGGCAATTATGCGGACGCGGACCTCGCCTACCAGGAGCTGTTCAACCCGAAGAAATTTCCCAACCCGCCGGCATACCTGGCCTGGCAAGCCCGCCTGATGGCCGGCCGGGCGGCGTTCAACCACGAGGACTTGGCCGGCGCCAGCAACGATTTCTATTCGGTGGCCAGCGACACCAACGCGCCGGCCGCCTTCCTGGCCCAGGCCCGGTTCCAATTGGGCTACACCGTGTTTCAGCAATTCCAACACACACCGACCAATGAAACCCTCCTCCGCACCGGCCTCATCCGCACCGCCATCGCCGCCTTGTCGGAAGTGACCACCAATTCCAGCCCCACCAATTCCCTGGCGGCGCTGGCTTTCGGCCAATTGGGCAATTGCTACCTGGCCCTGGCGGATCTCAATAAGTCCAACACCTTCGCCTTCACCAACGCCATCCTGATGTACCAATCCCTGTTGAAGGACACCAACGACTCGCCCGAGGATGTCACCGCGCGCAGCCAGGCGGAGTTCGGCCTGGGCCTCGTCGCCGAGCGCCAGCATCAGCCCCAGGAGGCGCTGACGCATTATAGCAATGTGCTTTACGATCCCGACACCCCGCATGCCGATCCCGCCTGGGTCAAGGATGCCGGCTTCAAGGCGGCCACGTTGCTGGAAGAACAACATGACTGGCCCGGCGCCGAAAAAGTCTATCAGCGGGTCCTGGAGGTTGTCCCCTCCCTCCGTCTGGAGATGCAAAAGAACATCGAGCGGATCAAGGCCGCCGCCGCCGCGAATTAGAACACTCCACGACATGGGTTAGCAAATATTGTGATGGCATGCACAATTTATAGCTATACCAGCCGGCACCGGGACAAGATAAAATAAAACCACAAATAGCTTGACCGGAATTGCCAAACGGCTAGACTACACCCTGCACATGCATACATGAACCAAGGAGATTTTAATATGAAACACAAAATGGATCGCCGGCATTTTCTAAGAACCTCAGCGTTGGCGGGCGGAGCGGCTCTGGCGCTCAATCGCGCGCCCTTTATCAGCGAGTTGAAGGCTAAGACCGGCCCGAACACGGGGACCAGCACCGTCGGCCTCGCCAGCGGCCCCGACCACGTTGACAACATCTTCCAGGCGCTCCAGCCGCTCAAGAACAAGATTGCCGCCGCCATCGGCAACCGCCCTGTCCTGATCAAACCCAACTGCGTGAGCCACGGCACCACGGCCCTGGCGGACACACCGGTTCAATGCATCGAGGGAATTTTGGAGTTCTTGAAGTCCATCGGGAAGACCGATGTCACCGTCGCCGAGAATTGCCCCGGCGGCCTGACGATGACGGCATTTTCGAGTGATGGCTACTTCGCCCTCCTCAACAAGTATCCTGTCCGCTTCAAGGAACTCAGCCAGGAAGGCTCCCGGCCGTTCTTGGTTTGGAATTCGGGGACATGGGATGGGACTGCGGGAAACTACCGTCCGGGTGGGAACCCGGCCGATGGCGTTCTTGTTGCGAAGATGCTGCTCAAACCCCGGAATTATTTCGTTATCTCGGCTTGCAGACCCAAGACGCACAATTACCAGATAGCCACGTTGGGCTACAAGAACATGGGAATGGGATGCGCTCTGGAAAATCAGACCATTTACACGCCCGGCCAAAGCGGTTGGACGGATATCAAGCAACACATGCATTGGGCGGCGGGAAATGCGGGCAGCAATACGAATAATTACAAGAGCGGATGCCAGGACCTCTGTGACACCCTATACATGCTGGCGAAGTGGCTGGCGCCGGACATGGAGGTGATTGACGCTTATCAGGGCATGGAGGGCAGCGGACCGACAGGCGGAACCGCAGTGAACCAGCAACTCGCGATTGCGGGCCTGGATTGGCTTGCCGTGGACCGCGTCGCGGTTGAGATAATGAATGTCGCCACAGCCGTCACCCAAACCCCCGCCTTCGGTGACTCCACCGCATGGACTGACGGCGGCAAAACGGATTCGTGGCCGTGGCCGATGTATCCCGCCGCCCTCAATTACTGCGGCCAGTACCAGGCCCAGGATGGCAGCACCCTGGGGCAGTACGATTTGAGCAAGATTGCCGTGTTGGGTCCATCGAACAGATCTTTCAGCAGTATCCAAAACGCTATCACCACTCAGCACGCCAATAGCGCCACCACGAACTACTACGGCCTCCACCCCAGCATCGCCAATGAGTTGGTCCTGGGCTATGGGCTGCGAGAACCGGCGAATACAGCGATCAATTCGTAATTAAGGCGACTCTCATTCTCCCATCAACAGTGAAAAAAAAGTGTGCCGCTATGAAGAACTCAGCAAACCTCCTCCTCCAACCCGTCAAGTGGATCAGCCCATTGGCCGCAATTCTTGTTGCGGTGTCATTGTGCCCGTTCGCGCGCGCCCAATACCCGACCCCCCTGAATTCCATCCTGGGGCCAACTGCCGTCTTTCGGGACGTCGGCCCCTCAAACCAGCCGCCAACTCCGGGGCCGAACGACTATTACCAAACCAACACCCTCAACGAACTTCAGTTGGTCAACAAGACCGGCTGGAACTACGGAGTCAACCAGTGTGGCGCGGGAAATGGCACCGGGCCTGGCGGGGAGACTTTTGTCGCGGCGGCTGTTGCTCCTGACACCCACGGCAACGGCGGCATCGCGATTACCAATTTGTACGTTCAAATTGCGGCCGGCGCCACTACCGGCGCTGTCGCCGGGGGCGCGACCAACTCGTCCCGCCCATTGACCACCTCCCTCTGGCTCACCAATACCCAGCCCTTGACGCTCAACTTCTATCAGATTTCCGGTACCGCCGACCCGAGCGGGTTGGGGAGCAATGCCACCTTGATCTCCAGCATTGTCACGGCGCCGGGCAGGATCAACGCCCTGGGTGACTGGTTGAGCTTCAGCAACTTCGAGGTGTTTCTCCAACCCGGCACCACCAACGCCTTCACCTGGAGCATCACCTCCAACGGTTACGGTTACGCGCCCCTTCCGCTCGTGACCAACGGCGGGGAAACAACCTCCTCGCCCGGCCCGTTCGCCAACGGCCAGCCCATCGTGATCACGAATGGCTCGCTCACAGTCAATTATGGCATCGCCGCGGGACTGGTGAGCAATCTGTATGTCAGCAACTTTGACACCGTTTTCTCCATCGGCGTCGCCACAAATTTCATCGCCCCGGTCATCACCACCAACCCCGCCTCGTACAATGTGGTGGTGGGCACGACCGGCCGCAACGCGACCTTCACCGCCAGCGGCACGGGCAGTTCCAACGCGCTGTACGGCATCAATGGCTATTGGCGGATGACCAACGGCACTCTCGGCAAATGGCTCATTCTCACCAACCTCGGCGTGAACGGCACCGATGCCACCAACGTCACCACAACCATCATCCCCAGCCCCGTCGGCGCTTCCGGCGCTTCCGTCCTCTCAACCCTGACTGTCTCCAACTTCACAGCCGTGGATGCCGGCACCTACGTATTCGTTATCACCAACTCACCGAATGGGACGACCATCCTCTCGGCGACCTCCACGGTGGCCGCGATTTCATTTGTCACTCCCCCGCCCAACAGCTTCGCCTCCGCAGCCATCAACAACGGTTACGGCGTGATTGGGTTTTGGCCCCTCAACGAGACCAACGATCCTTCCTCTGGCACAGCCGAGGCTTACGAGTGGATCGGCGGCTATAACGGCCTTTACGAGTGGAATGCCAACAATGGCGGCGGCAACGCCCTGTACGGAACGGGTCCGATCCCGTTCTCCAAGGTTGCCGGGCCGAACCTGCCGGGCTTGAGTTACAGTTCCGCCTATGGATCCACGCAGAACACCGTGCCGTGGACCTTCATCAACGTGCCCGTCACCCCGACCTTCCCGGGTGGCGCGGGCATCCCCAACTCCACCAACGCGACGATGGTCGCCTGGGTTTATCCGAACATTGCCACCGAGGCCTCCCAAACCGGTCTGGCGGTCGAGCGCGCCAGCGCCCAAAACGACGGTTTGTACTACGGCAGCACCACTGGCGGCGTCAATACCCCGAATACTCTGGGTTACACATGGGATAATGGCCCCGGTTCTTCGCCCTATACGTACAATTACAATTCCGGCCTGAACATCCCCCAGTCCACTTGGTCCATGGTGGCCCTTGTCATTACGCCGAGCAACGCCGTCTTTTACGTTTGCAACACCAACGCGGGCATCATCACGGCCACCACCAACCAGCCCAACATCTATCAAAGTTGGGGTTACGACATGACCATTGGCACCGACATCTACGGGATTATCAGCCGCGCCTTTGGCGGCAGTATGTCTTCCCTGGCCATCTTCAGCAACTCCCTCTCCGCCTTGCAGATCGCGACTCTCTTCTATGCCGGGGCGAGCCAGGGGGAGCCCATGATTCTCAACCAGCCCGCCTCCGTCACCGTTTATCCCGGTGGCACCGCTGTATTCACGGTCAACGCCTTCAGCAGCGAAACGCTCTATTACCAGTGGGAGGCGGGGACGCTGGGCAGCGGCGTCTATACCAATCTCTCCAATGGCGGGAACATCTCCGGGGTCACCAGCCCGACTCTGACCATCAGCAATCCGGGAGCGGGGGACCAAGCCGCCTACATTGTGGTGATCACCGATGCGGCCGGACAGACCGTCAGTTCCCCGGTGATCTTGACCACATTGAGCTGGGAGGAAGCCGGCCAGGGCGGCATTGTCACCGCCGTGGCGGCCTCGCCCGATGGCAACTGGATTGCCTCGGGCAGCGATGACGGCACCGTCAAGATTTGGCGGACGAGCGATAACGGCCTGGCATGCACGCTGGGCGCAACCGGACTTTTCGAGGTCACCGCTCTGGCTTTCGGGCCTGTCAGCACCAATCTCATCGCCGCGGGCTATTACGACGGCTCGATACGGCTGTGGAGTACCGCCAATGGCGCCCTGGTTCGCACCTTCACCAAGTGTTCCGGCAAAGTCACCTCCCTGGCCTTCTCTCCCATCAGCCAGCAACTCGCCGTCGGCAGCGGGGATTGGTTCACTCGTGTTCTGAACCTTTCGAGCGGCGCGGTTCTTAACAATAGCGGCAACGGCTCTGTCTTCTCCAACGGCGTGGTGCGCGCGGTGGCCTATTCTCCGGATGGTTCCTTGCTCGCTATCGCCGGTGAAGATTCGAATCTGGTTAAGAGCATCATTGTGGTAAACGGCAGTAATTGGACCAACGTTGCCAGCCTCCTCCAGGGTTCCAATATCCCCCCTGCGGCTTCCGCCCCATTTTCCACCCCGGTTTCCAATTCTGTCACCTCCCTGGCTTTTTCGCCCGATGGCAATACCCTGGCTTCCGGCTGCCTCGATCAGACCATCTGTCTCTGGTCCACCGCTAGCTGGGCGTTGCAGCGCACGGTGACCAACCCCGGGCCGGGGATCATTTCTCTGGCCTATGCCCCCAACGGCCAGACCCTGTTCGCCGGCGATCTGGGCGGCGTCATCACGCCCTGGGTGACCTCGACAGGCTTGAGGGCCTACCCAAGCTGGACCGCTCACACCGGCCCGATCTGGTCTCTGGCGTGCAGCATTGACGGCAGCAAACTGGTGTCCGGCGGCGACGACCATGCCGTCCAGCTTTGGCAAACTGCCAATGGAGCGTGGGTGACCAATCTCACCAGCCACACGACCATGTCTACCAAGACTTGCTTTGCCCCGGACGGCTCGATGATTGCTTCCGCCGGGAACGACGCTTACGTGCGTCTCTGGACGGCGCAAACGGGCGCCCCAGCCTATGTCCTGTCTCCCCACACCGGCCAAGTCGGCGCGATGGCTTTCTCGCCGGATGCAACCTTCCTGGTCACAGGCGGCGGTTGTTTGGACAACAATATATGCCTCTGGCGTTCTTCCAATGGCGCATGGCTCCAGACCATTCCCTCACTCTTCACAAATGGAGTGACGGCTCTGGCCGTTTCGCCCGACACAAGCCTGATTGCCTCGGCGGGAGACCGATATGAACAAGTCATCAAGCTCTGGAACCGGAGCACTGGCGGCCTGGTCAACACCTTGGCCGGCCACAGCAGCGGCACGGCTGTTCTGGCTTTTTCGCCGAACGGACAACACCTGGCTTCGGGCGGGATGTTCTCCAGCGGCACCATTGATCTGTGGAACGTGGCCACCGGCAATTGCGATGCCACTTTTAACGGCCACACCTGCTCTGTGGTGTCTATTTCATTCAACCCGACCGGCACGTTGCTGGCCTCGGCGGGGCAGACCGACGGCCTGATCAATATCTGGACCAATGGCAGCGTGACGCCGTTATTCTCGCTCACCAACCTGTCCGCGGGCGCGCGGGCGGTCGCCTTCTCGCCGGACGGCACGCTGCTGGTTGCGGGCGGCTCCGACTCCATCCAGATGTGGCTCAGCTCGAACTTGGGGGGAGGGCCGGTTTGGACTTGCACCACCGAGACGGTCGGAATCAACTCCCTGAATTTCTCGCCCAACGGCACGTTCCTTGTTTTTGGCCGCGAAGACGGCACGGTCGTCCGGATGTGGAACCCGGCGGCCGCGCCGGTCCAGTTGTGGCTGGGCGCAACTCAGGCGGGCCGGTTCACGATTGGCAATCCGTCGTACAGTCCGTTCCTCACGGTGCAATCCTCCTCTAATCTCACGCAGTGGAGCACGCTCACCAACCTCGTGGCGGCCACAAACATCGTCCAAGTGGCCGATCCTTCGCCGTCGCCGAAGGTCCGGTTCTACCGCGTCTCCGCGCCCCAATGAGAAACCAGCCGGAGGCACGGGCGGGGAGAAGGTGTTTTCGACTGATGCAAGCCGTTGTGGCTGCGGTGTTCCTTTGCGCGGCGCGCGACTCCCGGGCAGCCTCGCCCGCGGCCGGCATGGAGGGATTCTACATCGGAACCTATACATCGGGCTCCAGCAAGGGCATTTACCAGGCCAGCCTGAACTTGGACACCGGGGTGGCCGGCCCGACCAACCTCGCGGGAACCGCCACCAATTCTTCCTTTTTGGCGATGCACCCCGGCCACAAGTTACTGTACGCGGTTATGGATCAAACCGCCGGCAATGTCGTCGCTTTTTCCATTGACTCGACGAAGACGAATCTGACCAAGCTCAACCAGCTTCCTTCCAACGGCGATAATCCTGTTTATGTGACTGTTGACAAGGCCGGGACGAGTGTGTTGACGGCCAATTACAATAGCGGCTCGGTCACCGTGCTCTCCATCCTGGCGGACGGTTCCCTGGGCAGCCAGACCGCTCACATCCAGCACTCCAGTTCCCCGACTCCGCATGCCCACTGCGTGGTGCTGGATCCCAGCAATAACTTCGCCCTGGTTTGTGACCTTGGCCAGGACAGGATTTACAGTTACCACTTTGACCCGGCGCAGGGGACTCTGACCACCAACAATCCGCCCTGGGCTCCCGTGCAGACCGGCTCCGGTCCGCGGCATTTGGCGTTCGATCCTCAAGGCCGGCGCGCCTATGTTATATGCGAGGTCAGCAACACCATCATCGCGTTCAATTACAACGCCCAAACCGGCGTCTTGTCGCCATTTCAAACCAACACCACCCTGCCGGCGGGCCGGCTCGCCGCCAACAACGCCGCCGCCGAGATCGTTATGCACCCTTCCGGCAAATTCATCTACGGCTCCAATCGCTCGAATAACAGCAGCGGCACCAACAGCGTTGTGGTCTATTCGGTGGACCCGTCCAGCGGCGCTCTCACCATGATTCAACAGGTGCCAACCGGCCCGAGCGGGCAGAAGAACCCGCGCAACTTTGCCCTGGACCCGACCGGCGCTTTCTGCATCGTGGCCAACCAGTACTTGAACAATATCCTGCTCTTCTCGATTGATCCCGGCACCGGGCTGCTCACTCAGAAACCCCAGACCCTGACCTTTAACAGTCCCGTATGCGTGCAGCCGTTCTTCACCCAGCCGCCGCAGCCGGTTCTCGGAATGCCTTCGGTGGTCAACAACACACTCCAGATTGGAATTGGCAACGGGTGCAGCGCGCTGATTTACCAATTCTTCCAGGCCCCGGCGCTGACTTCCAATCCCGCCTGGACTCTGCTCTCCTCCGGCGCTTGCGGCCAGACCAACTTTATCCTCACCAACAACCAGCCCCAGGCCTTCCTCCGCGCCCTGGTGACCAACTACTGAGTTAGCCCGGATAGTTCATGATCTGGTAGGGCGAAGCTGCTGCTTCGCCCGAATTCAGGGCGGCGCGGCAGCGCCGCCCTGCCATTCAGGGTGGGCCATGTTGCGCCAGCGATATGAAATATGCGGGTTAGCCCGCATATTTCACACTCTCGGGTTCGGAGCGCCGATTTTGAATCGGCTTTCAGCGTCATCGCGATCCCCAAGCCGACTGCAAGTCGGCGCTCCAGACTGTAGGGATTTCGTGCGGGACATGAAATAT
>Ga0182027_10007232_pt1 | contig 16423 bp, 18 predicted proteins | sample 712E1DmetaG_FD_121300 | JGI IMG/M metagenome (GOLD analysis project Ga0182027, IMG submission 121300) | Permafrost microbial communities from Stordalen Mire, Sweden - 712E1D metaG (Illumina Assembly) | ecosystem: Environmental > Terrestrial > Soil > Wetlands > Permafrost | place: Sweden... | reverse complement strand
GAAACCACGTAGCAAAACTATGGCGCTTTGGAGAAACACAGCAAATGCCCAACGTTCTAAACCTAAAACCAGACGAAATTGATACAAAAGAAAAACGCTCAAAATATCTGGTTAGCGTTGTAGGATGCGGACAAAAAGGAATCCTTTACGCTAACGCCTTCGCTGATGCCGGCTTTAAAGTTGCATGCTCAGACTCCGACCCAAGCGTGATAAAAAAATTAGCAAAAGGAAAAACACCCTTCGCGGAACAAGAAATTGAAGGTAAACTGAAAGGCTTGATCAACGCAGGTCAATTAAGCGTTACCAGCGAGCTGAAAAAAGCTGTTTCTCGAAGTGATATAATTATCATAACTGTACCGGCAAAAGTTGACGATAAGAAAAAAATTGATTACTCAGAATTATTAAACGCTTGCAAGCAAGTTGGATCAGCACTCCATTCTGGCACGCTGGTTATTTATGGTGATGTTGCGGGTTTGGGTTTTACTGAAGGAATAATGAAGGAAACATTGGAGAACACATCAGGGCTAAAGGTTGGGCAGGATTTCGGTTTAGCCTACATTCCGATCCATAACTTAGGTGCCAAGCCCATTGAGCCGATAGCCAACTTAGAGTTAAAGGTTGCTGCGATTGGTAAACCCAGCCAAGATGCGGCTATGAATGTTCTAAAAACTATAACAAAAAACGTTAAACAAATAAGCGACGTGAAAACAGCAGAAATAGCGACGCTTTTTAAGGCGGCAAAACAGGAGGCAAACACGGCGTTAGCAAGTGAGTTGGCGGTTTTCTGTGAAAGCGCAAACATAGACTACTTTGAAGTTTTAAAATTTTTGGAGTTTAATGACCCGAGTTTTTGGCCCACAACTGTTGAGGAAGAAAATAAAAACGTAGCATATCTTCTGCTTGAAAGCGTGGAAAACCTGAATGTTAAACTTAGGCTCCCAACGTTGGCTAGGCAAATAAACGAAGACATGGTTAAACACGCGGTTAATTTAACCCAAGATGCTCTGCGGAGATGCGGCAAAACGTTGAGAAGAGCAAGGATTGCCGTTTTAGGCACAGTTAACCCAAGTACTGCTACGGTCGTTTTTGTTAAAATGTTAGAGTTAAAAGGCGCCAAAGCCAGCCTTTATGACCCCACATCAAAAAGAGATGCAATAGATTCGGGAGTGGTAAAGACCAGCTTAAATGAGGCAGTGGAAGGCGCAGACTGCATAGTAATACTCACCGGAGAGGAGCAGTTTAAACATTTAAACCTACGGAAACTTAAACCATTAACGAAGACACCCTCAGTAATCGTAGATTTGGCAGGTGCCTTTGAGCCTCAAAAAGTGGAAACAGAAGGCTTCATATACTGTGGACTTGGAAGAGGAAAGGAATAAAAAATGAAGAAAGTTGGAGTGGCAGTTATCGGCACAGGCTCTTGGGGAAAAAACCATGCAAGAGTCTACAAAGAATTGCCGTCAACCGAGCTTATTGCAATCTGCGATGTAAATGCTGAAAGAGCTAAAACCATGGCTAACCAATACGGCGTAAAAGCATACACTAACAGCACGCGAATGCTGAAAAACAAAGAAATAGAAGCCGTAAGCGTTTGCACATGGTCAACACACCTTGCAAAGGAAGCACTCAAAGCACTCAGAGCAGGAAAGCATGTTCTGGTTGAGAAGCCCATGGCCACCAACACAAAGCAAGCGGAAAAGCTGTGTGAAACTGCAGAGCAAAACGGTCTTATCTTAACCGTAGGTTTTTTGATGAGGTTCATTCCTGGATTACAGAGCATCCGTGAGGCGGTTGAGAGCAAAAAAATCGGCGAGTTAGTCTGCGCAAACGCAAAACGCGTTTCCCAATGGCCTGAAAGAATAGGTGATATCGGAGTAGTTAAAGACACAGCGATACATGACATAGATGTTATGCGATTCATATCCAAACAGGACCCTATTACCGTTTACGCGAAAATGGGAAGCATGAGGCACCTAAAATTTGAAGACTACGCTCACATAATGCTCACATACAAGAGCGGAGAAAGCGCCTTCATAGAATCCAACTGGCTAACACCCTATAAAACAAGAACGTTAACAGTCACGGGAAGCGACGCTATAATGAGACTGGATTACATAACGCAAGATTTATGGATTGAACAGCAAAAAGAGACGGTACAACCAAGATACCCATTTCAAGAACCACTGAAATGTGAACTTCAACACTTTGCAGAATGCGTGCTTGAAAAGAAAAAGCCACTTATAGCAGGAGAGGACGGCGTAAAAGCCCTAGAAATAGCTCAAGCCGCAATGCAGTCCTCGATTAAAAACAGAGCAATAAAATTAAAAAGTTAAATATTGCTTTGGAAGGACGTTTTAAACGTTTTTGCAAGTTGTTTAACCTCAAAATTAAGTTGCCGAAGCTTCCTTTTAATCTTTATTCCGATAACTTTTGAGTGGTTGAACAGAGGAAACTGCAGTATAGTTCTGCGGTGTAGGTGCTGGGCTTATCGGCTTAGTTTTCAATCTCTTTTGAAACATTAAGAAAACCACTGCAGCAACGGCAATTACGACGGCAGCTATCGCCCCGACTATGATAAATACGTTAGGCGAAGGTTTGCCTATTGCATAGAAATTACCGTCTTGTGACACAATATAGACGACGCCATTAAAGACAGCTGGCGAAGAGATTATCTGATTTTGAGTAGGAAAATCCCATATTTGGGACCCTGTTGTGGCGTTAAGGGCATAAACATCATCATAACCTCCCACATAAACCACCCCGTCAGTAACAGCGGCAGAGGACAAAACGCGGAAAATGTTGTCTTCCCATATTTGCTTGCCAGTTGAAGCGTTGAGGGCATACATGTTGCCATCCACTGCGCCTACGTAAACTACTCCGTTGGTAACTGTGGGAGAAGCTTGTACTCCATGCAAGTAGCCTCCTCCATCGAAGGAGCTAGGGTTGGTGAAGCAGTTCCATATTTTAGCGCCTGTTGAAGCGTTGAGGGCATAAACGTTGCCGCCCACTGAGCCTACGTAAACAATGCCACCGCTAACAGCAGGCGAAGATGTCACTTGGTTGCTAAATGACCAGAGGGGTTGGTTGCTCGTTGTGTAGTTCCAAATTTTGGCGCCTGTTAAAGCGTTAAGAGCATAAACGTTGCCGTCATCTGAGCCTACATAAACAACCTCGTTTACAACTGCAGGTGAAGATTCCACCGCGCCTCGAGTTGTGTAGTTCCATATTTTAGCGCCCGTTGAAGCGTTGAGGGCATAAGCATTGTTATCATTTGAGCCTATGTAAACTACGCCGTTGACCACATCAGGCGAAGAATTTATCTGACCACTAGTTGCGTAGCTCCATATTTTAACGCCTGTTGAAGCGTTAAAGGCACAAACATTATCATCTACACCGATAAACAGCATGTTTCCAGATACAGCGGGAGACGAATATACAGCGCTATCGGTTGAGTAATTCCATATTTTGGCGCCTGTATAGGCGTTAAAAGCGTAAATGTTGCCGCTATTGCCATTATTATAAAGTGGATATAAGCTGTTATTCCAATTTGTCCCAACATAAACTACACCGTTAACAATGGCGGCGGAAGAACCGATAGCGCTACCGTCAAAATGTCCTTCAACGTAGCTCCACAGCTTAACAGGTTTCGTTGGTCCAGTGTTTGTTGTGGCGCCTGTATGTGCTGAGTCATTAAGGAACATAGGCCAGTCAGCGGAAGACTGTTGAGCTATCACCTTTGGCGCATACGCTGAGAACATTGATAAACACAAAATGGCAATGAATGCAATGGCTAATGTTCTCTTCAAGCTTACCTCTCCTTATGAAGTAAGGAGTTACTGATTTATTGAAATTTACTTATAACATTTTACTTTAAGTTGAAGGGTTTTCCTTCAGAAACTATTTTTTCAGGAATTTTTTCCTTCCATTTCTTCAAGAAAGGCAGGTCTTCAGATTCTTTCCGCAGCTCATCAGGGAGCATTTCTGGAATTTCATCGCGTATAGGATACCATCGTAAACATTTGGGGCAAACGATTAAGCCTTCCACTATCTCGTCTTTTTCTTCGAAAACGTGAAGTTCAAGGGGATGGTACTTGTCTATGGGGCAAGCCAAGATTTCCATTAATTTTCGCTTCATTTTTCTTCACGAAATAGATAGTTAACTATTAAGCTATTAAAACTTGCTTGGCAACGAAGTGACCTGTATATCGAGAGCGGTTTGGTACCAGTTAGGACCCGTGCTTCGAACCACACGAGAAAAAGCAAAAATGTAACCTACGCCGAGACTATCAAGTTTTTGGGCTACCTTCAACTTGGTTTTTTCAACTGGTTTTTCGTTGCCCGTTGCATGTTGGAAATCATAGTAGTGAATCCAACCGTTAGGTTTTTTGAGCGCTGAAACTGCATAGGGCAAGTATTCGAGGGCTTTTTCAGGCAAAGGCATCAAGACACGGTCAGCCTTCCCTTGCAGTTGAGCATTAATGATGTCTTTTGAGTCGCCAAGCAAAGGAATAACTTTACTGTAAACCCTGTTGATTCTAACGTTCTCCTCCATGTATTGAACTGCTATTGGGTTAACATCAATCGAGAACACTTTAGTTTGGCTCACGGTTTTAGCGATTACTATACTAAAGCAGCCGACGCCTGAAAACATGTTAACAACCGTCTCGCCACCCTTAACAAGGCTTGCGATCCGTAATCTCTCATGCGAAAGCCTGGGTGAAAAATAACATTTTTCAACATCAACCGCAAACACGCAGCCTGATTCTCTATATTTGGTGCTTGTTTTGTCTTCACCTGCCAACAATCTCAGGTCCCTAACCCTAAAATCACCCAAGATGGGACTAGTTTGGGCAAAAACTGTTTTCACGTTTCTGTGGACAGCCATTATTTGGCTTGCTACTTTTTCAGCATTGACGATATTGCCATTTGGCACTTTAATGATTGCTATGTCGCCTATTACGTCAAAAGAGTTGTAAATTAGGTTTAACTCTGCTGAAGAGAATGTGGCGGAAAGTTTTTTTCGAAGCTTTTTTCTCAACTTTGTATCCTCATTAGTAGCAAGGTATTGGAAACGTTTAAAAGCAAAATACTTTTCTTTGTAGGAAGAGGCGTTTCTAATGGAAAAATCAGGAATTGTTTATGAATGCATGAGATGCGGGGCAAAAGTGCCATCCGAAGAATTAGAACTGCGTGGCGGAGAGACCAAATGCATCATCTGCGGCTATAGAATTCTGAAAAAAGTTAAACCCCCAGTAGTTAAACGTGTTCAATCAAAATAAGAAGGGAATACTCGTACTTTTAGCACGAGTAACTCAGTTTTTAGTTTTTAGTTTACATTAATAGATTTCTTTGTCTCCAAGTTTCCGCAAAGCTTTTCCTCTAAGTTTTATCGATTCAGCCAAGAAATCGTCGTCAAGGTCTTTTTCAACGGTTTTGCGTTTAACGGTTTCGCCGCATACTCCTTGGGGCAACAACCGCCTTTTTAAGCACATAGAATAGGTGCAGTTTGCGACATTGCACATTTCTTCGGTCTGTTTACACCAAATAGAGTCTCGTCGGTAGAAGACAGAGTTTTGGCTGCACTTAAAAGAAGGGCATGTTGGAGAACAAGCTTTTGATTGAGCCAATAGATACACCTCAATTGTCAAATCAAAATATGTTGTGATGTTTTGTCTTTATAGTTTCTTAATGTTATTTGGAAGCCATATAAACTTTTTTCTTATCAGGGATGAAATTGATATTTAGCTTCCACGGGATTGTTTAACTTTTCTTCGCCTGTAAATTTCCACGGTAGCGAACAGAACTATAGCGACTAATATTATGATTATGGCTATCAGTGAACTTACTGGTATCAAGAGTGATCCGAGAACAATATACCTATCAATTTGTATCTGAACTGAAGTTGGCTTATCAACAGTTAGAGTTACAGCTTGATAACTATTCTGTGCTCCTTGAGCAAACGCTACTATCTGCATGTCACCACCAACAACATTATTGAAAGTTGCAGTTCCGTCGCCTTGAGTCATAGCTGAGAAGCGCTCTGTCGCCGGCCCATTTAATGTGACATTAGCGTTTAAAATAGGCGTACCGAAAAAGTCAACAACTGATACTGATACTTGAATGCCGTAGAGACTGCAAATTATTTGTTGTTGGCTTGCGCCGAAGGCTTCGACGTTTGTTTCGTTGATTAGAATGCTGTCTTTATAAATTTGTAACCTGTACATTCCAAAAGTAACTTGGCTGGTGGCTGAGCCTGAGCTGTCGGTTGTGGCAGTATAGAATAAGCCATTTGTTAATTCAACGAGGTTTATGCTCGCATCAGGGATTGCAACTTTATTATAACCAACTACATTGATTGTTAATGCTTCGTTTGGACAGGTTATCACTACTTCTGAGAGTGCCTGTGCTGGAAGATTGTTAAAGGTATTGTTGCCAGAGTTGAAAACTTGATTGTATAATGAAGCGTTTATAGTATAGCTTATTCCTGTTAGGGTAGAGTTTAATGTGTAGGTTCCTGAAGGGTCTGTTTGAGCTGAAACGTTTCCTGTTTGAGTGGCACCATTTGACTGGTGATATTGGTATGTAATGGCTAAATTCACAAACGGCATTGTAATTCCATTTTCGTTTTGAACTTTTATTTTAAGGTCAGTTAATTGGCATAGCAGGGTGAAAGCGCCATTGCCTGTGACAGTTATGTTGGTTTCGCCTACGTTAACGCCCTTCCAAAAAGCAGTCAAAGAACAAATGCCTGTTTCAAACTTCAAGTCGACTATTCCATCTGATCCGCTTGTACCGTTATAAACTGTGCCGCTTGCTTGATCTAAGGCTTGAATTTGTATTTGAGGAACAACTTCACTGGCTAGGTTTACTGTTTTAACTTGAATAGAGTACCCTGGAACCGAAAAGGTCTCTACGTCTTGTATCGCTTTCTGAGTGCCTTGAGGAGTTATTGTTACCTCATAATTGCCAATCGCGGCGTTTGGGGGAACCACCCATGTTGTATTGATTATGCCGTCTGTTGAAGCTGTTAGTGTTTCAGAGTCGAGAGATGTGCCGGTTGCAACATTGGTAACGCTCAACGTTGCAATCTGGTTCGGTTGGTAACCTGTCGCTCCTATTGTTACTGTTTGGCCTCTGTGATATGTGGTTGAATCAAGGAAGCCAATGGAAAATTTATTTTGCGCCAAACCGGCAGACTGGTTAAAGTAAACATTGTATGTACCTACATAATCGGTGAGTGAACCACTTGGTTGGAAGCTGCTATCTGGGTAAGTGACTTGCGTAGTTGCAATTCCATCTTGGTTAGTGGTTCCCATTGACACTATTTTTGAATATTCTGTGTTAAGTGGGCTTGGAAGTGCAACGGAAACATTCGCAGCGTAGGCGGTGTTTGAATCCCCTCCGGTGACAGTGACAGTCAATACTACACTGCTTCCTTCCTGTGTTTGTGAAGGTACCGCATTTATGGAGTAGTTAGTAAAAACTTCGAATGATTCAGGTGTAGTTCCAGTGGAATTTACGTTAGCTGCGACGTCTCTAAGAATTAAATCATAACTGCCGCTTGGAACCTCAGGCACAGTAAAGTTCGTATTAACGTAATACCCTTCAGGGTAGGTATTGCCACTGGCAACAACAGTTGTTCCCAATATTATTTGGTAGGAACTGTTGGCATTGTAAATGGTTCCTTGAAGATTAAAAGCTTGACCTACAGTCCCATTATATTGGCTTTGTCCGTTATATATATTTGAGGAGCTTGCCGGAGCTACCTGTAAAATTTCTACACCAAGGCTGTTTTGCCCAAAGACTATAGCGATAGGTGTAAGCGCAACGGCTAGGGACATTAAGACTAAGAGGGTAACTGCACCAATTTTTTTATTCAAACCACTCTGCTCTCCCGATAGATAGCCATCCACATCTTTAATGACTGATGATTTAACTAAGAGATGATTTTAAACTTTGCCATTAAATCGTTGGGTAGAAAGCCTGAACCAGTAATACAACTTGAAAAAACCTGGTTTCAAGCCAAAAATTTCTTTTAATCAACTGGATTTTTAAGGGACAGAAGATTCAAAGTGTGAATGAATTTCGGTGAAAAAACCTTGGAGAAAAGCACTGCCGCCACGCTTTTAGGCGCTTTAAAGAAACAAAAATACCATTTGGTAGGCAGTCATTCAGCGGTTAAAAGGTGTAAGTGGCTTTATGAATCTATAGTTAATGATAGACAGTGTTATAAACAGAAGTTTTACGGCATAAAATCGCATAGATGCATTCAGATGTCACCTTCCCTTTACTATTGCACTCAACAATGCTTGTTTTGTTGGAGAGCTCAAAGCGGAGACTTGCAGGTTACTTGGGATGAGATGAAAATTCCAAGAGTAGACTCACCAGAAGAAATTATTCAGGGAAGCCTTAGGGCGCAAGAAAAAATTTTAACTGGATACAAGGGAAACCCAAAAACAAACTGGCGCAAATTTCAAGAAGCACTAGCGCCTAAGCATGTTGCGATAAGTTTAACCGGTGAACCGACGCTTTACGAGCCGCTTGGAGAGTTGATTCAGGCATTTCATCAAAAAGGTTTCACCACTTTTCTTGTTTCCAACGGCACTTTGCCAACTAAACTTTCAAAACTAAGCCAAGAACCCACCCAACTCTACATTTCAGTATGCGCACCAAACGAGCAGGTATACAAGCAGGTTTGCCGCCCTCAATTTCCCAGCGCTTGGACAAAATTAAACGAAACGCTTGGTTTATTGCAGAGTTTCCATTGCCCCACAGTAATTCGCATGACACTTGTTAAAGACCACAACATGAACCATATAGATGAATACGCTAAAATTGTTGAAAAAGCCAATCCCACGTACATTGAAGCAAAAGCGTACATGCATATTGGTTTTTCAAATCTCCGCTTGCGCTTTGAGAACATGCCCCAGCACAACGAAGTTAAGGATTTTGCTGAGCAGTTAGCGCAGAAAACAGGATATAAGATTCTTAATGAAGCGCCAGAGAGCAGAGTTGTATTATTAAGCAGGCTGGAGAAGCCTATTCAAGTTGGAAACAGCTGAAGCTGTAGTTTTAAGATTTTTTTTCAGTTGGATAAATTTAAATACTTATTTTTTGCCTTATGCTTTAACTGCCAAGCGGTTGTCACTATGGTAAGCGAAGGCAAAGGGCGCTTGTTTAGAAGAAAGGATGGCAAATACCTTGTCTACCTTCCTAAAGACTTAGCGGAAGATAGTATGTTTCCATTTAAAGTAGCAGACTCTATATTCGTCAAAGTAAGCTTCGTCCTAGGAGACAGTAAAGTCCTTATTGAGAAATGGACTGGCTCTCAATAGCCATGTTATGTCAAATTTTTAGGAAACTGAAATAAATAACCCAGCAATTCATTCTAATTGGATGATAAGTTTGTCCTCTTTAGATTCTATTCTTCAAGAAGTAAAAAACGAGATCATGCAAAAAAACCAAATTCGTGAAGAAACACATGAAAGCATGCGGAAAGCAACAAGCCTATCCAAACAAGCGATACTTCTAATTCACCAGAAAAAATACGATGAAGCTGAAAAATTTATTGCGGATGCTAAAGAGAAAATTTCAAGCCTTCAGGTTTTATCTAGGGAGTACCCTGAGATTATTTACGGTGGCATGTTTAGTGCAGCGCTTCAGGAATATTCAGAAGCACGCATACTTTTGATTCTAGTTAAGGAATCGCGTTTTGTAACGCCGGCTGAGATTTGTGTGCCTTCGGTTGATTATGTGCTGGGTTTAGCGGATGTTATAGGTGAATACAGGCGCTTGGCACTTGACAATTTACGCGAAGGCGAAGTTAAAAAAGGAGAAGAATGCCTAGAAATCATGGACAAAGTGTTCATTCAATTATTGGCTCTTGATGAGGCTTACATGCTTGTTCCAGGACTCAGGCATAAATCTGACATTGCAAGAAGAATAATCGAATCTACACGCGGCGACGTAACGTTGGAAATTCGCAGAAAATCCCTTGAAGATTACTTAAAGAAATTTCAGCCCGTAAAACGCAGCACTGCCAAACGTAAAACCCAAAAAGGTTAACATTTGAGTAAACCCCACAAGTTAATGAAAAATTTTTCAATAAAAAAAGCTCATGAGACTCAATTTTGTTTGTCACATAAGATTATTTTGAATGATAAGTTACCGCCGAAAATTAGAACAATCGCAGGCGTTGATGTTTCATACATTGGCAATATTGGCATCGGGGCGATAACGGTTTTAGATTATGGATCGTTGGAGCTTTTGGAGGCCCAAGTTGCAACCTGCCAAGTCAGGATGCCATATATTCCAACTTTGCTGTCTTTTAGAGAACTTCCTCCTGCATTGGCAGCAATAAATAAGTTGAAGCTCCAGTCAGATGTTTTCTTTGTTGACGCACAGGGAATAGCGCATCCGTATAGGTGCGGATTTGCCAGCCACCTTGGACTTGCAATTGGAAAACCGACTATTGGCGCTGCAAAAAGCAGGTTGATTGGTACACCAGTGGAGAGGGATGGGGAAACCTTTTTGGTTGATAAAGGCGAAATCATCGGTGCCGTTGTGACTACAAAGCAGGGTGCCAAGCCCATTTACGTGAGCATTGGTCACATGGTGTCTCTTGAAACAGCCGTTAAAATCGTTAAGCACTGTGCTATAAGCCGAATTCCCGAGCCGCTGTTGCAAGCTCACAAGTTAGCGACTAAAGAAAGAATCAGGCTTGCACAGGAAAGCAAAGTAAATATCACTGAAAATTAAACTATCGCTAGAGCGTGAACTGTTTGGCTGAAGAAATATCATTTGTTGAATTCCAAAAGCTTGACTTGCGAATAGGAAAAATATCAGAGGCAACTCCTATTCCAAACTCAAAAAAACTAATCCAAATAACTGTTGACTTTGGGTCGGAGAAAAGGCAGGCGGTTGCAGGTTTACTTAAGTATTATAAGCCTGAGGAGTTGGTTGGCAAAAAATGCGTTTTCCTCTTGAATCTTCAAAGGCGCATGTTAGCCGGCGTTGAATCGCAATGTATGGTTTTAGCGGCTGAAGACAGTGAAGGAAACATTACTGTGCTTGTGCCTGAGAAGGATATTACTGAAGGAAGCAAAATCGGTTAGCCAACAAGGATTTGCATATTCTTCCAGATTCTCTTTAAGCGGCTAGGGAAAAGTTAAATTAGTTAAATTAAAGCACGTTATTGTGTATTTGTGTTGAAGGTTATCTTAATGGCAGTTAATGAAGAAGCACTTATGTGGGTTGAAAAGTACCGCCCAAAAAACTTAAACGAAGTCGTTGACTTACATGACATCGTTGAAAGCCTTAAAGCTTTCATGAGAAACCCGAAAACGATGCCTCACCTAATGTTCGCGGGGATACCGGGCACTGGGAAAACGACCCTTGCGCTTTGCATTGCCCATGAACTTTTTGGTCCAAACTGGAAAAGCTTTACGCTGGAGCTTAATGCATCTGATGAAAGAGGCATCGACACGGTGCGTGAGAGAGTTAAGGATTTTTCACGTTATAGCCGTTCAGGTTTTGGTAATGTGCCGTTTGCGCTGATTATTCTGGATGAGTGCGACCAGATGACTGGTCCTGCGCAGACAGCGCTGAGAAGAATAATGGAAACCAGCTCTCGCACATCCAGGTTCATTCTGATATGTAATCAATCAAGCAAGATAATTGAGCCAATTCAGAGCCGTTGCGCTATATTCCGATTTTCAAGGCTAGATAAGCAAGCGATGAAAGAGCAACTGCAATGCATAGCCAAAAAAGAAAACGTTAACCTGTTTCCTGAAGCAGCTGAAAGAATAGTTGATTATTCAGAAGGCGACCTTAGACATGCCATAAACGCGTTGCAGACAGCTGCAGCCTACAAGGAAGGGTTGGTAGACGAGAAGACAGTTTTGCTGGTCATCGGGGAAGCCAGTCCAATGCAAGTTCAAAAAATGATTAGGAAAGCATTATTCGGCGACTTTATTGAAGCAAGGAAAACAATGTATGAAATAATGGGGTCCTACGGTTTTTCAGGCTCCGAAATAATACGCCAAGTACAGCGAGAAATCTTCAAAATGTCTGATCTTACGCCTGAACAAAAAGCCGACCTATCAAACGTCATCGGCGAGTATGATTACCGCTTAACGCAAGGCGCCAACAGCGACATCCAATTAAGCGCGTTGCTTGCGCAATTCGCAAAATTTGGTAAAGCCATAGGGGAAACTTATTGAGAAATGATCTTTTATGGGTTGAAAAGTACCGCCCAAAAAAGGTAGAAGATATAGTTGGCAATGAAGAAGCGAAAGCCACCTTTATCGAGTGGCTGAAAAGCAAGCGGCGAAGTAAAAAAGCAGTTTTACTTTATGGACCGCCTGGCGTCGGAAAAACTGCAATGGTCAACGCCGCCGCAAAAGAGTTTGGGTTTATCACTATTGAAATGAACGAAAGCGACACAAGATCCGAAAAAGCGATTAATGAAATTGCCAAACCAGCCACTTCCTATATTGCCTTAGACACTTTCTCAGCTGAAAGCAAAGGCAACCTATTGTTCCTCGACGAGGTTGACGGCATTGCAGGCAACGAGGACAGAGGCGGAGTAAGCGCGATAATAAAAATCGTTGAAGAGTCCCGAGTGCCAGTTATAATGGCAGCAAACGATCCTGACATAGACAAGCTGAGACCACTAAAGAAAGTTTGCGTACTGATACGTTTCCAACAAATCCGGATACCGCTTATAATTGCATTGTTGCAGAAGATTTGTCTGCTAGAGCATGTGAAAGCGGAGTTTGAGGCGCTCGAGAGAGTCGCCCAAAACAGCAAAGGCGATGTACGGTCAGCCATAAACGACCTGCAAAGCATAAGCGAAGAAAACGGAGTCCTCACACTTCAAGACACTATGATGTTGAGTTCAAGAAATAAAGACATAAGCATGGATGAAACGTTAAGAGGATTTTTCTCAGCAAAATCAATTGCGGAAGCATCAAGTTTACTTAGCCGCTCAAGCGTTGACTATGATGATTTTCTGCTTTCAGTAAGCGACAATCTCCCAAGACGGTACACTGACCCAGAGGAGCTTGCTGCCGCCTACGATTTTGTTTCTCAAGCCGATGTTTTCCGAGGAAGAGTCGGAACTGAGCACTGGCATCTTTTAAAGTACTTCTATAACGCGTTATCTAAAGCAGCCTCGGTTGCGCCTGAATCATATAAGCCCTTTGAATTTATTTCGCCGCCGATTAGGATTATTACTTTGTTTTGGACCAAAGGCAAAAGAACCATGCTTGACGCTATCTGCGGAAAAATCGGAGCCCAATGTCATGTTTCCCATTCGATAGCTAAACATGATTTTGTTCCATTCGTCAAGAGCATACTGCAAAATCAAAAATCAAGCCCTCTAGCTTCTTGGTTTAAATTCACGCCTGAAGAAGTTGATTTCCTAACGAAAATGAACAGGTATTAGGGAGAAAGCGGAAAATGGTGGCAGTTTTAAATAAGAAGGCGTTCAAGCTTCCGAGGGTTGAAAAAGAAAAATTTATTCTCTTGATACATTTAGGCTTGGACTATAATCGTGAGCAAGGCGTCTTTTCCATTAAAAGCTGCAATAATATTGAAAAGCTTATGGATACAATCGCCAGCATTTTAAACACTGAAATCGTGTTTCTCCAAAGCTGTACCCGCTGTGGCAAAGACTTCCCATGCTCAGACTGCAAATATAACGAGTCATGCGCCACCAAAGATCTGCCATTCAGTTGTGTTTGCCCTCAATGTTTAATGGACAGAAAGCAGTTTGAACAGTATCTAGAGAAATTCTAATGTTTATTGCCTGTTTTTACGCATCCATATGTAGCAAACGACGGCTTACTGAAGGACAGCAAAGTGCCACTAATTTTAAATATGCCACTGGTCATTAATGATGACAGTGAGATGTTACTTTGGCATCATTTTTCAAGGTAAGAGTTGGCAGGCAGGGGCGAATCGTATTGCCAAAAGAACTACGTGAAGTCTACGGAGTGAAGACAGGCGACGAAGCCGTAATAGTTGCCGTAGGCAATAAAATAAGTATACACCTGCACAAGGTTTCTGAAGATCCACTGCAGGATCTAACTGAACTGTCAAAAGAAATATCAATAGGGTTATCCGCAGAAGAGCTGAAAAAGAAAACTGCTGAAGAACGACTAAAGCATTTTCTCGAAACATAAGCTGGTTTACGCTTGAATCTGATTACAACTAAACCTACTTACTTCTTGGATTCCACAACGCTCATCCATGCCGCAGACAAAAATGCAGCATACCACAAAGAATGCCTAAACGTCATAGGCAAAGCTGCAAAGGGAGAAATAAATGCGGCAACAAGCTTGGAAACCCTAGAGGAGACCCTTTTTATTTTGTCCAAGCTCACTTCCGCATCTACTTCCATCCGCGTGGCTCGTGACTATATGAAAATGAGCAAGATCAAGAAGGTTGAGATGAGCAGAACTGTTTTTGAACACGCCTTGGAAATCATGGAGATTACTCCGCTCAAACACCCTAAAGACGCAATAAATGTTGCCAGCATGCTTGAACTTGGGATACAAAAAATAATCAGCGAAGACAAAGATTACGACAAAACGGAATTAATCCAAAGAGTACATCCTAAGGACCTATAACGGAATAAGGACAAGTTAATACCAACGACTAAAACAAAAGAAACCCTTTGAAAATGCTAGTGCATTTCTGGAATGAATTACCTTTTATTATGCTGTGGAAAAAACGTCCCAGGCTTTTATCAAACATTTGTTTTAGAAATGAATTCTTTATTGGCTAAAAACTGCCAAAGTGACGTTTTACTTTCACTCCACCCTCTCCTGTTCTGCAATGTCGGTTCTGCGATTATTTAAAATATGCAAACAATGCAATTCAGAATTCCAATACTGAGGAAAGCCAACAATTGGCATGAGCTCAGCCTTGACTGCAACAGTTTGAAAATTATTTGATGATTCCGAGGAGTAATTTATGTCTGAAGATCAAGAAAATGTCGACAAGCTCATAGCTATGGAATGGGAATTGCTGGCTGATTTGAAGAAAATGTTCAATGATCCAGCACTTTCAACGTTGGAAAGAATACGGGCAGCCAATGCTCTTGCATACCACGCGGTCGTCTTAAACAAGCTTCTAGCTAAAAAAGGTGAGGATTCAAAATTTAATGAAGAAACCTTAGGCGATTTTATCGGCCAACAGTATGCCGACGGCGGGATGCGTAGGCGCGTAAGAAGGGACTTTAGGGATTGGAACAAAAGGCTTTTATCGAGAGGTAACAAGTGACATAAAGTTTACAGCTTAAGTCTGAAGTGTCTTCAGGCTAAGGCTTCTTCTTTAAGGTTTCTTCAATGTCCAATCTCAAATCAGCCTTTTCAACATTCGGCAAAAGCTGCAGAAGCCGACCCCTAGTGCTCGTCTCTTCTCCGCCACCGAGATTAACCCAGTACTTGCCTTCTTTAAGCCAAGCCAGCATGATACGGACTTCAGCTTCAACATTTTCCTTTTTTACGGCTGAAGGAAAAACAAGACCGTGATCAATGGCAGACTCCATGAACTTCTCAAAGGCACCGGTCACAGTGTAACCGTTCTTGGATGCTAACTGCTTGAAACTCTCATAAACTTGAGGTTTAAACTTGAACGACTTAAGCGCTTTAGCCATATGCCCGCGTCTCCGTATATACAAACGTACTGATAAAACGTATATATTTTTCGACCGGGCAGGTGTGCTTTGCACACACAACAATCAACAGGTAAAAAGAGAAAACTAAAATAAACAGTCACAAAGATAACCCTTTAGAATAGTAAAGGCCAAAACACCGGTATACAAAAGCATCAACCAAACACACAAAAAAACCCAAAGGCAAATCTTATCTAGCCATTTTTAATTACACTTATTGTAGAAGGCTTGATTTATGGCTGAAGAACACACACCATTAACCGTCTCACTTTCCCAACTTAAACTGGCTTGCAAAAAGCTACAGTTGGATTCGGGGATGCATAAGATGCTCAGTTCGCCAAAACGATCCATCATCGTCAGCATCGACATCCGAATGGATAACGGAACCGTCGGCGTATTCAACGGCGTAAGAGTACAACATTGGGATGCACGCGGACCCTTCAAAGGCGGAATCCGCTACTACCCAAACATTACCCTAGACGAAGTAACCGCGCTGGCAATGCTCATGACTTGGAAATGCGCCATCGCCGACATACCATTCGGAGGAGCAAAAGGCGGCGTATGCGTTGACACTAAAAAAATGAGCAAACACGAGCTTGAAAGATTAACAAGAAGATACGTCAGCCTAATCTTTGAATATTTGGGACCACACCGAGACATTCCCGCGCCAGACATGTACACTGACGCACAAACAATGGCTTGGATAATGGACACCTACAGCCAAATGAAAGGCTACAGCAT
>Ga0182027_10007231_pt1 | contig 16426 bp, 19 predicted proteins | sample 712E1DmetaG_FD_121300 | JGI IMG/M metagenome (GOLD analysis project Ga0182027, IMG submission 121300) | Permafrost microbial communities from Stordalen Mire, Sweden - 712E1D metaG (Illumina Assembly) | ecosystem: Environmental > Terrestrial > Soil > Wetlands > Permafrost | place: Sweden... | reverse complement strand
GGGCCGGGCGGCGGCACTTCCTCGGGGACGGGCTTCTTGGGCCGTGCGTTCAGCTTGGCCGCGATCACCTCTTCTTTGACCTTGTCCCACTTGGGCGAGCCGGGCTCGACGCCCTTGACGCGCACCTCGTCGTCGGTTACTTCCTGGGCCATGGGGAGATACTTCTGCAGGTAGTTTCGGATGCGGTCCTGGGCCAGCCTCAATTGCGAGCGCAACAGCAGGAACAAGAGCTGGTCTCCGGGAGCCTTCGACAGCAGTTGGTAGAGGTTCGAGGGGCGGGTGAGCTTGGCGGACTTCAGGTCCCGCTCCAGCTTCTTGCTCTTCGCCTCGAGCTTCTGCCAGGCGTCGAGATCCGCCTTAGGTATCGCGACCGCCTTCACCAGCGCCGCCTTCTCCTTGGGCGTGAGCTTCTCGGTGAGGACGTTAAGGAACAGGCCGAAGTTCTCCGCATGGAAGCGTACCCCGACGGGGATCGACTGCCGGATCTTGTGGAGCTTGGCGAAGCCGGCCAGGTTGAGCTTGGGCCCGGCCAGCGCCGGCGAGAACAGCGGCAGCAGCTTCGCCTCTTCGAAGGCGTGCAGCACGTCGCCGGGATTCGGGTCGTCGGCGATGTGCTTCAACTCCTCGAGCAGGCGGCGCGGCGGGATGAGGTTTTCGAGCTGCTCCAGGCGGACATTCTCGTACTGCTGGGCGGTTCGTTCGTCGATGGTGAAGCCGAGCCGCACGCGCAGGCGGACCAGCCGCAGGATGCGGACCGGGTCGTCGTAGAGGGCGTAGTTGTAGGCGGCGCGCAGCTCCTTGCGCTCCAGGTCGCCCAGCCCGTTGGTGGGGTCGATGAGCAGGCCGCGCGAGGCGCGGTTCAGAGAGAGCGCGACGGCGTTGACGGTGAGGTCGCGGCCGCGCAGGTCCTCGTGAATCGTCGCCGGTTCCACCACCGGTTTGCCGCCGGGCTTGGCGTAGCGCTCCCGCCGCGCCATAGCGATCTGGGCCGTGACACCGCCGGGGAAGAGCAACTCGACCAGCTTGCGGTGCTCGTCGTCCTCGACCACCTGCGCATTTGTTTTCTTGGCCACGGCCTTGGCAATCTTCGGAGCGTTGCCCTCAATGGTGAAATCCAGGTCGCGGATCGGGAAGCCGCCCAACATATCGCGCATGGCTCCGCCCGCGAGAAACAGGCTGACATTGGCTTCGGCCGCCGCCGCCTGGACCTCGCTAACGACACGATTCTGGTCCGTGCTCAGGTGGCTTTCCAGCATGAACATGTAGTCGCTCATATCGCTCGTCGCTCGCACTCTGCCGGCGCGCTCTCGGCCGACGGCAGAAGAAAACTAAGCACGCGGGTGGTGTAGGTCCACGACTTCGCGGAGCCGCGATCGCATCACGTGCGTGTAAATCTGGGTCGTCGAGATATCGGCGTGGCCCAACATCGTCTGGACGCTGCGCAAGTCGGCGCCCCCTTCGAGCAGGTGAGTGGCGAAACTGTGGCGTAGCACGTGAGGCGTCAAGCGCCGCAGGATGCCGGCCTTGGTTCCGTAATGGCGCAGGAGCGTCCAGAAGCACTGGCGCGACATCCTGGTTCCGCGGGCAGTTACGAACGTGTACTTGCTGCCGCGTCCCTTCAGCAGGGCGGGCCGGCCTGTGCGCTGGTATTCCGCCAGCGCCGCGACCGCGGATCGCCCCATGGGGACCAGGCGCTCCTTGTTGCCCTTGCCCATCACCCGAACTACGCCCAACTCCTCGTTCAAATCGGACAATTGCAGCTCACACAGCTCGCTGACCCGCAAGCCGCTCGAATAGAGCAGCTCGATCATGGCGCGGTCCCGGAGACCGATCGGCTTGGCCACGTCCGGAGACTCCATCAGCCGCTCTATTTCACTATGATTCAGGAACTTAGGAAGATTTTTCCACTGTCGCGGCAGGGCCAGCGAGGCGGTCGGATCGGCGGCCAGCCTGCCCTCCCGGAGCAGGTACGCTACGAAGTTGCGCAGCGCGGTCAGGTGGCGCGCCACCGAACGGCTTCCAAGTCCTTGTTTATAAAGTGCTTGCAGGTATAACGCGACAGCCTCGGCGGAGGGAAAATCCTGGCCCGGGCCGGGGCGGCATCCGGCCGCGAAGCGGTTCAAATCGCTTTGGTAAGCGTCCAGCGAATTCTCCGCCAAGCCCTTCTCGATGCGGCAGAAATCGAGGAAGGACTGTACCTCCACCGGGATGGAACCCACGCCGGGCATTCGTGCCAATGATACAATACTTCCGAAATTGTTTGGAAGGAAAGCTGGCGCCGTGGCTGGTTCTACCAACAAGAAGGTCATGATCCGGCGGTTCGACCGGGAGTCGCTGCCGGGCTTTGTGAACCCACAGGCCTACCTGCAGGTCGCCGGCATCGAGATCCTGACGGCCTCGGGAAACCTGCTCGTGGTCCCCTACGAAGAAGTGAAAGCCCTTTATTTTGTTAGGGATTTCGATACGGAGGAGCCTCCCGCCGAGAGCCGCGTCTTCCAGAACCGCCCCAAAATGAGCGGCGTTTGGATTCGCATGAAGTTCCGGGACGGCGAGGTGATGGACGGTCTGATGCCCAACAATTTGTTGCAGTTGGAGGCTTACGGCTTCACTTTCGTGCCGCCTAACGCCGGCTCAAACAGCCAGAAAGTGTTCGTGCCCCGGACCGCGCTGACCGACGTTCAGATCGTAGGCGTAGTGGGAAGCCCGCTGCGGTCCCGCAAGGCCAAGCCCAAGCCAGAAGGGCAGATTGAGCTGTTCGAGTAAGGGCCGGAGCAGCAACCCGACGCCTATGACTGCCTCAATATCCCGACAACACGGTCCAGGACCTCATTCAGCTTCCCGTCGGCAACATGCCCAGCACGGTAGACGATGATTCCCTCGTCCGCCGTGAATAGACGGTTGGGGCGAATCCGGCTGCTCTGATTGAGCCCACCTGAGGTGAAATCGACGCTTTCGAGCGGCAGGGAATACTCATCGGACCTCGCCTGGCTGGTGATTTGGCAAAGGATGACGTCGTCGCCTCTCAGCGCCGCCAGCACCAGGGCGGGCCTCCGCTTTGTCTGGCTCAGGTCGGAGAAAGGGAAATTGAGGACTACGACGTCGCCCCTTACAGATTGGCCCACGCTGCGTTCTCCTCCGCCGTGAGCCAGTCTTTGGCCAGCGCGGATTCGGCGGCTAACCCCGGCACGGCAGCATCATCATGCGAATCCCTGAGCGACCGCATGATCGCGAGCAGCCTGTCGAGGTCCTGCTCGGTCAGACGGTCCAGCTCACGAGCGATCAGTTCGCGCTTGCTCATGCCTGCCTCACCCCTCATCGTAAGACATTCTGCCCCGCCAAGCACCCGGCTGGGTAGTGGCCTCGAGCCGTGTGGCCGAGATTCCGCGGTGGTCTTCGGTCTACCTACGACTCCCGTTTGAGAACGACTCCCCGGCAATGGATTTCGAGCACATCGCCACTTTGCATTTCGACGGTCAGAAGTTGGCCGTCGGCGAGTTCTTCGACTGCCGTCGTGTTTACGGAATTGCTTGGTCCCCAGGGCAACAGCCGAGGGCATTCAAGACTCGTCACGCCCTCCGCCTCAACGACTGCCACTTCAGACACGGCAACGCCAGTCTTAAACCTTAGACGGGCTATTGCGGTCTCCCATTCGAAGTTCACGCTCTTGAGTGTGGCGTCGTGCAGATCGGGTAATGAAATCATGGATCGATCCTGTGGTGAAATCATACACCGGCTAAAGCCTGAGAAGAACTGGGGTGGCAAAGGCGCCAGAGGCCTGACTGCCTGCTTCTTCAGCGCGCCGTCGGTACCGCGCCCAGGGTCCAGTGCGCCAGGTCTACCCAGCGGTTATCGCCGGCGTTCTGCACGAAGGTAACGGTCTCGGCCCGGAAGGTCCGCTCGCCCCTATACTGCTCCCAGCGCCGCTGCGCCTGTTCGTGGGCCCAGGCAACCTGGTCCGGGGCAAGTTCCTGCGCCAGCGTGATGTGGGGGTGATAGGCGAACGGCTCGGCAAAGCCGAGGTGCCCGGCGTTCAGCCGGCCGTGCATCCGCTTGAGTTCTTCCCGGCCCGCGCCCAAACCGATGTAGATCACCGAGGTGGTGTCGAAGATCTCCACCTGTCGCGCTTCGATGGAGAAGGAGGGAATGTCGGCGATCCACTCGTTCAGTTGCTCGACGGCCGTTCCGGCGGGAACCGCGACCTGGCGTGGCGGCAGGACGGTAACATGCGCGCGCGGCACGCACGCCGGGACCAACTCCCGGCGCAGATGATCCAGGAACTCACCGAGCGGACCTGGAATGTAGGTGACCAACGCGTAGCAATTGACCGGCACTGTGCCGGCGCTGCCGCAAGACATCGACTCCCATCCTAGCGGGTTTGTGCCGCCTTCTGTACAGTCCATAGCTTAACTTACCGGTCTAGACCTTTGGCTGCTCGCCTTCCGGCGCCCCGTCGGGCAGGAGAGACTCCTGGACGACCACCCATTGGGCCTCTTCGAGTCCGACATACTTGCAGACCCGCAGGGCGCCCTTGTCGTCCTCCAGGATGTCGCCGATCCGGAGCGGCTGCTCGGAGTCTTTTAGCGCGGCCCACGCGGCGTAGACTCCGGACGCCTCAATCTGGCCGCTCTCGGAGTAATCACGGTGCCGCACCTGGCAGGTTCCGGAGGTGTGGGGCGCGGACCGGAACTGCTGAAGCTGCGAATCCCGCAGCCGGTGAATCCTGAACGAAGGCATTAGAGCTATTCTACGGCGCGGCGGCTCGTTCCGCATCCGCCCGGGGGCGCGCTTACCGAACCGCGACCGTCAGAAAGCGGACGTCCGCTTGCGCACGCGCGCGGTTCCGTAACCCCGTTCCGCATCCGCCCGGCCAAGGGCGATCCAGCGCCCGACCGCGGCCGGGTCCCAGAAAATCGCCTTCCTGACCGGTCCCAGACCTCTCGAAGGGACCATCACGCGAACCTCGACGTGGTCCGGAGGGCGGGGAGGCCGCGGCAGCAGAGTCCTGCCGAGGCGCGCGGCGGCGCGCATTGGCGAAGAAGGCGTGCGGTCGAAAACGTCGATGGCGACGATCCGGCCGGCCCCCATTTCCGATGCCGCCCACAGCGGCAGCGCCTCCAGCAGGCCGCCGTCCACGTAGAGTCTGTTGTCGAGCCGCATCGGCGGGTAGCTGAGAGGCACGGCGCAGGAGGCAGCCAGGTGCTGCCAGGTGATCTCGCCGTTTCGAAACAAACGGGGGCGCAAAGAACGCAGATCCACGGCCACGATACCGACTTCCACGCGCGGCCGGTATGCCTTCCAGAGCGCCTGGATCCGGGCATGGAGCGGCGCCGGGTCGAAGAGGCCATGCCAGGGCAGCCGCAGGCCGCCGATGGCGGCCAATGCCGCGCAACCGGGATCGAGCCACAGCTCGCTCAGCTCCCGAGGCTCGGCGCCCCCGGCCACCGCCCAGGCGTTGAGCGCCCCAGCCGAGGCGCCCACGACGATCCCGGGCTGGAAACGGGCCGAAAGGACCTCCCAGACGCCGGCCTGATAGGCGGCGAAGGCGCCGCCGGCCGAAAACACGAGCGCTTCTTTCGGACCCGCTAATGGCATTTACCCTGGCTCATCTGGGACAATATGTCTTCCACATGTCCCGAACGAGAGTGACGCTGATCCTCATTATCCTCCTCGGAGTTGGAGCGGCTGTGTGGATTCACGAGCGCAGCACCGCCGGCCCCGCGGTTGCTTTCGCGAAGGTGAAGCGGGAGAGCTTGGTCAGCAGCCTGACCACCAATGCCAGGATCGAGCCTTCCACGTGGGCGGAGATTCACGCGGAGCGCGCCGGGGCCGTCGAGCGAGTGGCCGTCCATAAAGGGCAAACCGTGAGGAAGGGCGAGCTGCTTGTCGAGCTGACCTCGCGGGACGCCCGGGCGGAGGTTGCGGCGGCGCAGGCGGCCGGCGCTCAAGCGCGGGCGCAACTCGAGACTGTCCTTCATGGCGGTGCGGCGCAGGCACAAGTGGATGTGGCGAACGAGATCGCGCGGAACCGGCTGGAGCTCGCAGTCGCCCAACGAGACTACGAGATCACCAAGCGCCTGGCGGCGAAACAAGCCGCCACGGGCCAGGACGTAGTCGACGCCTCCCAACGAGTCGAGCGGCTCCAGGCGGCCATCGCGGGGCTGGAGAAGAAACGCTCGTCCCTGGTGGAGGCTACCGACCGTGACGCGGCCGAGGCCAAGGTGCGGGAGGCCGAGGCCGTGCTGGAGCAGGCCCGCCTGCGCCTGGAACGCAGCGCCATTCAATCTCCCATGAACGGAACCGTTTTCTCCTTGCCCGTCCGCGAGGGAGCGTTCCTCACCGCGGGCGACCCGGTAGCCAGCGTCGGCAGCCTGCACAAGCTGCAAGTTCGCATCCAGGTGGACGAGCCCGAACTGGGGCGCGTCGGCGTGGGCATGCCCGTCACCGTGACCTGGGACGCGCTCCCCGGGCGGCAATGGCGGGGGACGGTGGAGAAGATGCCCACCGAGGTGGCTCCGCTCGGCACCAGGCAGGTGGGTGTCGCTCTGGCGACCATCGACAATCCGGACCTGAAGCTCGTCCCCGGGACCAACGTGAATGTCGAGGTCACTTCGCAAGCGGTTGCCGACGGCTTGACGGTTCCCAAGGAAGCGATCCGCACCGAGAATGGGAAGACTGGAGTGTACGTGCTGCGCGACAGCCAGGTGGTCTGGCGGCCGATCGAACTCGGCGCTTCGAGCATCACGCGGGCGGTCGTGGTCTCCGGCCTCGTCGAGGGCGACATGGTGGCGCTGCGGACGGAGCGCGCTCTGCGCAACGGCCAGGCGGTCCGTCCGGAGCCGCAGGCTAGCCGCCTTTGAGATAATAAGGCTGTGCCGAAGACCAGAGATCTAGAGGCTGCCCTGCGGCGGACTGAGCAGCAACTCCAGCTTTTCCAGAAAATCAGTCGTTTCATGGTGCGCGAGATGAGCCTGCAGGAGGTGCTGCGCGGCGTCGTGGCGCTGGTAGTCGAGTTCACCGCCTGCGACTCGTGTTTGATCTACCTGACCGACAATGACGAGCTGGCGCTGTGCGCTTCGAACAACCCGCATCCGGCCGAAATGGGCAAGATCCGGCTGAAGATGGGCGAAGGTCTCACGGGCTGGGTGGCGAAGGAGCGGCGCTTGGTCGCGATTTCGCGCGAGGCATACGCCGACCCCCGATTCAAGACGTTCCGCGACTTACCCGAAGATACATTCGAGGCGTTTCTCTCCGCGCCGGTGATCGCGCGAAACCGGGTGGTTGGCGTCATCAACGTGCAGCACCGGCAGCCGCATCAGCACAACGGCAGCGAGATGGAACTGCTCACCACGGTGGGGGAGCAGGTAGGGTGCGCGCTGGTGCTGGCCCGCATGGCGCCGCTCTCGGTGGAGAACGCGAACCATGTGGACCTGGTCCTGTCTTCGGGCCGCACCGCGCCGCGCTCGTGAGATGAACAGGCGCTGGAGGACCCTCGCGCTGGCTCTGGTTGCCCTATGGCCGTGCCTGGCCGCGGGGGGCGAGCGCTGGCGGGTCCAGTATTTCTACGATCCCGCCGAAGATTCCGAGTTCTCGATAGCCGACCTGGCGTTTCCCTCGGCGCGGGTCGGCATGGCCGCCGGCCAGATCGCCGGCCGGGGCAAGCCGAAGCCGTACGCCGTCTCGACCAGCGACGGCGGGCGGACGTGGGTTCCGGTGGCCGTCCCCGAGGTCGCCATTTCGTTGTTCTTCCTGGATGAGCACACGGGCTGGCTGGTGGCGTCCAACAGCATCTGGCGGACCGGCGACTTCGGCCAGCACTGGACCAGGCTCAAGCCCGCCCCGAACGCGTTACGGGTATACTTCCGCGACGAGAAGCGGGGGTGGGCGGTAGGCGGGAGCAAGTCGGTGTGGCAGACCGGGGATGGCGGCGCCACGTGGACCGCGGTGGGGGCGGCCGGCACTCCGGCGAGCGCCCGCGAGCACAGCGTCTACGGCGCGATTGCTTTCGCCGATCCCAAGTTCGGGTTGATCATGGGGTGGAGCAAGCCGCCGCGCCCGGGCGACCGCGGCCGGGCTCCGGACTGGGTAGACCCGGAAGGCCAGCCTCGGGAATGGCCGGGGCTCGCCATCTCTCTCCAGACCAAGGACGGAGGCGAGACCTGGAAGGCGAGCGAGACCTCGATGTTCGGGCAATCCACTGCTCTTAGCCTGGCCGGCGATGGGCGGGGCCTTCTGCTTGTAGAGTTCTTTGGCCGCTTCGACTACCCCTCGGAGGTCTATCGCATGGATCTGGGCACGGGCAAGAGCACGCGCGCATTCCGGCGGAAGGACCGCGCCGTGACCGACGTTCTGATCGAGGCCCAAGGGCCGGCCTATCTGGCAGCCGTGGAGCCGACGGGGACGCTCTTCCACTCGCCGGTCCCCGGTAAGCTCAAGGTGCTGAAAAGCGAGGACCTGGAGAAGTGGACCGATATGGAAGTTGACTATCGTGCCATTGCGCGTCGGGCCTGCCTGGCGGCGGCCGATCGGGCGAACGTCTGGGTGGCTACCGATACGGGGATGATTCTGAAGCTCTCCGAGTAGGCTGTCCGACGCACCGCTACCGAACCGCGACCGTCAGGAAGCGGACCTCGCCGCGGGCCGGAACAGGGCATGGCGTTCCTGTTTCAGAACGCCCGTCCGGCCGAAACACAAAATTCTCCCATTGTTTTATACACATGAATCTCAGAGTGCACCCCTCTCATCTCCATGAATACAGGGCAGAAACATTCTGCGGAAATCGATCCGTAACAGAGAGTTTTTGTTTGACTGAAAAAGAGTTTAGGTAGAAGATGGAGTTGGTTCCAAGAGGTTCACGGAACAGCGAGTCACGCGGGACGCAGCGGACCGGGAACGGTGATCCGGTGGAAAGAGTTGCAAAGCTTAGACCACCGGGGAGCGAACGGTATCGGGCGGAACGCGGAGATAAGCTTCCGGAGGTGAACCGGGGCGAGCTTTGAACCGGAAGGATCGAAAGGTCCGGCCGGGGAGCAAGGCCCGGAGAGCCGAACCGGAGTGGCGGACAAGGTTGTGACAACGGGCTGCAGGCGCTGATCCGCCCCGCGACGAACAAACCGATCGCGAGGTGGGGAGTCGGTAGCCGAACGAGTCACAGGCGAATCCGTCAGGAAGTCAAAGAGGCAGGCCGGGAACGTTGACCCCGGAGAGGTGGCCTGGAGACAGGCATCCGCTTCGGGCGAGGGAAAGGCCGTCTCGAGATTTCGGCTTCATCGTCGACCGTTGCCCGACGGCTTTCGGGGCAGCGATCCGCAGCGGTCAAAAGCCGTTGCGGGGAGCAACGAAGGCGACGCGGGTAGGTTGGCGGCTGCCATGTTCGGGCCGTGCATGCCGGCTGGCGAACGAGCTGAGAAGTGGGTCACTTGGAACCATTTTTGTTTTTGGGCCGCCGTCCGCTTGCTGACGCGCGCGGTTCAGAACCGCGACCGGAAGTCTAGGCGCCGGTCTTCCCGGTATCCGGTGGGTCCGTTGGGGCCTGGCGGGCCGCAACGGCGGTCTGCGTCCGCTTCCGTTGTGCCCTCCTCCGCTGTGGATCGTATTTTTCCTTGCGCCGTCGAAAACTGACGAAGTTGACGCGGCAATACTCGCAGCGGTAGGGTTTGGCGCCGAGGCCCAGCATGAGACTCCGGAAAAACGAAATGCGATAGTCCTCTCTGGACCAGCGGGCCAAATCCATCCTCCAGCAGCGAGGACAGCGGGCGAATCGCACTTCGGAGATGCGCCACGTTCGTTCGATGAAGCGGCAGTAGCAGGCGCGGCACCGCAGGGGCCGGATCCCGACCCAACTCCAGAGAAGTTCCGACCTGCCGCGTACATGCGCGTAGCGGAGATTCCGGCCGCCGCACTTAGGACAGATTACTGGCATAGCTGGCAGTATACTTATCGACCGTACGCTCGAAAGCGACCTCCAACTGCCCGCGCACCAGGTTCCGGTGCGGCAGGGGATGGCCCTCGATGGAGACAACCGGCAACAGATTGCGCGTGGTAGAGGTGATGAAGACCTCGCCCCCGGCCATGAGATCCTCCAGGCGGAGCGTCTCTTCGCGAAGCTGAATTCCCTCGGCTCGCGCGACCTCCATAAGGATCTCGCGGGTGACTCCCGGCAGGCACCCGGAATCGAGCGGGGGAGTCAGGACTTCTCGATCGCGGACGACGAACAGGTTCGCGGAGGTGCACTCGCTCACCTCGCCGCGCTCGTTCAGGAGCAGAACCTCGTCGAATCCACGGGCTTGAGCTTCTTCGAGCATGACCAGATTGAGGGCCCAGGAAAGGCACTTGACGCCCCGGAACCGGGAGGCGGCGTGGCGGGCCTGTTCATGGACGGCGAGTTTGACGCCCGCGCCCCAATGCTTCAGCGGGGCGGTGAAGACCAGCAGATCGGAGTCCCGCTCGGGAGAGCCCTCCCACATGCCACCGCGGTTGCGGACGACGATGGTCCGCGCGGTCCCGTCCCCGACCTGGTTGGCGGCAATCACGCGCAGCAGCCGCGAGTGGATATAGTCCGGATCGGTGGGGAACGGCACCCTGAGGGTGGCGGCGTCGCGCTTCATCCGTTCCCAGTGGCGTTCAAAGGCAAAGGGAATCCCGCGGACGATCCGCAGGGTGCTGAAGACCCCCCATCCGGAGGCCAGTCCGACCTGGCCCGGGGCGAGCACTTGCGCGGAAGCCTCGCATAGGTCGTCGTTATGGAGAACCAGACGGTGCATTTGTGGAACAACCATTCTATCGGAATTCCGGACCCGGTCAACGCCGGTTGGGTGCGCGACAACCGTCCCATGTCCGCTTGCTGACGCGCGCGGTTCCGTACCCCGCGGATTTACCGCCAGTTGGGAAACGAGGCGGGCCTGGCGCGGCGGCAGTCGTCAAGCAGGCTTTCGACCAGACCGCGGCGCTCCATGAGCCGCTCGAGAAGTTCCTCCAGGGCGGCCTGCTCGCCGTCCAGCCACTGCAAGGGGACGCTGCGGAAAGCCTGGTCCATCACCTCAACCGGGAAGTGGGCGATGCGGTCGAGCCAGGGGGAGAAGTCGTCGAGCGAGCGGATGGTCTCATACACTACGGGACGGTGGTAGATGCCGTGCAGCGGTGCGTCCGGGTAATCCCAGTAGGGGCCGTTGAAGGCGAAACCGTGGTCAATCATCCAGGCCAGGAACCCGGGGCGCGTGGCGGTGCGGGCGGCGGTCCACTCGCTGATGCGGCTGCGGAAGAAGACGGCCTGGCGACCGTCGGCATTGCCGGTCCACTTGTCGAAGGCGAGCATTCCGACGAACTCGCGGAGGTTGACCACCTGTCCCAGGAGCGCGTCGGGGATGAAGTCATAGACCGCGAGTTGATCGGGGTCGCCGGGATAGCGGGACCCGAAATGCCACCCGGGTTCGACCGGCACCCGGTGCGAGCCCAGTTGCAGGGAGAGATCCGGATTGGCCTCCAGAAACTCGCTCGACACCGAGACGATCGCCACCTCCGGCGCCGCGATCTGCAGATAGCGCAGGAGGACGGATGCGACCGCCTCATTGATCAGAACGCGAATATGCTGGGGATTATTGCGGAACTTCACCACATAGAACTGCCCGTCGTCGGCCTCAAGCAGGTGCGATTGCGCGCCGCCGCGCATCTTTCGGACATGGCGGCGGGCGTTCAGTGGCATGCCTGGATCGATCTTCTCACAGGACCGGGCACTTCGCGCTGTGAGAAGATCGGGTAAAGGAGCAGCACGTCCATGGAAGATCAGACCCCTCAAGGAACTACGGCACGGAGTAAAGAAGAGATTGCGCTGGAGTTGATGAAATTCGTAGCGGTGACTACGGGCTATGGCAAGGGCGCGCCGGCCGCGGGCTACACCGGTAAGCAATCCAAGACACCCGAGGAGTATGCGGATGCGCTCCTGCAATTGTATGAGCGCTGCCGCGAAGTCCTAAGGTGACCGCGAGCGCCGGCAGGACGCCGGCGCCCCGTGCGCCGTTGAGGCGTGGCTGACTACTTTTTCTTAGAAGCCTTTTTGGCCTTCTTTGCGACCTTCTTGGCGGGCGCCTTCTTGGCGACCTTCTTAGCAGCCTTCTTGGCAGCCTTCTTGACGGCGACCTTCTTGGCGGGCGCTTTCTTAGCGGCCTTCTTGGCTACCTTCTTGGCCACCTTCTTGACCACCTTCTTGACAGCCACTTTCTTGACGGCTTTCTTCGCCTTCGGGGCCGGAGCTTTGGCGGCGACCTTCTTGACCGGCTTCTTTACGGGCGCAACCGGAGCGGGCGGCACTTCGGCCACAGGAGCGGGTGCTGGTGCTGGAACTGGAGCTGCCTCAGGGGCGACGGGCTCGACCATTTCTTCTTCCTCCTCATCCTCGTCTTCTTCAGGGCCGTACTCTTCCAGGTCGGATTCAAGCTCGACGTGCTCTTCGCTGAAATCGAAATCGTCTTCGTCGTCCGCCACGCGTGCGGACTCGAGCTTATCAAACATTTCTTAGGCCTCCTGTACGAGCGTGGTCACACCTTAGAATAACTCCTTTTTGTAAGAAGGCAACAAAAAATCGGACGCCCGGGAACGGCTGCCGGGAGGGATGTTACTGCTTAGCGGTGGTGTGCTTGGCGACGCCGCGGGGTTGGACATTTGCGGCCGTGTAGGTGGCCGCCCGGCTGCGCTTCCCGGACGCGGAATGCGTCGCTGCGCTTGCGCGGCGGGCGTGCGACGCGCGCTTCACCGCGGGCTTTTCCCGGACGGCCGCGACCGGGATGATGAGCAGGTCGCCGGCTTCGAGAGCGCTCGCGCCCGCACGGTTCGCGGCCAGGATGGCGTTCTTTGTCACGCGGTAGCGTTGCGCGATGGCGGCGAGATTCTCTCCGTGCGTGACCCGGTGAACGCGCCAGGCGGCCCGCTTTTCCGGAGGAACCGTTTCCAAACCCGCGGCCAGCGAAGCGCCCGACCCCTTGGGAACCCGCAAGGGCGTTCCGCCCGGTGCGATGTTCTTGAGCAGCGCCGGATTCAGATCGTGAAGCTGTGACACCGGGCACTCCGCGAGGTCGGCGACTAGCTGAAGGTGCGTGGGCGCGGTCAGCGCGACGGTCTCGTATTCGAGGGCCGGATCGCCCTCCACACCGTCCATGCCATACTCCTTCGCGTTCTTCATGATGATGGTCATGGCCAGAATCGCGGGGACGTAGTTGGCCGTCTCCTTGGGCAGCACGTTGCGGCTGCGCAGTTCCCAGAAATCCGCATAGCCGGTGCGTTCGACCCCCCGGTCCACGTTAACCGGTCCGCAATCGTAGGCGGCCATCGCCAGGTACCAGTCGCCGAAATGGTGGTAGAGGTCGCGGAGGTGGCGGGCAGCGGCGCGGGTGGCTTTCTCGGGATCGAGACGGTCGTCAAAATATGCAGATTGAAGGAGGCCGTACTCCTGCCCGCGAGCCTGCATGAACTGCCACATTCCGGTGGCCTTCTTGCGGGAGACGGCACGCGGCTGGAACCCCGATTCCGCCTGCGCCATATAGATCAGCTCCTGGGGAACGCCTTCCTCGTCGAGGACGCGGCGGATCAGAGCCTTGTAGCGGCCGGAGCGCTGGACGCCATAGGTGAGGATCTTGCGGCCGCGGCCGGTGGAGAAGAAGTTGATATAGGAAAGGACCGGGTCGGTCACCTGCAGCGGTAATTGGGACGCTGTGGCGCGCAACTCCTCGGAGACTTTGTCCTTGAGCGCCGGATCGATGGGAAACGTCAGCGGCTCCAGATCCTCCAAAGGCGGCTTCTCGAAGCCGGGCAGTTCGGCCGCGTCGCCCGCGCCCAAACCGGCCAGGTCCAGGCGGTGGATGGACTCGACCAGATCGTCCAGCTTTTTGTCGACGATGATCCGGCTGGGGGCATCTTCGGGGGCGGAGAGCAACAGGTCGATGGCCTGGTCGAACTCGCTGCGCGCGGCGCCGGCGTCCCCTTCCTGGAAGTGGGCGCGGCCGGCCTGGAAGTGCCCATCCGCGTCGCGGACCAATGCGTCGGCCTGGCCGCCGAACGAGGCGGCGGGGAGCGGCGAGACCAGGTTCGGGGGATCCGCAACTTCCGGGGGCGCATCGAGAGTGTAAAAGGCGTGGGCGGCTGGAACCGGGGGAGGAAGGAAGGACTTGCGGTGCGAGCGGCCGAAAGCGCAGCTCACAGCACCGCTGAGGAGCGCCAGAGAGCCTAACCAGCACAGATATGTCCGCAGCCCGTTCATCGACCTCCCGACGGGATCCTATCAGGTCAGGTTCTCTTTAAGCCGTATCTAAGACTTTAACCCAATTGAAATGGGGCGGTCAAGGCGCGGTACTGGGGAAACCCCAGGAGGATCAGGGACTTCCCGAGAAGTGCTAGTTCGACTCGTCCGTGTCGTCGTCGTCCTCCGGCTCGGGCGGCGGCACCACGAGCCAGTCCGCCTTCTGCAAGGTGAGGCTCGACTGCTGGGTTCCACTCGGGCCGGGAGCGGTCCAGGGGATCGTGAGGTTGTAGCCCGCGTCGGCGGTGGCGGCAAGCGAGGTGAAGGGCGCACCGCTCTCAGCAAAGCGGCTGTAGGGTGAGAGAAGCTGAGCGATCGACGACCTCAGGGTACCGTTTGGAGGGAGGCGAAGGTCGGCCCGGGTGACATAATCACCGGATGAGAGGGGTTGACGGCGCACGCAGATAAAGTGCCGCCCATCCGAGGCCAGCGAAAAGACGTAAGTATCCTCGGATTGCGACGCGCCCTCCTGTTTCGGCAGACGGACCACCACGAACTCCTCCAGTTCCGGCGTGACAACTTGGTATTCCGCCACGGGCCGGTTTCCGTAGGCATAGAGCAAGTGATAAACTCCCGGGGAATATCCGGCCGTAAGCGGGAGGAAGAGGTGCATCCCACCCGGGATGTCGTCGTAGAAGTGGTACTGGTGGGTCATGGAATGACCGGGCTGTAGCACGACGCTGGGAGCGTTTTCTGGTATTGAGTGCTGAACGTCAACTCCGCCCGAAAGCCACTTTTCCCGGCCATGGCGGAAGGTCTGGCTCAGCGGAACAAACCAGCCAGTGCCGTAGTCGAAAGGCGTGAGAATCTCCAGGGGGGCGACCGAGGGATTGGAGATTGCCACGGTAAAGTTCATCGTTTCACCGGCCAGATACACCGGCCTGTCCATCTCGACGCTCCCGGACAGTTTGAGGCCGTTCTTCATCAGGGTGTCCACCCGCCCGCCCGGAGGCTGCTGCGCAAGACCGGCCGCAATGGTGAGGTTCACCAAAGCGACAATGCAAACGCAGCCGCGTAGTCGGGGAGTCATGGCTGTTTCTGTCCACAAGCGTCGGCTTTCACGCATAGCGGGCCGAACCTGGAGTTGAACGGGGCCCTTGGCGGCCGGGAGTTGCGCCGCACTACATCGGGTGTCGGTTCTTGTCCAGGTATAGCTTGCCTCAACGCCCAAGGCGACGCTGTTCGTTCAAGTACAGAGTCTGGGGGACGCCGGCGGCGGTGTACTCGACGGTGATGCGGCCCTTCGAGTCCGCCATGCCCTTCAGACTGGTGATGGCGGAAGATGAGGTGGTCAGGCGCACCCAGGGCGCTCCGGTCGCGGCGGTGCGGCTCGATAGGGTGCGGTCTGCCTGCCCTGGCGCCGAGCGCGTTCGCCGACCCGCTCGCCAAGCCATGTCATCGGCGAAACTAGGCTCTCTCCCCACCTCAACCTCGTAGCCGGCCATCACGTCGTGTTGACCGACCAGGACCAAGTGTTCGCCATTGAGTTGCACCGCCACTATCATCGCGGCGTATTGAAGGGTCTTCGGCTCTCTCACGCCCTTTGCCTGATAGCTCTTGAATACCTGCAAGGGCACGACCGCCGACGCCTCCAGAACCGGTTCGCCGACCTCGAATTCAACGCTGCCGCCCAGCAGGTATCGCAGCTTGCACTTTCCGGGCGAAGCCGGAGCTGGTCCGAAACCCCACCCCTTGGCCGCGTCAGGGTCTTCGCTATCGACAGTCAGCGTGATTGTCTGGCCCGGCTGGATCGTCGTGCTCGGCACCTTGAGCGGGACCCTGCACCATTCTTCAACGTGCCCCGTGAAACACTGGACAGCCGGGTTGTTGGGGTCGGGAATCTCCAGCGGCGAAGAAGTCGGGTTGGTGATTCGGATCTCGACCTTCATCGCCTCGCCCGGAAAGTAGGGGCTGTCACGGTCCACCGACAGAGCGTAATCGAGTTGGCGATAATTATGCCGGAGCTGGGAGGCTCGATCCGCTGCAGCGGCGTGTGCGGCGACCTGGATCGGATCATCGCTATCGTAGTCTTCATCGTCCGGAGTCACCATTTGCGCGCTCAGCGACCCTCCCCACAGCACAACTGCCGCGGCCAAGCACCAAGTGGACTTTTTCACCATCGGAATCCCTCGCTTTCTTACT
>Ga0182027_10007229_pt1 | contig 16428 bp, 11 predicted proteins | sample 712E1DmetaG_FD_121300 | JGI IMG/M metagenome (GOLD analysis project Ga0182027, IMG submission 121300) | Permafrost microbial communities from Stordalen Mire, Sweden - 712E1D metaG (Illumina Assembly) | ecosystem: Environmental > Terrestrial > Soil > Wetlands > Permafrost | place: Sweden... | reverse complement strand
GGAATATGTATTCATCGCGGAAAAGATAGACGTTCTGGCTGCGTTTCTTGAGCTGTTGGTAGAAGTATGGATCGTAGTCCGGCTTCCAGCAAAACTGAGCGATGTCGAAATCCGGCGGTATTCTAAGGCGGCGGCACAGGTCGCCCAGTTCCCGTTGATCCAACGGCTCCCGCTGCAGGCGCTTTCGGACCTGCTCGATTGCGTCAGCGTATTCACCGAAGCGCTGATACGAGCGGCGAGCCTCAGCAATAAAGTTCTGGGCGTCGGACGGCACCGTCACACGCAAGCGGCTGGGCAGAGCGGTTTCCCACCTCACCAGATCCCATTCGCCGTTCTTTTGCCGGTACTTGCCGGACTCAACGAAGGTCGCCGTAATGCCAATCTTCGTCGCCAGAAGATGCTTCCATTGGTTCCAAGTCGGATCCCACCCGAGCGGCAGCAGCGAGGAGTCGAAATACAACTCGGCCTTCCGGCGGCTATCGCGGTAGCGCGCACACCCTTCGAAGTACTCAATGCGGCGCAGCGGAACGCGAAACTGGCGTTGGCGCTGGTTCGGCAGGTAGGACAGCAGTCGCCGGGCGAAAAAGGTATTTCCGTCCTCCGCGAGTTCGCCAGCGACCACGCATTGGCCGAAGCCGCCATACGGGAAGACAGCCGGAGCGTCCGGGTCCCGCAACAGGGCGTCGTAACAGGAGCGGAGGTCGGGATGGGCCAGGAGATTGAAGGCCCGCTCTGCGTTTCGGATCTTCGGCTTGGCGATGGGATCAGATTCATGCTCCAGCCGACAAATCCTGTAAGCTAGCCGCAAATCGGCGGGCGTCGCTGTGGGCCGCGCGCGCAAGACTTCGTAGAGAGTCGGCTGTCTCTTACCGATTGACGTCGGTGTGAAAAAGTAGAAGTAGTCTCGCACGGCGTTGTTCGGCAGATGAAGCGAGCGGATGCCAAGTGCGCTTTCGAGGACCTCGGCACGAACGAAGTACTCACCGCGTTTGTCGGCTTTCGGTTGCGCCACGTAGCCTATGTGTCCGTAGTAGAGTTGCCGAGTTCTCCGGCGAAGGCCATTCTGTGTGGCTAGGCACTCGCGGATTGGCGACTCGAAGGTGGCCACGCAAATGTCATCGCCCGGGCGCAAGTAGCTGGCCGGTATCCGTGGGACTAGGATGTCCTCGCCGTCAGTGGCGCATCGGACTGACAAACCGTCCAGTCGGAGATCCCGAATGCGCAACACCGGCCCGGCTTGCCACGGGCGGATCGCAGCCTGGAAGTTTGCTTCGGGCACAAACGGGCCTCAATTGATCAGCTTATTCCCGGCGACCAGAATGGGCCCTCCCGTCAGCGCTTGCATCAACACTTCGCCGTCGGCAATGACGAGGTCCAGGTCGGGATCCGTAACGTATTCAATCTCCGGTTCCGCGGGAGCGTCCCCTCCGAGCAACTCGCCCAGGGCCAGCGGTGCCTCGGCGAAGGCTTCGCCGTCTTCGAACGCGGCAGCGAGGTCGGATTCGTTGTCTGGCCGAAGCGGATCAGTCGGATCGGCGCCGCAACACGGACAGGCCACCTGAGACTCATTGTCCGGATCAAATCTGAAGCCGCATTCGGGGCACAACATCTCGAGCAAACTGCTCCTTTCCATGCTGGCCCAGTTTAAAGCCATTTTGAGGATTGCTCCAAAAGAGTGCTGGCGTCACAAAAGGTCCGGCCCCAGACCAGCACCGAGCCCTACTGCAAATGATTGACGTACAAAGGATAGCGGCCAATCGCCTGTTCCAACCGTGGTTTATCATTCGGAGTGTGCCGGGTCGGAACCGACGACGGCGGCGTCGTGCTCCGCGGCGACGGTCTTCGTCGGCTGGCTCGGACGCAGGCTCGCGTAGGGCGGATTGAACTCCCTCTGCATTGCTAACACATCAGCCCGGAACCCGTGCGGACCATTCCAGCCGTTCCACCCGCAAGACCAGGGTGCTCCAGGGGAGGAAGACCAGGAGATCTATCAAAACTCGCCCAGGGTTTGCCATGCCCGAAGTAGTCGGAGTTGGCCCCTCTGTGACGCCGGAGTCATCCGGGATGGGGAACAATATAAATCTCCAAAAAGATGGATTTGGATGTATAATCGACACCGAGCGAAAGTGGCAAAACCGAAATCCCGGCTCGAGTATTCGGTTTCACTTCGGACGGCACCTTGGCTCGCAGCTCGCCCGAAAGGGAGTCAGTTGCAAGCTCCATCGTTTCCTGGAGATAGCAATGGCTAACGTGCGAGATCTGTTTGATTCGATACGCTCCTCTCTGGAGAGCGGGACGGCCCCCCTCACCGAGTTGGGTGACGGACCGGCCGGGACTCTCAACCTCGACGAGCCCGGCGGACTACAGCGTTACGCAGAGGTTCTGCGTCCCCAAATTCAACTAGCCCTGAAGAAGAACGGGCGCGAGCGGAGCGTGCTCGTTGTCCTTCTTATAGCCTTCTTTGTTCTGGCCGCCGCACTCGTCGTGTACGACCATGTGCACGGTGCCAGATCGCCCGCCAACCTGTTAGTTGTGCCGGGCCTGGGGGTAGCCGCTGTTTGGCCGTTGATGAGTCTCATCGCGCTAAACCGGCAAACATTCGCCCTCGAAGTCTTCCCAGGCATGATGCCTCTGCTGACCCGGCAACAGGCAGCCAAGCTGGCCGAACACTTTTTGTCACGAGAATTGACATGGGATACTGGAGCAAAAGTAGCGCGATCCTCGCGCTGATCGTCCTACCACCGGTCGCCTTCGCTCCTGTTGAACCGCGGATTGAACCGCGGAGTTATGACCGGCGTTTGCAAGAGCGTATCGGTCCGGATGGCCGTGTCCTCCCTACTGGCGTCTGGGATACCTTGCGGCAGTCTGTTACTACAACCCCAGCGCAAGGGCTAAGGTCAACGCTACAGCTGAGGTCAACGCTACAGAGGATGCAAGAATCTGCGGCCCAGGGAAATTGGGCCGAGGTCTGGGCGCAATCGAACGACCTAAATCTCCATTCTTACTCGGGCGAGCATTTTCCAGATCAGGCAGAGTCTTTGAGGCTGCAAGCCGCGAACCACCTATTGGGCAATGCCACACGAGCGCGAACGCGCGGTGCCTGGAAGGAAGTGTATAGTTCCCTCCAACCTCTGAGTGAAAGTACAACCGACCGGATACGAAGGACATTCGTTCCCGGTCCCCGGACAAGCCGCTTGGTCGAATTGTCTGAAAACGCCTCCAAGTCACTTAATCTCTTCACTCCCAGTCCTCACCTAGACGCGGCAGAACAACCTCTGCTCACGCTTAATGTCCAAGCCAAACTTCAGAATACGCTGGCCTCCGCAAAAACACTCTTCAGCGAAGCAACTGCGCAAGTAGCCGAGCAAACTCTGCGCGCGGGTGATCCGGGCGGAGCAGTGCGGTTCTTCCGCGAACTGCTTGACTCTGCTCCGGACCAAGCGACGCCCAGGACCGTTGCTCTATTCAAGCGGGCATACCTCGGCTTTGCAGAAACCAACTATGCAAATCACGAGTGGCAGTCAACATCGAGCGTCTGCGACGAAATCCACAAGCAGCAGTACTTCCCTCTGACACCGTCAGAAAAGGAACGGATCTCCCTTATCCAATCAAGAAGCCAGAACTGGCTGCAGGCAACTAGCCTTCCCACGGGTACGCTGGTTGTCGATCACATCACAACGGAGAGGCATGGGTCCTATTTTCAGGTTTTCGGCGCAGGCGGCGCGATCGATCTCCTAGTAAGAGCCAGCACAATTCGCGAGCTGTTGGGGCACCCCGATTTTCGTTCGGCGAAAGATCAGATCGCACGAGGAACCGACTTGCTTCTCACTCCTTCGGTGACAAAGGTGCCCGAGTGGCTGGAATCGTTGCGACATGATTTTCCCGACACCATTGTCTGGAGTGATCCCTATATCGGCGAAGCTTCACAGTCGCTCGCTGCTCTGCAAGAGGCGAAACTCACACCGGCGGACTTCGACCTTGCGATCCTCTTGCCCAAGAATGCCAAACAGCAAGCCGCCATGGGTCTAGGTTGGACGGAGGCTGAGAGGGACCACGCATGGCAGTCGGCCGCGTATCTTAAATCGAACGCTCGCGGCGCATTTGTCGTAACGCCGGCTACGAATCGCACCGGACTGTGGGGCTGGGTCGCCGACTCGATGGGAACCGACTCGAAAAAAGACGTGATGCATTCACTGACGAACGCCAAAGGAGTACTCATCCTGTTCGCGCACGGGGATCGCGAGGGAGTCTACACTCCGGAAGGGCAAAAGCTGACCGTGAGGGACGTGCGCAGTCTTGACCTGCATAAGAACCATCCTATTGTGTTGTTGCTAAGCTGCGAAGGCGATGGCCGTGGCGATAGCGACGTCAGTTCTTCCTTAGCGCGGGAACTGAAGAACAGTGGGGCGACGGCAGTCTGGAGTTATGGGCACAAGGTCGATGCGGCAGAAGCGTCCTCTGCGGCGGTTAAGTTTCTCGACAATATCCGAAGTGGTAAGACTCCACTCGAAAGCTTCCGGTCGCTAAGCCGGGACAGGGCAATTAGGTCTGGCCCTGAGATACACCTGAAGGTTCAGCTCCAACAGCGGTCTACGAATGGAGAAGCATGATTTGACTGTTTTGTTTCGCTCGGGAGGCGAGGAAGAACGCGGCACATCGCCAAATATCAGCACGTGCAATAGACTGCTTACAGCCGTGCCTACTCCATCGAGTCCATGTGACGTCAATGTCCGCTGATGTCATGCCATGTTAGCCGATGCGCGTTCACAAGATGCTCGTCAAACGGGGCTCCTGCCGGCTCTGCTGCAAGAGCTCGGACAGGGCCGCAGTCATCGCAGCTCGGGCTCTCCCGAACTCTAAACCGCGAGATAGTGCAGCAACGCTGTACTTATCCCTTGCGCTGCCAGACAGCACCGCCCGGACGCACGGCGTGCTGGCATCGCGCCGCCACGGAACCCAAAACTCCAGACACACCCCACTCCCGGAATGCGGCGAGAGGAGGAGAGAGAGAGCTGATAGAAGGAGGTCCTTTCAGTGGCCAGACTCGCTGCGAAAGCCCGCTGCAATTACTATCCGCTTCCGGATCCGGAAGCGGAATTAATTCGAAGTTGCCTCACATTTCCGGCCCAACCATGCTCTGCACTCGACCCTTGTGCTGGCGAAGGCCGGGCCATGGCAGTCATCACGGGGTCTTCGCAGGCCGTCAGGTACGGGATCGAGTTGGATTCGTACCGAGCGGAGGTTGCCATAAAGGTTCTGGATCATGTCATCCAGGGTGACGCCTTGAGTGCGCACGCGCGCCTTGAATCGTTCGGATTGATCTACGCCAATCCCCCATTTGACGCGGAATTCGGGGAGTCGGGCAACCAGCGCTTTGAACTGCTGTTCCTCGCCCACTTTGCCCGTTGGCTCGTCCCTGGCGGGGTGCTCAGCTACGTCTTGCCAGCACAACAACTGGCGGGATGCGCCAATGTTCTTGCCTCGCACTTCCGAGAGGTCCAGGTGTTCCGGCTGGACTCACCAGAGTGTGCCCTGTACGAACAGATCGTCGTCTTCGCCATTGCGCGCTCCAGGCGAGAGCGGGACCGCGCTCGCGACTCGGAAATCTCATTCACCAGAAATCGCTTGGTGTCCGCAGCACGACAGTATGAGACGTTGCCGGTTCTGTCGCAGAGGCGAGTCGAGCTGCGAGTTCCACAGACCGGTCCGGCCGAAATCACCTACGCCGGCCTGCCGTTCGACATCATCGAGGATCTGCTGATCACGTCCCCGGCGTACCGGCAAGTCGCGCAAATACTCGATCCCCAGCCTGTTTCACTAAATACAAGGCCTCTGACTCCGTTGCACAAGGGGCACATTGGCCTTCTTTCCACGGCCGGGCTCTTGAACGGAAGATTTGGCTCTGGCGACCGTCTCCACGTCGCTGCCTGGAAGACCAAGAAGCGAGTCATCAGAACTGAGGACAGCGAAGACGAGAAGACCATTATCCGTGAGCGCGAGCAGTTCGTCCACGAGTTGGCGCTGGCGTTCGCGAATGGAGAAACGGCGCTGATCGAATGAAGAATGCTCACGAACGTTTTGGTTTTGCGGAGTTTGAAAAGAGACTCAGAGACACTACCACTCGCATTCGGCTTACCGCAGACTGCTTCATCGGCGAGAGAGAGACTAAAGCCGGCCCTTCCCACGGGCACCTACTTTCGGCGTTCGGTACTGATGTTGAGGTCGCGGCGCTTTGGGCGGCAATCCTCGGAGAAGAACCGATCAGAGTTGGCGGCCAGAATCTGAAGCCGCATATGGTCCACTTTGGCGAGCGCCCGACGGTATATCGTGGGACCCTGACGGTACCCGGGCGGAAGCGCCCAGTTCGACACTTGGTAGTGGTCTCCACTCAGCTCCGTGCCGAAGCCGACCAAGCCCGGATCATCGTCAAGAGCAATTCTCCCGATCTGATTCTGCGAGCAGTTGCCAACCTCCACGGCTTGCCTCTGCTCTCGGACTGGAGCGAGTGGTTCCGTATTCGCCTCCAAAGAGCCGGTCGGATCCGGCCATTGTCCGGCCTGAATTGCGCCCCGGTGGCGATCCAGGGCACAAAGCGGGAGTTCCTTGAATGGATCGGGGCCGGTCTCAGGAATGGCCAGATCCAAATCCCTCCACCGTAGACCTGCGCCGGAATGCCGTGGGTCCAAATCCACTTGGAGTCAGACCCATGGCCATCGCAACACTCGAGGAGTACCTGAGAGAGTTCTCAGTCGAAATCGGAAACCGCATCCTAACGAGCTTCCCCCCTCTGCAGGCACCCGGCGACCCTGTTTCGCCGATCCTGGGAAAGCTCCTGCGAAAGCCCTTCGCTGCCCAATCTGTGGCGATTTGCGCTGGGGCCAGAAAACTCCGGCAAGCCAATTCGGTCGCAATCATTGCCGAAATGGGCACTGGAAAAACTCTGATGGCGATTGCGCTTTCGTTCGTCTACTCCGCCGGACGCCCGTACGCTTGTCTTTTCGTTGTTCCGCCACAGCTACTGCAGAAGACGGCCCGCGAGATTCTGCAAACGATCCCCGGCGCCAGGACGTATGTAATCGACAGCTTGCGGTCGCCGCGACCAGGTCAATCTGGTCCGCAAGGTGTCAATGAACTTAGGCTCCGGAATGGCCGGATTGTCCGCGATGGCGTTCACACCACGCTCACGGACATGAGGCTGCCCGGCAAATACAAATCTCCATGGGACCGCTGGGTTGCTGAGCATGGGCCAGGGCCGCATTTCGTCATTTGCGGCCGAGATCGGGCCAAGCTGGGAAACTTCTGGCGGCACAGCTACCAGATCGCCAGATGCGGGAATCACAACGGTTCGGTAGTCAACCCGGACAGCGGCCGTCCCATTGTTTTCGACGACGAACGCCTGTTGCGCGATGACTTCGGCAAGCAGGAGCGATTCGCCGAGACGCTGGAATCAGTCGCGCTTTGCGGCAGCGACAGGACCAAGCCTCGGAAGGCTCTCTACAGCCCCCTCTGGCAGGCTGACGGCGCCAGAATCCACCGCTACGCACCTATTGAATTCATTGGGCGATATCTTCCGCACTTCTTCAAATTCGGCATCGCCGATGAAGTCCATGAGGCTAAAGCCGCCGACAGCGCGCAAGGAAACGCGCTCGGAACGCTCTCCGCCGCCGTCGATAAGACGATCGTGTTGACCGGCACGCTGACGGGCGGTATGGCCTCCGACGTGTTCAACGTCCTGTATCGCATCGATCCGCGGCGAATGGTCTCCCAGGGTTATGAATACGGTGAAGCCGGCATCCGGAGTTTCACCGAGACATACGGCGTCCTGGAAACCATCACCACCATCGAACCCCAGGAGAACGCATGCTCCAAAGCGAAGGTGACCAAGCGGGTGAAAGAGCGGCCCGGAGCGTCGCCGCTGCTCTTCGGCAGGTTTCTGATGGACATCGGGGCATTCGTCTCGTTGGAGGATATCTCCGCCAATCTTCCGCCATACACCGAAGAGGTGATCAGTATCCAGATGGACAAACCACTGGCCGAGGCGTACGCGGGGCTGGAGCAGGACATCGCAGAAGCTCTGCAGGAACACCGCGGCAATTCGTCGGTGGTGAGCACCGCCCTGAATGCGTTGCTGCTGTACCCCGACCGGCCGTTTTCGATTGGACCGCTTTGGGGCGTTGCCTATGACGAGGAAACCAAGCAGCGCGAACGATTCTTGATTGCTGACCCGCCAGATCTGGATGAGTCCGTCCTTTACGCAAAGGAGCGCAAGCTCGTCGAGATGGTTCAATCGGAGGTCAAAAACCAGCGGGCCGTCCAAATCTACGCAACGTACACTCAGAAGCGTGACGTGACGCGCCGGCTCGAATCGGTCCTGAATGGGGCCGGCATCAAGGTCGCCGTGCTCACCACTCAAACGCCGCCGGAGGACAGAGAGGCGTGGTACGAGCGCCAGCTCAAGGCAGGCGTGCAAGCCTTCATCGGGCACCCACGCCTTGTTCAAACTGGGCTCGACTTGATATTCTGCCCCGCAATCATCTGGTACCAGACCGGATACTCCACCTTCACGCTGAGGCAGGCCAGCCGTCGGAGTTGGCGCATCGGCCAAACCAAGCCCGTGACCGTGCGATTCCTCTGCTATGAGAACACAGCGCAGGTCGGGTGCCTTCGCCTCATGGGAAGGAAACTACTAGTCTCGATGGCGCTGGAGGGCAAATTCTCCGACAGCGGCTTGCAGGCCATGGATGATGGCGCCGACGTGCTCACCACGCTGGCCCGCGAATTGGTGATGAACCAGGGCGTTGGCCAATCCGCCGACGAAATCTGGCGTGCTCTCCAGACGCAACAACCGCAAGCCCAAACACCTGAGCCGATGGCGCCGGAACCAGGTGCGGAGCCGTCGCCAATCGTCGTTCCGCGCTCCATTCCCTCGCTGGTATTTGGCCAGGATGCGCCGGCGGCGGCCGCACGGCGGAGAATCGGCTCAGCGCCGTCTTCCGATCAGCTCCCGCTGTTTTGAGCTCGCCCAGCGCCCGTTCACTCGAAGGCGGCGATTGACTCGGATCCAAACCTGGCGCGCACATCTGATCGGAGCGCGCGCCTTCGACAGACAAAATGGAGGTCTTTATGGCATGTCAAAATCCCCTGCCGCTATTCCGGACCCTTGCCTCGGAGATGACGCTGTTTGAACTGGACGAATCCCTGTCTCTCCTGATGGAATCCGCTACCGAGGCGGCGGCTGACAACAACGGAGAAATACCAGAAGAACTGCGCCAGGCTTTGCTCGATTACTGCGAGGCATTCGGGGCGAAAGTGGACAGCATCGCGAACTACATCAAATCGCAGGAATTCGAAGCGCGGAATGCCAAGACCGAAATCGATCGGTTACAGTGCCGGCAGGCTGCGGCCGAAAACAAGGTTGAGCGACTGAAGGGCCTTCTCAAGTACTTCATGGAATCTCGGGGCCTACGGTGCATGAAGGGCCAGTTGAACACGATTTCACTTCGGAAGAACAGCCAGGACTCCCTGGCTGTGGACAGCGCCGGTAGGATTCCCGCAGAGTATTGTTGCGTCTCGATCACACTTCCGGTTCCCGAATTGGAGGAGCTGCTGCGACATCTTCCGGAGGAACATAACCTGCGGGCACGCCTGACGCCGGACAGTAACGGATTGGTGAAGAGGGAGCCGGACAACACCAGGCTCAGAACTGCGCTCGCTTCCGGCGTGCCTGTCCAAGGAGCCGAACTTCGCCGTGGTCACCACATCCGGCTGACATAGGATTTCGCTGGCAGGGCGTGGTCTTTTGTGCCGACTGACAGATATTCCGAGAATCTTTCCCCCTGGCTAAATCTGAGAGCTCCAGATGTTGCCCTCCCTGGAAGAAAACTGGGTGCGCCGAATGTCAACCGCTCCCAATAGCGCGGGGTATCGCCCGCGACACGGGCACGGAACACTAACGCATACCGGCCGGTCCGCACAGACCGCGCGAGCTAAATAGCGGGGCTGACGGTCTTACGTTCGCTGGCACCCTGTCTGCACCACATTTGTTCAGCCGCGAAATCTGTGGGGCCTTTTTGGCAGCTCGCAGGACTTGCCTTAAAACCGACACAAGAGATCGCACCGCGAACGCGCAGTCAGTTCCGCGTCGGTCATCCGAAAAGGAGAATGGAAATGTTCACAGCCTTACGCAGAATCGTTCGCCCACCGCTGGCATTCTTAGCCCTGTGGGCCACCATCAACATGTTCGCAACTTCCGGAGCATTCGCACAAGAGCCGTCGGGACGTACAGCGAGCGCTCCATCCGTTCACGCGAGCGCCGAGCCGTTCCGGCCAATCGCGGCGCTAGCCGACTCAACAATACCGAGCCCGTGCGCCGCAAAAAGCCAACGCCGAATGGAGCGTCGCAGTTCCTACGTCTACACGGCGAAGGACTTCACTCCAATGACGAGAGATGGATGTCAGTTTAGAAGGGCGGAGTTACTCGGCACGGACGGACCTAATGGCGGCTGGTGCTGGCGGATCACCACCGCGTGTGATCAATACCTCCAGGGGGATTGCTGGTATACCTCGGCCTCGGTCGTTCAAGTCCCGGCGCTGAAATCAATAGTGGCGACACGCTGACTCCGAATAAGCCCTGCCCAAGCGGGGTGGGGCTTTCCGATTCCCTGCGCGGACGCGTACCCGAGGGAGGCCTAACAGTCGCAGCAGGTGTCAATGGTCAGGGCGCGCCGGTCCCCCGCATTGCGCGTATCAGGCGGGTGAGCGTTCCTGTGTTGGCCCTCCTTCAAGACCGTGCGGAAGCTGACAACCGCTAGACGTCCAATTGGCGTGAGCCGGACCTACCAGGACTGACAACAAAAAGCAGATGTGCAAACCGTTGTGCCTCATTAGCATTGCCGCAAGTCATCTTGCTAAATGGACCCAAGGGATCTATCGAAAGGCAGCGCCTCACGGTTCCGGCGCGACGCCCGCCCACGAACCAAGGGAACGGACGGCACGGGATAATAATCGGGGCCAGGCTATTCCGAACGGCGTCGCGACAGCCGGCTAAGACGAATGGCGAAAGTATTCCCGACAAGGCCAGTCCATCTTCGAAGCGTACGTATCAAGCTGGAGTCGCCAGTTGCCTGGTTCGGCAGACAGCCATTCAACGGTCTGCGTCGTCGAGTGATCAAGGCCCTCCGCCCGGTTCTTTGTTCGTCAATCTCAGCCAAAGCCTGCACAGCTCTACGCCGCTCCTCCTTCCATCGCTCCCCGGAAAGTCCAAGCAGTGTTCGATAGTCATCTGCAGCTTGCTGAAGCTGCCCCCTCTTCCTGTACACAGAAGCTCGATTGAAGTAAGAGGCGCCTAGAGTAGGATCTATCTGGAGCGATCTGTCAAAACCGGCCAGCGCACGAGTGAAGTCCCCGCGTTGGCTATATGCAGCACCCCTGCTGTCATATATTGTCGCTACGTCATCCCGTAAGCCCAATGCCTTGTCGCAGTCTCTTAGGGCCCTCCCGATATCACCTATTCGGACATAAGCGCAACAACGGTTATTGTATGCAGTCCAATTCTTGGGATCAACCTGGATCACCTCCGTGTACCCTTTTATGGCGCGGTGAGGCTGTCCCCGTCTCTCATACAGTCGAGCTCTAAACATCATGGCGGGGACATAGTGCGAGTCCGCAAGTAACGCGCGCTGAATATCGGCGAGAGCGTGATCAACATCGTCCAGTCGATCATACACGATAGCCCGGTTCGTGTACCCTGATGCCGATTGTGGGTTTAGTCCAATTGCGCTCGTGGCATCGTCCATTGCTCGTGCAAACTCTCCACGCTCCAAATGTAGCTCCGCTCGATCTCTGTAGGCACTTTCGTTGGTCGGATCTTGCTCCAAGCTCCGGTTCAAATCTGTCAGAGCGAGATCATAAAGTTTCTGTTTCATGTAAACACTACCACGGACAGCTAGAACTGCTGGGCTGCCCGGCGCGCTGCGAAGGCAGCCAGCCACATCGGTGAGCGCTGCATCCAGTTTTCCCGTTTGTGAGTAGACGATGGCCCGTCCGAGAAGGGCCCGAACTCCGACACGCACGCCAGGTTTCGAGCCAAGACACGTATTGAAATCGACTAGGGCACGGTCCCATTGTCCCATCTCGCCGAGGGTAGCACCGCGATTGAGAAGCGCAAGGGGCAAGTTGGGTCGTATTCTGAGGAGGCTCTCGAAGTCTTTTAGGGCTTCGTCGTATGCCCCGAGCCGTGAGTACGCAACACCTCTGTTGTTGTAGGCATCCTCCGGATACCGATCAGTCTTCAGAAACTCAGTGAAGTCCGCAACAGCTTCCTGGGGTTGACGGGAATAGGCGTGAGCAATGCCGCGATAGTTATACGCCATATCAGCTGCGGGATTGAGCGCCACCGCAGCTGTGCAGTCCGCGATTGTATGATCGTATGCCCTCTGATTGAGTGATGCCAGTGCTCGCGCCGACAGAACCGTCGAACGGTCCGTACTGTCTCCCAACATCGTTGGATTCTGTAAGGCATGCGTATAGTAAGAGAGTGCTCCATTTGTGTCTCTCGTTGCCATCCTTGCCAAGCCGGTGGTGATGAGGGCGACTAAGATCATTTGGCGGCGGGAGCGGAGTGTCTACTTCGAACCTTTCCAGGCTGTCGAGGCTCATGACAACAGAATCTGTGCTGGGCAATAAGAGATTCTGGATCCGTTGCGACGAGAGATGAAAGTGGACCTTCACATGGGTTCGGCTATAGACGCCCCAGAGTATCAGGCTCGCACGGGTCTCTCTGGCGCGCGCGTAGGCCAGTTGGTCGGCACCAATTGGGATCGTAGCATTTAGGCGGCGAACCTCGATGTTCGGGTATTCGCGTAGGGCAGTGTGCACTTGTTCGAAGATCGCCTCAGTGACTCGGAATGCTGACGGGTCCGGCCCGTCAAAGTCAGCCACAACGACGAGTTCACGCCCAGAATCGTCTTTCGTTAGCGTTTGGAGGGTCAGGATCAAAACGAATAGTAGAAATGCGATTGCAGCGAACGTAATCAGCATACCGGGACGCGCCGTTCTAAACAGGGCCCAGCTCCGGAGGCGCTTTCCCGAGGGATCGACGAGAGTCGCCTGCGGTGCTCTATGATAGGCTCTGGCTGCAGCGGCAGTTGCAGCTGAGAAAGCCGCCGCGATACCCCCAGCTATGACCTTGCTCCAGACCGGATCGTTCCAAAGCTCCCGGATGCTCATGGTCTTACGTTACAGCGCTGCAATTCAAGGCGCTGACCCCCACTCAGTTGTGGACTCCCGGACGTTACCTGATCGTGGCGCGGCGCAGCGACGACGGAGGGCTCGGCAAAGCCGGCGATGGCGCCTTCTTCAGATCCGTTATAAGTTTATACCACTTCTCCCTCTATTTTGCAGATTCAGAGGCAGACAAATGCCACTCATCCTCGCGAACTTCATGCAACCCACGATTCAATGAACGGGGAGCGGGAAATCGGATTCGAACCGGCGAGGTCCGTTTTTGAGGAGATGAGGTTGGCTGAGGTCGTGCTTGCTGTCGGGCTCCTGGCGACAAAGGGCCCTTCCGTTCAAGAACCGAATCCCGTTGAACGCCGTTCCCTGAAAGGCTGACCGGCGGCCAATCAGGCAGCATCAAGAACTTCAGCCGCACGCCGCGCTTGTTGATCGATTGCCGCATCCAATGAGGCTGGGTCCGCATCTACCTCCAGATCTGGTGAGACACCCTGTCCTTCCAGGCACTTGCCGCTGGCCGTGTACCAACCGAAGACTGGCACGCGTAACCAGTACCCAGCGCCGACTTTCTGGTTCACAGCTCCGAGGACGTTACCAGCGGTTTTGGTGCCGATAATCGTCGCCAAACGGTTCTCTGAGGCGAAGCTCGCGAGCATCTCGGCTGCGCTGTTGGTCCATTCGTTCACGAGGATGGCGACTCTGCCGTGAAACGGCTGTGGCCCCAGCCCTTGGGTAAGGAGCATTACAGACTTGTCGCGAAGCGCGAAACGGGCGAGGGCCAGCATGAACTGAGGCGTGGTTCGCGGCATCGGAACACGCGGCAGGGAGTCACGGGTGTACCCCTTACGGAGGCGGGCCGGCGTCAGGCTGTGGCCAATCGGGATCCGGCCGGCGCACAGGTAACTCGCTAGGCGGGCGAACCCCAAACTGCCGCCGAGGTTTCCACGCAGATCAATAATGAGCCGGTCGCAAGCTTGGCTCCTGAGATCCCGAATTGCCACGTCGAGTGCATTCGCGAAGCTGATCCCTGTGGGACCAGGGAAGAAGGGGATCTTGAGGAGTGCGGTCTTGGGAGCGGCGACTCGATGAATCGGACTCTTGGGTTCGACGATAGGCGGGTGGTCCTTGGTGCCTTTTCTGAATGGAATGCTGACGGTGATCTCGCGCGAGTTTTCACCCAGCGCGCTTGAGACCGCAATCTTATGCGTTTCGCCGATCCTGAACGGGGGCATCGCAGGAGGTGCGTACGGGGTCCCGTCGACGGCGACCAGCATGTCGCCCGGCTTGATGCCAGCGAGGTGCGCTGGGCCATCTTCGAAGACGTCCAGGAAGTGCCAGCGTTGCTGACCATCAGGCCCAAAGGCGCGGACGGTTGCATTGATCGAGTGTTGCGGCAGAAGGCGGTTGGTCCGCTCATGGTAGAAGACGGTATGGCTGCTGGCAAGTTCCGCCAGGGCCTTGCGCACCCCATCTTCGAACTCCTCAGTGTCCACACCGAGCAGGGAAGGTGATCGCTCGTCAAACCGCTTGGCCCAGTCGCTGTAGTTCACGCCTCCCACATTGAAGTGCTGCTTGAGAATGCACTTCTTGACCGAAGCCAGGATTTCAGTGCGCTGCTTTGGACTTAGAGGGGTGGTTGTCATGTTGGTTTTAGTCATGATGTGCCACGGGCAGGTTGGCTGCGCCCTCCAGCGTGAAACCCGCCCAATAATATGGAACCGCCGCGGAGCCGTACGTCCGCAACATGTCGCGCTTCGCCGCTGTGAGCGCCGCCGCAACCGTCTCACGCGCCGCCAGGTGCTTGTAGAGCTGCTTCATGAGGAAGAGCGAAAAGGTGTCGTCAATCGACCAAAGGGTTGAGACTACGCTCCGCGCGCCTGCCAGCAAAAACGCACTCGACAGCGCAGCAATGCCTTCCTCTCCTTCGATGGGGCCCACAGCCGTATCGCAGGCCGAGAGAATGACGAGGTCGGAATTCAGCCGTAGTTGCACAATTTCAGAAGCCTGAAGAGAACCGTCTTCGCCGGCGGCCGGGTCGCTCAATAAGACCAGCGCCGAATGGTTTCGCTCCGTTGTGCTGGCATAGCCGTGTACTGCGAGGTGGATGATTCGGTATTGCGAATTGGCAGCGCTCTTGAAGGCCGATTCGGTAGCGCGCGATCCGATCAAGAGGAGGTTGCCAGCGCCGGGCAAGGCAGCGTCCGCGGCAATGACTTCGTCCTTTGATGCGGGCAGGTCACTCAGCAGTTCCGGCTCATAGCCGCGGGTGACATTGGCATGCTTCAGTTCGGTGGGACTGTACGGAACGCCGCCCACCGCCAATAGGGCGCGCGCCGCTGACGTTGGAGAATGTCTCTGCGACGTGAGCAGATAGAAACTGGTCGCCGACGGCTCGTAAATCACCGTGTGGGTTTCGGCGACGTACCGACCTCCGTCATCGATGAACCCATCGAACGGTACAAGATGAAGCGGGCCATCACGAACCACGACGAGTTGCCCCTTCCGCATCGCCGTCGGGGCGGGCGCAAGAAGCGCATCATACAAGGCGCGCGCTTCCATTTTGGCCGGTGCCTTGGCCTTCACTGCCTTCAGATATGCCGTAATCAGGGGATCGATGCTTTTCTTGGCCGCGAGCGGCACGATGCGAACGTCCGTTCTTGAAATGACGAGGCAATACGAGCGGGGATCCGCTAGCACGTATTCCAAAATGACCGATGAGGGATCGAGACTGCGTTGGACTTGTTCCATGCCGACTGGGTCGTGCGACTGCGCCTTCAGAATATTGATCTCGGGAGTGACCCAGCGGGCCTGCTCCACCAGGAAGATCTGGTCGCGAATCTGGCGAACCTCGCTGGTTGATCGCGCGCCAGCCAACTTGAGGCGCAATTCGGAAATTGTTCGCTGGTCCTTCTTCGCCTGCTCGGGAGCGACGGAACCTGCCATAAGCAGGTCGGTCGTCACGCGCCCTCTGACTTGCTCAATGATCGAGTAGGCCTTAGCCGGATTGTGGAATCGATCCGCGACCAGCGCAAAATGCTGCGAGTATAGGTCGCCGGATGCCTTGATGACGGCTGTTTTCTCGAGGACGCTGGAATAGTCGCCAATCAGTGCATCGACGAATGTCGAGGCGCGATCAAAAACGCGATCCGCCTCATCATAGTTGCCTTCTTTGGTATCAAGCATGGCCACGGT
>Ga0182027_10007228_pt1 | contig 16429 bp, 18 predicted proteins | sample 712E1DmetaG_FD_121300 | JGI IMG/M metagenome (GOLD analysis project Ga0182027, IMG submission 121300) | Permafrost microbial communities from Stordalen Mire, Sweden - 712E1D metaG (Illumina Assembly) | ecosystem: Environmental > Terrestrial > Soil > Wetlands > Permafrost | place: Sweden... | reverse complement strand
CCGTGGGTGTCTGCATATACCTTGGTAAATTCGGCACCGAAATAAAGTATGATGGCCGAATAATAGACCCAGACAAGTATTAAGATGATGGAGCCGGCAGCGCCATAAATGGAACCAACATTGAAGCGTCCGAGGTAGAACCCGATGGCGAATTTGCCAATCATAAAAAGAAAAGCAGTGAAAGATGCCCCGATGATGCAATCGCGCAGAACTACTTTCCCATCAGGAAGAGTTTTAAAAATAACAGTAAATAAAAGTGTGATAATGATAAAAACAATAAGTAAGTTGATGGCATAAAATAAATAAATAGTGTCTTGCGGAAAATATGTTGCCAATCTTTTGTTTAGAACATCCATTAAAGAATTTATAATTAAACCCACCAATAATAAAAATCCTACAGAACCAATCATAGAAAATGACATAAGGCGGTTATACAAAAACTTTATTAAGCCGCGCTTGGGTTTTGCCTGAATACCCCAAATATAATTTATGGAAGTTTGAATTTCGGAAAACACACCGGATGCCCCTATTAGTAAAATGATTATACCTATAATAGTAAAAAAAGTATTACTGTTTGAAAATTTTACATTTTTAATTGTTTCCTGAATTTGCATTGCGGCATCGTTACCCACCAGTCCGTTAATTTGCCCGAAGATTTCGCCTCTCACAGCATCAGCTCCAAAAAATATTCCACTCAGTGATATAATAATGATTAGCAATGGGGGCAAGGAGAAAATGGTATAATAGGACAATGCTGCGCTCAGTTTCATGGCATTGTCGTCTATAAATGCGCTGAAGGTTTTTTTGAAGAGATTACCGATTTTTTTTAACACGTTTTTTTTTCGCATCATTTGATATTTTATTTTTTCTAAAGGCAACCCATTATTAAATAATTATTTTTTCTTCTCATCTTTTTCTTTTTGTTCCGCTGCGTCTTTTTTCTTTTTTTCTGCTGCTTTTGTCCTTTTGTTAAAATATCCTTTTAAAAGAATATTACTTTTGACCGCCTCCATATTTTCATTCAATCCTCTGGAACTGTTTTTAAGATTCATCATAGTCATATTGAAATTTTCAGCCATGGTAGAATCCTGAAGTAATCGGCCCAGTGTTCCGTTTCCGTTGTTTATTTTAAGCATGATCTCTGCCAGTTGTTGTGTAATAATTTCAGTATTACTAGCTGTTACCTTCAAGCTTGCCATAATAGCATCTGTTTCAACAGGCTCAATAGATGAAAGATGTTGTCCATCCTTTACTTCAGGAGCATTGGTGCTCCCTTGCGTAATAATTAAAAGCCTGTCGCCAATAATCCCTTCTGAACCTATTGCCACTTCGCAATCCGATTTAATAAACTGTTTGACATTTTTTCTGATTACCATATTTACCTTTACAGTGGAATCATTAATGATGCTGATATTGTCAACAGTGCCTACATTAATGCCTGAAAAACGAATATTGTTTCCCACCTGTAATCCGCTTACATTGTAAAAAGTGGTGGTAAGATTAAAAACAGGATTAAATAAATTTTTCTGTTTCCCGATTATAAATACGGTTATAACAAAAAGTGCCAAACCACCTGTAACGAATAGCCCTAACCGTACTTTAAATTTTTGAGTGTGCGCATCCATATTTTTGAAATTTATAATTTTAGATTTACGATTTTGAAATTTGGGACTTCATCCCTAATATTTATTTAAAGAATGATTTAATCAACGGATCATTGGAGTCTTCAAACTCTTTTAACCTCCCTTCCTGATAAACTTCACCGTTTTGCAACATGATGACTCGGTTTGCATTCGTGCGGGCACATTCAATATCATGTGTGATGATGATGGAAGAAGTTTTATATTTTTTCTGAACATCATTAATGAGTGAACTTATTTCATCGGAAGTAACAGGGTCCAGTCCTGTTGTGGGTTCGTCATAAAGCATGATCATCGGATCCACCACAATGGTGCGGGCCAAGCTTATTCTTTTTCGCATGCCGCCTGAAAGCTGTGATGGCATCTTATTTAAGGCATCAGCCAAACCAACATTTTCCAACACCTCATTTACTTTTTCATTAATTTCTTTTTCGGAAAGATTCTTTTTTATTCTTCGCAAAGGAAATTCCAGGTTCTGCTTCACTGTCATGGAATCATATAATGCGCCACTCTGAAAAAGAAAACCAATTTTTAATCTCAACTCGCTCAGTTCTTTTCTGTTTAATGTAGTCACATTTTTTTCAAAGACATTTATTGTTCCTCCATCAGCATTTAATAAACGAACAATACATTTAATTAAAACAGATTTGCCTGTGCCGGATTTGCCAAGCACCACGAGGTTTTCGCCATTAAAAAGTTTAAGATTAACATTTTTTAATACCTCTTGGCTGCCAAATGATTTCTTTAGATTTTTTATTTCAATAACCGATTCATCACTTATTTTTTTAAATGAATCATTAATTAAAGTTTCTGTTTGTTCGGTGTTCATAATATCATCATATCTGTAATTTGTACTGCGATCATATCTACAATAATCACCAGAAGTGAAGCTAACACTACGGCAGAATTTGCAGCAAGTCCCACGCTTTCTGTTCCTCGCCCGGCATTATATCCTTTATAGCATCCGACTATTCCAATGACTGCTCCGAAAAAAAATGATTTTATGAATGCCGGTAAAAAATCAATAAACTCAACATGTGAAAATGCGTGTGAAAAAAATAAAACAAATGGTACATCGCCTTTTATATTAATGCCTGCCCAGCTTCCAAATATGCCAAGTGCATCAGCATATAAGATTAATAATGGTATCATTAGAGTTGCTGCCAATACTCTTGTGACTACTAAAAATCTCATTGGATTGGTAGAGGATACTTCCATGGCCTCAATTTGCTCGGTCACTTTCATTGAACCTAATTCTGCTCCCATGCCCGAACCAATTTTCCCTGCACAAATAAGCGCCGTTATAACAGGGCCCATTTCCCTGAGTAGAGAGATTACTATCATTCCGGGAAGCATGGTTACCGCTCCGAATTTAACAAGCACAGGACGAGTTTGAATGGTAAGCACCAAACCCATGATGAGTCCTGTGATTGAAATAAGAGGTAATGACTTATATCCGATTTTGAAACATTGATGAAAGAATTCTTTAAATTCAAAATCGCGAGAAAATGTTTCTTTTATGATACGCTTCATAAACAGAAAAAAATCTGCAACGTCTGCTAAAAAGCCCTTTGCTTCTTCAGTTTTAACTATTGTCTGTTCACCAAGCCTCATTGATTGCTCCGTGGCAAATTCTTTTACTTTGTTGACAGAGTTAATTTTTTTCATTTCAATTCCAATTGCATTTCGTTTTATAATGATTGTATTTCCTATAGTTTGGCTCCTATTTTCTTACGATCCTTTTTGTATTTATTTCTTGGCGATTCATCATCTAATTCATTCATTTGCTTGTAGGCTTTAATAATGGATTCAGGAAACTCACCTTTGTATAATATTTTGTAAAATGAAAAACCGTTATAAGGAATGACGTTTGTACCATTATATATTTTCACCTGTTTTTCCACTCCCTTTTCTTTAAATGATAAAATAAAAGTGCGTGCTCTTTCTTGATTTAATTGTTCGAATTTTGCATTGATAATTGCCGGACTAACTAACCTCGCACATTTTTCCTGTATGGTATTTAGCATAGAGCCTTTTGTCAGCTTGTTTAAATAGAGAACAAAAAAGGAATCTTTCACCGACATTTTATCAACCTTTTCTGAATCTGCCTCTGTGAAATATTTGGCGTTTTTATTGTTGGTTAACAGAAAATATTTTTTCTTCGCTTCAAAAAACAAGATGTATTCTTTTTCTTTTGTTACATATTGCTGTGGGCAAACTTCAATAAATGCAGTAGGGTTTTTTACCAGAAAATCTGCCATTTTTTCAATAAATATTTCCTGTGAAGGCCTAAGTGTGCTATTTCGCATCTGCCATTTCACTGTAAGAGATTTTTCAATTTCAGTTTCAATATTTTTTACATTTATTTTATAAAGTATTGTTGGGGTTTTGACAAAGATATTTGAGAGTAAATCCATGAGCACATTGCGTAAATGAAATTTCGGATTCTTCAGATTACCTGTTATCGGAATTTCATAATCAATGACATTACCAGGTTCTCGAATAAAGGACATGATTAATGGCATGGGAATCCATTTCGTATCTTTATTTCTTTTTCGTTTAGTTACCCGTGGATCAATTACAACCAGATGATTGACACTTTGAATAATGCCATTCCTTACATGCCATGCACCATTAAATTCCATGGTACCTCTGTCTAAAGGGAAAGATGTATATGTTATTGTATATGGGTTAAACATAGCGAGAGGTAATTTCTGAAGATTATATTGCATATCATAATCTCCGCTGTCTTTTGGATTTATACTTAGTGTTACCGCTAAATAGCCATAAGGATTAATTCCTGATTTTAAAATTATATTTACACGTTTATGATTTTCATCAATGGAATCTGCCAAAACAGATATTGAGTTTAAGTCTATGGCAAATTTTTCACTTATTGAATAATCATTGAATTGTAATTCTCCATTATTTATCGCCAGTCGGTTAATCTTGTAATCACTGTGAAAAAAATTCATCGCCAGCGCTTTTATATAATAACCTATTTCAATAATAAGATTGAATTTTGCAGGATCAGTATTGACGGCTGCTACATTGGAACCTTTTACTCCGAATATATTTTGCAGGTTATCTAAATAATCGTAACGCTCATATTTGAGATACGGACGGTTCAGCGAAACGGAATCGAAAATATATTTATGATTCTTCGGGCATAGTTCAATAATAGATAGCGCTAATTTATCAAAGGCTGCATAATCATCGTATTTGTTTTTTCCAAAATGAAAATCAGTAATCGCGAGCATCCCTTTGATATTAATATTTTCTGCATCTTTGAAGTTTCCGGTTGCTTTTAATTTTGCTTCAAGGATCGCGGAGAAGTTTCCATAATTGATAATTTCTCTAAGGTATTGATCTATTATTTTTAAATCGAATTTATGAGCAATTACCGCCAGGCGATAATCCAACGTTTTTATATTCATGGTGAAAACACCTGTCATATCTCCGCTTCCCGTGCCTGATAAAAAAGAAAAATTTGTGGCAATAGTATCTACATCCCATCGCATTCCATTACTTTCAATATTTACATTTTTAATAAAGTAATTTATTGGAATTTGTTTTTCTCGATAACAGAATTCTCCGTCAATTATTTTTATGTTGAGAATATTAAAATGAACCGGTTCAGTAGTCTTGCCGGAATCCTCCTTCGAAGAAAATTTATCTATCAGGTCATTAAAATTAAAATCCTCTTTATCTTGAATTACTATGCCGCGAGGATGAGTTAAAGTGATTTCGCTTATTTCATAGGTCTTGGAAAATAGTTTAAGCATGGCAAAATCTAAACTGACACTGCTTGCAGATAAGAAAACGCTATCGCCCGGATGTCCTGTTAGCAGGCTTTTTTGTTCATAAATTTTAAGGTTGCTGAAATAAACATAACCGGTAAAGGGGTTTGTATAAGCCCAATCCATGGTAATTTCACGTCCGGTATATTTATAATCATACTTTTCAACTAAATATTTTGTGATAAGTGAAGCAAATAAAATGATAATCAACACAAGGATTATAAGGATGCTGAAAATTATAATTAATGTTTTTTTTAATATTCGCTTACGTTTCTTTTTTACTTCCATGATCACGCCTACAAAATTGAGTTAAAAATTTTGTATAAAGGTGAACATGATTGACCAGACCGGTATTACACAATTTTACAATTAAGTTACATCATTCACACATTTGATTAATTGGAGAGCCATATTGATTGATAAAATATAGGCTCGGACATACCAGTTATCTGCTTATTGTAACCCACGCATAAAAGCTCTTCACGCTTTATAAAGTGTGAATGATGTAACTCTTTTCAGCAATTATGTAACGTTATCAGGAAAGAAAGGACTCACCTTTGTATCGAAAAATAATATCATTTATTATCGCAAATACTTAAAAAATAAAAAAATGAAAAATTCAAACAACGCTGTAAAACTAATTGGCGCATTATTAATAGGCGCATCAATTGGCGGAGCTCTGGGAATTCTTTTTGCTCCTGACAAAGGAAGTAAAACACGAAAAAAAATTACACGCAAATCAGAGAACATTACTGATGAGTTGGAAGAAAAATTCAATAACTTTCTTAAAGAAATCAAAAGAGAAGTTGAAACAGTTAAAAACAAAGCAAATGAGTTTGTTGAAAATGGAAAGGCTAAAGCTGAGAAATTCAGATGAAATCTAAATAATATGAAAACAAAAAAACTATTGACAATCCTTGCAATAGTATCTGTTGTTTTAATTGTAGGGTGTAAAAAAGATGATACTTCACCTTCGGATACAAATCCTGCTGTAATACCACTTCAAACCACAGTACAATCATCAGTAACACTTGCAGGCTCATCTAACATCGCTGTTCTTGCAGGTTCAGCAATTACAAGCACAGGAGCAACAATCATAACCGGTGACCTCGGACTAAGTCCGGGTTCTTCCGTTGGTGGTTTTCCTCCGGGGATATTAAACGGTACGCGACATATTAATGATGTTATAGCTAATCAGGCCAAGCTTGATTTAACCTCTGCATATAATGATGCAGCCGGACGAACATGCACAGACATAGTAACACTGTCGGGAAATATTGGAGGTCTAACATTAACTCCCGGACTTTATAAGTCAACTTCTTCTCTAGCTATTTCATCAGGCGATCTTACTTTAGATGCAAAAGGAAATGCAAATGCAATCTTCATCTTTCAGATAGCATCCACACTCACCACGACCTCGGGACGTAAAGTGATCCTCAGCGGAAATGCATTGGCATCTAATATTTATTGGCAGGTGGGCAGCTCTGCAACATTTGGAACTACCTCTGTTTTTAAAGGAACCGTGATGGCTATGCAATCTATTACTTTCAACACAGGAGCAACGCTTGATGGCAAAGCATTGGCAAGAACCGGTGGCGTTACAATGGCAGGAAATACTATTGTGAAACAGTAAATATTGCATGATAAAAAAAGAGCGTTACTTAATAAGCAGCGCTCTTTTTCTGTTATGTTTTGTTATATCGCCTGATGTAATATGTGTGAATGATGTAACTCTTTTTAAATATTATGTAAGACATGTTGTTTTGAGAGACATCACCTTTGTTGGCTAAGTATGAGTAACAAAATAAAAGAAAATAAAATCACTTACAATATTTCCAACAAAAGACCGCCTCAATGGGCGAAATTTCGTTCGGAGATGCACAAATCTTTTCCATCCCCATACAGAGGAGAGAGAGATTCATTAGCATATGGTATAGATCAAGCTGTTCGGGAATTGGATAAACTAAAACCTGAAAAAGCCGGATATGCTGCATTTCTTGGAACGAATCCTGCGCTGAATATTGATTTTGAAAATGTAAAAAAATCATCTTTAAATCCGAAGATGAGCACTTCCACTGAAGTAATCAAACAAGTAATTAAATTATTTGACGGCTTGCCAAACTGGGGCCATCCCCTTACTATGTGCAATGTTACACCACAGGGAAACACAGCAGCTATTGTTGCTGCAATTTTAACAGAAGTATTTGCACCAAATATATTAGAAGGAGAATATGCATGGAATATCCATCAGGCAGAATTGGAATCAGGCGGAATATTGGCAAATCTTGCAGGATGGGAACCAGAGAAATCGGGCTGTGTCTATACGTATGGCGGTTCAGGGTGCTGGACGTATCATTTAAAATATGCACTTACAAGGGTTCTTCCCGATTCAAGAAATAAGGGAATACGAACGGATGCAAAAGTGATCTGTTCACAGCAGGCGCATTACACCATGCTCAACAGTACCGATTGGATGGGCTTAGGCATGGATAATATTATTCGTATTAAAACAGATATTGATTCCAATGCAATGGATACAAATCATCTGGAAGAAGTTTTGAAAGATTGCCAGGCTAAAAAAATTCCTGTTGCCTCTGTTGTTTGTACCATGGCGACAACGGATGCAAATGCATTTGATCCCGTAGAAGACGTACGTAAATTATTGGATAAATATCCAAACCCTCAGGGATACGGAAAAGCATTGTTGTATTGCGATTCAGTTATTGGATGGGCGTGGATAGCTTTTAAAAATTATGATTTCAAAAAAAATCCACTTGGCTTTTCCGAAGCGGTGCTTCCCTATCTTGAAAAAAACTATAATGCAATCAAAGGAATTTTTTATGCTGATGCTTTTGGTGTAGATTTTCATAAAACAGGTTTCTCACCATACATTAGCAGCGCTTTTGTTTACAAAAATGCAGAGGAATTTGAATTGCTACTTTCCCGTGGAGCTTCAGCCTATTTGCAACCACGCTCACCATATAATCCGCTAAATTATACTTTAGAAGTTTCAAGAGCAGCCACAGGTTCAATGGCAGGATGGGCTACACTAAAATTTTTCGGACATGAAGGTTTTCAGTCTGTTTTAGGCGGTATACTTGAAAATAAAGTTTACTTGAAAAATCAAATTGCAAATAATTCTGAAATGGTTTGTGTTAACTCTTCAGATTATGGATTGGTGACGCTCTTAAGAATATATCCAAAAGATATTGATGCGCAAGTTCAATTCGATCATGAATTGCGGGACCCGGCTTTTCAAGAGGACTTGATTAAGCATAACAAACTAACACATGCCATCGGTGATAAATTATTCGAATGGTTTCGTTCCGGTAAAAAAATAAACGATCATTGCACTCCATATCTAAGTTTTAGTACAGGCTTTCGTAGTGCAGAATACAACAGGGATATGGAAGATAGTGAAGCCGTAATCTATGCTATTAAAATGTTTCCAATGAATGTTTTTATAACTCCTGAAGTGATGAATCATGTGCTGGAATGCATCATTGCAGCTAGGGATGAAGTGATGGACAAACAAGAAATAAAAAATAATTTGTGATTAATACTTCTTCAAATAAATATATATTCGCCAAAGGGGTTGACCAATACTTTATTGACGTTTACAAAGCATATAAATTTGTAGCACGTTTTTTCAAAGAAGCATTTCGTCCTCCTTTTCATTTGCGTGAAATTATCAATCAATGTTATGAAATCGGCGTAAAATCACTTCCGTTAATTACGCTTACAGGTTTTATTACTGGAATAGTTTTTACAAAACAATCGAGACCATCCTTATCAGAATTCGGAGCTACATCCTGGTTGCCTTCTTTAATTTCAATTGCCATCGTAAGAGCATTGGCTTCTTTGATAACCGCATTAATATGTGCAGGGAAGGTAGGGTCCAGCATTGGTGCCGAATTGGGCTCGATGAAAGTTACAGAACAGATAGATGCCATGGAAGTGTCAGCTATTAATCCTTTCAAATATTTAGTGGTTACACGAGTGCTTGCTTCCACCATCACTGTGCCGATATTGGGCTTGTATTGCGGTTTTGTGGCGTTGATGGGTTCGTACTTTAATGTTCATTCCCTTGAAACCACCAGCATTATCACGTTCTTTCATAATGGATTTTCAACAATCACTTTCTTAGATGTGTTTTCTGCTATTATAAAATCAACTGTATATGGATTCACCATCGGCATCATAGGATGCTACAAAGGATATAATGCATTGAACGGAACACGGGGCGTAGGAAGAGCGGCCAATGAAGCAGTGGTTCTTGCCATGTTCCTTATATTTATTGAAGAAGTCGTAATTGTACAAATGGCAAATTGGATCAGGTATTTTTAATACAATGGAAAAACAAAATACGATAGCAAATGTGGAGCCGGTAATTTCTATCAAAGGATTGTATAAATCTTTCGGTGATCTGGAAATATTAAAAGATATCAGCCTTGAAGTTTTTAAAGGCGAGAATGTAGTTGTGCTTGGCCGTTCAGGTGCAGGAAAATCCGTACTGATAAAAATTCTGGTAGGGTTGTTAACTTCTGATAAGGGCATAGTAGTAGTACTGGGTAAAGAAGTTAACAAATTATCCGGAAAAGATTTGGATGCTTTGCGTTTGCGAATAGGTTTTTCATTCCAGAGCAGTGCTTTATATGACAGTATGAATGTGCGACAGAATCTTGAATTTCCGTTAACGATGAATATAAAAAATCTCAGCAGGCAGGAAATCAATAATGCAGTGGAAGAAGTACTGGATGCAGTGGGCTTAAAAGAAAAGATTAACGAAATGCCGTCTGATCTTTCCGGCGGTCAACGCAAGAGAATAGGAATTGCCCGTACATTAATTCTTAAACCTGAAATCATGTTGTATGATGAACCTACCTCAGGGTTGGATCCTATTACCTGTGAAGAAATAAATCAACTGATCAATGAAGTGAAGAAAAAGTACAACACCACATCCATCATTATTACCCATGATCTCACCTGTGCCAAAGAAACAGGGGATAGAGTAGCCGTATTACTGGATGGGAAATTTTTGAAGGTCGGAAAATTCAAAGAAGTATTTGAATCGGATGATGAACAACTAAAAAGTTTTTTCAATTATAATTTTATACAATAAATCATGAACGAACCAGTCAATCGACGTGCAACAATAGTAGGCCTCTTTATCATTGTCGGAATATTATTCCTGATCGGAGGAATATTAACCATAGGAAATCTGCATTCAACCTTTTCAAAAAAAATGACTATTTCCACAGTATTCGGTAATGTCAATGGTTTACAACCGGGAAATAATATTTGGTTTTCAGGAGTTAAAATCGGGGCCGTAAAAAAAATTGAGTTCTATGGAAAGTCGCAGGTGAAAGTGATCATGAATATTAATATCGAATCGAGGCAATATATCCGTAAAGATGCCAAAGTTAAAATCAGCACGGATGGTTTGATCGGAAACAAAATTCTTGTCATCTATGGAGGAACTTCCTCTGCACAGGAGATTGAAGAAGGAGATACTCTTGGTAACGAGCCTTTATTATCTACTGAAGATATCATGAATACACTTCAACAAAATAATCTGAATATTCTGGCGATCACAAAAAAGCTGGCTAACGGAGAAGGAACAATTGGCAAGCTGCTGAAGAGTGATTCTATTTATAACAGTATTGCAGCCACAGCAAATTCGCTTCAAACGGCCTCTGCAAAAGCACAAATACTCATTGCGTCTCTTGCAAATTTCAGCGCGAAGATGAACAAAGACGGGACACTGGCGAATGATCTGGTGACAGATACAATAGTGTTTAATTCCATGAAAGCATCTGTGTTGAAATTACAAAATATTGCCGACACCACTACAGCTTTTGTAAATAATCTTAAAGTAGCGAGCGAGAACACGAAGAGTCCAGTGGGCGTGCTGATGCATGATGAACAGACAGGCGCCAATTTAAAAACAACAATCAGCAATCTGGAGAGCAGTTCAAAAAAACTGGACCAGAACCTAGAAGCACTTCAACATAGTTTTTTGCTGAGAAAATATTTTAAAAAAGAGGAAAAGAAAAATGAAAAGTTAAAAGTGGAAAGTAAAAAATAAAATTCACAAGTTAAAAAATCAAACAAAACTCAAGGTAATTATTGTAAATAAAATGAAAACCAAAATCAAATATATAGGTATTATTATCCTTATTCTGGCAGTTATTGCAGGTGGATTAATTTTTATTTTTCGTGCGCGGATCATTGCACATTATATGCCGGCTGTTCGTCAAATCGGTGAAATACATATTAAAGTAAAAAGCGATACAACATATATCAGTACTAAACTGGTAATAAAAAATAAGACGTTTCTTAAGATTGAAATAGATACCATTAAGTATAAAATATCGCTGTTCAATAAAACGTATTTGCAAAATAAGAAGTTTATCGGAGCAGTGCTACATGGTAATAGAGAAGACACAATTAATTTTTCGTTGAAAATTCCATTCATCACTATTTTAAAAGACTTACGTGCTGAAAGAAAAAAAGGAGACAGTGCTTGCTATTCCGCTGCAATTTCTATTCAATACTCTACTGTTTTTGGTGAAGCAGAAATTCCCGTTAATAAATCGGCGAAATTGAAAATACCTCAGCCGCCCGAGTTGGAGGTCGTTGAAATAAAATATACAAAGGTACGCTTGAAAAGAATTCTTGCAGATGCCAAAATTAAAATAGTCAACCATAGCGCATTTAATTTATCAATAAAGGAGATGAGTTATTCTATGGATGTTTTAAAACAGGGAAATCTGAAGGGTAACATTACAGAACCGATCAAAATTAAACCCAATGAAACAACTTATATCAACATTCCAATTGAAATCAATCCAAAAAATCTGGGAAAAACAATTTTTGAGATTATCTTTAATAAAGACAATTACGATTACACATTAACACTGAATGCAATTCTGGTAACCTCTTATCCACTGAAAGAAATTTTTCATATCGATTTTATAAAGAGCGGAAAAATGGAATTGAGAAAATAAAATATTTTCTAAAATAATGTGTGAATCATGTAAGTTATTTATAATGTTATGTAATACTCACTGGAATTAACTGATTTACTTTTGTAATGTGAATTTTTATTCATAACTGTTCCGCAAAAAGTTGGAACCTAAAAATAAAAAATACTATGACAACATTAAATACGATTGTAGGTGTTTATGATACACATGATACAGCAATAGTTGCCTTGGAAGCTTTGAAAGCATCTGGCTTACCAGTGAAAAATATGTCTTTTATCAGCAAAGCTGATATCATCGAGAGTAAATTACACGCTTCTTCCGTTGAAGGCATTTCCAATGCTCCTGTTGAGATCGGTGTAGTTTTAGGTCCGATATTGGGAATCTTGTCAGGAATAAGCATTATTGCTATTCCGGGTCTGGGATTTTTATATGGAGCAGGCGCTGTTGTTGGAGCAATAGCAGGATTTGATGTCGGATTAATTGGTGGTGGAATCACAACAATATTAATGAAATTAGGAATTAATAAAGATAAAACACCAGTCTACCATAATCATCTTGAAAAAGGTAAATATATTGTTACGCTTTTTGGAACGAAGGAAATGGCTGAAAAAGCAAAAGTAGTCATGCATACAGTCGGACTCCATGTTGACTTGCAGCATCATTAATAGTGCTATAAGAAAAAGATATTTTGAAAAAATTCCAAAAATAAATTCTCAGCCATCGCTATGTACCATCAAGTGGATTTTCTCTAGCGTTCAATAAAAATGAATAACATAATATAATACTTTATGATTCGGATTAAGAAAGAAGGTATTTTACTAAATAAAACCGATCACAAATTTGAAAACGCAGGTGTGCTAAATCCCGCAGTAATTCGTGAAGGCGATAACGTTCATCTTTTTTATCGGGCTGTTCAAAAAGATGATCATTCCAGTATTGGTTATTGCCGGTTAGATGGTCCTTTGACAATTATTGAACGGAGTGACAAACCCGTCATTGTTTCTGAATTCGAATATGAATCGCTTGGTGTCGAAGATCCACGCATTGTAAAAGTGGATGACTTGTATTATTTGACATACACAGCTTATGATGGAATTAATGCACAGGGGGCATTAGCTATTTCAACTAATCTGCAGAATTTTAAAAAGTGCGGTATCATTGTCCCTCCCTTTGGTTATGTAGAATTTGTATATTTTCTTGAAAAGGGAGAGAGAGTAAATGATAAATATTATCGCAATAACAAATTTTATTATCAACAAAAAGATATTGCAATTGAAAAGAAAACATTGCTTTGGGACAAAGATGTAATTTTTTTCCCAAGAAGGATAAACGGCAAATTGTGTTTCCTTCACCGTATAAGGCCGGGCATTCAAATCGTAGCAATTAATGACCTGGATGAACTTACGATGGATTTTTGGAAAAATTATTGCAGTAATTTGAAGGAGCATATCGTTTTGGATCCTAGCAATAATAAGCATGAAGCAAAATATGTGGGCGGAGGATGCCCACCGATTGAAACAGAACATGGTTGGTTATTGATTTACCATGGATTGGAAGAAACTGATACAGGCCTTGTATATTCAGCTTGTGCTGCATTACTTGACCTTCATGACCCATCAAAAGTAATAGCCAGACTTCCTTTTGCGTTGTTTTCACCAGACCATGAATGGGAATTAAACGGAATAGTCGACAATGTTGTTTTTCCATCCGGGACAGCCCTGTTTGGTGATACTCTATATATCTATTACGGTGCAGCAGACGAACAAATAGCCTGTGCTTCTCTAAGTTTGTCAGCATTAATCAATGAATTATTACTTTATAAAATCTAATCATGAACAGGAAGAAATATTTTATGGAAGAGTTTATCAAATATTGAAATAAATTATTTTGTTATGAAAACGAAAAACTATCCTGAACAAAACACCATTCCGCTTTTCATTGAAAACCGGGATGTACTGGGACAAATTAAATCAAGTGGAATATCCAGCCTGAAAGTATTTAAGCATATAAAAAATGCACCAGATCTGAAAGTAATATATGCCGGTTTTGGACCAAGGGCCATGGCAACATTTATTGATTTGGTAATCGTAATGGGTGCACTATCGATTCTGGACGCGTTTCTCTTTAAATTCAATTATACGAATGATGATTTCAATACGTACAGATTTTTCATAGCCCTCTTTGCATGGATCATATATAATGGGGTATTTGAAAGTTCAGTGTGGCAAGCTACTTTAGGAGAAATGATAGTAAAATTAAAAGTCATTGGCTTGTATGGAAAGAGAATTAGTGTATTAAGGTCAATTTTCAGATGTATCTCAACATTTATTTCTGTTTTACCAGTAGGACTGGGAATTTGGTACATGACAACTGATTCAAAAAAAAGAACCTGGCATGATATTATAACCGGAACGTATGTTATAAAACATGAACATCATAGATTAATTAAATCAGAAAAATAGAGCAACTTTAATAATTGGGTTAAAAATTTATTAATAAAGAAAAAACAAATGAAAGAAAATGCACATAAGCAAGATTTGATAAACCATGATATAAGCCATCATGAGCATAAACCGTACTGGAAACGGATACATCATACCTGGGGTTTTTGGGTATTCTTGGTTTTGATGTTTGGCGCCATTCTATATTATATAGTAAGCGTTGACTTTGCACTTGCACCTCGCAGCCAGCCAAAGCAGCCCGTTGGAAATCATAAAACTTCATAGGCATTCACAATTTAATAAAAAATAATATGAAAGACATTGAAAAACACAAAGAAGCAGCAAAGCATTTGGAAGAAGCTGCAAAATATCATCGTGAAGCAGCAAAGCATCTTGAAGAAGGAAATCCTGATAAGGCGCACTATAGTTTGCTTAAAGCCTTAGCCCATAGCACGCATGCAAATGAAATTCAAAAGGAACATTTAAAAGCCTGGATTTAAATAAATAATCATTGGTGATACTATTTTAAATCTTTCCTATCAAATGAGAAAGTGTGAATGATATAACTCTTTTCAGGAATTGTATAACAAACCCCGGAATGAAGGACCTTAATTTGCATTGTAAAAAAAATATTAATAATTTAAAAAACAAAAATCATGTTGTACGATGGTTATCACTTTTGGGGAATGCACCTAATCTGGTGGGTTATTTGGATATTCTTGCTTTTTTGGATATTCGTAATACCCTATAATATACCCTATCAGAGAATGAAGAAAGATTCTCCGCTGGATATTTTACAGAGACGATTTGCTTTGGGAGAAATAACAAACGAAGAATACCAAGAGAAGAAAAAAATCATTGAAAATGATTTAGCAAAGTAAAAAAATCGCTTCAAGCTTTTCTTTTTTATCCTTATTTCTCTTTCAGAACCCTGCGCTATAACTGCACGGGGTTTTATACCTAAGTCATATTTGTTTTTAATTTACCAACACAAAATCACACTAAAACAAGTGTGAATCATGTAAGTTAATAACAGAGTTATGTAACATAAGCCTGCTCAAAGGTGCTCAACTTTGTAATGTGAAAATTCATTCACAAATTAAATTCAAAAAAAATGAACACAACTGGAATAACAGGAAACTGGAACGAACAGAAAAGCAAGCTTAATCAGAAATTTTCAATTTTAACAGACATTGATCTGAAGTTTGAAAATGCCAAGAATGAGTATGTTAAATATCTCTGTAGAAATAGTAAAACAAAAAATCATTCAAAATAAAAATAATTTTATTTTAACACCCTTGCAATTTTATGGATGCAATTGTTATTGCAGGCAATACTATTGTTAGAATGAATGTTTATAATTTTTTACACTCAATAATAAAAAATTGAAACAGACCCATCTGGAACAAAATAATCCTAAAAAAAATAATTTTCACAATGTTCGAAAAATTATTTTGAAAGTGGTCATTGGATTTGGGATCATTGCTGTTTTATTTTTCATCGCTATAAAAATATCTCAAAAAAAACTTTCCCAATTATCAGAAACAGTTTCGGTTATT
>Ga0182027_10007227_pt1 | contig 16429 bp, 13 predicted proteins | sample 712E1DmetaG_FD_121300 | JGI IMG/M metagenome (GOLD analysis project Ga0182027, IMG submission 121300) | Permafrost microbial communities from Stordalen Mire, Sweden - 712E1D metaG (Illumina Assembly) | ecosystem: Environmental > Terrestrial > Soil > Wetlands > Permafrost | place: Sweden... | reverse complement strand
TTTCGCATTCCGGCGGCCACCCAATCCGTTCGCATTTGAACAGAAGGAAACCAGGGAAACAAAGACCGGAAACAGCCGGCTTTTTCGTTGCCTACCGTTCAAAGTTCATGTTCGCGACCGCGTGCCGTGGTGGAAAGCCTCCATCCGCGGCTACAGCCGGCAGGATGAGTCGTAACTGCCACATGCTCCTTGCCGGTAGAGTTCCCTACCAACTGATGACTGATGGCGGTGGTGCGGCACACCATTTGTCGCCGTCCCAGAACTCGGCCTGTTGGTGCGGGCCCAACCGTGCCGGGACACCAACCGAACGGAGGGCGGCGACATAAATGATTTCAAAGCCGGTTTCATCGGTGATTTGTCTTATCCAAATGGAGGGCACGTCGTGGGGCAAATCTGGCAAAGTGGCAATGGTCATACGTTCACGCAGATGGCGCACGACGATCTTGGCGGCATCTTCCGGTGAAGATTCGTGGCGGATGCGGGGATAAAATTCCTCCCACAAAGGCCGGCGCCAATTCAAGCTGGTTGAGGGTTGACCAGTCGTCGCTTCGCTTTGACCCGGCAAGGAGTTGAGGGTTGAGGGTTCTATTGTTGGTGATAGAACAAAATCTTGGTAGTTCGTCTCATCCACCTGCCAGTTGATCAGCTCGCGGTTGTAGCCGGCCAGTTCGACATGTTCCAACAAAGTTTTTAACCGCTGATTATGCCAGATAGGCTGAGCGGCGAGATTTTCAAAGTCAGCATGCTCTTTCGGTTGCACCAAAAATCGCCGGGCGATGGAGAGCGTTGTGTCGTTGACACAAAAATGAGGCGTGACCAAATGAATGGCTGTTTCGGCCAATGCCCAGGTTGCCAGAATCACTGCAAGCCAGCGGAGTGCGATTTCATGGCGTTTCAGTTTGATTTTTCCCGGCGAAGCTGCCTTACGGCATCGCAACCAAGCAAGCCATCCCACAACCCATGCTACCGCTGGCAGCCAGAACAACCATAGCGGCGGGGCGTCCGCCTGCCATTGGGCAATGGAATGATAATTTTGCCATGCGTCCTTGCCTGCCAGATGCGTCAGGCAGTATTCACTTACTACCCGAAAAATCATTGGACGTTCCGGTTCCAAACCATGAGGCAAATTGAGGATAACTTTCAATTCCACAGGCACACCCTCATCTTGCAGGGTCGTCGCCAGTTGCTTTATGCCTGCAAGCGGAAACACTTCATCCTCTCCTTCATGCACGAGCAGAACCGGGCAATGGAGGTTGGTTAAGGATTGAGCGTTGGGAGCCAATCGATCAATCCCGCCACCGCTTAACTGAACAAGCAACTGCGGTTGTTGTTCCGGGTGTTGCAGGGCAAAATCCAGCATCCGGTTTGCGCCCAAACTTAACCCCACCCAGGCAATTTTGTTTGTATCGACCCATTTTTTTTTGCTCAAATAATGGAGCAATGCTTTAAATTGTGCCTCGAAGATTGCCTGATTTGTTTTGTTGTACTCCAAGCTGACCGTGGCCAGACCGAGTTCGGCCAGTTGTCGTAGTTCAACGCCATCTTTCAACAGGTCTTCCCCTGCCCCATGGGCATGGATGACCACCGGATACCGGCGCATCGGCTTGGGCAGAACCACGACACATTTGACAGAACCACGGTCGGAAGTTTTGAGCGTGAACCATTTCCGTACAAACGGATCGCGCTCCTTGGCCCATCCCAACGCACCCAGAAAAAGCAGGGCAACCAGTCCTACCCTGATTAAATTTTGTCGAACCATCGCAGAATGATGATCCGGAAATAATTGCTGTCTGCGCAAATCCTTTTTCGTGATCATTCAATTAGCATGAAGAAAAAACGAAGCCGTATAGGACACAACAGAAAATAAAACATTTATGTGCTTGTTTCAAGTCGGCGGATGTCACTTGCAACTACTTGTGCAAGAAGTTGCCAGAAGAGCAATTTAAAACAGTGCGTGTGACCTTTACTGTTCATCAAGCCGAAGCAAGGACTGGCTGATACAAACCACTTCTCCAGCTTATCCGAACTGAAAGAACAAATCCGGTCATCCTCTCATTTTGAGCCTTCATTTTCGGGAATCAAGCTGCTTTTTTCAGGTTGTTTTGTCTGTTCTGTTTCCAAAGCCAGAACAAGGTGCCGTAACTCCCAAGCAACAGATAGCCCAAAACAATCTTCATGGCGGTATCAGCTGTTTGTGGCGAAATATGCAATGCATCAGTCAAATTTCCAAGGCAATGGCATGGTCGATGATATCCAATCCAAATTAATCCTAAACGGTAAATGACAAAGCTTGTCGCCAACCATGCCTGCAATAATGCTCGCAGCCAGAATTGCTTGCTAAACAAACAGTAGAGGGCTACCCCCAATTCAACTGCTCCCAATATCCCAAACAAATAACGGAACTGGATCAATAAAAAGGGGTCGTAAGCCCCTAGAATTCCGGCGCTTCCGATTACGCTTATGAGCTTGGCTGAACCCGTGGCAAATAACAGCAGGGCCCCTGAAAACAAAAAATAGTGAATTAATTTCTTATGCAAGATGACAAACCTCACGTTCTGCTGAAATCATCGCGTTTTTAGCCTTTAACTTTTTTCCTGATGATTAAATAAATCATTCCCGCAAAATTCAACGCAAGAAATCCAAGTACGATTATTTTTTTGCCCGATGAATTTCCCCACATTCTCGCCAACCGCCCTTTTATCCCTTCTGGCGCGTAGGCGCCGTCTACATCTTTGATCGGACCCAAGCCCTTTGGCAAATTTACAACCTCTCTTTTACCGCCAGAATTAACAGAAGAGGCGTCTTCATAAAAGTAATCCTTGGGGTATTCGTCAAAAAAAAGGCTCGCGACTTCACTGGTTTCAATTTTTCCGATGGAAATATGATCAAAATTGTAATCATAACCATCCGCATCGGATCTCCGATTGGATTCGCTATATTTTACCGGAATGCAGTTTGACCCGTGTTCCCATTTTTCGTCAATGAAAAGGCTCGGTGTAAAGGTCGACGAAATACGAATCCTCATGTCTGCCAACACCCGCGTAAAGAATGCGCAGTTGGCGGTTGAAACAGTTTCAATTTCCACCCTGATATGGTTGGTATCTTTTATCACACCTCCGCTTTTATTAATTGTTTCGGAAGTGAAAACATATAGGCGGTTTGTAACTCCATTGGTAACGCTGCTCTCCATGGACACCTTTGTGCCGTAAGTACTCGCGCCATTAATCAGTTGCACGGCTTTGACATCATCAAACTTAACAGAGTCAACGGCCATACCGGGTTGAGAGCTGCTAAGTTTTCCTAACAACGCACATAAAAACATACTAACAGAAGGGTCTGGTTGTAAAATGTTATGTAAAATGGGAGGCTCATCAACAGTGTTTACAACCGTCTTAATAGCTGACTTTCCTAGATGACTCACCCGAATTATTGGCACATCACTTAAAGCCTTCGTATTTAAAACAATCAAACTAGTATTGACAGCATTGATATCCCCAACACCGGCATTCGTTCCCTCGAACTTCTCCAGACTTACATTGGTGCCCCTGTAGAGAAGGCGGTCCATGCGCAACCGATTTCCATAGTAATATTCCGCATACTTTCCCATTCCAACGTTCGTTGCATACCGTGTCATTATTCCCCTGATTTGCTCGCGAGATTTAGCCTCCTGTTCAGGTGTGTGAATCACATCCCGTTTTTTGAATCGGGCAATTTCTCGATCAACAGCGGCATCTATTTGCTCAGGCGTTGATAATGGAAATAAAGGATAACGTTTCCACGATCCAATCGCCGAAATCGAAACATTGGTTGGGACATCAATAACAAGATTCAGCAAATCCTTAAGATCTGAAACCGCTGGAAGTTTCGATTCAGCAGCTTGAATAATATTACCATTACCAAGCAGACAAAATCCACACAATAAAAGCACCGATACAAGGCAGCTTCGTTTTCTTTTCATTCTAAAAATTTCCCTTTCACACATTTATCCTGCTGGAGCTGCATTTCCGTAGGCCACCCCTTTCACACATGCAACCGGGGCGGGGGGCAACACGAACAAGCCCCTTATTAGCACAGTTTTTCAAACTCCGCTGCCAATAAGGGGCACCACTCGATAAGCAAACCTTTGATTAAATTAACCATTACCTGGAGGAGGAGGAGGTGGTGGTGGCGGCGGCGGCGGCGGCGGCGGCGGACAGCCACCACCACCACGATTTAATGCAAACGGCGAAAGAGCCGGCGTAGTTTTTGTCATGCTACATGGGAAAAGTGTGCAAGGGGCGCAGGCACTTAAGGCTGACGCATTGGGCGGGATTATCGCCCCAATGCAAGACCAAAAGGTCCCCCAACTAAGTGATTGGTTACAAGTGAAGTAAGACCCACCCTGGTCTGTATCCGTGTCTGCACAACTCAAATCACCAGCAGGGTAGGTACAGTCACAATAGGTGCCCCCTGGCGCGTAACAGTTGGCTCCAGCTGGGTCGGCACAAGTCATATCTACCATCCAGTCCTGATAACCATATCCGCTAGGAAAAACGATGGGTGGGGCTCCCTCTGCCCCCAGATTCGCAAAACTTTCGCTACAAACACATTGACCAGCCTCAGCCGTTCCCGGAGCCCCCGCACCGCAACACTGAGCTGCAACCTTGTTGGTAAAGAAAACCAATAACGTTAACAAAAAGAGTGATAATACTTTTTTCATATGTTTTGTTTTGCTTTTTCCTGTTTTAAATGTCCCAAAAGTTTCGCACAAGTCTTCTGAAACTCCACTTAATGGCATGGCGAGCTTTCTAGCACGCACCCGCTTTACTGTCAAGATGAATTACCATGTATTATCACCGCTTACTGCTAGAATGAGCAGGGCCACTGAAAAGCCAGGTTCGGGTGATTATCGTCAATTTTATTTGGGATTTTGGAAGGTAAAGGTCGGAACTTGCAGGATTGTGCCACAGGCCGGGCATTGTGTCTGCCGACCGCACCAGGACAAGTCCACCACTATGTGTTGCTGGCAAGCCGGATTGATGCAACTGAATTTAACCGTCATAGGCAGGGACGTAGCAGGATACGGGCGGGTGGTTGTATTCGGGCGAGTGGTTTTAGGGCGATTCAGCCACTTGAATACCAGGAATCCACAGCCCGCCAGCAACAGGTATGTTGAAATGATTTGGAGGATTAGTTCTGCGGCAATAGATGAGATGCCGAATGCCTCCGCCAAACTGCTCAAATAGACGCTGAAACCGGCATGGCCCCCTTTCAAGAAAAAGCCGATCTGATATGCCAACAGATTCACTGCCAGCCATAAGATGAGGGTTATCTTCAACCAAACCCGCTCACCGAACAGGCAAATCATCGCCACGACCAGTGCAATTGCGCCGACAATCCAAAACAGATTACGCATGGAAACCCTGAGCACCGGATCGTGCGGCTGCGTCAGGCCGGCGCTGGCCCAGTTGGCCATAAACAGGGCCAGACCCACAGCGAGCAATAACACTCCCGCCGAATTCGTGAAAAAACGGATCGTTTTTGTTTGCATAATTAAAAAGGCAACAATTTGCTTGAATTAGTTTTCAACAAGAAATTTGGCCAATTGCACCGTCCGCGCCCGCTCTGTGGCCACGGAACGCGAAATATGTTCCACGCCCTTTTGCAGAACAAGCTTTACAGGGATACCAAGATCGGCGGCGGCGGTGTCCTGAAATTTTGTCAGCCGGTCAACCTCGCCGGCCTGGTTTGCTCCAGCCACAATGAATATTTTCGGATTATGCCAAGACGACAATTTCGGCACAGCCTCCGGGGTGATCAGGATTGCCCCTCTCCATAAATCAGGTTTCTCGGAAACGAGCTGGCGTAAAAAAGACGTGTCCATACTGGTCGCAAAAAGGAAAACCCGGTTGGTATCAATATTGGGATTTTTTATCATTATCTCGTAAAGAGCCATCACATCCGCTGGCCAGTTGTAAACTGTTTTGTCGTTCCAATAAGGGCGGGCAACCATCGCAAAATAATATCCCTCTTGAGCTAAAAGAAGATTGTTTGGACCATAAGTTGTTTGGGTAATAACGAGGGGATACTTTTTCCCTGCATCAACTTTGACGGGTTCCCACACATGGTAACTCATTTGTTCGCCCAGCGCATTGGTAATTACTCCATTTTGGGGCAGAACGATCCTGTCATAGGCGAAAGGATGCTTCAAGCCGGACGCGAGACAACGCGATATTCCATTCCGAATGTTGTACCGCCAAAGACCGACGGGGCGGCCGGGTAAATCGCCGGTAAAAAACAAATAATCACCATACAGGTATTTGCCGTTGGATATATAATCTCCAATGGGTCCCCGATGATCTTCCACAGCGCCCGGCCAAACCACGCGGGTTGGCTGTGAATCGGCTTTGGTTTTGATATAAAACACATTTGTTCCCGCTTCATCTCTTAAATAGGCATATCTCTCCTGTTTTCCATTCCGCGTCATATCCAAGACGGAACCTTGTGGATCCAAATCAACAAAAAACCAGCCGGTCTCATCACTGCATATTAGGTGATATTCTCGGGTTTCTTTCGAATAGGTAAAACCTTCCAATTGATTGGTGGTGGACTCCCATATTTTTTTGCAAGCGCTGGTTGAAAAATCAAGCGTCCAAATCTCGTTTCCCTTCTGCCATGCAACAGAATTTTTTGAGGTCGTGGTAAAGGAGTTCTCAATTGTCTCCAACTTACCACTGACGATGTTGGGGTAATTATACAATTGAGCCCACGAGCCGCCGGTCTTTTGCCTCCAAACCCTCACATCCTGGTTGTAAGTCAAATAGGCGAATGATTGGGGCGACAGCCACGCAATTTGAGTGAGGCCGGGTTCGGCCGGTATTTTAGCCGCTGTTTCGCCAGACAGGCCATCGCAGACAACTATTTGTTCTTCCCGCTGCCCCGGATTAAGCTGGCGGTCTAATGGAACGGCATAGGCAAAAAGTTTGTCGTCCGGCGACCAGCCCAGCATCCCAAAACGCTGCCGGCTGTAGCCATTTTCTTTCTGTTCACACAAAAGTTTGGTCTTTTCACTGCCGGCGTTACAAAAAAAGATACCAACGCCCTTCTCCGTTTCCTGCGAAAAAACCACGCATGTCCCATCTTTATTCGGATAAAAATCGTCCCTAAACCAGGCCGTGGACCCAATTCCCTTGGCGGTTGCACGCCAATGGGGAGGTGTATGGCTGCAAGTGATAACCAAAACCCGCCAGCCAATAACAAATGAAAAAACCATCAAGACCAAACCCATGTGGCTGGAAACTACCCGCTTCAAATAATTGTTGATCATAAATTCATCTGGAACTGTTCTCAAAACAGCTAAAACTCGCCACCAGTGACCGTCCGCAAACACGACTGCCACCCGTACAGGGAATCATACTGGAAGGTCATTTCATTAACCAGCCTTCCCCAGATTGAATTTTGCGTTGTCATGGAATGACGACACAAGATGAATCCTTTTGTGACAATGCTTGCATCGGAGCAAGGGCTTTTGGGCGTGCTGATTCAGCCGACCCCAAATCCAATAAAATCCAAAACGGCACGGACGTTGCCATTTTGAACAAACCTCCGTCAAACCAAAATCCAACGAGCAGCACAAGAGCACCCGCCCGGCACGTTGTTCTCGACCAATCATATGGGGTGCTTTGCTCCTGACGATTTGTACTGAAAGAAAGTCCTGCATAACAAAGGAAACATGCGAGTGCAGGCAGTCCTAGTGTCATACCCAATGTAAAATAATCGTTCAATTGAACAGCCATGCCTTCCTCCACCTTGGCAGTTTGATAATAATTCTCATATATTGGTTCCGGCATGCCCCAGCCGAATCCGAAGCACGGTCTGTCGGCAATCATTACCAATGCTCCTTCCCATGCCATTACACGATTGCGCCATGAAAAATCCTTTACGTTACCCGCCGAAAAGGTCCGTCGTGCCATTTTATATTCTGAGTCACGGAATTGCCAGAATGCCGATAAGACCAGTGCGCACAAGATGACAGCGATGGTGAGACCATTAAAGCGAACCCACCGCGCCATTCTCGCACCCAGATCTGACATTTTGGCTGCCTGAAAACCAAGGTAGCAGAAACCGCAGAAGGCAGCCAGCCAGGCACCCCGACTATAACTATGCAATAACCCGATCCCCATCATTCCTGCCGTTATGATACAAAGGATTATTTTCAATCGGGGGAGCCAAATCATGCGCAACAGCGCCATTCCACATGCCAATACCAGCCCCGCCCCCATCAACAATCCGTAAATGTTCGGATTTCCCCACAAGCCGCTCCAGCGGGTTTGCGAGTAATATTTATATACGTATGGAATGTTAGAATGCGTCATCACGCTTGTTGCGGCTAAAAAGAGAATCAAAAATACAAGACTGATATAGTTAAATAAAAACCTCTCTCCTTTGGCCTGTGTCATCCTGTTCGTGATAATCTGGCTTAAAAGAATACCAACGAGGAAGACTATTATGTTCGTACTTTGATCGCTAAATAGGAGCAATGCTGGATCGCCAGGCTGGGAAGTGTCAGCCAATCGAATGACATAGACTAAAACCGGGAGAACAACTAATATAATTCCGCATCCATCACGCAGTGTTAAAACATCAACCAGGCCGCTTTTTTGATGATAAACCTTGTTCCGTATTTTAAACCAAAACAGGGTTAGATTCCAAAGGAACAAAACAACCACAGTCGAGAGCTGGCTTGTTTTTAAAGAAACAGGGTTGATAAAAGTTTTTACAAAGTCGTTTAGAACCGAGTTTAAAAATACTGTTCTTCTTAGCCATTCAATCAGCATTAAGAAGAAAACGAAGCAGTATAGGACACAACAGAAAATAAAACATTTATGTGATTGTTTCATGGCAGGCTGATGTCACTTGTAACTACTTGCGCCAGAAGGGCAATTTCAAACAGCGCGAGACTACTACAATTCACCAAACCAAAGCAAGGACAGGTTGGTACAAATCACTTCTCCAGCTTATCCGAACTAAAAAAGCAAGCTTGGGCGCTCTAGTATTTTAGGCTTTTATTTCCGGAAATCAAGCTGCTTTTTCAGACTTGTTTTGTCTATTCTGCTTCCAACACCAAAATAGTATGGCGTAACTGCCGACCAACAAATAAACCAAAATGATTTTCATGGCGGTGTCAGCTTTCTGTGGCGAAATATGCAGCGCATCGGTCAAATTGCCCAAACAAGCGCACGGCTTGTGATAACCAACCCACCACAAGCCGAGACGGTATGCCACAAAGCTCGTTGCCAGCCAGGCCACAAGACCGGCGGGAAACCAAATCCGCCTGCTAAAAATACAGACCAAAGCGACTGCTGTTTCAATGCCGCCGACAATGCGAAATAAATCACGAAATTGAAACCCAACCAATGGATCGCGTGCTTGCAGAATTGTTCCATGTCCAAAACTGCTGATGAACTTTGCCGCCGCAGTGAGCAGCAAAATCGCCCCAGCCGAGTAAATAAACAATCGCGCTGTTTTCATCTTCTCTTGTTCCTATTTGGAGCGGCGCTTCTTAAGAAACGCAAAGGTCATGATAAGCGGAGGCAGCAAAAACACACACACAATAATCACACGATTTACAGCGCGATTTTCAAACCAACCGGCAAACCCACTGGATTTCTTGGGAGTACCCCAGACATCTATAATCCTCTTTGGTTTAACCCCGCCCGCCCACGACACATTTTTTGCCGTGCCGCTTGTCATATCCCACACAGCGTAGGAATTCGTGTCAGGCGCGAAACGAAACACTTCATCATCAGAAAAATGAGCGTTTAATTCCACCTCATGGATTAAAAATTTATTCGTGGTGTAACCCTTCTCTGTGTTCTCAATTAAGGTGTATTCATGCGGAAAGTCCTGTGAATCGAAGCCTTTCCTAATCGAGCTTAATGCTATTTCTCCATTTTTGCCTTTTATTTCAGTGCGTGTAATCCGGTTATAGTTTGTCTTTTCGCACTCAATTAAAATGGTCACATTATTATCGGGTTGCGTTGGTGATAGAATCTCAAACTCGAAATCGTCAAGTTGCTGTCCGTCAACCACCTTTTCATCCAAATATACCTTAAACATTGGATTCTGCCCGGAGAGAACCCGCTGTAATTTCACCTGATCTATTAATATCTTTTGATTCTCGTCTTGTGCTTTTCGCTTGATGCTATCTATGCTGGCCAGACCAATAGCAACGACAACAGCCACTCTCTCCTCGACAATCATCGCATTCCACGCACCCGCCTCCGACCATGGTGACTTGCTGTTATTATTTACCTCAAAACTTCTGGTGTCATGATTGATGGTTACCGTGGGAATTGTGCCCTTTGCTTTGTTCACCAGATTAATATGGGTGGCATCGTAGTTTGTTTTATTGTCCGCTTCTTCCAGAGAAAACCAGCCAATAGCCTTGTCCACCCTGTATAAAGAACCCGATTTCCACTCCTGGATTTTTGAGTAGGTCTTCCCGGTCATTGTCGACCTAATCTGCCGGGCGTGCTCCTCAATTCGTTGGGTTCGCATGGGTTCCGGCGCGCCTTCAGACATTTTTTCATCCATTTTCCTGATAAAGTCCAAGGTTTTCTTAATATCAGCCTCGCTGGGCGGCGCTGTCTCTCTAACATACAGGCTGACTACCCGCGCCTTTTCAGGCACCACCTTTGCAAGGGATTCGAATAATTGTTGGAGCTGTGCTTCCGTGGGCACCTCTTTCGCGTGGGCAATCGGGGTGGCCAATACAAACAAGCCGGTTATCAGTGCAACGATAGTTTTTTTCATCGGATATCTTTGTCGAATAACTATTTTATAGCTGCACTCCCACACTCACCCCTTTCGCGTGGGCAACCGGGGTGGCCAATATACGAAAAGCCATTATTAGCAGAGTTTTTTTCCAATAATGGGCTCCACTCGGGGCAAACCTTTGATTAAATTAACCATTACCTGGAGGAGGACACGCTCCCCACGAACCATTTTGGACCGAGCCAATTACACCACCATTATCCACTGTGCTGCAAGTAACAATGTTGCCACAAATCACACAGGTCGGTGAACTCGGACCACTCGACAGTTCGGTAGTCGCGGCAATCGAACCCCAAGTCAATATGCACGACCAAGGTGCTGTTATGCAAGTGCCTATGGACAGACCCGACTCAGATGCACACGCCACTAAGGGCCAATAATGAATAGAAGCGGAGCACGAATATGATTCCCCGATAAATCCATAAAGGTTATAGGTACAATCTATTCCTCCACTGGTATAATCATAAGCGCAACCAATATTGCCACCGGAAGTTTGAACTCCGCCGCCAGAGCACCACGCGAAAAGGCAACTACAGGCAACACTAGGACTCGGCGCGACGTATCCCGGGCCAGCACACTGCGCCATGAGTGTGTGAGAGGTGAATGACAAAAGTATCAACAATAATGTTTTTCTCATATTCATAAGTTTTTTGTTGCTTGTTTTTAGATGTTCCAAGAGTTTCACGGAAAGACTTTGGAAACTCACCACCACCAAGTTGCACAATAATTATGTTTTTAGCAACGACCCGCTTCGCCGTCAAGCTAAATTTCAATATATTATACCGCTTACTGCCATAATTAACAGGTCGCTGAAAAGCCGTGTTTTGGAAATTGACCATCAAATTTATTGGGGAATTCGCATGGTTTTCCTGTCTAAAATGGGTTTTCAGCACCTTGTTAGCTTGTTATTGACAAGAAAGAAAGGCATGGAATATGATCTTCATTGTGAGCACCATCGCCCATGTTCTGATTGTCATCGCTGTTGTTGTCACGCTGCCCGTTTGCGCGGTCTATATCCATCGCCGCATTCATCGCTATGTCAATCAGCACAAGCAACCCGACCAAGCGCAGTTGAGAGTGCTTTGGGTAAAACTCTGGGTTGTCGTTGCTTGCATGGTGGTATATTTAGTTTCAGCGGCAGTTCTTCTGGCTAGAAGTGGAGACAAAGCATCGTTGTGGTGGTCGCTGTTTTGGGTTGGGCTTTTTACTTGGATGATCATCAGCACAATTTTGCAGATTTGCCAATATCAGAAGAGACTCAAAAAACCATGACTGCCAATACCGCGCGAGCCTGTGTGAAAACTTACCCGCGGTGAGCGAAAAAACCACACTGGTGGTCCGCAGTTCGTATCGCCGGGTAACTCTCTACCCAACCCGCTCACCGAACAGGCAAATCATCGCCACGACCAGTGCAATTGCGCCGACAATCCAAAACAAGTTTCGCATGGGAACCCTGAGCACCGGATCGTGCGGCTGCGTCAGGCCGGCGCTGGCCCAGTTGGCCATAAACACGGCCAGACCCACAGCGAGCAATAACGCCCCGCTGAATTCGTAAAAAAACGGATCATTTTCAATTGAACAGCTTCAGTTTTCAATCAGAAATTTGGCGAATTGCACCGTTCGCTCCCGCTCCGTGGCCACGGAACGCGGAATATGCCCCGCGCCTTTTTGCAGAACAAGCTTTACTGGAATGCCAAGTCTGGCCTCTTGATCTTGATATTTTGTCAGCCGGTCAGCTTCACCGGGTTGATCCTTTCCAGCCACGATGAACAACTTTGACCCCTCCGACCAATCGGGCAGTCCTGACGGATTGATTAAAATCGCGCCTTTCCATAAATCAGGCTGTTCGGCCATGAGTTGACTTAAAAAATCTGTATCCCAACTGGTTCCGAAAAGAAAAACACGGTTGGTGTCGATATTGGGGTTTTTCGCCAGCACCTTATAAAGAGTCGTCACATCTGCGGTCCAGTTGGAAATCGTTTCATCATTCCAGTAAGAACGGTGAACGGCTCCAAAATAATATCCTTCCTGGGCGGCGACTTGTTGAAACGGAGACCAACCATAAGTTGTTTGGGTAAGGATTAGAGGGTACTTTTTCCCTGGGATAACATTGACCGGCTGCCATACATGGCAGCTCGTTTGTTTTCCCAAGGCGTTGGTGATTGCGAAGCCTTCAGGGACAACGATTCTCGCATAGCTCAAGGGATGCTTCAGACCGGACACAAGGCAATGTGATGTTCCATCATCGATGCGGTATTGCCAAAGACCAACGGGTGCGTTGGGTAAATCGCCTGTAAAATATAAATAATTACCAATTGGGCCGATATAACTCTCCACGGCGCCTTCCCAGAATATGCGGTTTGGCACTGAATTGGCGTCGGTTTTTACATAAAAAGTATTCACCCCGGCTTCGTTTCTCAAATCGGCAAGCCTTTGCCGATTTTTATCACGGCTGCCCCCCAAAATGGTGCCTTTTTGATCCAAATTAATCAAATTCCAGCCGGCGTCATCGCGGCAAGCCAGCTGCAATTCTCCAGCCTCTCTTGAATAGGTGAAGCTTTGTAGTTTGTTCGCGGTCGATCCCCAAATTTTCTTGAAAGCGCTGGTATCAAAATCCAGCCTCCAAACTTCATTTCCTCTTTGCCACACCACCGAGTTCTCAGAAATGGCGGTGAAAGAATTGCGATTGTTTTTCAATGATTCGCTGGCAACTTTTTGGAAAAGATGTGATTGAATCCATTTCCCATCGGATTTTTGTTCGCGCACACTGACATCCTGATTGTAATTCAGACAGGCGAATGAGCGTGGTGACAGCCACGCAAGTTCCGTAAGGCCGGCATATACCGACATTTTTTCCATCGCTTCGCCTGATATTCCATCACAGATGACAACTTCTTCCTGCTGCAGTTTGGGGTTGTTGGGAAAAGCGTAGGCAAAAAGTTTGCCGTCCGGCGACCAGCCGAGCATTCCAAAGCGTTGATTGCTATAGCCTTTTTCGTTTTGCTCGCACAAATTTTTTGTCTTTCCACTGTCGGCATCGCAAAAAAAAAGTCCGACCCCTTTTTCCGTTTCCTGTGAAAAAACCACGCGGGTGCCATTCTTATTCGGATATAAATCCTCCCGAAATTGTGCAACGGATCCAATTTCCTTGCCGATTGTTGCCCAATGAGCAGGTTCGTGAACGATAATCCAAAGTCGCCAACCACCAACAAAGATAATAACGGCGAGGGTCAGCCACAAACCAGTGAGATTGCGAATCGGCCGTTTCAAATAATGTTTGTCCATGACATTATCGAGATGACGCAAACACTATTGCCACCCGTGCATTGAATCGTATCGGAAGGTCATCTCGTTGGTGTCGTAACCTCGATACCATTTCGCGTGACCATCATCAAACAAGATGTTCTGTCCCTTGTTATGGGTCTGCCATTCTTTAGCGGGGGTTCCATTTGTTGGACCACCAACGCAGTTGTATACATAATCATCCTTGTCGGCGTCATTTGTGGAAGAATCGGTCCAAAAAGTATCGCCGGACAATACATAAGCCGCAGGAAAACGAATCCGCTTGCTATTCACTGAAGCGACATTGAACGAGGATGTTATATATGCTGCTCGCGCCCCGTTGAAATAGCTGTACGGAGACAGGTTGTCTTTTGGGCAATGGTAAACATTGAGGTTCTGCACAGAAGAAAATATTTGCTGCATCCAGCTGTATTTATGGGTCGTATTGTCAATCATGTCCCACGGGATTTCACCGCCGGACTCCGGATATAATCCATTGGAATCGTCCGCATACAGCTTCATTCCCAAACTGATCTGATGCTCATTGGACAGGCACTGAATTGTTTTCGCCCGTTCCTTGGCCGGGGCTAATGCCGGCAATAGCAACGCTGCCAGAATGCCGATGATGGCTATTACCACCAACAACTCAATCAAGGTAAAGGCCAAGGCGAGCTTGAAAGACTTGATGAAGGGTTTTCTAAAACCATGTTGGGAAATGGAAACAACTCCTCCCCGCCCGCTGTGACTTTCATCCGCGCGAGCCAATCCATTGCAAAGCCACTTGTCTTTATGCGAAATAAGCATACCCAGCCCTCGCCTTCCGGATAAGTTAGACCTTAAGTATTCCAGTTGAACATGTCAATGAAAACTCCTCAAAATCAGAAAAACGGGCACGACTCAACGTTTGTTCGCTTCGGGACTGAACTCTTTCTCAATGACGACCGAAACAAACCTCGATAGGGCGGGCAACCTGCTCGCGACCTGCTCGCGATTTATCGGAGTTCATCGGAGCCCTTTGCCCGCCGTCTGTCCATACAACGATTGCGGCGCGCACGGCTTGTCCCGCCATAGCCAGGCGACGGCGGGAGTGACGCGCCTACCAATATCCCGATTCCCACCAGGAGTTTGCTGGAGCTACAGCAATTCCAGCGTGCGGTGTAATTCCGCGTCCGTGTTGTAAAAGTGCGGCGAGAGGCGGATGTGGTTTTGGCCTTTGCGGTCCGCGCGCAATGACGCCACGACGCCGGCGTCCGTCAGTTTTTTGTGCAGCGCCGCGAGGTCCTGACTGGGTTGGTAAAATGAAATGATGCCGCTCGCGTTTTCAATTTTCGCATCCGCGTTCAAAACCGTAAAACCTTTTGCCTGCAACGCGGGCACGAGCCACGCGCGTTTGCGCAGCAGTTCGGCGGCAATGGTTTCGACGCCGATTTCCAGCGCGAGTTCCATGGCGGCAATCAAACCGACCAGTCCCAGCAAATTGTGCGTGCCGGCCTCGTATTTCGTCGCGCCGTTGCGGAAGACAATGTGTTCCTGCGCGACAAAATTCGGGCAGCGCACGTTGTGCCAGCCGTAAATCGGCGGGTTCACCTGGTCCTGAATGTCGCGCCGGACGTAGAGCAGGCCCGCGCCGCACGGTCCGAGCAGCCATTTGTGCGCATCGGCGGCGAGCATGTCCACGTGCTCGACGGTCGTGGGAAATGCGCCGAGCGTTTGAATGGCATCGAGACAAAATAAAATCCCGCGTTCGCGTAAAAACTTTCCGATGGCCTGAAAATCAATGCGATAGCCGCTGATGAAGTGACAGGAGGCGAGCGCGACGAGCCGGGTGTTTTCGTCCACTTGGCCCATCACGTCCACCGGGCGAATGACACCGAGGCCGCGCGTGTTGAGCAGGCGGACTTCCACACCGCGTTCGGCCAGCGCCATCCACGGATAAACGTTGGCCGGATAATCGTCGTGGTAAATGAGGATATTGTCGTTTTTTTTGAAATTCAGCCCGGCGGCGACAAAGCTCAACCCGAGCGACGTCGGCCCGACGAGCGCGACTTCGTCCGGCTGGCAATGCAACAATTGCGCCCCGAGCTGGCGCGCGTCATTCAGGCGGTGCAGGACGAAGGCTTCCTGGTCGCCGAGCGTGCCGTGTTGGGCGCATTCGGAAACGGCGGCGGCGACGCGCTGCGGCAGCGGGCAAACTCCGGCATGCGCGAGGAAAATTTTGTCGCGGGTGACGGGGAATTCACGTTGGCGCAATTCCTCGTTCGCGAGCAATTCGGTCAATGTCATGCACGAAAGTAATGGGCAAAGGCCCAAGGGGCAAAGCGGAATTAAAACC
>Ga0182027_10007226_pt1 | contig 16430 bp, 10 predicted proteins | sample 712E1DmetaG_FD_121300 | JGI IMG/M metagenome (GOLD analysis project Ga0182027, IMG submission 121300) | Permafrost microbial communities from Stordalen Mire, Sweden - 712E1D metaG (Illumina Assembly) | ecosystem: Environmental > Terrestrial > Soil > Wetlands > Permafrost | place: Sweden... | reverse complement strand
GGGTTGTTCTTGCCCAACACCCGCGTGATGGCCGCCGTCAGCGTGGTCTTGCCGTGATCGATGTGCCCGATCGTTCCGATGTTGACGTGCGGCTTGCTACGGTCGAATTTTTCCTTTGCCATGCCAGTGCCTTCTCTGTACGGATTTCCTTACAGGAGGTCCGCCGGGTCCGTGCAGCGCCCCGGTGGGAGAATCTGGAGCCGTTGACCAGGATTGAACTGGTGACCTCGTCCTTACCAAGGACGCGCTCTACCAACTGAGCTACAACGGCCCTCTACCAACAGTGTACGAAACTTCTGGTGGACGGGGGAGGATTCGAACCTCCGTAGCTCCAAGGAGCGACAGGTTTACAGCCTGTTGCCATTAACCGCTCGGCCACCCGTCCACAGTCTTCGCCCGCACAGATCCCACCAAAGCGAGAATCACATTACGGGGGAACTACAAGCATACAAACATAACGGGTGTTCCCGCAACTGGAGTTTGCGGGGACGGCGGCCGGGGGCCTTCGCCGCTGGCCCCTAAATCCCCGGGTGCGCCGCGGTTTTGCCCCGGGCATACTCCAGAAACAGGTTCATTCCCTGGTACTCCCGCGGGCCCAGTTGGTGGACGATGTGGCACGTCAGATAGGTGCGGACCATGCCGGGCGGGAAGCCGCGGCTCGAGGATTCGGCGGCCACGATCTCGTCCATGTGCGCCCGGCCGTATTCCCAGGAGCCGCGGAAGGCCTCCTCAATTTGGACGGTGGCCACGCCCGGGCGGCCGGCCCAGACGGCGAATACCATGGGCAGGCCGGTCATTTCCACCCACTCGGCTCCCAGGTCGTATACCCGGAACGGAAGGCGGTCGGGGTCGAGTCGAAGGGCCGGATCGCCTATCAGGAGCGCCGCGTCGGCGATGCGCAGCATGGCAGGCAGATCGGGAGGATGGGGGATGGTTTCCACAACAGTCCCGTACTTCCGCTCCAGTATCACCCGCGCCAGTTGCACCGAAGTGCGCGAACTGGAGTCCGCGGCCAGGGTCCGGACTTCCCCCGCCGGGCACTTGGCAATCAGCAGGATACTCCGCACCGCGCCATGGGTTGCGATGCCGGCGCCGGGAACGATGTCCAGATTCTGCCGGGTCAATTCAATGGAGGGCACGATGCCGATCGCGGCGGCGCCCGAGGCCACTTGCTCGGCGCACCCGGCGGGAACGCGAAACTCCAGGTCGAAGAGGCCCTGTTGGGGTCCGTGGAGCATGCCCCACACCAGCGGTGTGGTATTCAGGAAGCTGACGGCGCAGACGCGCAGCTTGGGAGCGGAAACCGGAGGCAACCCTCAGTTTATCAAACGGCGCGCGGGCGGCCCCGGCGCGATGCCAGGCGGCTGGGTCAGCCCCGGCCGGGCGGTACCCTGCCGGCCAAGCGGGCTTTCCATTACGATTCAGTACCGTACGCCCGCCCGCCCGGCATCCGCCGCTCACCCCCTGTCTGGTATCCTCAAATGAGCGCTCTCCGCGTCGCGCCCACTGGGAATACTCCATGAGACACAAGTATCTATTCGCCGTCGGCGTAGCCTTGATTTGGGCCACTCCGTCTTTCTGTCAGATTCTGAACAACCTTCCCTCGCGAGTGCTGGGGCATCCCAATCCGGAACAGATCTCCAACGTCGTGAGCTTCACGCCCAACCTGGTCGAGGGCCGCGAGCTGTATCAACCGGAGGGAATCGCCCTGGACACGTCGGTCACTCCTCCGATCGTCTATGTCAGCGACACGGGCAACAATCGCGTGCTGGCGTGGAAGAATGCCACCTCGTTTTCCAATGGCGCATTCGCCGACCTGGTGATCGGGCAGAACAACGCGTTCTCCACGATCCAACAGGGTCCCGGCGCCTCCAACTCGACCCTGGTCACGGGTTTCACTCTGCCCAGCGGCCTGGCCGTCTACAAGGGCGATCTGTACGTGGTGGATGGCGGCAACAACCGGATCTTGCGGTTTCCCAAACCGTTTTCGCAAACCAGCGCGCCGCCGGTTCCCGACCTGGTGATCGGCCAGCCCAATCTGACCGGCCATTCCGCGAATTACGCCGCGACGCTCAGTACGCCGATCAATGAGCAGGGGATCTATACGGCTGCGGGCACGTACCAGGCGGGGCTGGCTTTCGACGCGAGCGGCAACCTGTGGTTCACCGACACCGGCAACGCCCGCGTGCTGCGCTTTCCGGCCGCCAACATTCCAGCCCCCAACGTGGGCAGCACGACCGGCGGCATCAGAGCCGACCTGGCGATTGGCCAGCCGAGTCTGACCTCCACGTTCACCAACAGCCTCGCCGCGCAAACCAACCCGATGCTCATCAAGAACCAGTTCGGGGCGGTGACCGCGCTGGGTTTCGACCCGGCCGGAAGGCTCTACGTGGTGGACGGATACGGCGACAACACCACTTCCCTCGGACGGGTGCTGGTCTTCGCGACGCCCAGTTCGCTGCCATCCGGCGACGGCAGCGCCGACCGCGTGATGGGGGTGGTGCCGGCAGGCGAACTCACCACCCTGGGCTTGACGGGCACGGCGGCCACCGCCTTGCTGCTGCAGACGTGGGTGTGGCAGCCGGGAGGAGTTTTCTTCCTGGCCGACGGCAGCGTGGGAATCGTGGACACCCTCAACAACCGGATCATGGTGTTCCCGCCTTACAGCCAGTGGGATTCGGAAAGCGCGCACTACTCGCCCCTGGCTGCTTCGGCTGCCGGGCAGGGCGGCAGCTTTCTGGTGGTTGCGCCCAACAATGCGCAGACCACCACCATCGCCAATGGAACTCCTCCGGCATCCGGAAGCACGTTCTACCAGCCGGTGGCCGCCGCCTTCCTGCCTGCGACCAATGAATTATTCGTGGCCGATTCCGGCAACAACCGGGTGGTGGCGATGCCGCTCGCGGGGGGCGTGTTTAAGAGCGCCACGCGGGTGCTGGGACAGGACCGGACCAACACCAATTCCGCCAACCTCATCGAGGGGCGCGAGTTTCAATTCACGTTGGGGCGCACGGCCGACGCCGGCATCGCCCTCGATACCACCGGGACGACGCCCCACCTATACGTTTCCGACCCGTACAACCACCGCGTACTGGGTTATTACGACGCGCGGCTGGTGACGGCGGGTAAGAAAGCGGACCTGGTTATCGGGCAGCCCGACTTCCAGACGGCGCTGTGCAACTACAATCCGGCGGCGTCCAACGGCATCGGCGGCGATACCGGCCTGCCCACCCAATCCAGCCTCTGCGGGCCCATCGGACTGGCCGTGGACAAGGCGGGCAACCTGTACGTGGCGGATTCGGATAATGGGCGGGTGCTGCGCTTTCCGGCTCCTTTCGCCGCCTATCCGAAGGTGGCTACGCTGGAAGCGGCGGACCTGGTGCTCGGCCAGGCGGGATTCACCGCCCAGATCCGGCAAGCCGGCAATGCCACCATGGTCTATCCCTACGGCGTGGCGTTCTCCGGCACGAACGGGCTGGTGGTCTCCGATGCGTCCTTGAACCGCGTGCTGTACTTCCCGTTCACTTCCAATGGCACGTTTACCGCGCTAGCCGACAACGGCAAGGCGGCGACCAAGGTTTTCGGACAGGCGGATTTCTTTTCCAAGGCCGCGGGAACGGGCGCGGGTAATTTCAACGTGCCCATGCACGTCTCTTCGGACGGCGAGGGCCGGGTCTACGTGGCGGATGTGGGCAACGGCCGGGTCTCGATCTTCCCGGATCCGAACAGCCCCTATACACCCAGCGGCATCCAGGCCGCCTGGACCATCACGGGACTGAGCTCGCCGCGCGGCGTCTGGATCAACCCCAATACCGACGAAATCTGGATCGCCAACACCAACAGCGACAGTTGTGTGCGATACTCGTCCTTCTCCTCGCTCTACGCCGGCGCCCCGCCCAGCCTCACCGTGCCTGCCGTATCCAGCACGCTGACACTGGCCACGGATCAGAACGGCGCGCTCTACGTGGCCGACGCGTCCAACCGCGTGGCCATCTACTACCCCGCCCTGCAGACTCTGAACGGGGCCAACTTCATGACGGACCGAACCCTCGCGCCGGGTCTCATCGCCTCCCTGTGCGGGTTCGGCAGCAATTGCGCCTCGGGCGCGGCGGCCTTCGGCAGCCAGACCGCCACCAACAACCAGAGCCCCGTGCCCACCGTTTTGGGGGACGTTCAGGTGAGCTTCAACGGCACCCTGGCGCCCCTGTTCTACGTGTCGCCGGCGCAGATCAACCTCTACGTGCCTGCGAACGCGCCGGTCAGCGGGAACGCCAATGTCGAGGTGGTCCAGAAATCCACCGGACAGGTGTTGGCGGCCGGGCTGGCCCCCATGAGCAGTGCTTCGCCGGGCGTCTTCATGCAGCAGTACACCGGGAGTTCGCGGCAAGCCGCGGTGCTCAACCAGGACAACTCGCCCAACAGCGCGACGAACCCGGCCGTGCGCGGCCACTTGATCCAGATCTACGCCACCGGCCAGGGCGTCATACCCGGGCTGCCCGCCGACGGCGTGCAGGCGCCGTCGAGTCCCCTGATCACCGTCCCAACATCGCTGACGCAGGTGCTCATCGGAACCTGCCTGCTGGCCGAGGGCGCCGCCGCTCCACTGGGCTGCCCCAATCAGCCGGGCGACGTGGGAACCGCGGGAAGCGTCGCATCGAACTGGATTCCGTTCACCGGACTGGCTCCCACCTTCGTGGGCTTGTGGCAGATCAACGCGCAGATTCCCATGGCGGTAACGCCGGGTGCGGCGGTCATCAAGGTTGTTTTCAATAACATGGCCAGTACGGACCCCGCGCCGGCCTACCAGACAGTCGTCTACGTGAAGTAGTTCTTTTCAGTACGGCCGCCGGGGATCGTCGAGAGGAAGCCCGGCGGCGCGCTGCCGTTTGAAGGCGTACATGTTGCGGTCGGCCTCGTCCAGCGCTTCACGCAGAAGACGGGCGTGGGCATCGGCGGTCCCCCAACTGAAGCTGATGGGCAGCACTCCATAGCCGCGCACGCGGAACCCGCGCAGGCGGGCTTCGATTTCCGCCATGCGTTTCTCGGCGACAGCCGCCCGCTGATTGCGGAACAGGATGACGAACTCGTCGCCGCCCCAGCGGAAGGCCTCGTCTTCGTGGCGGATGGAAGATTGCAGAAGGCTGCCGATGTTGCGCAGAATCTCGTCTCCCACGAGGTGGCCGTGGCGGTCGTTGACGTCCTTGAAATTGTCCATGTCGCAAACCGCCACCACGCCGGGAAACTCGCCGGGCTGTTCCACCCGCCGTTCCAGCGACGCCTGGTTCAGGAGGCCGGTGAGGCCGTCCAGATCGCGGATCTGGCTGACGTTGCGGCGCAGGTTATCGAGTTCCGCCGCCACGTCGTGAATGCGGCCTATCTGGCTCTCGCTCCACATGGCCATGGCGGAAAAGGCCAGCACGCAGTGCAGCGCAAAATCGGCGAACGTCTCGTGCTGCATATAGCGCATCCAGCCCGTGCCCTCGCCGTGCAGAGACATGAACAGGGCAGTCTGCTCCAGAAAGGCGATGGCCAGCAGCAGGAGCGAAAACCGGAACGCGCGCAAGCCCATCCCCTTGCCTTTGGGCAGCGTCATAAAATTGTAGATGTAGACGAACGCCAGCACGGCCGCCTGCGACGTGTGGTAAGCCTGGATTCCCCAGATCAGGCGGCAGGCCCACACCAGGGCCACGAACATGGGCAGAATGGCGATGAGGCGGAGCACGGTGCGCCAATCGCGCATGGACGAGCCAAAGCCGACGCGCGCCGCGGAAATCAGCACGATCACAAACGCGAATTCGAACGTGGCATATGGCGCCAGCCATGCCGAGTGCCCCGTCCGCAAAAGCTCGAATCCGAAAAACGCCGCCAGAATTCGCAGAAACCAGGCGATGGCCCACAGCCCGAAGTAGACCACCCGCGACTGGCTGTAGAGGAACAGGAAGACCATGCCGAACAGCAGCGCGCCACTCACCTGGATGTAGAGGGCCGCGGAATCGGCGACGGGACCGTAGGGAGGCATTGGTTCAATCTCCTCCGATGGCGTGACGCCGCACCGCGCGCGCCTTGCCGGTGGCTTCGTCCACATCCAGAATGACGGTATGCATCTCGGGGGTCCGCCGCGACGCTTCCATGCGAACCGGCAACCCCGTAAGAAACCGTTGGACGATGAGATCGGTCTCGACGCCGATGACCGATCCATACGGGCCGGTCATCCCGCAATCCGTCTGGTAGGCGGTGCCTCCGGGCAGAATCCGGGTATCGGCGGTAGGGATGTGCGTGTGGGTGCCTACCACGGCCGAGACGCGGCCGTCCAGGTACCAGCCCATGGCCATCTTCTCGCTGGTGACCTCGGCGTGAAAATCCAGGAACCTTACCTTGATCGCCGGGTCGAGCGCGGCCAGAATCTGGTCGGCCTTGCGAAAGGGGCAATCGGTGGACGGCATGTACGTGCGTCCCTGCAAATTCAGAACGGCGCACTCCACTCCGTTGCGCGCCTTGAGCGTTACCACGCCCTGCCCCGGCGCGTGGGGATAGTTGGCCGGGCGCAGCAGGCGCGGTTGGCGATCCAGGTAGTCGTAGATCTCGCGCCTGTCCCACACATGGTTGCCGGACGTCAGGACATCCAGCCCCATGGCGAACAACTCCTCGGCGATGGACGGCGTCACGCCGAACCCTCCGGCCGAATTCTCCGCATTGGCGATCGCCAGGTCGATGCCATTCCCTTCCACGATGTCCCGCAGATGATCGGCTACGATGCGCCGTCCCGGGGAAGCGAAGATGTCGCCCACAAACAGAATATTCATGCCCAAAAATCACGTTACCACGTTGGCGGCCCGAAACCGCCGTCGCGGACAGTATTCTTCTACTAACAAAAGAGAACAGTAGCCGGAAGGCGGCCCGGCGCCGGGGATCTCCGGGCGCCGGACGGCCTCGCCGCCCGCTGGCAGCGGACATCCGCCGGTCACCGTCCGCCCCGCCATAGGGGTGGTCCATTTCGCCCGGACCGGCCGTTTGAGATGGTTGGGATCGGCGCAGAACCTATCGGTGGTGGCGGAGTCTGAGTGCAGGTACCGTTGGGCGGGTTCGGGGGCGCCAGACGGCCGCATCGCCCGCGGGCAGCGGACATATCCGCCGGTCACCGTCCGCCCCGCCATAGGGGTGGTCCATTTCGCCCGGACCGGCCGTTTGAGATGGTTGGGATCGGCGCAGAACCTGCCGGTGGCGGCGGAGTCTGAGCGCAGGCCCCGTTGGCCGGTTCGGACAGGGGCGCCAGAGCGGCATCGGCGAGCGGACCGGAGGGCAACGGGAGAAAATGGAGCGGGGTACGGGAGTCGAACCCGTCTATATCAGCTTGGAAGGCTGACGCCCGACCGCTAGGCCAACCCCGCCCAAGTAAGGTCTGGAACGCCGGGGGCGTTCTCATTGAGATAGTAGCACAGCGGCCCGGCTGGAACCGTGGCCGCCGAGTGGCGCCTCACGAAACACCGCGGCCTGCCTCTACCCGATCCGCTCCCGCAGGTCCAGGGCGCGTTCCCGCAACCCGGCGGCTTCGCGCTGGAATCGTTGCGCGGACTCGGTCCACCGTTCCACTTCGGCCAGATCCTCGGGACTGCCGGATCGGCCGTAGCGCTCCGCCGCGAGCGCCGCGGCGGATTCGGCTTCGCGAGCCATGGCGAGCTTGGCTTCGGCCTGATGGAGCGCTTCATCCGCCAGAGCGGCGAACCGGTGCACCTCCTCCTGGTTCGGTTCCCGGCCGCTTTCGCGCACGAAGGCGCGCTCCAGTATGCCCCCGAGTTCGTCCTGCGTCCGGGGATCGGCGGGCCGATAGTGCACACCCGGCTCGGGGTCGAACGGCTCGTTTGCCATGGCTCACCCGGGGATTCAATCCTTCGGATCGTACCCCTTGTCTTCGGCCATCTGTTCGGTGCCCCAGATGCGGGTGTCGCTGGCGGTCTGGTGCCGGTCCTCGGCGGCGTCCTTCTGCACGTCGGCCTGTTGCCGCCAGGCGTCGGCATCCTTGTCGCGCTCGCCGGCGGCCTGGTTCAGATCCTCGGCCTGGTGCTCGTCGGTGGTGGAGCCGGCGCGGGTCTCGGCTGCGTCCGACTGCAGGTCGGCGCGATCGGCCTTGTCATCCGCGCCCTGTTCGCGAAACTCGGCGGCCTGGCCCTGCAGGTCGGCGGCCTGGGAGGTGTAGTAATCGCGGTCGTCGGCGTTGTCGGCGTGGTCGGCGTTCCACTGGGCGTCGGCCGCGTCATGGTCCTTGGCATTGGCGTCGGACTCGGCGTAATTGGCGCCGATGTCTTTCTGTGAGGCGTCCATCTCGTCCCATTTGGCCTGGGTCTCGGCATCGGTACTGTCCTTCTGATCGGCTCCCTGGTTCACGTCCGGTGAGCCTTCCTGAGGCGCGGCCTGCGGCTGGTCCCACGCCAAGGTGGTGTCCACCTGTTGGGCGGTTTCCGGCGTGGCTTCGCTCGAGGCGTCTGTGGTTGCGGTCGATTCCGTGGAATCGGTGGTCGCGGTGGTATCGGCGCTTGCAGTGGTATCGGTAGTCGCAGTGTCTTCGGAAGTATCGTCTGCCATGGCGAATCTCCTTGGGGGTTATGGAATCTTGGTCTCGGCCGGCGCGTCCAGTTTCTGGCCGGCGGCTTGAAATCCTTCCAGCACGTAGGGGCGCTTGGCGCCGGAATTGACGAGGTAACAGTAGGCCAGGCCTTGCAGGCACCGCGGCGCGACGGGGAACGGCGTCACGTCGCGCGTAAACTGCCGCACCAGGGTGACCAGGCGGCCGAAGTTGTTGACGAAATCGGGCTGTTCGCCAGCGGTCTTCAACTTCTCCGCCAGTCCGCGGGCCTTACCGGCCAGGTCGCGCTGCACGGTGAAACCGAACCAGCAGGGGCGGCGGCATCCGCGGCAACCGGGCTCCTGGCGGCGCGGCTCGACGGCCACCCGCGTCTTCATCTCTTCCACGAAAGCCACCATGGCTTCGGCCGCCGCGGGGGTGAACGCGCCGCCGTCCAGCATGGAGGACAAAGCCCGCAGCAGCAGTTCCTCCAGCTTGATGTAGGAGCGGTAGCCGCCCATCCCGCCCTTGTGGTAGGCCATCCACTCCCGCAGCGCCACGTGCGCCAGCTCGGTAATGTGGCACTGCAGCACGCCGCGTGAAGGCGTGGCGCCGGCGTACTTCTTGCGCAGCCCGTCGGCGAGCGCGCGCCGGGTGCGGCGCCAGACTTCCAGCGCGGTGGCCGGCACGGCGGTCATCAAGCTCGAAAGGAACGTCTGGAAGGCTTCGTACGATGCGGTCTCGGGCGCGTTCAGCTCGGAGTAGTAGGCGCACGGAGCATCGCAGGCGTGGCACCCGGGCCAGCGGCGATAGATCTCGCGGACCTGGTCCTGAAACGCGGTCATGCGCTTCTTCAGCCCCTCGCGGCCGATGTCGCGGTCGAACTGCTCGCGCAGGTTGTCCTTGACGGCATGGATCTGCAGCAGCACGGGCCGGTCCAGGTACTCGTTGTGGACCACGGCCTGGCCCACGCGCAGGCGCACCACCTGTTCCTTCTGTTCCTGCGTGAGGTTCATGGCATTGCCCACCGATTCGCGGTCGTCCTCGGCCACGATGCGGTGCAGGATCTTCAGGTTGGTGTTCTTGAGGACGTCCGGCGCCAGCTTGGCGGGCACCTGGTCCACGATCACGAACCCTTCGCCATACTCGCGGATTTCGGCCAGGATGTCGCCGAACATCTCCACCGCCTTGCCACGCGGATTGGCCGATTCGGCGCTCACCGAGGGCGGAATGTTCTTGAGCAGCCGGTGCGACTCCTCGATCAAGGTGAGGTGCTGCAGATCTCCGCCGTATTTGCGCGCGGTTTCGCAGTACTCGTATAGGTTGATGAGCAGCAGCGCCATGAGGAACGCCTTTTCGGCGTCGTCGCCCACGTTCTTCAGCTCCATGACGGTGGGCTTGTTGAACAGCATCTCCAGCGGAAAGGAGCTGCGCGTGTTCAGCATGGCGCCCTTGCCGGCCACCAGCAGGCTCTTGATGCGGGCCTTCAGGGCCGCCGAAATATCCTGCGACAGTTGCTGCCCGTACTTCTTCTTCTCCACCACCACGTCGATCTGGCGGTAGAGGTCTTCCATGTTGGGCAGATAGTTGGTGTAGTCGTCCTTGGCGGCGTCGACGTAGCGGTTGGTGGAGCGCGCCAGGTCCCAGCCGCGATCGGTATAGACGTCGAGCACGGCTTCTTCGAGAATGTACGGCATGGACGCGTACATGGGGAAACTGGCGTTGAAGACGGCCTTCAGCAGGTCGATATGCGTGAGCACCGGGTAGCCGCGCGCGAACTGGAATGGGTTCAGGCGGAAGGGCGAGGTGGTTTCGTCGCCCAGCGTGAAGATCTGCAATTCGCGGCCCATGACGGGGTCGGCGAGCAGGACGCGGTATTCGGTCTTGGCCGGCTCGATCACCAGGAACGGGGCGCCCTCGCCCTCGTACGCGGTGCGCAGCAACGCCAGGCAGGTGTTGGTCTTGCCGGCGCCGGTGATGCCGGTGATGAAGGTGTGCTTGTTCAGGCTCTTAGCGGTGATGTACAGCCGGTCGGGCAGCACCTCGCCGCGGTACATCACCTGGCCGAGGGAGAAACCGCTGGAGGCCGGCGGATTCAATCCAAAATCGGCGGTGGGCGTGAGACGGACGCCGGGGACTTCCTCCCGCGGAAGGCCCACCAAGATCGACAACTCGGCGGTATTCAGCGGCGTGGCCAGTTTGTGGAAGACCTGGCCCAGAGGATGCGGGGCGCCGGCGGGCAGCTTGATGGTGGGGTTGCGGAACTGCATCAGGGCGTCGCGCAAGTCCTCCTCATGAGCCTCGGTATCGATGGAGCGGAGCGGTTCGAAGTACGTCTCGGCGCCCGAGAGCACGGCGCGCACCACGCCCTGGGCGCGGCGCAAAACGTTGTCGTTTTCGGCCAGGAGAAACGCGCCTACGTTCCACAGCCCAAGGTTTTTGCCGTCCTGCAAGCGCGCGACGTACTTGTCCAGGAGGGATTCGCAAAACTGCGCGGTCTTGTTCAACGCTTCGCGGCTGACGCCGCGCGTGCGCTGTTCCGAAGTGGTGTCGGTGCGGCCCATGGAAAAACCGGCGCCGCCGACGATGGATCCCAACAGCGGGCCCGCCGCGCCCAGAAGCGGACCGAACCCCATCATGCCGCCCAGCAGGCTGGCGCCGCCCATGATGAGTCCTCCACCAAGCGATCCGCCCTTCTGATCGGCGTGCGAGGTGGTCTGCCCGACGGAGTCGCTGAGCGTGCCGGTAACGTAGGCGTGGATCTCGCTGCCAAGATCGCGGCACCGCTGGATGACTTCGTCGGCGCTGGTCTCGGGGATCGGCTCGGCCACCACCATGAAGCAATACGGCTCGCCGCGCAGGCTGTTGGTGAGACGCTCCAGCCCCTGCACGAAGAAGTCCTTGGAGTCGGATTTCAGCGAGGGGATGCCGGTGATGGCGCCCGTCCTGGCCAGCGTGGCGATGGGCCGCAACACCTCCATGGAGACGTCGCGGCCGGAGAGCGGCGCCAGGCGGATGCCGGGAAAGTTCCCGTGCAAGGCGCTAGCCAGCATTTCGACCTGGTCGGCGGTGTGTGCGTGGCTGGTGGGGTCCAATTTGTAGAGCCCCAGATAGACGCGCACGCGGCTCTCTTCGCCGGCCACCACGAATACCAGGGAGTGGGAGCCGTCGCGGAAGGAGCTGATCACGTTCTGCATGTTGAGCGCATGCAGGCTGCGCGCCACGTCGGCGCCGTGGGCCACTTCCAGGATTCGCAGGAAGCGGATGTTGGCCATCAGATTGGCGTCGGGCTGCACGCGCACCAACCCCAGCTCCTCGAGGCCGGGAAGGTAGCGGCGTTCCAAGACGGTCAGCAGACTCTGGGTGAGCGTGCTATCGGTGAGGGCCATCGCTTGTCCGGAGGGTCCGGCCGGTGTCAGTCCCATGGCGTCAGCTCCTTGCTCCCCAGACCACCAGGCCCCGGGCGATGGCCTCTTCCGGATTGGGCGCGGCCATGGGCGTGCGGCCCAGGGCCGTGCGCACGGCATCGCGCGCGAAGTAGCAGCGTGCCGCGCCGCCCACCATCACCACCTGGTCGAAATGGCCGGCTTCGAAGCCTACGCGGGCGGGCGCTTCGGCCACGGCGCTCTCGAACTGCGCGCGGGAGTCGTGGAAGAGCGTTTCCAGTTCGTCCCTGGCGATGGAGATGCGCGTGGGCGGCAATCCCACGGGCAGTACGCAGTACTGCACGTGTTCGGGGCGGCCCTCGGCAAAAGCGGCCGAAGCGCCCTCCTTGAATTGGCGCGCGAAGAGCGTCAGCGCGCGGCGATCTTCGTCGGAGAGGGCGCCGGGGAGTCGCTCGGCCAGCCAGCCCTCGAGAATCATGTCGAACCAGATGCCGCCGAGAGGATACTCCACGTGATCGATGACGGTGGCATCCTCGACCACGGCGAGGTCCAGGCCCTGGCTGCCCCAGTCGATCACCAGGAAGTGTTGCGGCTGGGCGGAGTCCCGATTCAGGTAGGAGGCCACCGCGGCCAGCGGCTCGGGCACCACTTGCACCACGGGAAAGCCGGCTTGCCCGGCCACTTCCGCTAGCTGCCGCGCCTGCCGTTCGGAGCGGCCGCAAGACAGCGCCAGCGTGGTAGCGGCGCCATCGGCGGCGTCGGCGGCGCCGGGCCCCAGCACTTCCACCAGGCGGTAGTTGAGGAATTTCAGAAAAGCGCGGGTGGGGGCCAGCGCGGCGCCATCGTCGAGGCCCAGTTCCTCGGTGAAGCCCAGGCTGACTTCGGCGGGATCCTGCACCCAGTTCGCCAATGCCCGGCTGCCGCAGAGTTCCGTGCTGCCGCCTCCGGCGAGGCGGACGGCTGTAGGGATCATGCTGCGCGAGTCCAGGCGGATGAAATCGGGAGGCGCCAGCAGGCGGGACCCCTCGGCGCGGCCGTAGGCCAGGTACGAGCCGCCGCGGCCCAGAGCCAGGCCGGTCAGCGTCCGCGGACCCCGGCGCGGAGGGCGTTGGGAAATCACCAGTGCGGTCTCGGCTGTGGATCGCTTGGGTTCGGGCTTGGGCGCGGCCGCCTGGCGCGCGGTCTCGACCGGCTCCGGTGGACCGACAACCTGCACCATGGCTCCGGCGCCAACCAGCGTGGCGCGCAGCCGCTCAGCCATTTCCTGGCTCAAGCCCACCGCCAGTACGGCGGGAGCCGCGGCGACGAAGCGGCCGGCGGACGGCCCGTCGAGCCCGAGCAGTTGCCGCAGGGCGACGATGACACGGCCCCTGTATGGGCCGGCGTTCGACAGAGTGACCTGGTAGCCGGTGGCGGAGGGCGCGGGGAACGTGGCGGGCACGGCTGGCGCGGCGAACGCGCCGGGCGCGGCGGGCGCGGGGACCGGCACTGGGACCGGCGTGGACGATACCGGCGGCCCCATCGCGGGCTGCGGCGCGGGCGGCGGCACTGGCGGCGGAGCCAGTGGCGCGGGGACCGGCGTGGACGATACCGGCGGAGCCATCGCAAGCTGGGCCGCGGGCTGCGGCGCTGGCGGCGGAGCCAGTGGCGCGGGGACCGGCGTGGACGATACCGGCGGAGCCATCGCAGGCTGGGCCGCGGGCTGCGGCACTAGCGGCGGAGCCAGTGACGCGGGGACCGGCGTGGACGATACCGGCGGCCCCATCGCGGGCTGCGGCGCGGGCGGCGGCACTGGCGGCGGAGCCACCGGTGGCGCGGAAGTTTCGGGAGGCGTTTGCGGCTGGCCGCACTTCATGCAGAAGCGGCCGGCGGCGGGAACGGGCGTCCCGCAGGCCATGCAGAAGCGGCCGGGAGATGCGGCGGATGTGTCGCTCATGCGCTTACGGGGCTGCCGCAGTGGTTGCAGAAACGGGCGTCGGCGGTGAGCGATTCGCCGCAGCCGAAACAGGTCTTGACAGACGGTGCGCCGCAGGCCAGACAGAACCTGGATCCCGGCGGCAACGGCTGGCTGCACTTGGCGCAAACGGTCGCACCCGGGCCGGCGCCGGCACCCGCCATGTTAACCGGCGCGGGCGGCGCCTGGGGGGCCGGGACACCGCCGGGCATCGGTGCGCCGGGGGCGCCCTGGTAATGCGGCGCCTGCATGGGGAATCCCGCCGCGCCGCCCGGCACGGGCGAGCCGGCAAAGGCGGAATTGGTGTGGATGAACTGTTCGATGAATTTCCAGGCGTGGGTTTGCAGTTGCGATTGCTGGAAAGCGCCCACGCCCGCCGTGATCAGGGCCGGAAAAAAGAGCAGGGCGCCGACGCCGGCCGTCACGCCCTTCTCCAACCACTTCGCCCCGCCCACTTCGGCGCATACATATTCGTTCTCCAGGGTGAAGATGGCCGTCAGGGCGGTAGCCATGCCGGCGATCTTCCGCAGAGTATCTTCCTTGCCGGCCTGCACCACGAAACCCGCATTGGGACCCTGCACGACTTGGGTCTTGTAACCTTCGCGCGAAAAGCTATCGGCGAGGCTGTGGGCCAGGTTGGCAAGATCGATATCGGGCCCGTAGAATGTGCGTCGCTCCATTCCCATGGTTTGGTTCTCCTGTGAGCGTCTCGCCGATTATACGCCAAAAAGGGTCCTGAAATCCGTTTCGCCGTTCGAGCTGTCAAAAACGGAGGAGCCATGAAAACTAGTGCCTTGACCGCGAGAAACTGTTCCTTTGCCACGGGCCGCTCGCTCACGCTCGCGGTTCCGGACAGAACCGCGAGCGTGAGCGGGCGGCCCGGTAATGGCGCCAAATCACACGGTCGAAGACCTAGCCAATGGAGACACTTCCTTCGTCTCCGGCGGGACGGCACTTTTCGACACACAGCCCGTCGTCGCACATGGCTCCCCGTTCGTCGAGGCGCAAACGGTTGGCGGCGCCAGTACATCTCCCGAGCCGGTTTCGGAAGCCCGGACGCCTGGCGGACTTGCCGGACGTGGCGGGGTCGCGCGGAGACGGCCTCAATCCATCACCAGGCCCCCGTTCACATGGAGGGTCGCGCCGGTGATGTAGCCCGCCGCGGGGGAGGCCAGGAAGACAACGGCGCCGGCGATCTCCCCGGGCTCGCCGAAGCGCCGCAAGGGCGTCTGCTGCATCCACTCCGCTTCGCGGCCGGAGGAACGCTCCAGCAGCATGCCGGTCCGGATGCGCCCGGGCGCCACCAGGTTCACCGTGATTCCATTTTCGCCGACCTCCTTGGCGAGCGAAAATGTAAAGCCGAGGAGACCCGCCTTGGCAGCCGCATAGTGCGCGTGATTCTTCGATCCGGTGTACAGCGCCTGGGTAGAAACGTTCACGATACGCCCCCAGCGGCGCGTTTTCATCATGGGGATGGCCGCCCTGCAGCAGCGGAACGTGGCGGTCAGGTGCAGTGACAGCGCAGCCTCCCAGACTTCGTCCGGCATGACTTCGACTGCCATATCCGTCATCTCTCCCGCGTTGTTGACGAGGATGTCGATGGGGCCGAGGGCGGCGGCGGCCTCGGCGATCACGCGCCCGGGGGCGTCGGCCTCCCGGAGGTCGCCCCGAATGGCGGCGGCTCGGCCGCCACCGTGGAGGATCTCTTCCACCACCTCGGCGGCTTGCGCCTGGCTGGCGGAGTAATGAACGCCGACCGCCGCGCCGTGGGCCGCCAGGGCCAGGCAGGTCGCGCGCCCGATGCCTCTCGATCCTCCGGTGACAACGGCCGTGTGGCCAGCGAGGTTCAGGTCTACGAGATTTCGAGGTTCACTCATCGGGCTCCTCCGAGGTGTGTAGGGCGGACCCCCTGGTCCGCAGCCGGCCCCCTGGCCGGCTTCTCGCCGCGAGCGAAGAGCGGGACGGGGGCGTCCCGCGCGGACCAGGGGGTCCGCCCTACTTTAACACCGAGTCTACGAACTCGTTGACCAACTTCTCAGTTTCGGGGGTCATGAAGCGCCGGTCTCCGTGCCCCACATCCGGCAGCAGGTGCAAATCCGCCTTGACGCCGGCGGCGCGGAGGGCGTCGTACAGGCGCTGGCTCTGGCTGTGCGGCACCTGGCAATCGGCTGTGCCATGCAAAATCAGGAACGGCGGGTTATCCCTGGCCACGTAGGTAATCGGGCTGGCCGCCTTGGCCCGGTCCGGGCAATCGTCCAGGTTGCAGCCCAGCAGTAGCGACTCCGGCGAATTGGGGGCGCGGTGCACCAGCGGCGTTTTGCAGGAACTCGCGCCGTCGTCCATGGCGGGGAGGTCAGTGGGCCCAAAGAAATCGATCACGCCCTCGACGCGGCTGGATTCCTTGGGATTGCCGAGCGTGCCCTCCAGTTCCGCCACGCCGCCACTGGTCCCCAGCATCACGGCCTGGTATCCTCCAGCCGATTCGCCCGCCACCACGATCCGGTCCGCCTTGAGGTTATACTGCGCCGCG
>Ga0182027_10007225_pt1 | contig 16431 bp, 10 predicted proteins | sample 712E1DmetaG_FD_121300 | JGI IMG/M metagenome (GOLD analysis project Ga0182027, IMG submission 121300) | Permafrost microbial communities from Stordalen Mire, Sweden - 712E1D metaG (Illumina Assembly) | ecosystem: Environmental > Terrestrial > Soil > Wetlands > Permafrost | place: Sweden... | reverse complement strand
GAACATCCCGTAGGCCTCGCGGTAATTGACGCCGAACCAGTAGGATGCGAGCTTGCTCACGGCGTAGGGGCTCCGGGGCCAGAACGGGGTCGTCTCCTTCTGAGGCGCGGGCGCCGCACCGAACATCTCGGACGAGCAGGCCTGGTACAGGCGGACCTCGCTCTTGCTGCGATCGCGCACATCGCGCAGGGCTTCGAGCAGGCGCAAGGTTCCCGTGGCGTCTACGTCCGCAGTGTACTCGGGCTCGTCGAACGAAACCTTCACGTGGGACTGGGCACCCAGGTTGTACACTTCGTCCGGCTGCGCTTTGTCCAGGATGCGCCGCAGGCTGGTGCCATCGGTCAAGTCGCCGTAGTGCAGGTAGAGCTGCGCTTTGGGATCGTGCGGGTCGCGGTAGAGATGATCGATGCGCTCGGTGTTGAAGGTCGAGGCTCTCCGGATGATGCCATGGACCTGATAGCCTTTTTGCAACAAGAGCTCGGCGAGGTAGGCTCCGTCCTGACCGGTGATGCCCGTCACGAGCGCGCGTTTCATGGTGTCGAGCGATACCACCGCCGTCCACGGTGGGCAATCGACTTGGCCGTCGCCTGGCGCGGCGTGCGCCGCCGCTATCGGCGGCGACGGGGCTGTGACGACCTGGCTGGAGGCCAGAGGCTTTAGACCGTAGGAATGCGGGGCCCAAACCTCCAGCCTAGAGTCTGCGGTCTGCGGTCTCCCTCCGCGCCACCATCCGAACTACACCGCGCCCGACGCACACCTCCGCGTCACCTTCCTATGCCGCTCACGCCACGCCCTCGAACACGGCGGCCACACATGGACGAAGCAACTCGATTTGTTTGCGGCGTAGGGAACTGGCGCTAATGGCTGCGGCCGCCAAGAATGTGGGCATCGCACCAAGCGCCATCAGCCTGCTGGCCGCCGGATCTTCCGCTCCGCAAGGCCATGTCCGAGCTCGAAAGCGACGGTTTTTTCGACTGCTTCCCCTTGAACTTTCTAATTGTCTACAACACCTGCGATGTCCACGCTAAGTACCTGAAACATAGAACCCCAAGGAAATTCAGATGAACCACGATACGAGCGGAGATGAATCATGACTCGAAATGAAGACAGAACGACGATGGTCCAAGGCGGTGGATTTGGTGGCGGTCAACTAGTCCTGGCCTTTCTTGGTGGCGCCGTCGCAGGGGTGGTCGGTGCGTTGCTTTTCGCCCCCCGATCCGGAGCTGAGACCCGAGAGATGTTGGGCAAGGTCGTCGCACAGACCAAGGGCCACGTCGTCCGCCTTCCCCAGGCGATCATCGACGCGGGCCTGGCGGCCAAAGAGGCGTTTGTCGACGAACAGCAGAGGATGGGCACGAAATCCAGAAATGGAAAGGTCTCTCACCAGCTGTAAGCTCAATCAACGAGACGATCCGCGGAGGTCCCTCGCGCCGGCTGGAGGAAAACCATAGGTGGGCGAGGGACAGCTCACCGGTGGCGCCATGCGGTTGAGCCCAAGGTAATACAAGCGCAGGTGGCGCGCATGGAGGGGCTTTTCCACAGATCGCACCGTGGCACAGTTTGAGCACAGCAGCTATGATCCGCACTGGTGCCACACGGAATGCAGAAGGCCCGCTCTTATCGTCGCCAACATCCCGCCGCTGGTTGTGCTATGAACCATCTCGTTGCCGGGGTTGATCGCTTCTGTGATCTGAGTCGGTCGCGCCATTCTGTTCAGAGCCCCAACACCTTGCGCACCTGATTTTCCACGCCGCCTGAGACGACCAGCGCCTGTGGCACCGCACCCAAGGTGGGGAAGCGAAAGGTCGCGCCCGCATGCGTGATTTTCCCGGACGTAAAGTCGATCTCGATCGCGGCCTCGGAAATGATCGTGCGCTCGCCCTTGCCGATCGCCTCCGCGCAAGCTTTCTTCAAGTGCTGGACCAGGGTCGGACACTCGATGCAGGCGTAGCCGTTGTTGTAGGCGTTGCGCAGGTAGGTCTGGGAGAAACTGCCGGCGATGACCAGGGCGATACCCTTGGCCTTTAGGGCAGTCGCGGCCTGCTCGCGGCTCGAGCCCGTGCCGAAATTGAATCCACCCACCAGCACGTCGCCCGCCCTCGTGCGCGCGGAGAACTGCGGGTCATAGTTTTCCATGACGACCTCGGCCATCATCTCCGGCGTGACGTCGTCCCGATAGGTGTAGTCTTTGCTGTAGATGCCGTCGGTGTTGAGGTTGTCCTGCGGCACAAACACCAGACGCCCGCGGATCTGCGCGGGAAAGCCGGCGAGAATCTCCACCTTTTCGCTTGCGGGCTCCGGCAGCTTGAGGCTCTGCCATTGCGTTTTTATTTCGGTGGACCGCCCGCCGGTCGTGCCGGAAATAAATCCGGTCAGGGCGGAGGCGGCAACGACCTGGGGACTCGCCAGATAGCACTGCGCATCGCGCGAGCCCATGCGGCCCTTGAAGTTGCGATTGGTCGCCGAGATGCCGACCTCTCCGGGCTCGAGCAAGCCGGTGCCCAGCCCGATGCAGGGTCCGCAGCTGGATGGCAGGGTCGTTGCTCCGGCGTCCACCAGGGTCTGCCAGATGCCTTCGGCTTTGGCCTTTTCCTCGATCTCGCGGCTGGCCGCGGCCAAATACAACGTCACGCCCGGCGCGATCTTTTTGCCGCGCAGCACCTGGGCCGCCGCCGCCAGATCCGACAGGCGCGAATTTACGCAGGAGAGCAGATAGGCTTTGTTAATTTTGATTTTCCGCCCCGCCACTTCAGCCAGAGACGCAGTTTTCTGCACTTGGTCCGGGCCGGCAATCTGGGGCGTAACACTGGCCAGATCGAGCGTGATCCGTCCCGCATAGGCCGCGTCCTTGTCGGGCAGCAGGGGTTTCTTCGTCATGCGCTCGAGTGAGTCGGCCGCCAAGCGCTTGGCGCCTACATCACCCAACGCGGCCCGGCGTGCGCGCAAAAACTCGATCGTCACCGCGTCAATCGGGAACCAGGCAGTCAGTGTGCCCCACTCGGTCGACATGTTGGCCACGGTCATCCGGGCGTCCATGCTCAAGCTGGCGACTCCCGAGCCGGTGAGCTCGATGGCGGCATTGAGCACTTCGTCATGGTTGTACCGGCCAGTCAGGGCGATGATCAGATCCTTGCCGCTCGAGCCTTCCGGCAGTCGGCCTTCCAGCACGACCTGAATGGTCGCTGGCACCTGCCACCAGAATTCGCCGGTCGACCAGATGGCCGCGGCATCCGTGCGCACGACCGGCGTGCCTAGTGCGCCCAGGGCCCCGTACGTGTTCGAATGCGAGTCGGAGGCCACGACCAGGGACTCGGGGACGACATAGAGCTGCTCACACATGATCTGATGGCCGATGCCACTGCCCGCCGGGAAGAAGTCGATGCCATGCTCTTTGGCAAAGGCCTCGATGCCGCGGTACTTCTCGAGATTGTCCTCGGTCGTGTTCTGGATGTCGTGATCGAGAGCGAAGACCGGCTGCCGGGGGTCAAATATCTTTTCTGCGCCGATGCCTTTGAACTTCTTGATGACCGGCGATGTATTGTCGTGCGTCATCACATGATCGGGTCGCACGGCGACGATGTCGCCTGCCATCAGCGGGCGTTTGGGGCCCGAGGTCATGTGTGCTTGCGTGATCTTTTCGACGATTGTCTGTCCCATCGGTTGCTCCTTTGCCATTGGCGGCCGACAGGCACCTTGCCACAGACCGAAACGAAAATGAACTCTGGGGGATAGGAAGAAAAGGTGTGGGGCCCGAGGTCGAGCCCTGCACCGGAGGAAAATTGCGGGGGACTAGAGGCAGTGCTTCAAGTTGTAGTCGGAGGTGGCGTTGCCTTCGGTATCGGTCAGCGTGGCTTCGCCGCAGGTCGCACCGAAGGTCATCGTCTCGGTTTTGCTCTTCCAGCCGCTCGTGGTGTCTTTGTCGAAGGTCGCGGTGACTGTGGCGCCGTTCGGGAAACAGCAGGTAGTATCGCCTATGCCGACTCCCGGATTATGCGAACCGAGCTGCGGTCGGGCAGGCGATCTCCGTCACGGGCCGAGGCCCAATTTTATTTTCATGAGTGTTTTTTGGTGATCGCTTCCGAGAGAGGCCGGCCGGATCCGGGCGGCTGGTTCGCAGGGCAGAAAAAACCTGACGCCGATCGATTGCGCTTTTCGGGGGGGGGTAAAATGAAGGCAAGTGAACTAGCCCGAACGGGTGGCGTTTGGTAAGGTGATAGAGCGATATCCTGATGAATGAGCAAAAAGGAGACTACGATGGCCGGTGGCACAACAATCAATCCCAATGATGCGAGTTTTTTGAGATCGCTCGATCTTAACCAAAGCGGCCAAGTTGACGCCAAAGAGGCTAAGAAAGCTGTCGGCAGCGTAGTTCACACTGGCACCGGCAAGGCCGAGCACGTCAAGGACGGCGAGGCTATCACTCCCGAGAAAATCGACGTGTTTACGGCCGAGGCAAAGGACAAAGGTGCCAGCCAAGAAGTCATTGACAAGGTAGTGAACCTTGCAAAAGGCAGTCCCGGTGCGAGCGCTATTCCCGTACCCCCGGCGACCGCACAAACCGTTCAACACCTACCTCAGTGGATGGACCTTTCATCAACAAAGCTGGACGGCATTGCAACCGGTCAAGGAGAAACGACGCTTTCTTTCTTCGACAAAGATAGCAACGCCATGTACCTCAACGTGTACGATAGGAACAGCAAGCCCCCCACGGTCGCGTTTCATCGTCACGATCTCCCGTACGACAGTGACAAGCAGGCACAGCTTCCGGTGTCGCCTGCGCTGGCTGAGAAGCTGGCTGATGTAATGCAGGGCGCAATCCACAACGCACAGATGGACGTGGGCAGGGACGAACGGATTGAGCGGGAAGATCCTCGTGATGCCATGCGTCGCGGTGAGCGCCCCAAGGAGAAGATCGTACATCAAGATCCGGTGCAGGATGTTGATGGCCGCATGGAAGATGCCGGGGCCGCACTACAGACATTGAACGCCTATGCGGGTCGCTCACCAAGTGCAATGGACAAGTCGGCACCCAGCCCCGATGCGTTTCCAGAGCCAGCGGTGCCGTCGCGGGCGGATCGGATAAGGACTGAAATAAAGGCTCAATCCTCTGCCCTACAGCTCATCAGGCGCGGCGGCACAAACGACTTAAGCGACGCTGAACGCCAGGCGGTCCGCTGCATCAAGGCCGTCGATGTCGGACCCGATGGAAATGGCTACGCGAATCTCGTAGTGCATTACGACGCCACCAATGCCCCCATCGGTCAGGTTGAGCTGGCCGATCTGCTCCACCGATGCCTGGGAAAACAGGGCATTGATGTGCATGTCGATGCGTACGTTTTAGGGTTCGACAAAAAACCGGCTTTCAACCATGGCAAGTTGACCGGCGTATAAAAGAATCTACCGCCCTCCGCCTTCTGCGCGGCGAGATCTGCATTGGCTTGCGGCCTGCCCGATGGTAGGGGCGTCTCCCATGGCAGAACGACACACGATTGAGGAAATGACCGGCGAGTGGCTACGTGAGGCCAGTATTTTGGTCGCGGTCTTCGGTATCCTCGACAAGTTTCTGAGAAGCGAAATACCGACGCTGACCTGGACGCTCTCTGTACTGGCTGTTGCCTTGATCTTCTTTGTCGGCGGCTGCACACTTGAAAGGTGGAGGTCGTGATGGGTGATTACACATACCTCGTGGGTCTGCTCGTTCTCGGCGCAATCATTTTTAGCGCGGGGATGGTCTCCATAAGGCTCGGACGGAAAGCGCATCACCAGGCCGAGCAAGCAGCACACCGTTAACGGATGGGGTCTATTCGTCTATACGTTTCTAACCGCCAGGTTGGCACGAGCTGTCGTGTCTCTCCGAGCACGGTGGCGGACTATGTGGGCCGCGCCGTGGTCGTCAAGCTCGGGTGGCCGCCTGACCCATTGCTTGACGACGATGCGCTTGAGCGCCTGCTTTTTCCGTACGAGCACGGACCGGTGCGCCTTTGTCCGGAGCCGGACTGGAGATAGTGCTCGGAGTCTAGTGCATGGTAAGTGGCGTTAGCGAACGCTTGAAATCGAGCCTCAGGGGTGCTTTGTGCCACCCACGTACGCGGAGAACTGTAGGCAAATGTTTCTAGACAAAGCCGAAAGGACCATCTCATGAAGGCCTCTGAAGCCAAGGTTCTCGATTTCATGAATAAGTCGCACCAGTTCGTGATTCCGATCTATCAGCGAACCTATTCGTGGACCGAGAAGGAATGCCGCCAACTTTGGGAAGACATTGTGCGTACCGGCGCTGATGACAACATCCCCGTGCATTTCGTCGGCTCGATAGTTTGAGATGGTGACATAAAACGGCCGCTTCGTGCGTCCCTACATTGACGACCCGTTGGTCACGCATGGAGGGCCAGCACCAACTCGAAATCCGTGATACGGTCTACAATAGTTTGCGTCGCAAATACGACGCTAATGCGTCGCAAACATGATTGACATTGTGGGGAAAGGTTCGTAATCTCCGGATTATGCGACCGAAATTGCGCCCGGATACTCGCCTGGCCATCGTGACCGCCGAAGGCGAGGGACAACGGATCGAGTTCAAGCGAGCCGTGAGCGATCTCGCTCCCACCTTGGTCGCGTTTGCCAATGCCTCCGGCGGATCCGTTTTTGTGGGCATTGACGACCGGGGGAATCCAAGTGGGCTAAAAGTCACTAACCGCCTCCTTTCCGAAATTCAGGACACCGCGACTAACTGCGACCCGCCATTGAAAATTCGACTCGTGCCGCACGGTGATTCCGTCGTGGAGGTCGCGGTCGAAGAGGGCGCGGACAAACCCTACCGATGCAAGACAGGTTTTTTCGTCCGAAATGGACCTAACACTCAGAAGTTGCGTCGCAACGACATACGGGACCTCATCATCGCCGCGGGCAGTTTTCATTTTGACGAGCTCGACTGCGAGGGCTTTTCTTTTCCACGCGACTTCGATTTGCACCGTTGTTGCCGCTTTCTCTCGTTGGCCGGGATTGAGGGCAAAACCAGCGACGACGCCTTGCTTCTCAATCTCGATGTCGCGCGTCGCCGCGGGCGCCGATTGGTACTCAACAACGCCGCGGCTCTGTTTTTCGCCAAAAAGCCTCAGCACTTCTTTCGTGAGAGCTACTGTACGGCGGTGCGGTATCAGGGGACCGATCGCTTCAGCGTCGTTGATCGACAGGAGATCGACGGCGACCCGATTTCCATCATCGAGCAGACGATGAGTTTCGTGCAGCGGAACATCGCCGTTAGTACGGCCGTTGTTGCCGCCACCCAGCATCGCGACTCGTATGAATACCCACTGGTCGCCATCCGCGAAGCTGTTGTCAACGCCGTCGCACACCGTGATTATCACTATGACGCATCCCATATCTACGTCAGCATCTTTGCCGACAGATTGGAGATCGAGAATCCTGGTGGCTTGGTATCGGGCCTGTCGATCGGGGATCTTGGGCAGCGCAGCGTTCGCCGCAATCGCGCCATCGCGGACTTGCTGTACCGAGCCAAGTTCATCGAGCGCATTGGCAGCGGCATCGATCGGATGCGCCGCGCTCTAGCCGAGAACAACAATCCACCATTCGAGGTGAGCTCGAGCAATTTCTTCCTGTTGCGCTTGCGCCCGCGCATCGCCTCGGCGGACCGGTTGATGCTCAGCGAAAGGCAGCTGCGCCTCTATCGCGCGCTCGTCGAGCGGCGCACCCTGACGAAGAGCGAGGCTGCCAAATGGCTCGAAGTCAGCGATGACACGGCCTTGCGTGAGCTGATGGCTCTGGTGCGTAACGAGCTCGTCAGAAGGCAAGGAACCGGCAGGGCGACGCGGTATTGCCTGGCCTAGTCGAGCCTAGGACGCAGTTCGTCTCGGGCGCAGAAAGGTGAGTGCCGTCATGGGGCAGGCTCTTCGGACTGGCCAGAGATATCCTTCCGCTTGCGCACGCGAGCCTGCTGGCGCCCGCCGCTTTCAGGCTCATCATCGACGACAGGATTGGTTTCGGCGAGGAGGCTGAGCATCTCATCGGAGGACAGCTTGGCCGCCGCGCTTGCGCCGTCGAGAATGCTTTCAACCAAGGCGCGTTTTTTGCCGTGCAGCGCGAGGATCTTTTCCTCGATAGTGCCCAGGGAAACTAGGCGCAGGACCGTAACGGGCTTATCTTGGCCGATGCGATGGGCCCGGTCCGTGGCCTGATCTTCGACGGCTGGATTCCACCACGGATCGAGATGCAGCACGTAGTCTGCCGCGGTCAAGTTCAGGCCCGTGCCTCCGGCCCTGAGAGAGATCAAGAAGAGCGGCACGTTGCCGGTCTGAAAGTCTCTGACGAGCCGATCGCGATTTGCAGCCGGGGTCTGGCCGTCCAGATAGAGGTACGCGATTCCTCGGGCATCCAAGGCCTCGCGCACGAGCGCCAGATGACGGGTAAATTGGCTAAAGACGAGCGCCCGGTGGTCCTCTTCCCGCAGCTCCTCGACGATCTCGAGCAACCGTGTGAGCTTTGCCGATGGGATCGTGGCCTTGTCGTCACCCAGGCGCGGGTGGCAGGCAATCAGGCGCAGGCGAGTCAGGGCCGCGAGGATTTGAAAGCGGTGATCCGTTTGGTTGTCGTCCGGTGCCAGAAGGGAAGCCACCGCCGCAAGCCGCGCGTCCTCGTACAGATGACGCTCTGCCGCCGATAGCGCGACAGGCACGTCGGAGACGACTCGCGGCGGCAGCTCCGGCGCGACCTCTTTTTTGGTGCGTCGCAGTAGAAAGGGACGAACCACCTTGGCCAAGACCTGCCGGCGCTCCGGATCTGTCGCACAAGTGCCAAAGCGCGCGCGAAAGGAATCAAAGCTGCCGAAGAGCCCCGGGAATACGATCCGGTAAATGCTCCATAGCTCGCCGAGATGGTTTTCGATCGGCGTGCCGGTCAAGGCCACGCGAAAGGCGGCCTTGATGCTGCGGCAGGCTTTGGCCCGCTGCGTCGCCGCGTTTTTGACCGCCTGCGCTTCGTCGACTATGAGAGTTGCATACTCGCGACCGCACACCGGCTCGCCGTCCGCTACCGTCAAGCCGAAGCTGCAAATGAGCACATCCCCGGCCGCAAGGTTGGCCACCAGCTCCGCTCTTCCCGAGCTCGCGGCTTCACGATACAGGATCGGCCGCAGAGTCGGAGCAAAGCGCCGAATCTCGTGCGCCCAGTTGGAGTTGACCGAGGTCGGCGCAATCACCAGCGCTGGACCGTTGGGCGCCCGGGCGACCAGCATCGCGATCGCTTCGACGGTTTTGCCCAGGCCCATGTCATCGGCAAGAACTCCGCCCGCGCCCCAGGCAGACAGGCGCATCAGCCACTTGAAGCCCTCCACCTGGTAGTGCCGCAACACGCCATCTAAGTTTTTTGGCACCTCGGGATCAAGATCGCGCGCCTGGCGGATCCGGATGGCCAGCTCGAGCCAGGTCTGCGGCGCGGAAAACTGCTTGGCGTCGCCGGCGAGATCTTCGAGCACGGCCGAGGCCGCCAGAGTCAGATCCATGCCGTGCCGGCCGGCATGGACGAGGTCGACAACCATCTCCAATCGCCGGCGCAGCGAATCGGCAAGCGCCAGGTAGCGACCGCCGCGGACCTGCACATAGCGCCTGCGCTCGCGCACGGCCTCAAACAGCACTGCCAACTCCAACCGGTCGCCACCGACTTCGATGGCGCCCGACAGGCCAAACCAGTCCTCGCCTTCACTGACGGCCAGGCTGAGGTCCTGAACGGTCGCGGGTCGGCTCACGCTCCAGGCTTTTTCCGGCCACTCCACAATCAGGGCGTTCTGTTCGGCCACCTCGCCCAGGCGTGCGACCAGGTCCAACGCCTGTTCCCCCTGGTCGACGGCAAATGCGAACGGCTCCTTTTCTGCCTCGGCGCGAATTTCCAGCAGGGACACCACCAGCCGCGCACGGATTTGTTCGGCGGCCAGATCGCGCACCGCATACACTCGCTCGGTGCCGGCAAAGCCGGCCGCCTCCTTAGAGCCCTGGCCGGGAGCAAAGGAGCGACCGCCGGGCACGGGCCGGCACAAGATGCTCACCTCCAGGCCGACCTCGCCGGTGGGTAACAAACGGACCACCAGGGTCTCGGCAGCCGGCACTTGCCGACCTTTGAGCTCCGCCGGCAGCGCCACCGGCACGATGCTCTCCAGATCGCTCAGGCGCTCGAGGAAAGCCTCCTGCGCGGTACCTGGCAGATTGTTGCCGTATTTGCCGAGCAGCTCGACGAGGGCCAACTGCTCCTCGGAAAGCTCTACCACGACACAGAGCCGTTTTTCCGGCCGACCGATGACCAGGTTCGGGCCGTGGTTCGCTTCGATCAAGTCGCTCACTTCGGCCAACGACGTGGCCTCGCCATCGAGCAACACCTCGGCGGTCAGGGCTCCACCCTTGGCTTGTTGGACGCGAAGACTCAGCTCGCCACGCCGGACCTCGGCGGGCTCCCCGGCATTTTGCGCAAGATAGACGTGCGGCCGGCCCAAAAGATGCGTGATTACGAGGTTGTAAGTCTGGGTTTGATCCGGCTGCTGGTAGTAGCGGTCTGTTCTCATTTCGCCCAGGGCGATCAATAACTCCAGCGCTTGCCGATCGCCTGGGTGAGTGAGAAGATCGGCGCGGTCGTGAAGAACCCGGAGCGATGCTTGCCGGCCCCAGGAAAAGGTGCCGCGCTTGTTTTGGTTCTGGAGGACAGGAACCGGCCTGAGCGTGCCGCCGGTGCTTTCCTTTTTGAGAAGCCACGCCAGGCGCTGAGCGCCCGGCATGCTCGGAGCTGAGCCCCTGCGCAGCCTCTCGACGCCCTTTAGCAACCGTGCCCAGCCCGGCTGGCACAGCTCGTCGACGATTTGCTGCTCTGCCGGGGTCGTAGGCTCGAGCAAGAGGCCCAAGACGCGGTCGAGGGCGGCCAGCGTGTGCACACAGGCTGGCACAAAAGCGCGCTGCGCACCGTATTCTATGGGCGCAAAGGTGCGGCACCTACACCGGCTGGTGATGGTGGCATTGCCGCTTTCCAGCGGATCGGGAACGCCCACGAAGAGCTGAATCCAGCGTCGGTCACTGCCCCTTTCGCGGTAGACAAATCGCGAGGTCTTGCTCTCGAAGGCCAAAGTGGTCTCAGGAATTTGCGCTTGCGGCCGGCAGTAGCTCTTTTTGCGAATGGCCGCGCGCAAGACCTTCAGTGTCTCGACAAATCGCGCCAGCTTCTCGTCCGCCGGCAGAGGCTTTTTGAGCAAGGCCCGCTCTTCGATTCGTCCCGCCGCGGCTACAGTGGCCGTGTCGACAAGATAGTCTCTTGCCGCTTGGTGCAGCGCCTCGATGAACGGTTGCGGCATCAGGCCGCCAAAATATCCGCGCGGGACTCCTTTCGCTTCGTGACCGGCCAAATCCAGGATCGTCACGTAGCCCAGGTAGTAATTGTGCAAGGCCGATTGGATGCCGGGGACGAGCCGAGGCGCCAGGATTGCGGCCGGTTGATCGAGGCACCGCCCGATCTCCAGATTCATCGCCCAGCTGACCAGCTGATTGCGCGAGCGCGGAGGGTCAAAGGGGCCGGCCGGCTCTTCAGCCTCGCGGCCATCACGCGGATGGGCGCGATCGGACCTCGGGAAGGCTGGCATGCGCATTTTACTGTGTTCTGAGCTCATCGGCAAAGCTGTGGCACCTCTTATTCTTTATGCCGCGGCCGCGCCAGCACGGATCGAGGCGATTGACGCGACCACCCGTATTTACGTAGGCTCGCCCCGAGTGACCCAGACTCCACCATCGGTTCATCCGGACGACCTCAAGAAGGTCCTGACCCTGGTGCTGGCCGGGGGGCGCGGCCGCCGACTCGATCCTCTGACGCGCCACATGCCCAAGCCGGCCATTCCGTTTGGCGGCACGTTTCGCATCATCGACTTTACGCTGGCCAACTGCGTCAACTCCGGCCTGCGCCACATTTATGTTCTGACGCAGTACCAATCCTCGGTGTTGATGCGTCACGTACGACACGGCTGGGATTTGTTCTCGCCGGATCTGGGCGAGTACATCTACACGTTTCCGCCTCAGCTCGCGCAAGTCGAGGTGGGCTACCAGGGCACGGCCGACGCCATTTACCAGAACCTCTATATGCTCGAGGGCGAAAAGCGCGAGCACCTGCTGGTCCTGTCGGGCGATCACATCTACCGCATGGATTATCGCGACCTCTTGGCGCAGCACCTTTCCTCGAACGCGGATGCCACGCTGGCAGTGACGCGGGTGCCGGCGGCCGATGCGCACCAGTTCGGTGTGATCGAGATCAATGAGGGCAACCGCATCACGAAGTTTCGCGAAAAGCCCCAGGACCTCGATCCCAAGAGTCCGCCGCAGCTCGTCAATATGGGAATATTTCTGTTCCGCAGCGCGGTGCTGCTCGAAGCGGCGGCGCGTGATGCCGGGATCGCCGCCTCCCGGCACGATTTTGCCTACAATCTCGTGCCGGATCTGGTCGAGCAGGGGGCCAAGGTGATGGCCTTTCCGTTCGCCCGCAGCGCCGGTGAAAAGCCCGCGCCCTATTGGCGGGACATCGGCACCCTGGATGGCTACTTTGAGGCCAACATGGATCTGGTCGACGTGTCGCCGTTGTTCAATCTCTACGACCACCTCTGGCCGATTCGCTCCGCCCCGATTCAAGCTCCGCCGGCCAAGTTCGTCTTCTCCGGGGGGGAAGGCCGAATCGGTCATGCCGTCGATTCCCTGGTTTCGCACGGAACCATCGTCAGCGGCGGGCAGGTGTGGCGCTCGATCGTGGGCCCCTCTGCGCGCATCAATTCCTGGGCGAAAGTCGAGGACAGCATCCTGTTGAACGGCGTCGAAATCGAGCGCCACTGCGTCGTGCGCCGGGCGATTGTCGATCGTGACGTCAAAGTGCCCACGGGAACTCAAATCGGCGTGGACCATGCGGCCGACGAGAAACGCTTTACGGTCACGCCCAAAGGGATCGTCGTCGTTACGAGCGAGGCCCTGGCGCGTCCGAAGTAGGGCATTTGATGTTTTATCCTGTCGGCGTCGCTCTTTTCGCAACTCTGTCTCAGGCCAGCCCGTTGGCTGTCGACGGAATCTACGCCGACGGCCAGGATCGCTGGACGCTGTTCGATCGCAAGCTCTCCGACCGCAACCTCTTCGAGCAGCTCGCAGACGACCGGCAGAAGACGCGCCTGGCCAAGGATTTTTCTCCCTATGTCACGGGCGCCAGCGACTCCCAGATCGGCGCGCAGGTCGGTTTGGAAAATGGCCAACTGAGTCGCTTTCACGGCTATTTCATCTTCGATACGTACATGTCGGCGCGCCCCATACCGCAGCTCGACGTGAACCTGAATCTGCTGCTGTTCAATCCCAGCGCGAGCGACGGCGACCGCGTCTCCGCCCAGGCCATTCCCGCAGGCTGCGTGCACCTGCATCTGCCCCTGTTTGACATCGCGGGCTCGCCCCTGCGGCTCGATTTCATCGCGCCGGATCTGGATCTGGTCACGATCGGCGAAGGGCTGCTGGTGGAACAGGCGCCGCTGGAAGGCTATGCCGGCTCTCTGCGCTGGCAGGACTTCGAGCTGCGCGAGCTCTTTTCCGGCCGAACCTACTGGGACGACGACGATTTGCAAAGTCTCACCCTGAGCGCATTCGATCGCCGCTTGGGCCTGATGTGGAGCTCGTGGCTGATCCAGTCGACCGGTCAGCTGCTGCCGCAGACCGACGTAATCACGCAGTCGGGCGTAGGCAGTCCGGACATCATTTCCCGCATTCAGAGCGGCGCCAACTATCTGGGGGCATTCGGCGAGATTTCGCCCATCCCTACGGTTCGACTCGCAGGCGAATATCAGGCACGCATCGATCGCCGTCCCATCAAGAGCGCGGCCATGATTCGCACTGACTACCTGGGCACGTTCGGTGCCTTGAGCGTACATGCCGGGTACCAGTTCCGCTACTATCAGATGGCGTTCGGTCCCCGCGATCTGATGATTACTCCTTCCACGGTCCCGGCGTTGCCCTTTCGCGAGCTCGCCTACGCGACGAGCAGCTTCGAGCTCTTCGGACTTTCGCGGTATTTCGATCAGTGGTCACACACCCTCATGGTGGAGGCGCGCTATCAACTGACCTCGTACCTGTTTGCGTTGGGCGACATGGAGGCCTGGTGGAAAGCCGCAACCGACAACGGCTCCGGAGAGAGCATGGTTGTCTACCAGAGCCAATTCGGCCGGGCGCCCGGGGTCAATTTCGTCTTTTATTATCAAGTCGGTCTCGAAGGCAGGCCGTGGCAGGATTTGCCTCATCGTATTCGCCTCATCGTCACGAATAAGACGATCGCGAGTCAGTTTTACGCCGTGCAGGAAGAGACCCGACGATTTGATCGCTTTCCGGTGCTGATGCTGACGGGGGAGGTGTTCCTGTGATTCGCCACGCACTATGGCTGAGTCTGGCGCTGTGCGCATGCTCCATCGAGACGCACCGGTCGCTGCAGCCGGCGTCCGTGCAAGTCTCCCTCGCTAATCCGTACCAACTGACGAAAAGCCCGCTCGTCAGTGCCGTGGTCATAACGACTCCGGATCCGCACGATCGGGGCGATGCGCCCCTTCTGGCCGGTCAAACGGGCGCCACACTGATTCTCGATCCCCTTTCGTCCGATTTGGAGAATCGGGTCACTCCCGCCGAGACCGTGGAGTTGGATTCCAACGAGATCCTGACAGTCTATCGCCCGCGGCTGATTGTCTACGAGGACGTAGACAACGACCAACAATTCAATCCCAAACCTCCCCTGGGCACCGGAGTCGACGAGGTGTGGGCCATCGACGAAGGCAGCGCCGTCACCGTTGCCGCAGTGCTGGGCCTCGACAACACGTTGAGCGAGCTGACGCTCGAAGAGCAGGAGGCCTACTATCAGCTCACCGGCGGGGTCTACACGCCCTTCATTTTCGTTTCCGGATCGAGCGGCCGCCTGGCATTGACTCGGCTGGATCAGATCGGTCCGATTCAGCTCGCCCTGAGTGATTCGCCCGTGCCACAAGAGGAGTTGAGCTGCGGGCGCGGCCGGGTCAGTGTCTACGGCGACGGCACGGGTGCCACGCGCAATATCCATGCCCTGGTTGCGCTCACGCTGGATTCGGCTGTGGCCTGCGGTGTGGACATCCCGGATTGCACGAGCGTGGATCTCCCCAATTTACCGGCCCCGGCACTGGATGCGACCCGCACCCCGGGCTCTGTGCGACTGACCCAGTGCCGCACCAATGGCGTCATCCAGGCCCTCATCGTGCAGGAAGCCAAGCGCACCTGCAGCAACTGCGTTTGTCCGATGACGCCCCTGGCCACGGTGTATTTCGCGGACGGCGCGAGCGTGCCACCCTGGTGGCCGTGCGGAGCCGCAGTACCGTTTTGCGATTCGACTCTGCCGCTGTACTACATGGATACGAGCTGCCCTTGAAATGCATTCAGCCTTCTTCCGGAGGACATTCGTCATGACTATCGATCCCCGAGTTTTCGTTGTCGCATTTTGCACCTCGATCGTGACTTGCGCTGCCCCACAGCACGCCAACGCCCCGGCGGCAGGAGCCGCACACGCGACAAAGCCTCCTGCCAAGGAGCCCGCGCTGACGTCGCCGCCGGCGCAGGAGGCGTCCGACACGCAGTTGGGGGAGCTCTTGCAGGCCCCGCTGGAGAACAAGACTCGTGCGGGCAAAGACGACGAGTCGGCTTCCAGGCCCGCTGCGGGCAGCCCGCCTCCCGTTTCGATGTCGGCGCCGGCTGCTTCTGCTCCAGCCGAGCCGAGCCGCGGCTTTGGCCGCAAAACTGCTGGCGGGGAGGGGGGCATGGGCGCGGCGCGCACCGAGGCACACAGCGCCGAGAAGAAAGGCGACAGTGCTGCACCGAAAATGCGCGATGCCGGGGCACCCGCAGCACCGACGGCCTACGCCGAGCCGCCCACCGCCCCCGCGTTGAAGGCCGGCCGGCACGACGACAACAAGGAGTACAACCGTTTTCTCGCTTTTCTGGCTCAGAACCGCGACTTTGCCGTGTACTCGGTCGATGTCAGCGAGCGCCTGCTCATCCGGGCTCTGGACCGCGATGGCCGCAGCCTTGCCAACTGCCCGGTGACCGTCAAATCGATTCCGGGCAAGGCCCTTGCGCAGACGACGACGTATGCCGATGGCAGCACGCAATTTTTCCCCGCGGCCTTCGGCGGCCCCAAGGACGACAGCTACGCGGTGCAGGTCAAATGCGGCGACGTGATTCGTAACGGCCAGCTCGCCCGCACGGGCCGGCGCGACAACGAGATTCGCTTCGATTTCGCGCGCAAGGTGCCGACGCCGGTTCCGGTGGACGTCGCCATCGTACTCGATACGACCGGCAGCATGCAGGGTCAGATCGATCGCTTGAAGCAGAAGCTCAAAGCGATTCACTTCCAGCTCACCTCGTT